>Ga0114129_10006452_pt1 | contig 16632 bp, 19 predicted proteins | sample RhiMetdeltSRZDD1_FD_80071 | JGI IMG/M metagenome (GOLD analysis project Ga0114129, IMG submission 80071) | Populus rhizosphere microbial communities from Tennessee, USA - Rhizosphere MetaG P. deltoides SRZDD1 (version 2) (version 2) | ecosystem: Host-associated > Plants > Roots > Rhizosphere >... | reverse complement strand
AGCTGCCCGCCCGACATCGACCGGTGCTTGGCCGCCTGGTTGACGATCTGCTCCATCGCGAGCGTCAGGAAGTCCTCGTACATGACCTCCACCACGGGGCGCATCCCCTGCATGGCCGCCCCGATCGAGGCGCCGACGATGGCCATCTCGGAGATCGGCGTGTTGCGGACGCGCTCCGGCCCGAACTCGTCGAGCATCCCCTGCGTCACTCCCATCGAGCCGCCCATCTCGGCGATGTCCTCGCCGAGGATGAAGACGTCGTCATCCTCCCGCATCGCCTGGGAGAGCGCGTCACGGACGGCCTCGCGGTAGCTGAGCTCAGGCATAGACGTACTTGAGGGCGTCTTCGGGATCGGGATCGGTGCCGTTGCGAGCGAACTCGACCGCCCCTTCCACGGACGCGGCGACATCGGCCTCCATCGCCTCGAGCTCCTCCTCGGACAGCTCGAGCTGCGGCCGGGTGCGGTCGAGCGGATCGTGCTCCCGCGCGTCTTCGATGTCTTCCTTCGAGCGGTAGACCTGCGGGTCGCCGATGTAGTGACCGTGCATCCGGTGCGTGTCGCAGAGGAAGAAGATCGGCGCGCCGCCCTCCCGCACGCGCTCGATTGCCCTGACGGCCTCGCGGTAGACGGTCTCGACGTCCTGGCCGTCGACCCGCACCGATTCCATCCCGAACGCGGCGGCCCGCTGCGTCAGGTCCTCGATCGCCAGCTGCTGGCTCGCGGGCGTGGACTCGGCCCAGCGGTTGTTCTCGCATACGAACAACGCGGGAACCTTCCAGAGCTGCGCCAGGTTGAGCCCCTCGTAGAAGGTGCCGATGTTGGTGGCGCCGTCCCCGAAGAACGCGACCGCCACCCGCGGTTCGCCGCGAAGCTTGAAAGCCAGCGCGGAGCCGACGATCGCCGGGATGCCTCCACCGACGACCGCGTTCGCGCCCAGATTCCCGCGCTCGACGTCATACAGGTGCATCGATCCGCCGAAGCCGCGGGAGCAGCCCTCCTTCTTCCCGAACAGCTCGGCCATGACCTCCTCGGGCGGAGTCCCCTTCGCCAGCGTGTGTCCGTGCGCGCGATGGGTCGAGGCGATCACGTCTCCTTCCTCGAGCGCCCGGCAGACGCCCACGGCGACCGCCTCCTGCCCGATCGTGACGTGCAGGAAGCCCGGGAGGTCACCCGCGCGGAACAGCTCCTCGACCTTCTCCTCGAACCGCCGGATCAGCAGCATCTCGCGGTAGAAGTCGCGCAGGATCTCCTTCGACAGGGCGTCTCGCTCCTCGACTTTCGCCATCGGCCGGAGTGTACGCTCCGGCTCGTGGGACTCGCCGAGAAATGGTGGGAGATCGAGCACTCGCTCCCCTCTGGCTGGACGGACGCCCACATTTCTCTGCTCATGCACGGTGAGCGTTACGCGAGTCGGGCCGCCGAGCTCCTCACCCCTGCGAACCCGGTGCGGAGGGGCCTCCGGATCAGCTTCTACACGGCGCCGCACGGCGCGGGTGTCGGCCCGAAGGCCGTGGCCCGGCTGCTGACCCGCCTGGACGTGGAAGGACTGCCGGGCGAGCTCACACTCGTCTCCGCGGACGCACCCGAGGCCCGCGCGGCGGCCGAGACCGTCTGGCTCGCGGACGCCTGGAAGGCACTTGTCGCCGAGCTGCCGGAGGACTGGAGCGATGTGTACGCGGAGCTTGCCCTCGACTCCAGCGACTATCTCCAGCCGGCCGCGCTGGCGACGGCGCCGCTCAACCCGGCCCGGTGGGGCGGCGAGAACGCGTTCCGCTTCCGCGCGGCCCGACGCTTCGGTTACGGCGCTTCACCGGACATGGTGAGGCGGTGCATGGAGCGACTGGACGAGCGCGGCATCACGGGGTCGGTGCGGATCCTGTGGGCGCTGGCCGATACCCAACCTGTCGGGACACAGGGCCCGGTCTGGTACCTAGGCGGCCGCCCGGTTTGAGCGACCCCGTCTCGTGGTTCCTGATCGAGCCCGGGTGGCGGGTCATGGATGCGGACGGTGAGGAGATCGGCAAGGTCGTCGAGGTGCTCGGCGACCAGGAGCGAGACATCTTCGACGGCCTCGCGGTCTCGCGCGGCGTCCTCGATTCGACGCTCTACCTGCCCGCCGAGCGGGTCGACCGGATCGAGATGGATCTCGTCCACTCCGACGTCCAGGATTCGTCGGCGCTCGATCCGTACGACTCCTAGCTGCGCCCGCCGGTCACCAGTCAGGCGACGAGCGACAGCAGCCAACTCCCGTCACAAGACGCCGACTTCCTCAAGCGAGACCTCCACGGCTCGATCGAACGCGCCACGGATGTTCTCGGCCGCGACCCGTTCCTGGGCGAGGATCTGCTCTGTAACCGCCGCGGTCTCGGGGTCACGTGCCCGCTGGGCCACGCGCTTCAACTCTTCGTATGCGGCGATCTCGAGATGCTCGAACGCGTACGCGAACGCGGCGAGCTTGCCGGAGGTGTCGGGATGCAGCTGGAAGAACATGCCCCAGTTCAGCGCCCCGGCCTTCATGGCCGTGTCCTTGAGATTGCTCGTGTCTCCCCCGCGTGCGTCGAGCCGCCCCTGCACCAGCTGCTGATGCTCCCGAGTCTCCCCGAGGTGCTGCTCGTAGAGGCTCGAGAGTCCGGGGTCGCCTGAGAGGTCCGGCCCTTTCTCGAGCAGCGTGACCGCCTGCGACTCGAGGGCGTGCGCGTCGGCGAGGTACTTGTTCAGCTGCTCCCCGAGGTCGTCCGGGGAGACATCGCGCAACGATGCGTCGACCGCGCGGTCGAAGGAATCCTCGAGCCTCTTCCCCATCCGCTCCTCCTGCTCGCGGATTCTCATCGCGGTCTGCACGGTGGCGTCGTCTCCGGCGCGCTCGGCCACCCGCTTCAGGAGCTCGTACGCAGCTGCCTCGAGGTGCTCGTACGAGTACGCATGGGCCACGAGCTTTCCGGGCGTGTCGGGCTGCGCCTTGGCGAAGAGCAGGAAGCCGGCGCCGCCGACGCGCATGAGCAGATCCTTGAGCCGCGAGGGATCCGAGTCGCGCTCCTCGAGCCGCGACCGGACGAGGCGCTCGTGCTCCTCCGTCTCGACGAGGTGGTCGCGAAAGATCTCCGCGAGCTCGGGGTCGCCGGCCGCGTCTGGCGCGCCCCTCAGCTGCTGAAGGGCCTGCTCCTCGATCGAGTGGGCATCGGCCAGGTACTTGTTCAGTTGGTCGTCAAGATCGCGTGCCATGCCATCTCCCTTCGCTTCGTTTCCTCCGCGTTGTTCCTGTTGGAAGCGCGTGGAAACGTCAGCGTCGAAGGTCGCGCAGGGCGAGCCGAGCCGCCAGGTACCCGCACAGGCCGTGGACGCCCCCGCCCGGCGGCGTGGCCGCCGAGCAGATGTAGAGGTTTCGGAGGGGCGTCCGGTACGGCACCACCCGGCGCACGGGCCGGAAGAGGAGCTGGCCAAGATCCATCGCACCGTCGTTGATGTCGCCCCCGACCAGGTTTCGGTTGTGCCGCTCGAGCTCGGCGGGCCCGTACACGTGGCGCGCGAGGACGACCTCGCGGAACCCAGGGGCGAAGCGCTCGACCTGGCGCTCGATGCGCTCGGTCAGGTCCTCCTCGGAGCCGTTGGGGACGTGGCAGTACGCCCACGCCGTCTGGCCGCGGGTCGGGTCGAAGCGTCCCGGCTGCGCGAGAATGACCAGGGGCCGCTCGGCGACCCGGCCGTCCCACGGCGCCCGTTCCGAAGCCGCCACCTCGTCCAGGGTGCCGCCGAGGTGGAGCGTCCCCGCTCGGGCGGCAGCCGGTGAGGCCCAGGGGATCGGAGCGGAGAGAGCCCAGTCGACCTTGAAGGAGCCGGGCCCGTGGCGATAGCGGGCCAGCGCACGGTGATACCGCTCCGGGAGATGTGACGCCGCGATCCGCAGGAGCTCGCGAGGGGCAATGTCCGCGAGCACGAGATCGGCCTGCGGTAGCTCGTCGACGGGCGCTCCGGTTACGACCGTCCCGCCGAGCGTCTCGAGGCGGGAGATGAGCGCCGCCGTCAGACGCGCCGCTCCGCCGCGTGGGAACGGCCAGTCGACCGTGTGGCCCATCGTCAGCAGGGCAAGCGCGAAACCGGCCGAGGGTCGGCGCTCCAGCGGCAACATCGAGTGGGCCGCGTTGCCGGCGAACAGCGCGCGGGCGCGAGGGCCCGTGAAGCGCCGCTCGGCAAACGCAGCTGCCTGCGCGAGACCGGCGCAGATCGGCGCGGCGCCGAGCCTCCGCACAGAACCGAGCGGGCGGAGAGCGGCGATGTCGCTCCATGCGGCGACGTACGGCCCGAGGGTGCGGCGGTAGGCAGCGGCATCGGCTCCAAGGCTTGCGGCAGTCTCCTCGAGCGAGCGCTCCAGCACGACGGCGTCGCCGCCGTCGAGGGGATGCGCGAGCGGCGCCTCCGGATGGATCCAGTCGACTTCGACGTCGCGGAAGGCAGGGGATCCGGCCGCGAGCGGCAGGATGCCCGCGCAGATGTCGTGCACGAAACCCGGGAGCGTGAGCTGGGCGGAGCGCACCGCGCCGCCCGGCTCGTCGGCCGCCTCCCGCACCTCGACCTCGAGCCCTGCACCGGCGAGCTGGATGGCGGCGGCCAGCCCGTTCGGGCCTGAGCCGATCACGACGGCGCGCTGTACGCTCATCCGGCTCCGTCATGTTCGGGATCGAGCACAGCGTCGAGACCCTGACACACCGCCTCGCCCCCCGAACGACGGTGTGATCAGCTTCGGTCAGGACGCCGTCGCGGCGGCGCGGGTCTGTTCGTCGTCGTCCCACTCCGTGCTGCGCTCGAAGCCGCGGACCGCGTACCAGACCGACCACACCACCAGCGCGATGATCACGGGGATTCCCGTGAGGAATTGGATCCCGATGAAGAAGCCGAGGCTCCCCGTCCACAGCACGAGCATGCGGACCCCGCTCCGCGCGAGCAGGTAGAGGCCCCACACGACCGACTCGAACCCGAAGACGCGGCGGTACGTCCGCGACTGCCTGACGACGTCGGGGAACGGGTACCACGCATCGGCGAATACGCCCATCAGCGGCCGGCCGATCGCGGCAGAGACGAGGTTTGCGAGACCCCAGATCGCGCTCACGATAACCGGCTGAGCCAAATAGACGACCGCGCTGTCGGCGACGAGTCCGACCACGCCCTGGATCACGACGAAGGCGGCCGAGACGAGCGCCAGGGCTCCGCGCCGACCGTGCCTCCGCTCGTACCACTCCACGGCAAGCGCGACGACAGTCGCTGTGATGATCCCCGCCGCGAGGCCCCAGAGCTCGTGCGCGAGGTAGAAGGCTCCCAGAGGGCCGAAGGCCTCGAGGGCGAAGCGTGGGGCGCCGGAGGCCAGGATCGAGCGGAACGACGGCTCGGGTAGATCCAGCTGGCGCGCGCCTGCAACAGCACCGGGTTCACGTTCGGTTGCCACGGTCATGCCGCCTCCCTTTCATGCAGGCGCTTCTCCTGGCGCCTGCACCACTCAATGTTGAACTCGGCGTACTCGATTCCGTACTGCAGGACGAGATTGGTGAACGGCAGCTCTCCGGTCGACTCCGCCTCGACCTGCCGGAGGAACGCCAGGAACTCCTCGTGCCCGGCCCGGCGCGAGCGGAGCTGCTCCAGCGCCTGCTCGAGCGGCAGCGCATCCGCGAAGAAGAGCTTGAGCAGGCTCTCGTCCCGGAGTATCGGCATATCGGCCGGCCCCGCCGCCCACTCGACGAGCGCCCGGCGTCCGGCTGCCGTCAGCTCGTACTCCTTGCGCTTCCGACCACCGGTCGGCGCGAGCTTCCCCTTGACGAGGCCCAGCTGCTCGAGCCGGCTCAGGTCTGGATAGATCTGTCCGTAGCTCGCATTCCAGAAGAAGCGCGTCGACTGGTCGACGATCCCCTTGACGTCGTAGCCTGTCCGGGCGCCGAGACCGAGCATTCCGAGGATGACGTAGGCCGTCGGCGAGAGTCGCTGGTCTTCCATATCTCTGGAAGATACATCATAGAGATATATCTGTCAACTATATTTCTCGTCGCAGCTCGCGCGCGATCGCCCTCGCCTCCCTCGGGCCGCGGGCGACGGCGAGGCAGGTGTCGTCACCGGCCAGCGTCCCGAGGAGGCGGTTGTCTTCGAGCCGGTCGAGGGCGCGTGCCAGCGCCGGGGCCGTCCCGAGCTCGCAGCGGACGATCACCAGGTTCTGCGCCGCCACCGCCCGGCGCCCGAACTGGGAGAGCACGGAGACGAGGGCCTCGCGCGGATCACCGCGGGCGGTTCCCTGCGGAAGCGCGTAGCGGGGCTGGCCCAGCGGGTCGCGCACCTTCTGGATCCCGAGCTCCCGGATGTCCCGTGAAACCGTCGCCTGGGTCACCTTGCAGCCGGAGCGCTCGAGCGCCGTGAGCAGCTCGAGCTGGGTGCCGATCCTTCCGCTCGCGATGACGCTGGTCAGCAACCGCTGGCGTTCCTGCTTCGGAAGCGGACGCAGCCGTTGCATGAACGGAGAATAAATATTCAGAGGTTTGTGCGAGCGTCAGGCTCGGTAAGCTCGGTCTGAATGTTGCGAAGACTGATCTGGGCAGGGCTCTACGCCGGCCTTGCGGCCGGTGCGGCCTTGGTCGCGCGGCTGATCGCGAGCCGGATCTGGCGCTTGGCAACCGGCGAGGATCCACCGGACCGCCGATGACGAAGGGGGATCAGCTTGTGGAGCGGGGGGCGGCGTTCCTGGAACAGCTTTCGCGCAAGGCCGTCGCCGAGGGAGGCATCGCCGCCAAGCTCGCGGAGCCGCTGGGCGAGGACGCGGACTTCCTGCGCAAGATGAAGCCGTCCCTCGTGCTGGCACGGATCCGCGGGGAGGCGCCGACGGACGGTAGGGTCGATACCGCCGCAACCGTGGAATCCTCGACACCACCACCACCGTCGCCACAGCCACCGACCGCGGAATCCTCGACGCCACCACCCCCGCCGGCACCGCCACCCACCGTGGAATCCTCGACGCCGCCGCCACCCCCGCCGAGCCAGGCGCCGAACCCGAAGCCCAAGAAGGCCAAGAAACCTGGCAGTGGTCCGAACCCGGTCGTCGTCGCCGCCGCCGCGTTCGTAGTCGGCGTGTTCGTCGCCAAGCTGGTGGACTGGAGGGGACATGCACACCCCCGGTACTGATCAAGAGAGTCTCGGAACCGCCGCGAAAGAGGTCGCCGAGCACGCGAGCGCTCTCGCGCGCCTCGAGATCCGGCTCGCCGTACTCGAGGTCACCCGGAAGGCGAAGTCGCTCGCCCTCGGAATCGTGCTGGCCGCCGCGGCCGTTCTACTCCTGCTCTATGCGCTTGGCTTTGGACTGGCGTCCATCGCCGCAGCGATCCCGTTGTCGACCTGGGCGTCGCTCCTGATCGTGACGGCCGGGTTGCTCGTGATCATCGCCCTGCTCGGCTTCTTCGCGGTGCAGGCGTTCAAGCGGGGCGCACCGCCGACCCCCGACCAGGCGATCGAGGAGGCGAAGCTGACCACCGAGGCATTGAAAGCTGGGAATGGCCGAGGCTGAGCAGAGCCCCGAGTCCGTCCGGCGCGAGATCGAGTTCGAGCGCGAGCGGCTGGCGCACGCAGTCGACTCGTTGCGCGGCGCGGCCAAGGTCACGGTCAACGTCCCCGCCCTGGCCGCGATCGCCTTCGGTGCTGGTTTCTTCCTCGCCGGGGGGATCGGCGCGACGGTCAGGCTGGTGTTCCGGCGCGGCCGCGAGCACCCGCGGGACTGAGTAGCACAGCAACGGCACCGGCGGGCGAGGAGCGCCCGGCGTGCTGCGGCATCACACCGGGCACTCGGATCGGCCTCGTAGCTACGAGGCCTTGAAGCTTCCCTTCATCTGAGCCTTGTGCGGGTCGCAGACGAAGCGATAGGTGCCCTTCTTGAACTTCAGCTTCCACGTGGCACCCCCGGTCCTCCCGACCGACGTCTTCTTGCCCACGCCGGCGCCGATGAGATGGAAGTTGTGTTGCGCCGACCTGTCGGAAACGGAGACCGTGTAGGTCCGGCCGGCGTGAACCTTGCGGACCGCCTTGCCTGCTCCGTCTTTCAGGGAGATGCTGAAGCCGGGGCCAACCGTCCCCTTCAGCCGGGTACCCGCGGCGAAGCCGGATGGCTTCGGAGCCGGGGGCGGCGGCGGGGGCGGCTGCACCGCTCCGACCGTGAAGCTGCCTTTCATCTGCGCAGCGTGCGGGTCGCACTGGAAGGTATACGTGCCGTCGACGAACGTGACCGTCCACGTCACCTCGCCGTTATCCTCGACCGAGGTCGCCTCGTTCACGTTCGGGCCCTGGATGTGGAAGTTGTGCTCGGGCGACAGGTCGACCACGTGGATGTCGTACGTCCCGGGATCGAGATGCCTGACAGCCGCGCCGTTCGGGTCCCTCAGAGTGATGACAAACCCCGGGCCAACCGAGCCCTGGAGCGTCGGATTGGCGGCGGCCGAGCCGGACGGCAAGAGAAACACGAGCATCGCCGTGGCCGCGGCCACCACTGTGAGTGGAAGAAGTATTCGTCGCATGGGACCAGGGTACGCGGACCGATCCACTTCGGATTTGGGTTTAGACTCGGCCCGTGCATCTCGGCAAGAACACCAAGATCGAGCTGATCAAGAACATCCCGCTCTTCTCGCGTTTGTCCCGGAAGGAGCTCTCCGAGGTCGCCGCGCTTGCGGACGAGATCGACTTTCCCGCCGGCAAGACGATCATCCGCGAGGGGGAACGCGGGCGGGAGTTCTTCGTGCTCATCGACGGCGGCGCGGATGTCATCAGGAGCGGGCAGAAGATCGCACACCTGGCGAAGGGCGATTTCGTCGGCGAGATCGCAGTGATCGCACGGATTCCGCGGACGGCGACCGTGACCACAACCGAACCCACGCGGACGCTCGTCGTGACCGACCAGGCGCTACGCAACCTCCTGCGGCGGATGCCGGACATGCAGCTGAAGGTGCTCCAGGCCGTCGCGGAGCGCCTGATGGCCATCCATTAGCCGCTTCGGAGCTCGGCGTCGAAGCGCTCGCGCAGCGCGTCCACGATGCGCCGGCGCAGGGTCGCTGCATCCTCGTCTGAGAGCGTCCGCTCGGGCGACTGGAACTCGACCGAGAAGGCGATCGACTTGCGCCCTTCGCCCACCTGTGGACCGCGGTACACGTCGAAGACACGCATCTCGCGCAGCTCCGTCCCGGCCGCCGCCTCCGCGGCGTCGACGAGATCCCCCGCGGGAACGTCCTCGGGGATGCTGAACGCGAGGTCCTGGCGGACAGCCGGGTACGTGATCACGTCCTCGTACCGCACAGGGTCGCGCGCGACCGCGAAGAGCGACTCGAGGTCGAGCTCGAACGCTCCCCAGCTGCCGTCGAGGGCGGCGGGATGAACCTCCCCGAAGAGGCCGGCTTCGGTGCGCGCGGTCTTGCCGGGATGGAAAAGCCGGTGCTCTGCCGGAGCGACCAGCGGCGTTGTCTTGAACGCGGCGTAGATCGCGTCGGCAATGCCCTTCGCGGCGGGGAAGCCTCCCTCGAGGATCCCGGCCACGTGCAGAGGCTCGTCCGGGAGCTCGTCGCCACGAGGCAGATAGACGTGCGCGATCTCGAACAGGGCCACCCGCTGGTTTCCGACCTCGACGTTCCGCGCTGCGAAGTCGATCAGGCTGGGGAGCAGCTCGGTCCGCAGCACGGCCAGCTCGATCGAGATCGGTTCCTCGAGTGTGATCGCGTTCGGGTCGACGTCATCGGCGCGGAGCGAAGGCGTGATCACCTCAGAGAGGCCGAGGCCGACAAGGACGTCTTCCAGCCGTCGCCGGAGGCGTTGCTCTCGGCTGAGCCGCCCGGTCATCTCGCGACGGAGCGGCAACGTGAAGGGAACGCGGTCGAGCTCGAAGCGGGCGACTTCCTCGACGAGGTCGATCTCCCGCGTCAAGTCGCGCGCACGCCAGGTCGGCACCCGGTAGGAGCTGCCTTCGAGCTCGAGCCCGAGATGGGTGAGCCTGTCCTCCTGATCGCTCCGCGCAACTTCCAGCCCGATGACCTCGTCGGCGCGTTCGGGGCGGTAGGGGACGAGGGGTCGCTCTGGCAGCTCGCCCTGCACGTCGGTGTGGCCTGTCCAGCGCGCGCCCGTAAGTTCGACGAGCAGCTCGGTCGCGAGCGCTGCGGCCGGCTCGGCCAGGTACGGATCCACGCCCTTCTCCCAGCGGTTGGAACCCTCGGTGCGCAGGCGCATCCGCTCGGAGCTGCGCCAGATCCCTACGGGCTCGAAGTTTGCCGCCTCGACCAGAACGCTCGTGGTCGACTCGGACACCTCCGTGTCCTCTCCGCCCATGATCCCGGCCAGGGCGATCGCTCGCTGTGCGTCGGCGATGACCAGGTCATCTGCGTCGAGCGTGCGGAGCTCGCCGTCGAGCGTGCGGAGCTCCTCGCCGGAGCGCGCCCGGCGCACGACGACGCGCCCTTCCGCCAGCTGCGAGAAGTCGAAAGCGTGCAGCGGATTGCCGAGCCCGAGCATGACGTAGTTCGTGATGTCGACGACGTTCGAGATGGGGCGCATGCCGGCCGCGGTCAGGCGGGCGCGGAGCCACGGCGGCGAGGGGCCGATATGCACGTCGCGGAACAACCTGCCGATGTAGCGGGGACACCCTTCCAGATCCTCGATCTCCACCTCGACGGGCTCTTCGCCCACCCGCTCCGGGTCGGTTCCCGGCATGGGAGCGAGATCAGCGCGGAGGAGCGCCGAGAGGTCGCGCGCGACGCCATAGACCGAGAGGAGGTCGGACCGGTTGTTCGTCACCTCGAGGTCGAGGAGGGTCTCGCCGAGTGGGATCACGTCGGCGAGGGGCGCGCCCGGCTCTCCGTCCGGGAGGACGAGGATGCCGCTGTGGTCGGGGCCGAGCTCGAGCTCGCGCTCGGACAGGATCATCCCGTCGGACACCTCGCCGCGCAGCTTGGCTCGCTCGAGCTTCATTCCCCCCGGGAGCACGGCCCCGGGAAGAGCGACGGCCACGGTTGCGCCGGCGCCGAAGTTCCAGGCGCCGCAGACGATCCTGCGCGGCTCGCCCTCCCCGACGTCCACCAGGCAGAGCTGGAGGCGGTCGGCGTTCGGGTGCTTACCTGCTTCCAGGACGCGGCCGACGCGGTACAGACCGAGGTTGCCGTCGACGTCGGGGACGCCCGTCTGCTCGATCGCCGCGACGACAGCAATCGAGACGTCGATCTGCGAGGCGAGGTCGTCCAGTGGGAGGTCCCACTCGACGTATTCGCGAAGCCAGCTGATCGGGACTTTCATGGCTAGAACTGGCGCAGGACGCGCAGGTCGTTCTCCCAGAACGGACGGATCTCGGTGATGTCGTGACGGAGCTGGGCGGAGCGCTCGAGCCCGACGCCGAACGCGAACCCACTCCACTCCTCCGGGTCGAGATCGACGTTCACGAACACCTGCGGGTCGACCATCCCCGCCCCGCCGAGCTCGATCCAGCCGGTGAACTTGCACATGCGGCAGCCGGCGAAGTTGCAGTTCGGACAGGAGACGTCCGGCTCGATCGACGGCTCCGTGAACGGGAAGTAGTGCGTACGGAATCGGACCTCCCGGTCGTCGCCGAAGAGTGCGCGCATGACGTGCAGCAGGGTTCCCTTCAGGTCGGCGAGCGTGATCCCATGATCGACGGCGAGCCCCTCGAACTGATGGAAGATCGGGAAGCGCGTCGCCGTGATCTCGTCGCGGCGGTAGGTGCGGCCGATCGAGACCATGTAGATCGGTGGCTTCTTCGCCTCCATCGTGTGGATCTGCGACGGCGAGGTCTCGGTGCGGAGCAGGCGCTCGGGATCGATGAAGAAGGTGTCGCGCGGGGAGCGCGTCGGGTGCGCCGGCGGGAATGCGAGCTGGTCGAAGTTGTAGTGGACGGTCTCGACCTCTCGGTCGTCGATGATCTCGTAGCCGAGACCGAGGAACGCATCCTCGACGATTCGGCGGATCTGCGTGGTCGGGTGGAGCGTCCCGACTCGGTATTCCTGCCCCGGCAACGTCACGTCCACCCGCTCTTCCCGCAGGCGGCGGTCGAGCTCGGCGCGCTCGAGCGCCTGCCGGCGCGCCTCGACCTTGGCTTCGAGCCGCTCGCGGATGGGATTCAGCACCATGCCCGTCTCCCGATCGCGGACGTCCCGCAACGCCTGGGCCAGCTCGCTCTTCCGGCCCAGGTAGCGCACGCGCGCATCGTCGAGCTCCGCGAGAGTAGCGGATCCCGAAATCGCGCTCATAGCCTCAGATTCGAGGGTTTTCGCGTCCATCGAGCGAATGTATCATCGGCCCCTCCGACCAACCGATCGTGCGGGGCCACCATCCTCCTCCCCACTGCGATCGTAGCGAGCAAACTCGCACCTGTCTGTGTCGAAATCGAGCCGACATAGCGCAGCCCAGCCCGGCTCCTACGACCCGATCGCGGGCATCTACGACGCCTGGAGCCAGAGCGTCCGGGAGGACGTCGCGTTTTACGTGGAGGAGGCCCGGCGCTCGGGCGGGCCGGTGGTCGAGCTCGGCGTCGGCACCGGCCGGATCGCGATTCCCATTGCGCGCGCGGGTCTGGATGTGATCGGCGTCGACTCCTCGGAGCGGATGCTGGCCGTTGCAGGCTCCGCAGCCGCCAGCGCCGGTGCGGAAGCGCGGCTCGACCTGCGCCTCGGCGACCTCCGTCGACCGCCCGTCGAGGGCCCCGTCCCGCTCGTGATCTGCCCCTTCCGCTCGCTGCTCCACATGCGGGAGGACGCCGACCGCATGGCCGCTTTGGCCGCCGTCTACAACCTCCTCTCCCCCGGCGGCCACTTCGTCTTCGACGTGTTCGAGCCGGCCCAGGACGACATCGACGAGACCCACGGCCGCTGGCTCGAACGCGAGCCGGGGATCTTCGAGCGCGCGGACTGGAATACCGTGACACGCACGCTCACCCTCTCGGTGAGGGCAGCCGAAGAGCAGACGACGATGGCGCTCGCCTGGCTCTCGCCGGCCGAGTGGCGCATGCTCTTGAAGAAGGCGGGCTTCGATGTCGAGGCTTGCCTCGGCTGGTTCGACCGCCGGCCCTATACCGGCGGCGAGGACAGCATCTGGATCGCCCGCCGACGCAAGGTTTAGGGTTCCGCACGTGATCTGGGTCATCGTGATCATCGTCGCGGTCGTCGCGCTGCTGCTCCTGCTGCTCGTCTACCTGTACAACAAGCTCGTTCGCGAGCGGAACCGGACGCAGAACGCGTGGTCGCAGGTGAACGTCCAGCTCCGGCGCCGCTACGACCTCATTCCGAACCTGGTCGAGTCCGTCAAGGGGTACGCCTCGCACGAGCGCGCGACATTCGACGAAGTGACGCGGGCGCGGACAGCGGCGCAGGAAGCGCAGACGGTGCCCGAGCAGGCGCAGGCGGAGAACGCATTGACCGCGGCCATCGGCAGGCTGTTCGCGGTCGCGGAGGCCTACCCGCAGCTGCGCGCGACGGAGAACTTCCAGCAGCTGCAACAGCAGCTGACCGACACGGAGCAAAAGATCGCCGTCTCCCGCCAGGTGTACAACGACACCGTCCTCACCTACAACAACTCGATCCAGACGGTGCCGACGAACGTCATTGCCGGAATGTTCCACTTCGAGCCGCGCACGTTCTTCGAGATAGAGGATCCCGTCCGGGAAGCGCCACGCGTGCAGTTCTAGTGCGCGCGGTCGTGAGCTCCTCCCCGCCTGGCCGAGCGAAGACCAGAGCACTGATCACGACCGCCGCCGTGGCCGCGGTCGTCCTCCTCGCCGCACCCCCCGCGGAGGCGAAGGAGTACACGCTCCCCGCGACCACCGTCACCGCCCGCGTACTTCCGAACGGGGCGGTCGCCGTGACCGAGCGGATCACCTTCTCCTTCTTCGGAAGCTTCACCGGCGCGTACCGCGATATCCCGATTCGCTCCGACGAGACGATCGACCACATCCGTGTTGCCGAGGGCGATGCCCTATACGCGCCAGGAGCTTCGGCCGAGCTCGGGAGCTCCGGTTCACCGGGAACGTTCGGCGTCGCACGACTCGGAGATCGCGTCCGCATCGTCTGGCACTACAACGCGCTGTCGGAGGATCGGACCTTTACGGTCGCATATCGGTTCAAGGGTCTCGCCGTCGCGTACGACGATGTCGTCGACGTCAATTTCCGGGTCTGGGGCGATCAGTGGCCGGTCGGCCTTGCGCGGCTCAACGCGGCGATGTGGCTCCCGCGCCCGACGGTCATCGGACCGTCGTATCGCGTGTGGGGTGCGCCTGAGTACGTGCGCGGAGCCGTCGCCCGTCGGCCCACACGCGCGACCCTTCTCGCCATCGACATCCCCCCGCAGCAGTTCGTCGAGCAGCGGGTCGTCTTCCCCCGCCGGCTTCTGACCTCGACCTCCGGCGCGAAGGTCGTGCACAGGAACGGGCTGGACATGATCGTCGCCGAGCAGCGAAATTCGGCGGCGTCGTTCGCCAGCGACCGCCGGCAAATTCGCGACGCGCTCGACAACATCGGTCAGACGACCTTGATCCTGCTGGCGCTCGGACTCGGGCCCGCGGTTCTTCTGGCCGGTCTGGTCTATCTGTTGTTCGGACGAGAACGCCACACGACCTACGACCGCGAGTACGAGCAGGAGCCGCCGACCGACCTCGAGCCCGCGCTCGTCCCGCCGCTCCTGCGGCAGAGCAAAGGAGTCGGCTCGAATGAATTCACCGCGACGCTGTTCGATCTGATCCGCCGCGGCCGCTTCAAGGCGGAGCCCGTGACAACCGAGACCTCGACCTGGGCCGGCCTGCGCAAGGAGCAGATTGCCGACCTCGAGATCTCGCAGGGAAGCGACGGGAAGGTGACGGAATGGGAGCAGGATGTCGTCGACGTGGTCGACGCGGTCGTCGGGAGCGAATCCGAGCGGCTGTCGAAGTTCCGCGACCGGATCACGGAGCACCGGACCGAGAACGCCAAGCGGTTCGATTCCTTCAAGACGGCAGTCAGCAACTCCGTCAACCGCCGGCGCTGGTTCGAGGATCGCGGAGCACTCTTCCTCGCGGTTGGCATTGCGTTCTTTGTCGTCGTCGCGATCGTCCTCCTCTGGATCGGGATCGACGGCTTCCGCCCGCTGGCCCCCCGGTGGGGCGACATCGTCCTGATCGCGCTCGGCGCCAGTGCGATCGTGAATGCCGTCGTGCTCGTCTTCGCTGTGGTGCGGGTCCGTATGTGGAGGCGCCGAAGTCCGAAGGCCGAGGCCGAGGCTGAGCGCTGGGATGCCTTCCGCCGGTACCTGACCGACTTTCCCCGCTTGCAGGAAGCTCCGCCGGCCACGCTGGAACTGTGGGAGCGCTTCCTCGTCTACGGCATCACGTTCGGGATCGCCGAGCGTGTGCTCCAGGGCGCGCAGCTGCACATGCCGGAGGAGCTCCACCAGGCGAGCACGATCTTCTGGATCAGCCCGACCGGTGACCTCGGCTCCGGCCCGACGGCCCTCGGGATCAGCGATCTGTCCGCTGGGTTCGGGAACGCTCTGGCGCCCCCGGCCTCGAGCGGCTCTGGCGGCGGCTTCTCCGGCGGTGGAGGCGGTGGGGGCGGCGGTGGGGGCGGCGGCGCTTGGTAAGCGCTACGCCAACTCCGCCGATGCCTCGAGAAAGACGCCCATCTGCTCTTGGATCTCGCCGCCGGTCGCCGCGTAGACGACGCCGAAGTTCTCCACGATCAGCTGCGCCCGCGTGACGAGACGCTGAAACTCGTCGGTCGCTCGAACGCGGTCGAGCTGCTCGCGCTCACCGCGCAGCAGCACGAAACCTCCCAGGTCGCCGCCGTGCGGCTCGAGGAAGAACGCCTCGACACCTTCAAGCTCGCCACGGCCTTGGAGCTCGCCCCAATACGAAATCGCCTCGTTGAAGACATCCGCCGACTTCTGCTCCCGGCCGCGAACCGGGAAGCCGAACCCGACAAAAAGTGCCCAATCAGCCATCGTTCCCTCCCTCGTCTTGTGGGCGGATGTGCGTACTGTAGAGCGCGATCGCCCCGGCTACCGCGACGTTCAGCGACTCGGCCCCCTCCTCGAGGGGGATCGAGGCGGTCGCGTCGCACGCGGCGACGATGTTCTCCGGCAGGCCCTCGCGCTCTGCACCGAGGACGAACGTGACTGGCCGGGAGAGGTCGAGGTCGCCCAGCTTCACCGCCCCACGCGGGACGAGTGCGATTCGCCGGCCCGGCGCGTCTTCGAAGCGGCCGGTCGGAACGCGGAAGACCGATCCCACCGAGGCACGCAGCGCTTTGGGCCCTGTCGGGTCGGCACACCCGGCGGAGAGGAAGACGGCGGCGCCAAAAGCGTCCGCCGCCCGTAGCAACGTGCCGACGTTACCGGGATCGGCCACGCGCCAGAGCGCCAGCCCTGCGCTCTCGTCCATAGCGGCGGGCAGATCCGCTCGCCGGAAGACCGCGACGACGCGTGGCGGATGCGCGAGCGTCGAGACGTCTGCAAGCAATTCGGGCTCGACGTCCTCGCCTGCGATCAGCAACTCGGCCGGCTCGGCACCGGCCGCGCGACCCGCCTCGACCAGGTCTTCCCCCTCGCACACGAAGAGGCCGAGCCGCTCGCGCTGGCGACGCGACTGTAGCCGCTTGATCAGCTT
>Ga0114129_10006450_pt1 | contig 16637 bp, 16 predicted proteins | sample RhiMetdeltSRZDD1_FD_80071 | JGI IMG/M metagenome (GOLD analysis project Ga0114129, IMG submission 80071) | Populus rhizosphere microbial communities from Tennessee, USA - Rhizosphere MetaG P. deltoides SRZDD1 (version 2) (version 2) | ecosystem: Host-associated > Plants > Roots > Rhizosphere >... | reverse complement strand
CGTCCCCTCGTAGACCGCCGGGTAGTACTGGTTCGTCTCGCCACCGATGAATCCGTAGAAGTACTCGAAGCCGCCACCGTGGCTCGGCCAGGCGTCGAATGGCCCCATCGGGCTCGTCTGCCACACGGGCACCTCGTGGCACTTCCCGAACTGGGCCGTGGAGTAGCCGTTCAGCGTCAGGGTCTTCGCGAGCGGCGCACAGGTGTTGGGGCGAAGCGAGTTGTACCCGGGCGCCGAGGTGGCCAGCTCGGTGATCACGCCCATGCCGACGGTGTGATGGTTGCGCCCGGACAGGAGCGCGGCGCGCGTCGGGGCGCACAGGGCGGTGGTGTGGAAGCGGTTGTACTTGAGCCCGCCCGCGGCGAGGCGTTCGGCGGTTGGCGTGTTCACGGGCCCTCCGAACGCGCTCGACGCGGCGAACCCGACGTCGTCGAGCAGGACGATCAGGACGTTCGGAGCCCCTTCGGGTGGCCTGAGCGGCTCGATCGGAGGGAAGCTCGCCTCCCTCGCGTCAACGGGGACATCCCCCACGTAGGGCCGGTCCGGGATCGGAAGGACATCGCGTCCCTCGGTGCGCTCACTCATATTCTCCCCTTCTCCTGTGGATCGACCTCTGACGCGCCCCGCGATCGATTCGACTCGAGGTCAAGGCCTCCGGCATCCGCGTCGACCGGTGCATCGCCGCGAGCATAGGTGCTGCGGGCGCGTCGTGCGGCCGACCGATCGCGTCGTCTGCGGGTTGCACCCCCGCCCTGACCATGCCGAAGTGGCCGGGGCTCGAGGATCCGGATGAACCCTGCGCTGCGGCGGCCGACCTGGACATCTCGCAATCCTTTGCTCCACTCGATGCGCAGCTACGCCAGGTCTTCTTCTTCGACACTTCCGTCGGGCGGGGGAGGTTCGACCGGGGGTCGTCGTCCCGGGGCCCATGCGACACAGGTGCTCCCATGTCATCATCACCTCAAGCCAAGACAGGAGGCCCGATGCCCGCGTTCAAGAACCTCACCGACGACCAGCTCGCCGAGATCTTCGCCCTGGTCAAGGACTCCGACAGCGTCGAGCTCAAGCTCACCGTCCACGAGACCGCCCGGGCCAAGACCGCCGCTTCGCTCGGCATCGACCCGCTGGACGCGCAGATGAGGCAGGTGTTCTTCTTCGACACGCCCCAGCTCACGCTCGACGACGCCGGCGTCGTCGTCCGTGCCCGCCGACGCCAGGGGGAGGAGGGGGACACGGTCGTCAAGCTCCGGCCGGTCGTGCCATCGGACCTAGCCGACGACGTCCGGCGCTCGGAAAGCCTCAAGGTCGAACTCGACGCGATGCCCGGCGGGTATGTCTGCTCGGCGTCGTTCAAGGGTGTCGCGGACAACGCGCTGATCCGTAAGGTGGGCCTCGGTCAAGAGAAGATCGGCGCGCTGTTCTCCAAGGAGCAGCAGTCGTTCTACTCAGAACACGCTCCCGAGGGGATCGCGATCGACGACCTGACCGTGCTCGGCCCCATCCCGACCCTCAGGCTCAAGAGCAAGCCGGAGGGGCTCGGGCGCAAGCTGGTGGGGGAGCTGTGGCTGTATCCCGACGGCTCCCAGATCGTCGAGCTCTCGACGAAGGCGCTCCCAACGGATGCGTTCCAGGCGGCCGCCGAGACGCGGGCGTTCCTGTCGGGCCTCGGCGTCGATCTCGAAGGCGAGCAGTCGACCAAGACCAAGAAAGCGCTCGAGTTCTTCACCACGAAGGCGTAGCCGCAGGCCCTTCCGTCCTCGGTTTCTCTGCCCGAGGTCTTTGACTCTGCCTTTCGGCGCAACCACACTTTCCCGGACCGACCGGGCCGCCGGGCGGTCGAGAGGGGGAGTCCCCATGTCCATGGACCAAACCGGCATGGAGCCGGAGACCAGCGGCTGGGCGGCCGGCTGGATCACGTTCGCCGGGATCGCGATGATCATGATCGGCGTCTTCCACGCGATCGCCGGCCTGGCGGAGATCTTCGACTCCGACTCGTTCGTCCTGACGCAGGAGTACGTCCTCAGGTTCAACGCGACGACGTGGGGATGGATCCACTTGATCGGCGGAATCGTTGTGTTCCTGGCCGGATTCGCGGTCTTCCGCGGAGCGACATGGGCACGCCTGGTCGGGATCGTGATCGCGATGTTGAGCGCGATCGCGAACTTCGCGTGGCTGCTCTACGTGCCGCTGTGGTCGATCCTGATGATCATCGTCGACATCTCGATCATCTGGGCGCTCACGACGCACGGCAGGGACCTCGAGCGAATGTCCGAGATGTAGGAGGATCGAATGTCTATGTCTGAAAGGGAACCGAGCATGTGGGGGGCGGGATGGGCGACGTTCGCCGGCCTCATGATGATCATGCTGGGGGTCTTCCACGCGATCGCCGGGTTCGCCGAGATCGTCAACCCGGACTCATTCGTGGTTACGCAGAAGTACGTCTTCAAGTTCGACACCAGCACGTGGGGCTGGATCCACCTGATCGTCGGGATCGTCGTCTTCTTCGCGGGCTTCGGCGTCTTCCGCGGCGCAGTGTGGGCGCGGACGGTGGGTGTGATCCTTGCGCTCGTGAGCGCGGCGGCGGCCTTCGCGTGGCTGCCGTATGTGCCGTTCTGGTCGCTGCTGCTGATCTTCGTGGCCGTCTCGGTGATCTGGGCGCTGACGGCGCACGGACGCGACGTCGCCACCTAACCGATACGCTCGAAACAGCGGGGCCCCGCGCGCAGCGCGGGCCCCCGTTGTGTCTTAGGCGGCCGCCGGCTCCGCGGCCTGCGCCTCGAGCTCGCCGGCGATCGAGCCTGGCGGCGGCGTGTCGCGCATCCAGCTCCTCTTGCGGCGCCAGATGAAGTACGTGAACGCGCCGATGGGGATCTGGATGCCATACGTGAGGACTCGGAAGACCAGCACCCCGGCGACGATCGCCGCATGCTCGCCCTGGTCGAACGCGCTGAGGCCGGCGATGTAGCCGAGGTCGATCACGCCGACCCCTCCGGGCGTGATCGGGATCGACGACAGCAGACGACTGAAGGCGTAGACCGCGAAGATCTCGACGGTCGCGACGTCCTGCTCGGACACGCCCATGTGCCGAAGGGACAGCAGCAGGACGAAGAACAGCGCGATCTGGCTGAGGACGGTCGTCCAGGTGAGCCGGAGCCACCGGCGTGAGACCAGCACGATCGTCTCCTTGCGGAACTTCACGGCCTTGTCGCCCATGTCCGTGATCGGGCCCTTGCGGAACGGCTTCAGCACGGCGCTGACGACCCGCCCGATGAATTCGCCCACGCGACGAGCCATCGCCTTGCTCTTGAACACCAGGGTCAGGAGCACGACGGCCACGACGAGCACGGCGATCCCGATCACCGCCGCCCCGACCAGAGCGGGATAGGTGTGGCCGGTGATCACCAGGAGCGCGAGCGCGAGCACGGGGAGCGCCAGCTTCGTGAAGATGTTCCAGATGCCGGTGACGCCGACGAACAGGGTCGTCTCGCCCGCGGTGAACCCCCACGACTCGAGGATCGCGAACGTCACACCGATCGCGATCGCGCCGCCCGCCGGCAGCGTGTTCGCCACCGACGTCCCCGTCTGCGTGACGACGATTGACTGAGACATCCGCAGGCCGGGCAGCGCCGCCTGGTTCGCGAGCCAGTACGTGTAGAGGTTGAACACGGTCGCGACCAGGAGCGACCCCCACTCGATCGGCGTGAGTGTCTTCATGGCGTTCCACACGTCGCCGTAGTCGGCGAACTTCGGGATCGCGTACACGAAGATCGCGACGACGATCACGATCCCGAACACGAAGGCGACGATCTGCTTGGTGCCGATCTTCTTCTTCGAGGCCTGCACGGGGCTCTCGGTTGTGGCCATGGCTGCTCCTTCGGGATCGGTCAGGCAAGCACGTCCAGTAAGGCGTCCACGCTCCAGATCGCCACGACGATCGCCGCGATCAAGACGCCGGCGATCAGGGCCAGGCGCCGGAAGCTCCATCGTTGGATCGAGATGTTCGGATACGGCGGGGCGAGCTCCTTGAACCGGGCGATCAGGGCTCGGTCGTCCTCCTTGAGGTAGCGCTGCAGCTCGGTGGGTATCGCCATCCCCTGGGCGGAGGCGAACGCCTCGCCGATCTCGTCGGGCGTAAAGTAGGCGAGTGCCCGCTGATACACGCGGTCGGAATCCGACCGGACCGCGAGCACCAGCATCATGTTGGCCAGGTCTACGGCCTCGCGCCAGGGCGAGGGCCGGATCTCGAGCCCCGACACGTCGATGACCTGGAGCTCGCCGTTCACGACGAGCAGGTTCGCCGGCTTGATGTCCCGGTGCGCGAGGCCCGAGTCCCACAAGCGGCGAACCAACTGGAGGCCGCCGTCGATCACTTCGTCGGTGACCTCGGCGTGGCCGAGGGTCTCGGCGCCCTCGAAGAACTGCGTCGCGAGCAGGTACTCCCGGTTGGGCGTCAGCTCGACGACGCCGTAGGAGTGGGCGACCGTGAACCCGTCGTCGTCCAGCAGCCGGAGCGCGTAGTCCTCGTACGCGATCAGCCGCCGGACCGAGGAGAACGACGTCTCGTCCTCGAGCCGCCCGTACAGGATCGTCCGGCCGACCCGGTACCAGCGGTCCGCCCGGACGTGGCTGGTCGCCAGGATCTTCCCGAAGATCCTGGTCCCGTCCGCGGCGGTCATCAGCAGCGGCGTCGAGCCGCCCGACCCCTCGTCGCCGAACGCCTTCAGGCTTGACACTTCGATGCCGAGCTGGTCGCGCATCGCGCGGACCACGGCCTCGGTCCGCGCGCCGGCGAGCTCGAGGTGGGCGGCGTTGCCGCCGCGCTTGTAGGAGACGGGGAAGGAGTCCTCGGGCGCGAGCCATCCGAGCAGGGTGGCCGCGATGCAGAACCCGAGCAGGAGCGAGTAGAGGCCCGCGACCGGATAGGTCACGCCGAGGTAGGCCCGGGCGAGGACGACGACGACGCCGAGCGCGATCGCGGTGCCGGACGCGCGCTCACGCACCCTGCCGGCCGGCGCGAGGGTCGCGACCATCGCCCAGAGCGTGATCGAGAGGGAGGCGACGGCGTACGCGGGGAAGTGGTACACGCCGCTGTCCGGGGTTATGACGGCCTCGTCCGGCGCCGGGAGCTTGACCGACAGGTGCGACACCACCATGTCCATGAAGAAGAACCCGAGCACGGCGACCGCGAGGTGACGCCACCGCTTGAACAGGACGAGGACGATGACGAGCGCAACCCGCATCGCCAGGATCGCGGGCTGCGTCGCGAGCCACGCGAACACCTCGGCGACGTCGGTGAGCCAGTCGGTCCGATGCTCCGCGAACCAGTGCATCAGCGCCGCATCCGGCGGGGAAGTGTCGTACCACCATCCAAGGAGAACACCGACGATGATCGTGAAGACGAGGACCACGACGTATCGCGGCCACCACGGCGGTTTGGGGAGCGGCGGCGGATCCCCGGACGGGCGCCGGCGCTTTCCGTGATGGGTCTTCGGGCGTGAGGGAGCGCTCGTCACGGTGCTGCGAGGTGGATTCGACGACGCCCGCACGCTCCCCCCGATCCGGCCCTCCTTGTGCGTTCGGCGACCCCGGCGGGATCGCCCCGAAACTCAGATCCCGAGGATCTTGGCCTTGGCCGCTGCGAACTCCTCGTCACTCAGCGCGCCCGAGTCGTGGAGCTGGGCGAGCTTTTGGATCTGTACGGTCGCATCCTCCTCTGGCGCAGCATTCGCGCCCTGCGCAGCTGCGGCCGTCTGCTGCTGCACGTACTGGGCGTCCTGGTCCGAGTACTTGTTCGCCTGCCGCCTGGCCACGCGCCCCGAGACCGCCGTGGCCGTTCCGGCAACGACTGCGGTTCGAGCCGCCATCCCGACCAGCCCGGGTCCTCTTCGCCTCATCATGATGGGTTCCCTCCTTCGATCACGCGTTCTGCTTGGAGAACTCGACCGCGGCGTTGACGACCTGATAGGGCACACGCTCGAGGTCGAGGACCTCGCCGCCCGCGTTCACGATCGCGTCCCGAAGCGCGGTCGCCCAGGTGTCCTCCCACACGAGAAGGGCCGCGGACGAGTTCGGGTCGAGCTCCTCGCCGGCTGCGGCGAGGTCCTCCTCGTTGAGCAGCCCCATCGTTTCGGGCGACAGAGCGTCGAAGGCCTTGAAGATTTCCGAATCCAGGTCGCCGAGCTCGGCCGTGACGACCGCGCCGTCCGCGTCCTTCATGACGAAGGCCAGATCGATGATCCGGATCGTGCCCGCATCCACCAGGTCGGCCAGGGCGGGGATGATCTCGCCCTTGAACTGATTCCCCGGGAACGCGACGATCAGGTATTCGACGGGACCGATGCTCATACGCTCCTCCTCCTCGGTTGCTCCGGCAGGGTCCCGCAGGGGCGGGCACCCGTTCGGCCGAACTATCTCACGAACGCAACCGACCGGATAGCCGACCAGCCGCTGGGCCTGTCGGTGCCGGGTCGGTTATCGTCGTCGGGATGCCCGCGTCCGAGCACGGGAGGGCCCCCGAGCGCGCCGGCCTCGTCCTGCTCGCCCTGATCCTTGTCGCGGCCGTCGCGAACCTGAACCTCGCGGTCGCCAATGTGGCGCTGCCGTCCATCGGCGCCGCGTTCGACTCGTCGCAGACCACCCTCAACCTGATCGCCGTCGGCTACTCGCTCGGGCTCGCGGCCTCGGTGCTGTACCTCGGCGCGGTGGGCGATCGCTACGGCCGCAAGATGATGCTGCTCCTCGGCACGACGCTGGCCATCCCGTTCAGCCTGCTGGCGGCGTTCGCCCCCTCGGACGCGGTGCTGTTCCTGGCGCGTGTTGGGGGCGGGCTCGCCGCCGGGATGGCGTACCCGACGACGCTGGCGCTGATCGCCGCGCTCTGGTCCGGCCCGGGCAGGACCCGTTCGATCGCGCTGTGGTCGGCGCTCGGCGGCGCGATCTCGGCGCTCGGGCCGCTTATGTCGGGGCTGTTGCTGGAGCACTTCTGGTGGGGTTCGGTGTTCCTCCTCACGTTGCCGCTCGCCCTGGTCGCGCTCGTGCTCGCGTGGAAGCTCGTCCCGGCACATGTGAACGAGGGCACCGAGCCGGTCGACAACCTCGGCGGGATCCTCTCCGTGGTGTTGGTCGCCTCCTTGATCCTGGCGATCAACTTCGCGCCGGTTCCGAATGAGGGCACGCTCGTTCTGGGGCTGAGCGTCGTCGTGATCGCCGCGGCGATCGCGTTCATCCTGCGTCAGCGCCGGGCCGAGAACCCCCTGTACGACCTCCACGTCGCGGGCCGCCGCACCTTCTGGGTGGCGGCCTGTGCCGGGATCATCGTGTTCGGCACGCTGATGGGCGCGATGTTCATCGGCCAGCAGTTCCTGCAGAACGTCCTGGGATACGACACGTTGGAGGCTGGTACGTCGATCCTGCCGGCCGCTGCCTTCATGGTGGTCATCGCGCCGAGATCGGCGAAACTCGTCGAGACCAGGGGAGCGCGGTTCACGCTGCTCGTCGGCTACGCATTCTGTTTCCTGGGGTTCGTCTGGATGCTGGCTCGTTGGAACGAGGGTATCCCCTACTGGGAGGTCGGTATCGCGTACGCGTTGGTCGGCATCGGGGTGGGTTTCGCCGGGACGCCCGCGTCGCACTCGCTCACGGGTTCGGTGCCCGTCTCCCGCGCCGGGATGGCCTCGGGGACGGCCGATCTCCAGCGAGACCTGGGCGGGGCGATCATGCAGTCGATCCTAGGGGCGCTGCTGACGGCCGGGTACGCGGCGGCCGTCGCGGCGGCGATCGCCGCCGCCCCCGCCTCCTCGCAGAAGCGGATCACGGACGGCGTGCAAGCGCAGCTGACGAAGTCGTTCGACGGCGCCGAGGCGATCGCACAGCAGTTCCCCCAGTACGCCAAGCAGATCACCGCGGGGGCGAAGCAATCGTTCCTCGACGGGGCCGACTGGGCCTACGCGGCAGGCATCATCGCGATCGTGCTCGGTGCGGCGCTCGTGTTCTTCCTGTTCCCGAAGCGAGACCGGGAGCGGGAGCTCCTGGCGCAGTACCACACCGAGGACACGGTGGGCGTTGCGCCACACGGCTCGAAAGGCTGACCGGCCCGCCGGGTCTGCTTTGCCCAAACGTTTCGCCTGTAGGAAACTGCTCGTGTTGGCGCTCGACTGGAGACCCGAAGCGATCGCACGCCGTGTCTTGACATGAGTTCACCCACCCCGCTCCAACCGGATCTCACCGACCGACGCGCGCCGCCGCGGGATATGCGTTGGATCGACGCCGGGACGTTCCTGATGGGCTCCGAGGACTTCTACGCGGAGGAGCGCCCGGTCCACCGCGTGAGCGTCGACGGGTTCTGGATCGACGAGCGCCCGGTGACCGTGGCCGAGTTCCGCCGGTTCGTGACCGAGACGGGCTACGTGACCATCGCCGAGCGTCCCCTCGATCCGGCCCAGTACCCGGACGCGGATCCGGACCTCCTGATGCCCGGATCGCTGCGGTTCCGCAAGGCGTCCGGACCCGTGGACCTGGACGACCTCCGCAACTGGTGGGAGTACGTCCCGGGAGTGAGCTGGAGGCATCCCGGCGGTCCGGGCACTACGGTGAGAGGACTGAGCCAACACCCGGTCGTCCATGTCGCGTGCGAGGACGCCGAAGCCTTCGCGACATGGGCGGGCAAGGCACTGCCGACCGAGGCGGAGTGGGAGTTCGCGGCGCGAGGCGGGCTCGAGGGCGCGGTCTTCGCGTGGGGTGACGAGCACTTCCCGGACGGGACGCCGATGGCCAACACGTGGCAGGGGGAGTTCCCGTGGCAGAACCTGAAGATCGACGGGTACGAGGGCACGTCCCCGGTCGGACGGTTCCCGGCCAACGGCTACGGGTTGTACGACATGACGGGTAACGTCTGGGAGTGGACGGCCGACTGGTACTCGCCGAGCCATCCCGGCGAGGTGGACAGTCCGTGCTGTGTCCCGAAGAACCCACGCGTCACGTCAATGGACGGGAGCTACGCCGTCGGCCAGCCCGGCGAGCACATCCCTCGTCGTGTGAGCAAGGGAGGCTCGCATCTGTGCGCGCCCAACTACTGCCTTCGCTATCGCCCGGCGGCGAGGCAGGCGCAGCAGATCGACTCGTCGATGGGACACCTCGGGTTCCGATGCGTCGTTCGAGATCCCAGCGGCAGATCTCACGACTCCGGAAAGGAGAGCGCCTGATGCCAGCCCCGCGATCGCGCAGAAAGGTAACGACGCGCAACAGGTCGACCACCACCACGAAGAGGACGTCACGAAGACCGGCGGCTCGAGCCCGGGGCCGGGCCGAGACCTCCGGCCCGAAGCCCCCGAACATCCTCGTGATCTGGGGCGACGACATCGGGATCTCGAACCTCAGCTGCTACAGCGACGGCCTGATGGGGTACCGCACGCCGAACATCGACCGCGTCGCGGCCGAGGGCATCCGGTTCACGGACTCCTACGGCGAGCAGAGCTGCACGGCGGGGCGAGCGGCGTTCATCACGGGTCAGAGCGTGTACCGCACGGGTCTGTCGAAAGTGGGCATCCCGGGCGCCTCGGTCGGCCTGTCGAGCGAGGATCCCACGATCGCCGAACTGCTCAAGCCCCTCGGCTACGCGACGGGCCAGTTCGGCAAGAACCACCTGGGCGACCGCGACGAGTTCCTTCCGACGAACCACGGGTTCGACGAGTTCTTCGGCAACCTCTATCACCTGAACGCCGAGGAGGAGCCCGAGAACCCCGACTTCCCGGACCCGAAGGACTTCCCCGAGTTCAACCGCCTGTATCACCCGCGGGGCGTGATCCACAGCTGGGCGAGGCCGAACGGCACGCAGCGGATCCAGGACACGGGTCCGCTCACGAGGAAACGGATGGAGGCGGCGGACGACGAGTTCGTCGCGGCGGCGGGGGACTTCATCCGTCGGCAGCACAGAGCGCGGAAGCCGTTCTTCGTGTGGGTGAACACAACGCATATGCATTTCCGAACGCACACGAAGAAACGGAGCCTCGGGCAGGCCGGACGGTGGCAATCCCCGTACCACGACACGATGATCGATCACGACAAGAACGTCGGAACGCTCCTTGATCTGTTGGATTCCCTCGGGATCGCGGACGACACGATCGTGATGTACAGCACGGACAACGGCCCCCACATGAACAGCTGGCCCGACGGCGGCATGACGCCGTTCCGCAGCGAGAAGAACACGAACTGGGAGGGGGCCTTCCGCGTCCCGTGCCTGGTCCGGTGGCCCGGTCGGATCGAGGCGGGGAGCACCTCGAACGAGATCGTCGCGCACCTGGATTGGTTGCCGACCTTCCTCGCAGCCGCGGGCGAGCCCGATATCAAGACCAAGCTCCTGAGGGGCCATCGAGCCGGTCCGAAGCGATTCAAGGTGCACCTCGACGGCTTCAACCTGCTGCCCTACCTGACCGGTGAGGTCCCGGCGAGCGAGCGCGAGGGCTTCTTCTATTTCTCCGACGACGGCGACCTCGTCGCCCTGCGGTTCGACAACTGGAAGGTCGTCTTCATGGAGCAACGAGCACCCGGGACGTTACGGGTGTGGGCGGAGCCCTTCACGCCGCTGCGGTTTCCCAAGCTCTTCAACCTGCGAACCGACCCGTTCGAGCGTGCGGACGTCACCTCGAACACGTATTACGACTGGTTCCTCGATCGCGCCTACATGATCGGCGCGGCGCAGATCGTGACCGGCCGCTTCCTGGAGACGTTCAAGGACTTCCCCCCGCGCCAGAAGGCGCCGAGCTTCACCGTCGACCAGGCGATGGAGAAGCTGGAGGCGTCGTTCACGACCGGCCACTAGGATCGGACCGTCGGCCATCGCGATCGGGAACCGGATTTGACGTCCGTCTCCGGAACGCAGTCAAGTACGAACATACGGAGAGGAGAACGATGTGAAGGACGAGATGGAAGACGCGGCGGCGGAAGCGGCCGTGGATGCCGTCGAGGAGGCCGAGGCCGCCGAGGCGCTGCACGAGGACGCCGTCGATCGCGCTGCCGCGGCCGTGGCCCTCGAGGATGCGGCACAGGAGTTGGCGGCGGAGGCCGTCGCGGAGGAGGCCGTTGCCGAAGCGCTCGCGGCCGATGCCGTGGAGGACGCCGAGGTCGCGTCTGACCTGGCCGAGGCCGCCGAGGAGGAACAGGACTAGCAGGCGGTGATCAGCGCCGGGCGGCCATCCGAATCACCTGGTATCGCAGAACGTTCCCTTCAACGAGGTTGACGCAGCCGCCCCGCGTGGGATTGTGTTGGGGGACAACCAGGGAGCACCGTTGGTGAGGCTGAGGGGGAGATCCTGAACCCGGAGTTCCTGTCGCGGCTCCAGTTCGGCCTGACCGCGAGCTTCCACTTCATCTTCCCGCCCATCTCGATGGGGCTCGGGATCATGTTGGTCTGGATGGCCTGGAAGCACGTCCGCACCGGGGATCCCGTCTGGCGACAGGCCTCCGTCTTCTGGGTGAAGGTCTACGGGCTGGTGTTCGCCCTGGGCATCGCGACCGGCCTGGTTCAGGAGTTCGCCTTCGGGATGAACTGGTCGCAGTACTCCCGCTTCGTCGGCAACGTGTTCGGAAGCCTTCTGGCCGCCGAGGGCGTGTTCGCGTTCGCGCTGGAGGGCGGGTTCCTCGGTCTCATGCTGTTCGGGGGAGATCGCCTGGGCTCGAGGATGTGGCTGACCGCCACGTTCCTCGTCGTGTTCGGGGCACACTTCAGCGCCCTGTGGATCCTGATGGCCAACTCGTGGATGCAGACGCCGCAGGGCTTCGAGCAGCACGCGAGCCAGTGGGGACCGATGGCGTTCATGACGAACTTCGGATCGGTCGTGAACACGCCTTCGTTCCTGCCGCGATTACTCCACACGTGGGTCGCGTCCTGGATCATCGGGTCGGCGCTCGTGCTCTCCGTGAGCGCCTGGTACATGCTGAAGAATCGGCACCAGGAGTTCGCGAGGAGGAACTTCTCGGCCGCCGTCAAGCTGTTCACGGTGCTCGCGATCCTTCAGGTGTTCATCTTCGGCGCCCAGATGGCGATCTCGGTGACGAAGAACCAGGAGCCGAAGCTCGCCGCGATCGAGGGCAACTGGACCAACAAGAGCTGCGCACCTCTGTACATCGTCGGCTGGGTCGACGAGAGCGCCGAGAAGACCTATGCGATCGGCGTCCCGTGCCTGCTCAGCTTCCTGTCCTACGGGAGCTTCGACGCGACCGTACCGGGCCTGGAGAAGTTCCCCGAGAAGAACTGGGCGCCCGTGAACCTGGCCTTCCAGGCCTACCACGCGATGATCGACCTCGGATTCCTGTTTCCCGTGATCGGCGTGGTGGCGTGGTTCGTATGGTGGCGCCGCCGGCGCAAGGGTGAGGGCCTGCCCCATTGGCTGTTGTGGATCTGTATCTCGACCGTGTTCCTGGCGGAGGTGGCGACGATCGCCGGCTGGTGGACGGCCGAGATCGGCCGCCAGCCCTGGGTGGTGTGGAACGTCCTGCGTACCGACGCGGCGGTCTCGCCGACCCTGACCACGGGGCAGGTCTTGCTGTCGTTGATCACGTTCGCGCTGTTGTACGCGCTCCTGCTCGCGCTGTTCCTATTCCTGCTGGATCGAAAGATCAAGCACGGCCCGGAGGCGGCGCCCGAGGAGTCTCGCGTCTCGGATCTACCGAACACATTCCGCGAGGTGTTCCGCCAGCGGAGCCAGGGTCGGGCCTCGGGTGAGTTGGAGCTGGAGGACCATGCCGCTCGCTGACCTGTGGTTCGTGCTGTTCGTCGCGATCATCGGCGCCTACATCGTCCTGGACGGGTTCGACCTCGGTGTCGGCATGCTCCACCCCTTCGCCGCCAAGGAGGACCGCGAACGGCGGATCGTGCTGAACAGCATCGGGCCGATCTGGGACGGCAACGAGGTGTGGCTCGTCGTCGGTGGAGGCGTGCTGTTCGCGGCTTTCCCCGTGGTCTATGCCGCGATGTTCTCCGGCTTCTACTGGGCGCTGATGTTCGTGCTGATCGCCCTGATCCTTCGGACCGTCGCGATCGAGTTCCGCGGCAAGCGCGAGGGCTCTCGCTGGCGTGCGCTCTGGGACTCGGTGTTCTCGGCGGCGTCGTTCGGTCTGGCCATGTTGCTCGGGGTGGCGTTCGGCAACGTGGTCAGTGGGGTTCCCCTGGACAAGAACGGGGAGGTCCGGATCGACAGCCTCCTGGACCTGCTGCATCCGTTCGCCCTGTTCCTAGGGGTGACGACGGTCGCGATGCTGCTCATGCACGGCGCCCTGTACCTGGTCGTGAAGACCGAAGGCGACCTCCAGGCGCGCGTGCGACGCTGGGTCCCCTGGCTCGTCGGCCTGTTCACCCTCACGGCGGCGATCTCGGCCGTGTGGATCGCCGTCTCGGACTATGGGGTGACCGACACGTTCACGGACGACGTGTGGACGATCGTGTTCCCACTGGCCGCGCTCGCCGCCTACGTCGTGATGATCGTGATGGTTCGCCGCGGTCGGGACTTCGTCGCCTTCTTCTCCAGCTCCGCGGTGCTCTTCACGTCGCTGGCCACCATCTCGGCCGGCCTGTACCCCAACATGCTGAAGTCGTCGACGAACCCGGCCTACAGCTTGACGGTCTCGAACGCCTCAGCCGAGAGCTACACGCTCACCGTCATGCTGGTCGTGGCGATCGTCGGGATCCCGTTCGTGCTCCTGTACACGGGGGGCGTGCAGTACCTGTTCAGCGGCAAGGTCAAGCTCACGCAGAGCAGCTACTGACCGGGTGAGCGCGAGCGAGAAGGCGCCGGAGCCCCCGCCCTCGGGCGAGCAGCACGAGATCCGTCACGACGACCAGGTCGCCGTCGTCACCGAGGTCGGCGCCACGCTGCGCCGATACACGGTGGGCGGGGTCGAGGTCCTGGATGGTTTCGGGGTGAACGAGCCTTCCCCGGCCGGACGCGGGCAGGTGCTCGCCCCGTGGCCGAACCGTCTCGACGGTGGGCGATACACGTTCGAGGGCCGGCAAGGGGCGGCCGCGATCGACGAGCCCGAGCGCGGGAACGCGATCCACGGCTTGGTGCGTTGGCTTCCCTGGCGAGTCGGATCGAAGACCGAGGACGCCGTCACGCTCGAGTGCGTCCTGCATCCCCAGCCGGCGTACCCGTGGCGGCTCGAGCTGAGGCTCGAGTTCCGGCTCGGGCCCGACGGGATCACGGTCGGCGTTCGGGCGACGAACGCGTCCGGCGAGCCGGCCCCGTTCGGGATCGGGTTCCACCCGTACCTGACCGTGGGTGTCCCGGTCGATCAGGCGCGACTCACGATCTCGGCCTCCCGCCAGCTGATCACGGACGAACGGGCGCTTCCCGTCGGCGAGGAGGACGTGGCGGGATCCGAGTTCGACTTCGCCGCCGCTCGCACGATCGGCGCGACGCAGCTCGATACGTGCTACACGGGACTGGTTCGTGATGCGGACGGCCGATCCCGGACGCGAGTGGAGACCGGCGAACGCGCCGTCGAGGTCTGGGCGGACGAGCGCTTCGGGTACGTCCAGGCGTACACGGGGGACACGCTCGAGCCCGCTTCGAGGCGGCGGCAAGGCGTCGCGGTCGAGCCGATGACCTGCCCGCCGAACGCGTTCGCCTCGGGCGTCGACCTGACCCGGCTCGAGCCGCGCAGCGCATGGTCGGGGGCGTGGGGGATCTCGCTCCACAGCGGCTGAGGGAAGGCGGCGACGAGTGTGAGTGGGCTACCGGATAGCCCCAGCGATCGAGGCACCGAACCCGCCGAACCGGGTCCGGTCATCGGGGAAGCGCGCTGGCACATGGCGGGCGCGGTTCTCGCCGTCGCGTTCCTGACCCTCCTGCTGCCGAGCGAACTACGGCTCGGCCCGCGCTGGTTGCTCCCACTTTTCGAGGGAGCCCTCCTCGCGGCCCTCATCGTGGGCGACCCTGGCAGGATCTCGAGGCGCTCGTCGGTCTTGCGAGGATTCTCGATCGCCCTCGTGGCGGTGCTGATCGCGCAATCGCTTTGGTCAACCTTCCGCCTCATCGACGAGCTGATCGTCGGCGGCCCACACACCAATAGGGCGGGACCGCTGCTCGCGGCGGCAGCGATCGTGTGGGTCTCGAACAACATCGCGTTCGCGCTCCTGTACTGGGAGCTCGACGGCGGGGGCGCGGCGGCGAGAGCGTACGGGCTTCCAGATCACCCCGGTCTCGCGTTCCCCCAGCAGCTGAATCCGGACATCGCCCCGGCGAACTGGCGCCCTCGATTCATCGACTACCTGTATCTGGCGTTCACGAACGCGACCGCGTTCAGCCCGACCGACGCGATGCCCCTGGCCCCGTGGGCCAAGGTCGCGATGGCCGCCCAAGCCTCAATCTCGTTGGCCGTGCTCGGGCTGGTAGTCGCGCGCGCCGCAAACGAGTTGAAGTAGGAACTCGCCCTTCCATGCTCCGAGTGAACGGGGAAACCTACCCCAGGCGCTCGAGCAGGTGGTCCCCGACGCGCAGGGCGTTGGCCATCGCCGTCAGGGCCGGGTTGACGGCACCGATGCTCGGGAAGCAGCTGGTGTCCACGACATACAGGTTGTCGAGCTCGTGGGCCTTGCAGTTGGCATCGACGACCGACGTGGCCGGGTCGTTGCCCATCCGGCAGGTGCCCGCCTGGTGCGCGACGCCCGCGACCGGGATCGTCGTCTTCAGGTAGGCGTGGCGCGGGATCAGGTGTTCCTCGTTCATCCCCAGGTGACCCAGCATGGACTTGAGCTTGTGGTACAGGCGCTTGCCGGACTCCTCGTTGCTTGGTTCGTACGCGAGCGTGACGTTGCCGTCCCTCTCCAACGTGACGCGATTCTCCGGGAGCGGCAGGTCCTCGGTCGAGAGCCAGAAGTCGACGGCGTGCGTGGCGACGTCCTTCAGCGCGAACATCGGCGCCAGCCTGGTCTCGATCGGCTTCTCGCCCTTGTACATCTCGGCCTGCGACTTGCCGACCATCTGGATGTTCCCCATCGGGTACTCGTACTCGTCGTCCCCGAAGTAGTAGTCGTTCACCCCGAGGGTCTTCTGGAAGACAGTGGGGTTCGGCTCCTTCGAGAGGGCCAGCACCGCCTGGCTGTAGTGGAACATGTAGTTGCGTCCGACCTGATCGGACGCGTTGGCGAGGCCGTTCGGATGCTTGTCGTTCGCCGAGGCCAGCAGCAGCTTGGCCGAGTTCGCGGCGCCGCAGGACACCACCACGACGTCGCCGGTCAGGGTCTCGGTCGAGCCGTCGCGTTCGATCACGACCTCGGTCACGGACCGGCCCTCGGGGTCGGTGTTCAGACGGATGGCGGGCGCGTCGGTGAGGAGCGTGACGTTCGGCGACTCGAGCGCCGGGCGAACGCCCATCACCTCGGCGTCGGCCTTCGCGTGCAGCGGGCACGGGAAGCCGTCGCAGAACCCGCAGCGGACGCAGACGCTCGACTGGGGGGTGTCCTCGTCCCGTAGCACGCCGCAGGGCGCGTGGAAGGGGTGGAGGCCCTCCGCGGCGAGATCGTCGGACAACTGCTGGATCCGGGGCTCGTGTGGGAGCGCCGGGAAGGGGTAGGGCGCGCTCGAGGGCGGCTCGGTCGGGTCCTCGCCCCGGGCGCCGCGAACCTGATAGTGGCCCTCGGCCAT
>Ga0114129_10006449_pt1 | contig 16638 bp, 13 predicted proteins | sample RhiMetdeltSRZDD1_FD_80071 | JGI IMG/M metagenome (GOLD analysis project Ga0114129, IMG submission 80071) | Populus rhizosphere microbial communities from Tennessee, USA - Rhizosphere MetaG P. deltoides SRZDD1 (version 2) (version 2) | ecosystem: Host-associated > Plants > Roots > Rhizosphere >... | reverse complement strand
GGTCATTGCTTGTTGAACGCTGTTTTGAGTGCGATCCAGTTCCTGCCGCACATTTGTCCAATTGCGCTTGTCTGCCGCATCGATGATCGCCTTGGCGCGTGGCGTGATTGAATTTCCTACGCCGATGCCCTTGGCCAGTGCCAGGACGCGCTGGCCAATTTCTTTTACTGCAGGCGCATCCTCCGCTTGCACCGCGATAAAGCCATCGGCAATCACTGTCCCAAGCAAGAGAGCGATACGCGGTCGCTCGGTGAAATTGGGTTCTTCATCGCTGCGGACATATTCCTTCCAGTTTACCGCACCCAGCTTGTTCAGTGCCCCGAAAAGTTCGTTCGGTAACGGGACCACGACATCTTCTACAGTCGTGGACAATTGGTTAATCTTGACGTGCTGCGGAGCCTGCGCACCATGGGCGCACAGCGCAAGGCCAAAGACCGCAGCTACCATTGAGTTCGAACGTTTGCTAAACAGCACCATTGGGAGCTTTGAATGTTGATTTCGAGTTCGTATTCAGGGATTTAGTAACCGAACCTAAGCAGAACCGCTGCCCTACACAAATCCCTTACCTCTTTCTTGTGTGCGTCGTCGCCGCTGCCTCCTGCGTAATTTGTTCAGATGACATATACAAGTACGGATTCTGCTCCCGGCGATTCGTTAGAATGTCTTTTCGCGAACCTGCGTTGAGCATCGCAGTGCAGATGGAAACAATGACGGAGCCGTTCTTCCAAATCCCACAGGGCGTAATTACGCTGTTAATCGGACCCAAAATATCATTTCGGACCGCTGGTATGTTGAGCGCTAATCCGCGTACGCGGGCGAGCTCTGAAAGCAGGCTCTCAGTGTCGATAAGCCAAGGTTCCGGCAGGCAATTCGGCTTCAGTCGTTGTGGGGCGCTTATTGCCCGAGAAGATGGAGTCAATGAGGCAGAAGGCGGAACATTAATGTCGCAATGATTTCAATGTGATTCATGAGGACAAACTCTACGATTTTATATGACATATATTGTCTGATGTTGTAAATCAGGTCCTTCCGATACCGCGCGCAGCGCTTTTTTGCTAGAAGCGGCAACGCTTCAAATTCGCCCGTTCTTTCGAACCGCGGTTTTGGAAAATGAGAATTGCGGCACCGCGGCCCGGAGCCTTGACGTTGCGCCTCCGGCTGCTAGCGTCCGCGGAACCTCAAGTTTTACGACACGATGAATAATTTCCGCAACGTTCTCCGTTACTCGATCCTCGGCTTTTACATGATTTTCGTTTGCGCCGCTCCTGTCCATGCGGCGCGCGAAGAAATGTCCGGTAGCATCCAAGAGGCCATGACACCCGCGGAATTCAAGGCCGCAGGATTGAACAAGCTGTCGTCGGAAGAACTACAAAAACTGAACGCCTGGCTGCAGGGCTACCGAGAAGCCGCGGAAAAGACCGCCGAAACAAAGGCTACGGCACGTGCAGAGCGTACAGCGCATGCCAAAATGGACCTGCTTGTAAGCCGTGTGGACGGGCAGTTTAACGGATTAACCGGCAGGACGGTGATTCGTTTGGAAGATGGGACTGTATGGAAACAGGCAAATGCCGACGACCGGTATCGACCGAGGGTGACTGATCACCCGGGAGCTGTCGTTATTCACGGCGTTTTCGGATACAAAATGCAGGTTGAGGGAACGCAGGAGTTTTACGTTGATCCGGTGCGGAATCCGTAACGTCCGTAAAGAGCTTGACCGCGCCTCCTCGAGATCCCTTGGAATCAATGGCTTATAGCCGATATCTTCTCGGTGCAAAGCCAAGTAATCCAAAATCTTAGCAACATTGTTGCGATTTATTTAGAAAAAGCTATTCGCGCCGTTCCCACAGCAGAAAACGCCTATTCCAGCGGTAATTCGACGGGTTCTTCGGGTTCTCGCGGAACAAGGCCGTTCCGGGCAATGATGCGGGAGCAGGTATTCCAGCGCAGTATCGGGTCATCATACCCAGGCGGGCGAATCGATTCGGCTTTTTCGAACCAAGTCATTGCGTCTCGCAAAAGATCGTAAGCCTGAAACCGGCAATCCGGGGTGTTCTGACGCAGTTTCATTTTCGCGCGGCGCTCGGCCACGATTCCGGAGTAGTAGGCGTGGTCGTACGCCGATTTCATCCGCGACAGCAATTCCTTGGTTTGCGTATCGCTGACTCCGTAACCCTTTTCGAAACGATCGGTCAACGCGAGCAAGAGCGTGATAATTGCCTCCTGATTTTCCGGATCAACATGGAGAATATCGAGGCAGATGCTCTCCGCTTCACCCGGCTCGTTGAGCAAACGGTAACGCTCAGCTTTTTCGAGCGCCGCAGGGATCGCGTCTTTGTGGAGCGATTTTAGTTCGGGCATGTGCTGCAACGTAATTCGTTAAATCGTTAAACCGTGAACCGGCCCGAAAGCAAACCGAATCACGAATCTTGGTTCACGAATTACGAGTTTCGATTTTCGAATCACTCTTCTTCTTCAACCATCTCCAGATCCAGCCAAACGGATCATAAAAGTCATCCACCACGCGTTCTTTGAGCGGAATAATTCCGTTGTCGGTGATTTGAATACTCTCAGGGCAAACCTTTGTACAGCACTTTGTGATGTTGCAATAGCCAATCCCCTGCGTGTTTCGCAATTCCGCGATGCGATTCTCGGTATCGAGCGGATGCATCTCTAGCGCGGCGACGTGGATCAAAAACCGCGGTCCAATGAATTTATCGTGCATCTGGTGGTCGCGCAGCACGTGGCAGACGTCCTGGCAAAGGAAGCATTCAATGCATTTACGGAATTCCTGTACGCGATCGATGTCCTCCTGCTGCATTCGCCATGTGCCATCGGGCGCATCGGGAGGACGGGGCCTAAACGGCTTGATCTTTTTCTTCACCTCAAAGTTCCAGGAGACATCGGTGACCAGGTCTTTCAAAATCGAAAAAGCTTTGATCGGTTCGACGGTTACCGGTTTTTTCAGCGGAAGATCGCTGAGCCGCGTCATGCACATCAGTTTCGGCATTCCGTTGACTTCCGCTGAACAGGAGCCGCACCTGCCAGCTTTGCAATTCCACCGGCACGCCAGGTCCGGTGCTTGCGTGCGCTGAATATCATGAATCGCGTCGAGCACAACCATACCCTCGGCAATTTCCGTGGTGTAATCGCGAAATTCGCCGCCTTTGGCGTCCCCTCGCCAGATTTTGAATGTGGCCTTCATGATCTTAACCACGGATAACGCCGATTACACTGATACTAAAACAATCCGTTCTATCCGCGTAATCCGTAGTCATTTCATTTCCTCAATGATTTGTTTCAAATTATCCGGCATCCCAGGCAATGGTTCCAAGCGAACCTGCATAGAACCATCTGCGGCTTTCGCAATTATCGTGTTCACTTTGGCAAACTGCTCGTCCTTTTCGGGATAGTCGTCCCGGAACTGTGCCCCGCGACTTTCCTTCCGTTCCAGCGCCGCACGCGCGATCGCTTCAGAAACTGTGAGCAGATTTTCTAAGTCGAGCGCAGTGTGCCAACCGGGGTTGTATTCACGGTTACCTGTGACCGCGGCATTTTCAGTCCGCTTCCTAAAATCCCCAATCTTCCCCAACGCTTCCCGCATTTCGGCGTCATTGCGTACGATCCCGACCAGATCCTGCATGGTGTCTTGCAAATCCTTTTGCACCTGGTAAGGACTTTCGCCGTCGCGTCGGTCAAATGGGACGAGCGCTTCTTGCGCGATGGTTTCGACTTTACCGCTGTCGATTGTGCCTAACGAATTCTCTTTTGCGAACTTTGCGGCGAATTCGCCGGCGCGTTTCCCGAAAACCAAAAGATCGGAAAGCGAATTGCCACCCAGCCGGTTTGCGCCGTTGATTCCCGCGGCGCATTCGCCCGCGGCGAACAAGCCGGCCACGCGCGACATCTGCGTGTCCGGATCAACTCGCACGCCGCCCATGATGTAATGCGTCGTGGGGCCGACTTCCATGGGTTGCTCTGTAATGTCGATATCGGCGAGCTGTTTGAACTGGTGATGCATGCTCGGCAGCTTGCGCTTAATGTGCTCGGCCGCGTTCGGCAGCCTTTGTTTGATCCATGAAATATCGAGATAGACGCCACCATGCTCGCTTCCCCTGCCCTCTTTGATCTCTCGGACGATACAGCGTGAGACATGATCTCGCGTCAAAAGCTCAGGCGGACGCCGTGCATCTTTGTGTCCCTGGGTATAACGCCAGCCTTCTTCTTCGTTGTCCGCGGTCTGCGCTTTATAGTTCTCAGGAATCGAATCGAACATGAATCGCTTGCCATGCTTGTTCGTCAGAATGCCGCCTTCGCCACGCACACCTTCCGTTACCAGAATTCCCATCACACTCGGCGGCCAGACCATTCCGGTAGGATGAAACTGTATAAACTCCATGTCGATTAGCTCAGCGCCCGCGTGATAGGCTAGCGCGTGGCCGTCACCAGTGTACTCCCAACTGTTACTGGTAATTCGGTACGCCCGCCCAATTCCACCAGTCGCCAGCACCACCGCTTTGGCGCGGAAAATTTTGAATCGTCCGCGTTCCCGTTCATAACCAAACGCGCCGACAATACGGTCACCGTCCTTGAGAAGGGAAAGAATCGTGTGCTCCATGTAGACGTCGATGCCCTGGTGCACGCCATGGTCCTGCAGAGTCCGAATCATTTCCAAACCCGTGCGATCGCCCACGTGCGCCAATCGCGGATACTTATGTCCGCCGAAATGTCTTTGCAGAATGCGCCCGTCCTTCGTGCGATCAAATACGGCACCCCACGCTTCAAGCTCTCGAACCCGATCAGGCGCTTCCTTCGCGTGCAGCTCCGCCATTCGCCACTGATTCACGTATTGCCCACCGCGCATGGTGTCGGCGAAATGCACCTTCCAGTTGTCCCGCTCATCAACATTCGCGAGTGCGGCAGCGATCCCGCCTTCCGCCATGACGGTGTGCGCCTTGCCTAACAAAGATTTGCAAACAAGCCCCACGCGCACCCCGGCAGCGGACGTTTCAATAGCGGCGCGAAGCCCAGCACCGCCGGCGCCGATTACCAGGACATCGTGTTCGAACGTTTCGTAATTGGGCATAGCGAAAAGGTTAAAAGAGTTAAAAGGGTTACAGGTAAGAAAGGCAGACCGTTTTAACTTTTTAACATTTTAACGAATCATCTCGGTTAGAGGAGGCGCCAATCAGTCCAAATACCCATCGCGCACAGGCGCACGTAAAGATCCGCGAATGCCACCCAGAAAAGACTAAGCCATGCCCAAAGCATGTGACGGCGATTGAAACAGCTCACACACGTGTAGGCGCGATAACACGTCTTCGACTTGGAAAATTGGTCCAAAAAACCACCTGCCAGGTGCCGCAGCGAATGACAACCAAAAGTGTAACCACCAAGGAGCACCACGTTGATCGCCAACACGATTGTGCCGACGCCAATTCCAAATCCGTCCGGAAACCATAGCGCCTTCCAAACGTCGTAAGCTAGAACCAGCAGAAAGAGGAACGCGAGATAGAGAAAGTAGCGATGAACGTTTTGCATGATGAGCGGAAACGAACGCTCGCCCCAATAACTTTTGCGTGGCTCGCCGACAGTGCACGCGGGCGGATCAGCCCAGAACGCCTTATAGTACGCGCCGCGATAATAATAACATGTGACCCGGAATCCGCCCGGGGCCCAAAGGACCAGTAGTGCAGGCGAAAAAATTAACCACGCTGGCCACCAACTCGGTTTCGGCCCGAACCAGCTGTGCGGCGAATCACCGAGAATTTCCGGCGAATAAAATGGTGAGATGTAATTGCCAAAAAAATAATTATGTCCCTGAAAAGCAGCCCATGTCGAATAGACGAGGAAACCCGCCAACCCGACAAATACAAGCAGCGGTTGAGTCCACCAGACATCAGCTCGCATGGTCTCGCCGAACGACCGTCGTCCGATCTCTGCGGTCCCATTCATTTACTATCTGCTCCTTCTACCGGTAGGTTCGCCTTTTTCCATGCTTCCCAGCTACCAGGAACATTCCAAAGATCTGTGAATCCTAGCGGCTTCAGGATACTGGTAGCAATGCTCGCGCGATAGCCGCTGCCGCAGTAAACGGCCGTAGGTTTGTTGCGATCGAGCTCAGCCATTCGTTTGGCAAGATCCGGCACAAAAATGTGCTGCGCACCGGGAACATGTCCCTTTTTCCATTCACCGGGTGAACGCACGTCGAGAATCTGCAGCGAGCTCTTCCGCTCATTCAGTTCATGCACGCTCATCTGGCCGATCCTGTCCAACGGGAATCCGGCTGCATCCCATGCTTTCATTCCACCAATCAGGTATCCAGCGAACTTTGTGTAGCCGGTGCGCACGAACAGTCGCACGATTCGTTCAAGGTCGTCGTCGTTCTCCATGACGAGCAGAATCGGTTTTTCGGGGTCAAGCATCCAGCCTGCCCAAATTGAGAGAATTGGCGTGCCGCCAATGTTGAGTGCGCCGGAAATGTGGCCGCCGCCAAAAGCAAGCATCGTGCGTACATCTACGAGAATACCGGCCTTCGTATCGATTGCTTCCTTGAACACCTTGGGCGGAAGACCGGGAACATGCGGAAGATTTCCAAGCACTTTCGGTCCCTCCGCATTCACCCTTTTCATGAGCGGATAATAATGCGGAACCGGCGGCGCACTGTTGATGGCGTAATCAGTGAAATTCTTCGCATCAGCAAATTGCAAAAATTTGTTAAATTTTCGCTCGTAGCCAATCGTGCTGCTCAATCGAGCTCCAATGTCTGCGCCGCACGGCGAACCTGCGCCGTGATTGGGATAGATCATCACGTGATCGGGGAGCTTCAAATAGAAGTCGTGCAAGGTATAAAATTGTTGCTCCGCGAGCTGCTTCGTGTGTTTCTCGCCTAACAAGTCCGGCCGACCGGCGGACGAAACGAAAAGCGAATCGCCGGTGAGTATTGCCCATGGCTCGTCCGGATGGTCCGTTTCGGACAGCAAATAGGACATGTGCTCCGGCGTATGCCCCGGAGTATGCCGCGCCGTGACGAGCACTTCGCCAAATTGAAAGCGATCGCCATTCTTTATTTTTTCAGGCCCGAAACCGTACTCAGCGCCACCTTCGCCGCTGGCATAAATCTTTGCAGACTCGAGCCGTGCGCAAAGCTCGCGTGAACCGCTGACCAAATCGGCATGAATATGCGTCTCAAAAATGTGCGTGATGGCGAGCCCTGCTTCGCGCGCCATCTCGACATAAATCTCAACGTCGGCTCGCGGATCGAAAATCGCCCCTACTCCTTCGTCGTCGTCACCAAGCAAGTACGAAAGTTCGGCGATACCTTCAGTCTGAATGGTCTTAAAAATGAGCGACATCGCAGGGATTTAACCCGAATGGATAAAGAAGTTCAACACGATGACGAACTAAATTCTTGGAGCACGCACGTGTGCGTGCGGGGATTCACCGCACTTCAACCTCAATCCGAAGAAGATGATTAATCATGTAAGTGCCGCGATCTGAATCACGATGTGACGGTTGCGTTTGCCCGAGCGAATCAGTTGCGCGAGCAACGATCGTGTGCTTTCCCGCCGCGTTGGGCGTCTGCCAATTGAATTCCCAAAACCGCCAGGCATTTGGTTTCGATTCCCCTAGCAGTGTCGCCTCTTTCCAAGTTGCCCCTCTATTGGTGCTCACTTCTACTCGCGCGATTTCGCTACCGCTCGACCACGCGGCGCCGTGAATGCGCACATTAGAATTCGCCGGGACTGTTTCACCTTGAGCCGGCTTTGCGATCTCCGCCTTGACCTGCAGTTCTGCAACTGGGCTGAGCTCGGCAATTTCTCCTCGCCTTTTCCAGTACGCATAGTCCAAGGTTTGATAATAACCGGTGAATGGCTGAGCGATGGCGATAACGCGTTGCAACCATTTAATCGACGCCATCGCGTACCAACCCGGCACGATCGCGCGAACTGGAAATCCATGTTCTGGAAGAAGGTCCTTGCCGTTCATTCGATAAGCAAGCACCACGTCACGCTTTGCTTTCTCGAGCGGCACGCTTCGGGAAAACGTCAGTTCGCCGGAAGGGCTCTTGGGATCATCCAGCGTGCCGTGGTCAGAGCCTTCAAGAACGACTTCACGTGCGTTCGACTTAACCGCTGCACGATCAAGCAAGACCGATAATGGAACGCCAGTCCACTCCGCAGTCCCAACGGCGCCTAATCCCCATTGGACTCCTTTTACCTTCGGTTCGAGAAAATGCCGATTGTTCCCAGCGCATTCCAGTGTCACCGGAATAGTGACCGACTCCAGCTCGAGCAGCTGTTCGAAATTAATCGCGAATGGTTTTTCAACTTCCCCCCCTACATCTAACCACCACGCGTCTCTGTCGATCTTCGGGATAGGGAAATGCGTCCGGACATAGAACAATTCTGTTGGCGTGATGAAACTCTCGGCCGTTTCAAACGGCATCTCCAGGTTAAGCGGGGCTTCGCTCCGGAGGATTCTGCCATCGCGCATTTTGATTTCGTTTACCGGCATAGCGTCCTAAAAGCCCAATCCTAGTCTCGCCGCTGAGCCGGGATCGGCACTTGGATGTTGTGCGTGGCGGCGAATTCGATTGCGCGCGAGTAACCGGCGTCCGCGTGACGGAGAACACCAGTGCCCGGGTCACTGGTCAGGACCCGTTCAAGACGTCGTTTGGAATTATCAGTCCCATCAGCGACGACCACCATCCCAGCATGCTGCGAGAAACCGATGCCAACGCCACCGCCGTTATGAATCGATACCCATGATGCGCCAGCGGCCGTGTTAACCAGCGCATTAAGCAGCGGCCAGTCAGCAATTGCGTCGCTGCCGTCGAGCATTCCTTCTGTTTCGCGATTTGGCGAAGCAACCGACCCGGCATCGAGATGATCGCGCCCGATCACAATCGAAGCTTTGATTTCGCCCCGCTTCACCAGATCGTTCATGGCTACACCGAACTCGGCGCGATCGCCGTATCCGAGCCAGCAAATCCGCGACGGCAATCCTTGAAACTGAATTCGTTCACGGGCGAGTTTCATCCAGCGGGCGAGTGTTTGGTTTTTTGGAAACAATTCGAGCGCGAGCTGGTCGGTGCGGGCGATATCGTTGGGATCGCCGCTCAATGCGACCCAGCGAAATGGGCCGCATCCTTCACAAAAAAGCGGGCGAATGTATTCGGGAACAAATCCCGGAATGTCGAACGCGTTTTTGATTCCGGCTCGTTTTGCCTGCGCTCGAATATTGTTTCCGTAGTCGAACGTCACCGCGCCTCTCTTTTGCAATGCGAGCATGGCCTCGACATGCACGGCCATCGACTGCATTGCGCGCTCTACGTATTCGTCCGGATTTTTTTTACGCAACGAAAGCGCGTCTTCTAGCGACATTCCGTTAGGCACATAACCGTTCAAGGCGTCGTGCGCGCTGGTCTGATCTGTCAGAACATCGGGAACAACGCCGCGTCTGACCAGTTCGGGCAAAACATCGGCGCAATTACCTACAAGTCCCACTGAGAGCGACTGTCGATCCCTACGCGCTTGCTCGATCAACTTGAGCGCTTCGTCGAGCGAATACGCGGCCTTGTCGCAGTATCCGCTCTTCAATCTCTTTTCGATCCGCGCTGGATCCACTTCCACTCCAAGAAACACTGCGCCGTTCATGGTTGCCGCAAGCGGTTGCGCGCCGCCCATTCCGCCGAGGCCTCCGGTCAGGACGAATTTCCCATCAAGCGAGCCGTCAAAATGTTTGCGACCCGCAGCGGCGAAGGTTTCAAACGTGCCCTGCACAATTCCCTGGCTGCCGATGTAGATCCAGGAGCCGGCGGTCATTTGTCCGTACATCGTGAGGCCTAGTCGTTCGAGGCGGTTGAACTCCGTGTAATTGTTCCATTGGCCAACGAGATTTGAGTTCGCGATCAGAACGCGCGGCGCTTCGTCGTGTGTCCTGAACTTGCCCACTGGTTTCCCGGATTGGACGAGGAGCGTTTCATTGTTTTCGAGCTCACGCAATGACCGGACAATTGCATCGAAAGCCTCCCAACTCCTGGCGGCGCGTCCCGTGCCGCCGTAAACAACGAGCCGGTCGGGATCCTCTGCGACACTGGGATCGAGATTGTTCATCAGCATCCGCATCGCCGCCTCCTGATGCCAGCCTTTGCAGCTTCGCTCTGTCCCGCGCGGTGCCTCGATAGTTCTCTTTCCGCTCATGACATTTCGCTCTCGCCATCAAAATCGCCGCGGCGAATCGCCTCGGCAACACGCGCAATATCATTTGCGAGTGATCGATCATGGATCAGGGGCGGCGCCAGTCCTCGAACAATCTCAAACGCGCGCTCGACACCGGCCCCGCTTTTCAACGGGCGGCGATGTTCCAAGCCTTCCGCAGCTGCGAGCAATTCGATGGCCAGCAGATTTTCCGCAAGATCGATAATTGCCCGCAGTTTTAGCGCACTGGTCATTCCCATAGAAACGTGATCTTCCTTGCCACCGGACGTTGTGATGTTGTCAACGCTTGCGGGATGCGCAAGCACGCGTGCTTCGTTAACCAGAGAGGCAGCCGCAACATGTGCGGTCATGAACCCGGATTCGAGGCCAGGTTGTCTGGCGAGAAATGCGGGAAGACCTTCGCTCTTGTCCGGATTAACCAGGCGATCCGTTCTGCGTTCGCTCATGCTCATCAAATCGACAATTGCAATCGCAGCGTAATCGAATGCAAAGGCGAGTGGCGCACCGTGAAAATTGCCACCTGAAATTACATCGCCGCTTTCAGCGAAGACGAGTGGATTGTCGGTCGCCGACTTGGATTCAACCAGCAGTACGTCTTCGCAATGCGACAAGGCGCCGCGCGCGGCGCCGTGCACCTGCGGCATGCAACGCAGGCTGTAGGCGTCCTGCACGCGCGGATCGTCTTTCAGATGAGACTGACGAATTTCGCTACCCTCCAGAAGCGTCAGCAAATGCTTTGCCGCGGCGGTTTGTCCTGGATGCGGCCGGGCGTCCTGTAAACGAGCATCAAATGCCGCGGGAGTGCCTTTGAGAGCCTCGAGGCTCATGGCACCCGAAATATCCGCGAGACGCGAAACCCGTTTCCCGCGGAGAAGAGCGAGCCCGCCAACCGCATGCATGGCTTGCGTTCCGTTTAGTAGCGCGAGCCCTTCTTTCGCTTCAAGATGGGCCGGTTTTAGTTTTGCGAGGCGCAACGCCTCCGCACTTTCCATTCGTTGGCCGTCAAGGAACGCTTCACCTTCGCCAATTAATGTGAGTGCCAGATGGGCAAGCGGTGCGAGATCGCCACTGGCGCCGACCGACCCCTTTTCTGGCACGACCGGGTGCACGCGGCGATTCAGCATCTTGCAAAGCATTTCAATGATCTCCACCCGAACACCACTGAAGCCGAGCGCGAGCACGTTTGCGCGCAGCAACATCATTGCGCGGACCTCAGGCTCCGAAAGCGGCTCGCCGATTCCACAGGCGTGGCTGCGAACAAGATTGAGTTGAAGATCGCTCAAAGCCTCTCGCGGAATGCGAACATCGGACAGTTTTCCAAAACCTGTCGTTACGCCGTAAACGACTGCATCCCGCGCAATGATTTCTTCGACAACTTTACGCGAGGCCAGAACACGGGGCTTTGCGGCAGAGGAAATCTTAACCTGCTCGCCGTTGAGCGCCACGGCGGCGATGTCGGAGAGTGACAATGCCTGGCCGTTTAATTCCATTCGCGGAGCTTAGCGGAAAAATAAGAAGATGAAAAGCAATGGGCCGTAAGTCGCATATCCGGTGTGTGTGTGGCATCCGACACATGGGAACCTCTAAAAAAGAAAAAGGCCAGGTCGACACACGACCTGGCCTCTTTGGGCAAAGCTGCCCACGATAAAACAACCAGCCGCTGTTAATTATTTTTTGGCTGTCGGAGGTGGAGGCGCTTCCCTCGTTTGCGCACAGGCCCCGAGTCCCAAAGCGCTGGCCATTACGACCGCGATCATGATCACTTTCAAAAATTTCAATCTATATCGCCTCCTTTCGCAGCAGGTTGCTCCGGTCTGTTTAGACAGGGAACAACCGGGAGGCAATGCTTTTCTCAACTTATTTTGAACGTGTCACAACCGGGCACCAGACTCATTTTGAGTAGCCGGTGGTGCCCGCGCCCGTCGTCACTGTCTCCTTGTGTTGAGCACAAGCACCAAAACTCAAAGCAGTGGCCAAAACAGCCACGATCATGATCAGTCTTAATAGTTTCAATTATCTCGCCTCCTTTCGCAGCAGGTTGCTCCGGCCTGTTTAGGCAGGGAATTACAGGGAAGCAACGTTTTTCTCGCGCTTTTTGGATGTGTCAGCCCTGTAAATTGTGGACCGCGCCACCCGGAGAAGCCACGGCGTTGCAGATAGTTAACGAAGCTCGTTACACGATCTATTCTTCAATGACTACTGGTGTGTCGTGATCGACGAGATCGAACAGCTCAACAACATCCGTGTTTCGCATCCGAATGCAGCCACAGCTGGCAGGGCGGCCAATCTTGGCCTCGTGTTTTGTGCCGTGAATATAAATGAAGCGCTCACGCGTGTTGGCATTGTGCTCGTCCAGCCCATCAAGCCATAAAATACGGGACATTACCAGGTCCTCGGTCGGAGGAGGCGGATCGTCGGGCTTGAGCGGGATGCGGCTTCGAAAAATTGTGCCGGCCGGCATTTGGCTTCCGATCTTCTCAACTACGCGGAAACGACCGATCGGAGTTTTGAAACTCCCCTTTTCTGTCCCAATGCCGAATCGCGAAGTGGACACAGAATAAGTGCGAACTGGTGCCTCGCCTTCTTTTAGAGTGAGCAGCTGATCTCGAATGGATACGTGTATGGTTTTCATTCTGGTCGTTCCGCTGGGAAAATTCCCTCACATACCGAATTGTCCGCGATGACTTGCTCTCCCACTCGACAGCCTCGTCGCTTGTTGCTTTGCATAACTTGAACGCAGCGATAAAATCCGCGTGTTAATGAAAGGCTACCATATTGCTGTCGTGGGCGCGACTGGCGCCGCGGGCACTGAATTGTTGCGCGTGCTCGAACGCCGAAACTTTCCAGTCGCAAGCGTGCGCCCGATTGGTTCCGCGCGCTCAGTCGGAAAATCAGTTCGATTTCGCGATGAACCGATCCGCGTGGAAGAACTTGGCGATCGCTCATTCGATAAAACCGACATCGCCTTTTTCAGCGCCGGTGGCGATATTTCTCGGAATTTTGTTCCCATCGCCTGCCAGTCGAACGCGATCGCGATCGATAAATCGTCGGCTTTTCGGATGGACCCACACGTGCCGCTGGTGATTCCGGAGATCAATGCCGAAGACGTCAGGCAAAATCGCGGAGTCATCGCAAATCCCAATTGCACCACGACTGTCATGCTTATGGCACTTTATCCTCTCCACCGGGCCTTCGGTGTGCACCGGGTGTTCGCAACTAGTTTCCAGGCGGTCTCCGGAAGTGGTGCGCGTGGGATTGAAGAATTGACACGCCAAGTGAGGGAAAAAGATGCGGCGCCGGAATTTTATCCCCATCCGATCGCGTTCAATCTTCTGCCGCATATCGATTCGTTTCTCGAAACTGGCTACACGAAGGAAGAGGCCAAGATGCAGGATGAAACGCGAAAAATTATGCATTTACCGGAACTTCCTGTCTCGGCGACTTGCGTGCGCGTACCGGTTTTCCGTGCACACTCAGTAGCTGTAAGCGCCGAATTTAAGCGCTCGATCTCAGTCGAGCAGGCACGCGAAGTTTTGGCCAAAGCACCGGGCTTGGAACTCGTGGACGAACCGCAAAGCAACCGTTATCCGATGCCGCTCGGTGTAGCCGGAAAGGATAACTGTCAGGTAGGCCGGCTGCGGCTCGATTGCGCATTTGAAAACGGACTTTCCTTTTGGGTGTCGGGCGATCAACTGCTTAAAGGCGCGGCCTTAAACGCAGTCCAAATCGCAGAGCTGCTGTAGTGGCAGGCGTGTCGCCCGCGAAGTCAAAAGAATTGCAACTAACACAGCTGCCGCCACTGGAATGGCGCGCTTATGTCAAAACAAAAGCGGCTCCGGGATTACTCCGGAGCCGCTACGAAAACTGATAGATCTTATTATGGCCTTGGCGGTGGGGTTCCCTCGCCTTTTTTCTTTCCGCGCTCCGGTTGTCTCTGGCCGCGTTCGCCAGCAGCAGGCGGACCACTTCTTGGCTGCCCGCCAGGTTGACCATACGCCCCTTGTCCTCTCTCACTTCCGCCTCGCGCTTCACCCTGACCCGTCGCGGCGGGCGGTGTGGTCGGAGGTTTGTTGACTCCGGGTTGGCCACGCTCTTTTCCGCCTCGCCCTTCGCCAGGCCCTGCGCCACTGGATGGCTTGCCAGGCTGGTCGTAGCCCGGCGGCTGCCCTCGCTCGGCAGCGCCGCGACCTTCACGGGCACCGGGGCCGGCTGGCGGTGGTGTGCCCCCTCGGCCAGTTCCGAGAGTCTTACCGCGACCTTGCTCTGGTATGTTTGCCGGACCGCCGGTCTGGCCAGGTTTAGGGGCCGGGCCGAATCTGTTTTGTGGCTGACCTTGTTCAGGTGGTGGAGGCGATGGACGGAATGACTGCACCGGTGTTCCGCCAGATCCGCGCGCAGGGCCAGATGTCGCGCCAGGCTGAGGCCGTCCGCTAGGGCCACCTGGCCGTTTGCCTCGTTCGGACGGTGACGCCCCGACGCCCGCTGGGGAGCCGGGTGGCGTTGGTTTTGCCGCCGGTGGCGTGTGAACGGGTTTGCCTTTAGGACCCGGTGAAACTGGCGGTGCCGCACCTGCGGTTGGGGCCGTTGGACCCGCCCCGGGTGGTGGCGGCGGGCTTCCACCCGCGCGCGCCGCGGCACGAGTTGGCGGAGGAACATTCTTCGGATTCTCAGTTTTAATCTTTTGTTTTAGCTGCGCTTCGTTAGGAACACCTGTCCAGCCGCGGTTCAGCTTTGGTTGCGCAACTTTGGTTTTCACAGCTGGAGGCTTGGCGGTTGGCGGTGCCTTGGCGAGCTTGCGGGGAGCAGCCACGACAAGTTTGTTCCCCTGGACTTTGGTGACGCCGCCAGATTTAGCAGCTTCGGAAAGGTTAGTCGCCGATTGCCGTTCAATGTTGAGCCGTTGAATTGGCCGCGTTGATTGCGCGCTCAACACTTCGTAATTCGGGCCATAATTATAGACCACGTTATTTCTAACAGTGATGTTGGTAAGATTTACCGTGTTGTTGATGTAGGTGATATTCTGAACTGGCGGGGCGATATAATTACGCAGGACTGGTTCACCGATGTAGCGCACCTCGCAGAAGTTGTAATATTGGGGACCGATATCGAACTCGATGTCCACTTGAGGGCCAATCGGTCGTCCTTCATAAACAATGCCGGGACCACGTGGGGGCAAAGGCGCCCAACCTACATAATCACCACCTGTGCGCCAGGAAACCCAGGCTGGACCCCAGTCCAGGTCCTCCCCCGGAAACCAGATCCATCCGTAATCCGAAAGATTTGCCCAGCGACCATAGTGATAAGTCGCCCAACCGAAATCCTCATACGAAATCCATGTCCAACCGTCGTCCGTATATGCCCAATAGCCGTCCGCATAAGGACGCCAGTTCTGATCGTTTACCGCTAAATCAGGCTGCCAACCGTATCCGTATCCTTCGACGTCAATCCAGTTTCCGCCGGAGAGATTATCGTAAAAGTAATCGACCGATACATCCGCCCTCGCCTGCTGAAAAGCAGACGCTCCAAGAACCAACATAGCTAACGCAAACAGAATTTTTTTCATAAGGATCAAGAATCGTTATGACGCATTCGACTTGAACGCCTCGCGATTTATTCATCCTATGATTCGAATGATAGGTACTGTCCGAGCGTGTTCGCCGAGCGATCATTAATGTCTGAGAGCACTAGAAAGAAAAACTCTGGAAGTGAGTCGCAGCGTATTCGATGAAGGTCAAAGTCTTTCGAGTTATCCGGAATTCAACCAAAGTTCGACAATCAGAAGTCGCGTCGAACTTTTGATGCCGAATTAAGAGTCGGCACGCACGCGAGATTCGATGTAGTGTAAAGGGAATGACGGGAAGATATAAAACGATACGCATATTCCTGATTGGGGTATTGTGCGGAGTGATCATCACAGCTGCAGTCACGTTTGGGCTCACAATTCCCGCCAACAGCGATTACTGGCGAATGGAAATTTGGAGACGCGGGGGCGGCGCTTGGACCTTCGACAGAAATGGTCACCTCAGCTGGACTTGGATGGTTCAGCCGATTCCCGATACGCCCCTTAAAAAGCCGGCCACTGTTCCTTCGTCTCAAACCAATGTTCGGAGCGAGCAATTGTAGATCAGCCAATTGAGCGGCTTGAGCACGTGCAGCTTGGCGAGTGAAAGAAAGGCTTAGCGTCGCGACCGATCGGGACACCAGATCCTTGCGTAGTCTCAACACAAAAAAAACGCCCTGCCGAATTTTTCAGCAGGGCGCTTTAGATTAAACGAAACTTTGGAAGCTTTAGTAGGCCAAGACGCCAGCGGGATCGCCAGGTGTGGGAGCACCCGGCGCATCACCGACTTTTTGCCCGACGTTGCTCTGAAACGTAGTAGCGTCCGCCCAACCGCCAGTGATGGCTTGACCTGATTTG
>Ga0114129_10006447_pt1 | contig 16640 bp, 11 predicted proteins | sample RhiMetdeltSRZDD1_FD_80071 | JGI IMG/M metagenome (GOLD analysis project Ga0114129, IMG submission 80071) | Populus rhizosphere microbial communities from Tennessee, USA - Rhizosphere MetaG P. deltoides SRZDD1 (version 2) (version 2) | ecosystem: Host-associated > Plants > Roots > Rhizosphere >... | reverse complement strand
GCTAAGTAGCAGTTACCGGCTCAGGTTCGGGCTCTGTTTCGCCTTCCAGCTTCACACGGGAGCGCTCCAGAAAGACCTTGATCATCTCTCCTACGCGCTTTTGCATCTCAGCGCTAATTGCCGCTTCACCAACCAGAATTGCAAAACGGTGCAGGTCCTTCGCACTCGGCCGGCGCAATTCAACCTGTTGCGCAATTCGAATTAAGACTTTCTGCCCGCGCTCTTCAAACGCCGCCGCATAACGAAGATAGTTCTTCATCTCGGATCGAGCCGGAGACCACTCGAGGCGGTTTGGCTGATCCTCAGTCTTTTCGACCGCAAAACTAGCGTGTACTGGACCAATCACGGGAACTTCGGCCCGTACAATCCAACGCATTATTCCGTCGGCTTCTCTCCGGATTCCTTCGATACCTGGCATTAGGTCTACGAAATTGCGCAGTTCACCAAAGAATTCGCGAGCCCGTTCGAGGGTGGTTCGCAATTCCAGCTGCTCTGAGTATGAGGCTTTGATTCGAAACATTAGTGCTCCATTCCCGACCCCTGCTTGTTCAACCGAAGGCCCACTGATAACTTACACGATGTGGTTTATTCCGTAAACAATCAATTTGGTCCGCAGTCTTAAATTTGTGTGAAGGTTTGCAATATGGTGGGAAGACAACCCACGGCAAAGACTGTCTCAAAACTCGGATCGTTGTGGCATGAGGTCGGTAGCGCCGGGTCTTCGAGCGCCATCACTCAAGCAACGCCGGGGTTTGCCAAGTCAACGTCGCATCGTTGTGGCTGTTAAACCGAAAGCAATAAGAACGCTGATATGAACGAAGATCGATGTCCGCGATGTGACCACGTCCCCTTACGAAGCTGGAACGAATTGTCTGAAGACCAGCGTGAGGTCGTGCGCAGGCTTCCTGAATCTACACATTACCCACTCGCGGAACGAATTCGTACCCGCCGCTGGTGCACGCGTTGCTGGTTTGAAGCAACGGAGACTTCGCACGAGTCTTGATCACTCCAAAATCCGCTCATACGCGTCATGAATCTCCGTCATCCGCTCACGTACGGCGAAGTTCATCTCGGTTGCCGAATTGAATCCAAGCTTTGCGGCTATGTCGCGGGCCGCCGGATGATCGGTGTCGGGTAGTCTCGCGGAACGCCCAACGATCAGTCGAACGTGATGATCAGCAGACCTCAAAAGGGCGTAACCCTCGCTCAAGGCCGCCGCCTCGTTTGGTCCAAGCGATCCAACTTCTTCAAGAGTATCAATGCTTGAACGCGTCGAGCGGTCGTCACCTTGATCGGGAACATCATCCCTTAGCTGCAAATATCGAAGTGCAAAGTACACATCCAACATTCCGCCCGGGCCATATTTAATGTCGATCCCGGTCTGGCGGCCTCGCTGTGTCTTCTCTTTTTGTAATCGCTGACGGACCCGTCGCGTCTCGTTTTTTAGGTCCTCCACGCTCGAGCGCCGTGCGTTTTCGTGAACAATGTGGCGTGCGTGTGTTTCCAGCCTTCGGCCCAGTTCGAGGTCACCTGCGATGGCTCGTAGTTTTACATATGCCAGCCACTCCCAACTGGCTGAGTGCTCCTTTAAGTAATCCAGCAAAGTATCTGAACCGATCGTCAACGGTCCGTTTTGCCCGTTCGGCCGCAGGCGCAAATCAACCCGGTACAGATATCCCTGGCGCGTGACACTCGACAGCGCTGAGAGCATCAATTCCACTAATCGCGCGTAGGCTTCGTCGCGACTAAGAGAGGGGACCGGAGATGGAACCAATGAGTCGTAACAAACAACGAGGTCCAGATCTGAACCGTAATCCATTCCGCCTGTACCGAGCCGGCCCAAGCCAAGAAACGCCAGACGCGGACCAGCGCCGGGGACGCCTCCGTACCTACGTCCCAACTCACGGCGCGCAATCAGGTAAGCTGCATTAATGCTAGCGACTGCTAATTCCGTCTGCCGCCGGTTCGATTCAGAAACGGAAATCGCTCCAGTCGCGTCCTCGACACCAATTTCAACCAGCAATCGCGACCACGCGCGGCGCACGCTGGAAAGGTCGGCAGCAAAACTCTTTTCGCCCTCAACAGCCGCCCGCAGAGTACTGCGATAATCTCTTCGTGGCGATTCGTTATTGTTGAGAGACAACGATCTGATTAGCGTTGGGTTGGACGCAATCATTTCACCAAAAAATTCAGAAGAGCCACAGAAGCGGATCAGCGCAAACAAGTTTTCTTCTGAGACTCTTTCGGGAGTCGAAAGCTTTTCCAATGACGAGGCCACGCGCATGGTAAGTGCAAGTGCACGATGCGGATTCATCGATTCGCTCGCGACACTCTGAATCTTGCGAGCCAACTGACTTGCGTCCGCGGTGGATTCATCGGTTCGCTCAAGATGCGAGACAAATATGCTGGCAGACGCCAGGGCAGTTGACCATTCAACGTCCGCCGGCTCTTGCGTCTGCACATACACACGCGAAGGTAGAATCGTATCGTTCGTTGCCATGCCGACGAACACTCGGGCATATGCCTGCAAGACGTTCCCCGTGTGACGCGTCAGTTCCCTTTCAAATTCCTCCAGCGAGTCGTCGCCGAGATAACCCATCCGTCGAGCGACCATCGTTCGCTGTGCTGCATTTTCCGGCAGCACGTGTGTTTGTAAGCCGTGCTCCATCTGTAACCGATGCTCGACCGTACGGAGAAAGGTATACGCCGCGGAAAGCTGTGTTCGCTCTTGCTCAGTAATGAATCCTCTGTCAGCGAGTCGGCCGAGACTCACGAGTGTATGAGGCACGCGCAGCCACTCATCTTTCCCGCCGTGCGCGAGTTGCAGCGCCTGGGCGATAAACTCAATTTCGCGGATTCCCCCGGGGCTTAGCTTTACATTAAATCCGCTGCGCCTTTCGTTGTGTCTATCGATCTTCTGCTTGGCAAGGCGAACGCTCGACAGGGCTTCGCGCACAGAGACGTCTGTCCGGAACACGTTGGGCCTGACGGCCGTGGTGAATTGAGAAAACAATTTTGCAGAACCTGCCGAAGCCCGAGAACGAATCAACGCCTGCAGTTCCCATCGCTGCGCAGTCTGGCTGTAGTACCGGGTTGCCTCGTCCAGAGAACACGCGAGCGCCCCGTCACGTCCGTGTGGACGCAGGCGCAGGTCCACTCTATAAGCGGCGCCGTCGCCTGCGGACTGCCCTGCCAACCTAACTACGGCTTCGGCAAGCTTTACAAAGAATTCGCGGTTTGTTACCTCGCCGCGCACACCAGTACCTGATGTGGTCCCATCGGCGGAGTAGACAAACATCAAATCGATGTCCGACGCGTAGTTGAGCTCCAGCGAACCGAGTTTACCCAGGGCGACGATACAAAAATCCGCAGCCGTGCTTCGTCCACGCGCATCGACACGTCGTGGAAAACCGTAGCGATTTTCGAGCTCCTGCAGCGCCAAAGTAAGTGCGTAGTCGAGTGTCGCGTCAGCAAGGTTGGACAACTCCTCGGTCGTTTCCACCAGGGTGTGCGTACGACGAATATCATGCAAGTAGATGCGAAGGAGTTCTCGCCGTCGAAATCGTGCCAGCAGCACCTGGGGACCGAGGGAAGAATTCGTCAGCGCAAACCGGCCGAGCGACTCCCGCAGTTCCTCAGGGGTTCTGATTCGCGGATTCAATCTCTCGCGCGCGAGCCAGGAGAGATAGTCGGGATTCTGCTCGATTGTGGTACCCAGCAAAGGACTCCAGGCACTGAGTGCCAACGCATCAGCGAGCAATCCTGGGTCACGTTTTAGCTTTTTGTTTTCGGCTGGATGTTCATCGGCGAGGCGCTGAACGAATAATCTTGCGCCCGTTGGATCGGGCAAATCGCGGAGGAGAGATTCGACGGTCGGATCGAGAAGCTGCACTGAACCATTTTACACGCTCAACCGTCCAAGGAACGCCCAAAGTGGCACAGACTTCAGTCTGTGGAGGTTGAATGGCATTCAACGGTAAAACCATTTTCCATTGATCGTTTTCCATTTCTCATTTTTTATTAACCTTCTGGATGTTCGTGTCAGTCAACGATGTGCGTTTGCATTGGCCTTACGATCCAGAAAAATTACACGAAATAACACGACGCATTACCGTCACTGAAAAATGAGAAATGGAAACGATCAATGGAAATCAAAAAGAAAAACGGTCCGGGTGCTGATCACTCGGACCGTCATCTTCCGCAATTCGCAGCAACTAGATATCAAAATACAGAGAAAACTCGAGCGGATGAGGTCTCATTCGCAATGGCGTGATCTCTTTGTCTCGCTTGTAAGAAATCCAGCGTTCGATTACCTGCGGACTGAAGACGTCTCCCTTCAAAAGGAAATCATGATCCGCTTCCAGAGCTTTCAAAGATTCGTCCAGAGAACCCGGCAGTGTGGGAACATCCTTGAGTTCTTCCGGTGACAGATCATAAATGTCCTTCTCTAAAGGCTCACCGGGATCGATCCGGTTTTGAATACCGTCCAAGCCGGCGAGAATCATCGCCGAAAACGCGAGATAAGGATTGCACGACGGATCCGGCGGCCTGAATTCCAAGCGCTTCAGTTTTGGATTCGTGGAAAACATCGGTATGCGAATCGCGGCCGATCGATTTCGCGCCGAGTACGCAAGATTTACCGGCGCTTCAAACCCGGGCACGAGTCGCTTGTAACTGTTCGTGGTTGGTGCCGCAAAAGCTACAATAGCTGCCGCGTGTTTGAGCAGTCCCCCAATGTAATACTTTGCCAATTCTGATAGCCCCGCGTAGCCGTCGCCGGAAAAGAGCGGCTTTTCGCCTTTCCAAAGCGACTGGTGACAATGCATCCCCGATCCGTTGTCGCCGAAGAGGGGCTTCGGCATAAACGTGGCGGCCTTACCATACTCGTATGCAGTATTGCGAACTACGTATTTAAAGACCTGTAAATTGTCGGCCGTGCCCAGAAGGGTGGAGTAACGGAAATCGATTTCGCATTGCCCGGCTGTTGCGACTTCGTGATGGTGACACTCGACATTGATTCCACACTTCGCCAGTGTAAGAGAAATCTCGGACCGAAGATCACTCAATGAATCGGTCGGTGGAACCGGTACATAACCTTCCTTCGGCCGAATCCGGTAACCGAGATTCGTTCCGGAGAACTCATCGGCATTGCGACCGCTGTTCCAGTGACCTTCGTCTGAATCAATGGTGTAACCGGCAGAGTTCTGCTCATTATGAAACTTGACTGAATCGAATACGAAGAATTCGGCTTCGGGTCCAAAGTAGGCGGTATCTGCGATCCCGGTGAACTTCAGGTAACTTTCAGCTCGCTGCGCAACAGAACGCGGGTCGAATGCGTATCCTTCCTTTGTGATTGGATCTACAGCATTGCCAATCACACAAAGGGTAGGTTGTTCAGAGAACGGATCCATCCAGTAACGGTTGGCATCGGGCACCAGCAGCATGTCCGACTCGTGAATTGCTGCCCAACCACGAATTGACGAAGCATCGAAGCCAAATCCGTCCTCGAAGGTATCTTCACTCAGTTCGCCGATGGGGAATGTTAGGTGTTGCCAGGAGCCGGGCAGGTCAGTAAAGCGAACAGAAACAAATTTTGCTCCCTGGTCAGAGGCAAACTTCAAGACAGTTTTAGGGTTCATTTTATCTCCTAAAGAATGGGAGTGTTGGGTGTGCTCTTCGCGCCTGGCTGTTTAATGGAGCGAAGTTTCGTGGAAGCGAATTTACTCTGCGGTACAAACCAAACGTCATAAGGCGACGCGCATAAAAAAGCTTGAATTATAGTTACCAAATTGTCAATGTCAAGGTTTTCCCGGCAAGGTCAGGCAAGGTCGTGTATTCTGTTGGGTGGTACCTGCGTCGGCACTCCTCAGCAATACAGACCGCGCTTTATGGCTCAAAAAGGGCGACCACGCAGGGACGGCCGACGATCGGCCATTGTCTAACTCATTCCTTTTTAGTGAGTTACACCACATGGCGAAACCTTTTGAAACAAAAAAGTTATAGACCGTGGCGACAGTTTTCTGTTACATTGCGCGCTAAAGCGTTCCACCCAAACCAACTCCGCCGCCCGATCTGGACTATGTACAACCGAAGTTTGGATACCGCAATCTTTATATACGTTTCGCAATCAAGGCAGGAGACCGCTAATTGACCACTGCAATCGAGCAAACGCTCGAAACCTACGGCATCGAGAACTGGGGCGCTGGCTACTTTGACGTAAACCGCAAGGGAAACTTAATCGTCCGCCCAACCGAGGGTGACCCCCGATCGGCAGATCTAAAAGAGATAATTGACGACCTCGCAAAGCGAGGTATCGGTGCGCCAGTCTTACTGCGGTTCCCGCAGCTGGTGGCAGCCCAGGTGCGCAAACTTCAAAGGGCCTTCAGCAGATCCATTCGGGAATTCGAATATCAGGGTGCGCACATGTGTGTTTACCCGATGAAAGTCAATCAGCAGCGCGCCGTAGTTGAAGAGTACCTGCGCGAAGGTTCCCGTTACGACTTCGGACTGGAAGCCGGCTCGAAGGCTGAACTGTACGCTGCATTGGCGCTGGAACAATCTCCGGACAGTCTGCTCGTTTTGAACGGCTTCAAGGATGAAGAGTTCATTGAACTCGCATTTGCGGGTGCACGTTGCGGTAAACGCGTTGTGATAGTCATTGAAAAGCTAAATGAGTTGGACCACGTACTGGCGGCGGCGAGTCGGCGTGAAGGCGCAATGCCAATCCTGGGGATGCGCGTAAAGCTATATTCAAAAGGATCGGGCCGCTGGGAAAAATCCGGCGGGGAAGCGGCAAAATTCGGTTTGACTACCACCGAGTTGCTGGAAGTCGTTCGACGGCTGGAAGAGGCCGATCGTCTCGACATGTTGAAGCTTCTCCACTTTCACATCGGTTCGCAACTGACAGACATAAAACGCATCAAGAACGCGATGAAGGAAGCCGCGCGCGTTTACGCGAAGGTTTACCAGATGAAGGTGCCTATCGATTTGCTGGACGTGGGCGGAGGTATGGCAGTCGACTACGATGGTTCAAAAACTGCCTTTGATTCATCTGCTAATTACACCGCGCAAGAATTCGCGAACGACGTCATTTACACGATCAAACAGGTCTGCGACGACGAGAACGTGCCGCATCCAACGATTATCCAGGAGTCTGGCCGATTTCTCGCGGCGTATCACGCCATTCTGATAACAAACGTCCAGGATGAAATCGAAACCGTTGTTGAGGACATTACGCCAATCGAAATCGATGACGATGATCCTCAGGTCGTCATCGAACTTGGTGATCTGCGCGAATCAATTTCTGTAAAGAATTATCGTGAGTATTACCACGATGCACTGGAGCACCGCGAGGAGTTGTTCACCCTCTTCAACTTGGGACTCATCTCTTTGGAAGATCGCGCAAAAGGCGAGGTGCTGTTTTGGGATATTTGCGAGCGCGCCGACAAGTACGCGCAGCAAGCAAAATATGTATCTGAGGAATTTGGCGAGTTGCGCAAGCTGCTATGCGCGAAATACCTGACGAACTTTTCCGTGTTTCGTTCCGTGCCCGATCACTGGGCGTTGGACCAGCTGTTCCCGATTGTCCCCATCCATGGCCTGAATAAGCCACCTTCAGAGTACGCAACACTATGCGATATCACCTGTGATTCCGATGGCATCGTCGACAAGTTCGTCGATCTGCACGATGTCAAACAGGTCCTTGAGCTTCATCCGCTCGTACAAGGTGAGACTTACTACCTGGCTTTTATGCTCGTTGGAGCATATCAAGAGGTAATGGGCAACAACCACAATTTGTTCGGCGCGCCACACGAAGCCCACATCTACATCGACGAGGAAGGATATTTAATCAGGAAAGTTATCCGTGGGACGACCGTCGGCGAGGCTGCTGAACGCGCTCGATACGAACGTAGCCTTTTGCACGACGGGTTCCGCCGGTTAATTAACAGGCGAGTCAAGGATGGCGAATTGAGCGAAGCAGAAGGGGCCGAACTCGCTCAGTTTTATGAATCGCGTTACGACGCTTACACCTATCTCACAGTAGATGGAGCGCGAACGCGCCTCCGTCGCAAGACGGATTACTGATAATCCAGGCATTCCGGATTCTGGTTTTTGTACATAGCAATGCGCTCGGGAGTTTCACGATGTATAGCAATTATTTTTTGTACTCCCTAGCTTGAAAGGTTGACAACCTTTATGGTCACGCAGCGAAAACCCAAAGCTTCGAAATATCTCGTAACACCAACACGGCCAGTACAAGTTGACCGCGATCGCTCGGTCGCGGGATTGCTGGAAAAGATGGAGGGTACGGGATTCGGCGGCCGCCAGTTGGCCGAGGCACATCGGATTTGGCTAGACATGTTGGGCGACAATACCACCGTTATGGTTTCCGCTTCAGGAGCCTTAATTCCGGCGGGTATGCGTCGCTTGTTAGCCTACGTAATCAAGAACCGCTTTGTCGATGTGTTGGTTCTTTCCGGTCCGGTGCTGTTTCACGATCTGCACGAAACGCTTGGTCGATACCATTTTCAGGCCCATCCGAGTATGACAGACGCTGAACTGGAATCTGCGCAAATCAGCCGGATGTGGGACCTACTGGCGAGCGATGAAGAATACAGAGAAGCAAACGAATGGATCGGCGGTTTCACCAATCAGCTCGATCAGTCGCGGCCCTATTCACCGCGAGAATTCCTGCATTTGCTTGGCCGTGAGTTGGCGGAAATCGCAACCGAAGATGGCGTCCTGACTTCTGCTTACAAAGCACGGGTTCCCATTTTCTGTCCCGCAATCGCGGACAGTGGGATTGCCGTAGGAATTGCCGGTTCACGATTCGAGAAGAAAAACAATTTCCTGTTCGACATCATCCAGGACGTCCTGGACATGATGAACATAAACACAAAAGCAAGGGTGACTGGTGTAATCAATCTAGGCGGAGGTACCGCGAAGAGTTTCGTTCAGCAGAACGAAGCCGCATCCTACATCCTGAAGGAACATCACCACGGCCACAAGTACGCCATTCAAATTACGACTGACGCGCCGCATCCAGGGGGCAGATCCAATGCGGTTTCACTTGATGAAGGTCTGGTTTACGGAAAGCTTGCACGCGGCGCGCATACCGCATACGTCAACTGCGATGCAACCATTGCGCTTCCGATAATCGTCACGGCACTATCGCAAACTGCCGCCAAGTACATGAAGGGGCGAAAACGTCCGAACTTCACCTTCGGGCGAGAACTGCTGGTCGAAGTGCCTTAGTCGGTCAAATGTACGACCTCTAGTTGCTTTCCCGCCCTGCGCAATTCCTGCTTTCTCCGATACATCTCTTTGTCCGCGTGCTCGATTGCCTGCGCCAATACGCTCAGCGAATCGAACCCTGCGACTCCATGAGAGACTGTTACCCTCATGGGTATGGAATTCCAATGACTGGAGTTCTGCGCCAGGATACTGTTCAGTTTCTGCATCCGTTTGCCGGCATCGGTGACATGCAGCTGGAACATGAGGACAAGGAATTCATCACCGCCCCAGCGAAACAGCATATCGTCAGCGCGAATGACCGATCGAATTGCGGTCGCGACTGCACGTATTGCCTTGTCACCTGACGGATGGCCGAGCGTATCGTTGATCGGTTTTAAATTGTCTATGTCAATTACTGCTATGCTACCGGACGTATTTTTAACTCGTCCGCTTTCGTTTTCGCTGATCAACGAGTGGAACGCATGACGGTTTAATGCTTCAGTGAGCGGATCCATCTGCGCCAACAACTCGAGTCGATCACGCACCCGCAACAATTGACCGTTCGCTCGCTCTACTTCGTGTCTAACGCTTTCCATCAGCACCATGATCGTGCCAAAACCGAGCAAGATCTCCAGAATGAGATCGAAGATCGAAGTGAACTTTAGATACCCGGTTGGGATTGTGATGCCCCAAAGACCTTTGCGCGCGCCAAACATCGGCAAGTAATGAAGGAAATCGATCGAGAGAAGTAACAACGCAAAGGACATTACTTGCACACCAGGACTTCTCTGCTTTCGTGGTTCAACTTCACGCAAGGCGAGAAATGCAGCGGCGAATAGTCCGGCCATGATCGTCGCCTGCACCATAAACAGATCGTTAAAGTCAGCGGATGCGTAAGGCAGAACTGCTGCGATTGCGATGAATAGAATCAGTAGATATGCAGTCTTTCCCACTCGCGCGCCGCTTCCGTGTTGCCGGCAGCCCGCCAGGAACATCAGTCCGAAAATGTATTCGCCAAGAAAATAGATTGAGTAGAAGATCTTCGGGTCACTGGCTATGTGAAAACCAATGAAGAGACTTACCAGGGAGAGCGCGAGACTGGCCCACGCCGTCGTCCAGTACCTCAAAGCCACTGTCCGAATCGAGCGGCGCATGAACAGCGACAACAGCGTTATCAGCAGGATGCCGACACACTGGATTGCCAGACCAACATTTGAATCCATAGTGAAAACCTCTTCCGCGAGGGCAGCGAATGAGCGGCGATTTAATTTGCTGCGCGGGTTTCAGCGAAGGACTCTTGCGTGAAAACTTGCGGTATCGAAAGAGGACGAAAAGCAGGAAGTTTCTGGGTCAAGGGTCAAATCGCAGGGGTGAGTAAGGTGGCTCACCTGAGGCTTTCATTCTAGCGGAGGGATCCCCATCTAGAAAAGAGTTTTTCTTAAATATCCAGGAGAAGAGGGTTTATAAAGCAAGATATCATACAAAAGTGCGCCGTATATGCGCTTTAAACCTTGTCAACCTAACCACTGTAATACTTCTTCCTCACCCATGCTTCGCGTGCCGCCCACAACGTGGATGAAGTACTCTTCGAGAGATACGGGTCCAGTCTCGTCGAGCCGAATTCCCTTTCGTAAATCGTCTAGTGATCCGGCTGCCAACAGCTTTCCTTGAGAAATGATCGCTATATCGCTACACAGTCTCTCAACAATCTCCAAAACGTGAGATGTCAGGAACACCGTTAGCCCGCGTTCTGTTAAGCGGGACAAAAGGTCTTTGAGTGTGCGCGAAGCGATTGCATCAACGCCTTCAAAAGGTTCATCCAGAAAAAGTATTTCAGGTCGGTGGATTAACGAACAGGCAAGCGATAACTTCTTTTTCATTCCGTGCGAGTATTCCACGATCAGCTTTTTTGGTTCGTCTTTCAAGTCCATCAATTCCAGCAGCTCCGGCACACGTTCAGCAATTTCTTTCTTGTTTAGCCCGTACATGCGGCCAGTGAAGGTGAGCATTTCTGCGCCCGTCAGTCTGTCGAACAGATTTAAATCCTCGGGAACAACACCGATTCTTCGCTTAACTTCAAGCGTCTCTGTTTCCATGTCGCGACCGAGCACACGAATCTTGCCGCTTGTCGGCGCAAGCAAGCCGGTCAGCATCTTTATTGTTGTCGATTTACCAGCGCCGTTCGGACCAAGGAAACCAAAGAAGCTACCGCGCGCGACCTGCAAGTTAACATTGTCAACGGCTGTGAAATCACCAAAACGGCGGACGAGAGAAATCGTTTCTACGGCTAGCGGCGATACCGTTAACGAGGGCTGTGGATTGAGCATTGAATAGCTTGTACGCGGTGTTCCCGCAAAGCGTCAAGTCGTCGGTCGAGCGTCATCGAAGGCAAGACAAGCATTTTCCGTTTTCCATTTCTCATTTCTCATTTTTCATTCCGTTTGCTGATCTTTGTGTCAGCCGTCGATTTGCTTTTGCTTTGCCCCGAGACGATCCACGAAATTACACGAAATGACACGAAACATTTCCATCAATGAAAAATGAGAAATGGAAAATGGCAATTGGAAAATGGCTTCTTTCGTTGAATGCCACTCAACCTTCACAGACTGAAGTCTGTGCCACTTAAGCGCGTTCCTTGGACGGTTGAGGAGTTGTCTAACCGCGAAGCAATGGGCCGGCGTGGTCTGCCCGAACGTATTCCGGCAGCGCACGATGAGTGCTCATCAGGAAGGCTGTCGAACTTGGACGCAGGGCATTTCCATGTGTTGCGGCGAGACGAACAATTCGACCAAATGGCGACCAACCGTAGTAATAACCATCTTGCAGACTGACCAACAAATCAGCCGTGTGTTTCACTCGCTGCATCTGAAGCGAACTGTACAAATTAGCTACCGCGTCCGGATAAACATGATGTGCCGTATGACCTAACCACCATTGATCTGAAGCGAAGCCTTCCTCGTCTGCACTTCCGCTAACTTTCAGAGTCTCGACAATCGGATGAAGCTTTAACGGATCACCGGAAACCTCACGATATCGATAGAACATTCCGCTGGCCGTTTGCTCCCTATCAATCCGCGCCGTGCCCCCGGCGCTTTCGACCACTACGGTGCGGTCGTCACCGTAGAGCACGAAGTCCACTCCTTCAAGATCAACAAGCGCCTTGCTGACCTCAGGGATGTCCGACTGATCGCGACAATAAAGAGCGGCGTAGCCGCATAATCCAAAAGCAGGTACAGCGACCTCACGGCCATTGGCGTTTGAAAACCTGTTTCGAACGACAAAGCCCCGGGAACGAAGACGAGTCGTCAAATGAACCCGGCGATTCTCATACAGGTTCATGCCATGATCTGAGAACAGAACAATCTCAGTTTCCCCTCCACAAAACGATTGGATCTCATTGAGAATGCTGTCCAATGATTCCAGCGCGCACGAAAGCTGCTCAGGTCCACGAATATGCAGCAGACCATCTGTTCCTTTGAGAAAAGCAAAATAATCGCGGTGTGGCGGCGCCGCACGAAATCGATCTCGAAATCTCTGCATGTCAGCGCGCCAGACCTTCTCAGGCGCAACGTAAACGAGGAACTCGAATGCTAACGGCTCCTGATAATCGAGCTCATCCATATAAGAAGACGGCATCTTGTCAGGAGTCCGTCGACCAAGATACTTTCCGATTCCACCACGCATCTCGCGCGCGTTCTTATCGAAATAAAGACTTTCGTATCCGAATGGAGGAGAGGCGCCGAACATCGCGGCGAGTGCGACGTTCGTCAAGGTGGGAAATGGCGAAAGCAATTGAGAAGGCGGCCCAAAACCTTCAAACAAACCGCGGCTCTTTGCAGACTGAATCAACTCACAGGGAACACCATCCAGGCACAACAACAGCCGTCGAGGGCGGTCCTTACTCGCAACAGTGTTACCGTTGCCTTGCATGACGCTTGATACACGATCCACGGAATTCTAAATCCTAAATTCCAGATTCCAAATCCTAAAAAGCGGTGACAAGTTACCGCACTCCAAAAGTCAATCTCCTGAATTCGCTACTTGTTCCATTTTAAACGGTTGGCGCAGTCCTTTCTTGGCCTCATCATGTGCATCGTAAACATTTGGACGCGACAGAACTTCCTTGTATTGCGCCAAGGCATCCTCTCTCTTCCCGGACAAGTCGAAAGCGTGCGCCGCAAAAAGATGCGCCATCGTTACTAAGTTAGGTTCTGCCTTTTCGATTTTGGTCGTTGCCAGAAACTCCTTCGCGGCTCTATCAGGCTGGCCGGCGGCTAACAACACCTCTCCATACTTGAAATGGATGAGATCCATCGCGCGCGAAGCTGTGTCACGTATAGCGCGATCACGCAGTAAATCGTCGAACGTAGCGAATGCTTCCCGCTCAGCTTTCGCAGCGGCGGCGGGGTTTTTGGCCTTGCGCTCCGCGCCGGCGACGGCAATCTCTGCGTCCGCAGTCTCCAATCTGAGCAAGTAGTTGCGCGGGTATTTTGAGCTGAGTTCGCGCGCTAGCGCCAGCGCATCTGAGTAGCGTTGTTCGCGAGTGTACAGCAGAATGAGCAGCGTTTTGGCATCGTCCTGAGACCACTTGCCGTTTTTGGCAACATCCTCGATTAATGATAAGCCACGTTTTTTCGACCCGCGGAAACCAGTTATCCCGCCAACTATTTTGATAGGCAAAGGCAAAGAGCCGACTACGTATTCGTAAAGGCCGATCGTCATCTTTTCGTCGACAGCTGTTGGATTGAGCTTGAGGACTTCACGGTGACGATCCACCGCATCAGATCCGTCACGAAGAGCGGCGAGATGTCTTCTCTCGACCGCCTCTTCGAAGGCGGCTTTGAGCCCTAGCGCGTTGCCTAAAAAACTCAGAGCCTCAATGTCTTTGGGGTTCTGCTTGAGTCTCACGTCGCACAATCGCTTTGCTTCGCGCGTTAGACTCCTAAACTCATCAACAACCTTTGGATCCACTTTATCGTCGCCTGAGTCATAGAAGGAGTGAGAGTTGTAGAGTGAGGTTTGTAAACGACGCGATGCGTAGAGCGTCTTACTCCATAGTGCGGCGGCAAGGAGTTGCGGTCCCGCGGGGTAAGTCGGATAAAGACGGGCTATCTCCTGAAAATTCTGGCGCCCCTTTTCGTAATCAAGATTGTAGAGTGCTTCGAGACCGCTTCGACGCAGCTCTGTATAACGCGCGAATTCCGCCTCGTTCAAGCTGGTTGATTTTGGTTGTTGTTGTGCTTCAACTGCTGAGGAGAGCATGAATAGGCCAACAGTCAGTACCATTGCTCTTGAAATGATGATTCTGTTGATCATTTGTATTCCACTTCAGAAGACCAGTCTGCTCTTCGCGAATGCAAATTGGAAGTCCAGCAAGGGTACCCGAAACTTTTTCTCATTCACCTCTGGCTTAAAGCCTGAGGTTTGCGTACAGACCGAATGGGAAACCGTGGATCACTAATCGCGAAATGCCTCGAGATACTTCACCCCTGCACCAGTGTTGAACAAGACAACCGTTTCCTCCTTCGACACGTGTCGCGAGGCAATTAGTTTCCGCAAAGCCGGTAGACAGGCGGCACCTTCAGGAGCACAGAAAATTCCTTCGGCGGATCCAACCTCGCGTGTGGCTTGAATCAGCTCCTCGTCAGTAACCGCCACGGCGGTTCCTCCGGAAGCTCTTATTGCATCAAGAATCAAAAAATCACCTACAGCGCGCGGCACGCGAAGCCCGGACGCGACTGTGGCAGCGTTTGGAAATTCATCTGCGAATCGCTTCCCTTCCTCAAACGCACGAACAATCGGCGCACAACCGGCCGCCTGCACTGTGACCATTCTAGGTCGCTTGCTGCCGATCCAATCCATCTGCTCCATCTCGTCGAAGGCTTTCCACATCCCGATCAGTCCCGTGCCACCGCCAGTGGGATAAATGATCACATCGGGCAATTTCCAATCGAGCTGCTCGGCAAGTTCGTAACCAAGCGTCTTTTTGCCTTCAACTCGATACGGCTCTTTCAAGGTCGAGACGTCAAACCATCCCTCTTTATCTTTGCGTCGACCGACTTCGGCCCCGCAGTCGGTGATCAGCCCATCCATCAGAGTGACCTTTGCACCGGTTTGCTCGCACTCGATCACGTTTGCTATCGGAGTGTCACTGGGCATGAAGATAAAACAGTCGAGACCTGCGCTCGCTGCGTAGGCCGCCAGCGCACCGGCCGCATTTCCCGCTGACGGAACCGCAAGCTTTTTCACTCCAAGTTCCTTGGCCATTGAAACGGCTGCCGCCATGCCGCGCGCCTTGAAGCTTTGCGTCGGATTCTGCGACTCGTCCTTGATGTACAGCTCCGAGAATCCGAGATCGTCCCCCAATCTTCGGGCATGAATCAGCGGCGTCCATCCCTCACCGAGCGTAACGACGTTTTCATCACGTTCAACCGGCAAGACCTCGCGATATCGCCACATGTCTGAGCGCCGCTCTGCCAACATATCTTTTGTCAAAGTGCGTTTCACCTCATCCAAGTCATACCGAACCAGAAGAGGTTTGCCGCACTCGCGACAGAGATTGTGCAAGCGTTGTGCCTCGTAGCGGAGGCCACAATTTGCGCACTCCAGATGGGTAACATTCATTTAGAAGGTACCTTTCGTCGAATGAAATGTTCGATCCGAACAATCAGGAGCGCGGAAGAAGGATGCCTTCGCGCCACATGGAGTAATGATCTTGCACCACCTTGGGCGAAAGGGCGAGCGGGAAGGGGGACACGGAGACGCGGAGACGCGGAGACGCGGAGACGCGGGACGCAGAACCTCCTTTTTCATTTCTCATTTTCCATTTTCCATATTTCATTTTTCATTTTTCATTCGCGAATGCGTTGAGGTCGATGAGATTAAGGTGAGTGCGGGGACACGGGGACACTGAGACGCGGAGACGCGGAGACACGGGGACGGGGGGACACGGAGACACGGAGACACGGAGACAGGGGGACGGGGAGACAACGAAGGATTCGGTCATCACGCTGAGAGATGTGCGTTCGGTGCTGTCTCTTGCAAATTATCTTCGCTGCGATCTGTTCGTTATCGGTGGCGCGCAGGTCTATCAGTCGTTTCTTCCTTATATTGAGAAGTGGATCGTTACGGAGGTACCGTTGACGGTTGAAGGCGCTGACGTTTTTGTTCCCGAGAATTACTTAGAAGGATTTAGCAAAACAGAGTCGAAGAAGATTGACGAGGACCTTGTAGTCTCGTATTACATTCGAGCAGGACTCGTGTGAGCCAGGAAAGTCCTTAAGCAAGCCCCACTCAACTACGGAACCGCTTACTGTAGTCAGCGCAAGACCACTCAACCTAAGAACCACCACTCCATGAAAGTAAAGAGTCACCATAACCGCAGTGGGGCTCAGACGAGTGGTGCT
>Ga0114129_10006446_pt1 | contig 16640 bp, 13 predicted proteins | sample RhiMetdeltSRZDD1_FD_80071 | JGI IMG/M metagenome (GOLD analysis project Ga0114129, IMG submission 80071) | Populus rhizosphere microbial communities from Tennessee, USA - Rhizosphere MetaG P. deltoides SRZDD1 (version 2) (version 2) | ecosystem: Host-associated > Plants > Roots > Rhizosphere >... | reverse complement strand
GTCGCGGTCGATAACGACGTACGCGAGGCAGCCCTGAAGGCCTGCGCACCACCGCAAATGGAGCGAGGGGGAAATCCCGAGCTCGCGCGACTACACCATCAACTCGTGACGCCGCCCGGGTCGAATATCCCGTTTCGACCTCAGCGTGTCGTGCCAGTCGGGTGGAGCTTCCGAACCGACCGTCAAACGGCGTGTGTCCGTCGAGAAGCTCAGAAGGAGTTGTCTGTGAAGCGTCAACCGATTCTCACGGTGATGGCCGTAGCGTCAATGGCAATGGCGGCGCTGGCCGGCGGGCGACAGGGCGTCGTGCGCGCCGAGCGGTCGCTCGCTGCCGTGTTCACGATGTCAAACGCCGCTGGCGGAAATCGGGTTCTCGTATTCGACCGCGCGCCGAATGGGACACTGACGCCGGCCGGCTCGTTGCCGACGGGCGGACTGGGTACTGGAGGCGGACTTGGCAATCAGGGCGGGCTCGTCATCAGCGACAACGATCGCTGGCTGCTCGCCGTGAACGCCGGCAGCAACGATGTCTCGCTCTTTGCCACCGATGAAGACGGGTTGCGGCTGGTCGACAAGGCACCGTCGGGCGGGTCGCAGCCCGTGAGCGTCACGATTCATCGCGATCTGGTCTACGTGCTGAATGCCGGCAGCGACAACGTCAGCGGGTTCAGGCTGCGGCCGCACGGCAAGCTCGCACCCCTGGCTGGATCGACGCGACCGTTGAGCGGGTCGGGAACCGGCCCGGCCCAGGTGCAGTTCCGACCCGATGGCCGTGTCCTCGTGGTCACCGAAAAGGCGACGAACCTCATCGTGACGTACGCAGTGGATGAAGACGGCCTGCTTGGATCGCCGCAGGCGCAGGTATCGCAGGGCACCACGCCGTTCGGATTCGCATTTGGCAAGCGACGTCAGCTGTTCGTCAGCGAGGCGTTTGGCGGCGCGCCCGACGCGAGTGCCATGAGCTCGTACCGCGTCAGGGATGACGGGACGTTGCACGTGGTGAGCCCGTCGGTCCCCACGCACGAAACCGCAGCCTGTTGGGTCGTAGTCACTGACGCCGGTCGCTTCGCGTACACGACGAACACCGGAAGCGGATCGATCTCGGGATACGAGATCGACAAGGACGGCGTGCTCACCTTGTTGAACGCTGATGGCCGGACGGCAGACACGGGGGGCGGAAGCGCGCCCACCGACCTCGCGCTCTCCGAGAACGGACGGTTTCTCTTCGTGTTGAACTCGGCGTCGCACAGTGTCGGCGCGTTCCGCATTCTGAGGTCCGGCCAGCTCGAACCGGTCGGCAGTGTCGCCGGCCTGCCTCCAGGCGCCAACGGACTCGCCGCTCGGTAATCCAACGGCGCACTTGACAGGCGATCTGGACACGCACGATGGACAGACCGTCTCCTTTTCATCAAGGAGAAACGGATGCAACTGACGAGGACGTGCGCGGCGGTGGCGATCGCGCTGACCGTTGGGATGGGACACGCGGCCGCGCAGACGCGATACGACGTGGGACTTCTGCTCGGAAGCACGAGGACCAGCGATGAAGGCGCGACGCTCGCCTTCGACAGGGCGACGACGTATCAGGCGACGTTCGCATGGCGCGTCTGGGACGGAGCAAAGGCGGCCGTCTCCCTCGAAGTGCCGTTCCTCGCCTCCCCGGCGTTCACCGTCGCCACTGCCGGTGGGCTGCTGCCGAAGGAGTACGCAGCGCTCTACCTGACGCCTGGCGTGCGCGTGACTCTCCTTCCCAAGGGGCCGGTTGAGGTCTTCGGGTCAGCTGGTGGCGGATACGCGCGCTATTCGGAATCGAAGGAGCGCGCCAATGGCGGTCCGAATCCCGATCAGCGCGACACCGATACCGGCGCCCTCCAGTTTGGTGGCGGCGTCGATGTGCGCGCGCTCCGATGGCTCGCGTTCCGTGGCGAGATTCGCGATGTGTACACGGGCGCGAGGAATTTCTCGATCGTCACGCCGCACGACGAGGTGCATAATGTCGTGGTCTCCGGCGGTTTCGTTCTGCGCTTCTGAAGAGGCTGATGTCCCAGTATCGGGCGACGATATGCGCCATGGTTGGGATCGCGATGGTGTTGACGGGCGCTCGCGTCCACGTCGCCTTTCAACCGATTGACGTCGAACGGTCGACGCTGACCGTCCACGCATACAAAGCGGGGCTCTTCTCAGCGTTCGCCGACAACCACGTCATCCGTGCGCCGATCGCCGGCGGGCGCATCAACGAAGAGGGGATGCTCGCCGTCGAGCTCACCGTGAAGACGGCGAAAATGACGGTGTTGGATCCAGGTATGTCGCCAGACAAACGCGCCGAGGTCCAGACGCGGATGCACGGCCCGGAAGTCCTCGACAGCGCACGATATCCCGAAATCCGTTTCGCCTCGACCCGCGTCGCGCCGGACGGTGAAAACCAATGGCGGGTGACCGGAGAGCTCACGCTGCATGGCGTCTCACGTCCGCTCACGCTCGACGTGATGCGTCGCGACGGTCGCTTTCGCGGGACCGTGTCGATTCGACAGCGCGACTTCGATATCCAGCCGATCAGCATTGTCGGCGGGACTGTGAAGGTCAAGGACGAGTTGCGCATCGAGTTCGACGTCGCCCCCGGTAAGATGACCGCCCAACGATGACGGACTGATCGCGGGAATGAATCGGCGCCTTCGTCGGACGCGCTCGACGGCGCGCAGTTCATTCCCGGCACCGATCACAGTACGAAGGGCAGGAGCATCGGCACTCGACGCCCGTACGCGACGTACGGCTCCTTGCCGGGCTCATCACGGAGGAAGCCCTCGACTCGCGCCGGACTCATCGACGTCTTCAGAACGTCGTCGTGAGACCGATGCGCAGCGTGCGCGGGAAACCAGGCGAGATGTTCGTGTTGCTGTCGGCGTTCAGGTAATACCGCTTGTCGAGCACGTTCTCCACGTTCGCCTGAAGACGTACATTGTTCGTGAGAGCGTAAAACACCGCCGCGTCGGCGCGCGCGTAGCCGGGCAGCGTGACCGTGTTGTCGATCGTCGCGAACATGTCGGAGCGATAGAGGACGCCGAGGCCGGCCGAGACTCTTGGGTGGAATCGGTAGTGGTTCCAGAGCGAGAACGAGTGATGCGGCACCTGGCCCACGCGCGCGCCTGGCTGCGCGACAGTGGTCGCGCTCGTGACGAGCGCATCCTGATAGGCATAACCGCCGGCGACGTCCCAGTCACGCGTGATGCGCCCGTTCAGCCCCAGCTCGTAGCCATTCGTCCGCTGGCTCCCCGTCTGCACGATGCGCGTCGGATCGTTAGGATCGTTGGCGCGCGTGTTGGTGCGGTCCAGCCGGTAAAGCGCCGTCGTCAGCGAGAGCGACGGCAGAACGTCCCATTTCGCACCCACTTCGTAGTTCCGGAACTTCTCGGGCTCGACCTGCTGGGTGATGACGGTCAACGACGAGAACTGATCGCCCGAGCTCGGCAAGTACGACACGCTGTAGCTGCTGTAAAGAGACAGCGCCGGCATCGGCTTGATGACAATGCCCGCCCTCGGTGACACGAGGTCGTCGGGACGCGTCAGCGTGTCGCCGTTCCGGTTGTTGTGGTATGTGAGATCGAAGCGATCGAAGCGTAGTCCCGCGACCACCTGCACGTGCGGCGACAGCTGGATCTGATCCTGAGCGTAGGTGGCAGCGACGATCGTCCGCAAGTGGTTGTCGGCATCGGTGGCGTTCTGACGGAACGTCACGGGCGTGGTGATCGTCGGCGTGCCGAACGGCACAAGGAACGTCGTGGCGGTGTTGTTGAAGAAACCCGTATTGCGAAAATTGTCCGTGAGCTGCCGCCCGACCTCGGCTCCGGCCAGCAGCGTGTGCCAGAGTGGGCCGGTTGACGTCACGTAGGTCACGTCCGTCTGGTTGAAGAGGTTCCGCCGCGTCGTCGCGTTGTTGTAGCTGGAAAGCGAGACCTGCCGCCGATCCGCCGTCACTGCTCCTGGCACGAAGTTCTGGTAGAACCGATCGTAGTCGCCCAACAGCGTCTGGTTGCGAATGGTGACGGTGCCAACGCGGTGCTCTACCGTCGCGGACGCCAGGTTGACGTCCGCCCGAACGCGGCTTGCGTCAGGATTGCCGTAAAACGTGGCGATGTCGACGTCGACCGGGCGGCCTTGAAATGACGAAATGCCGCGATCGGCAATACGGGTGTCGTGAAGATATTCGTAGCGAAGCGCGATCGTCGTGCGGTTGCTCGGGGTCAGTCTGACCGTCGGAGTGACACCGTATCGTTTCAGACCCACGCTATCGCGGAAGCTGTTCGAATCTTCGAACATCCCGTTCAGCCGGAACGCGACTTTGTCGCTCAGTGGCTGATCGATATCGGTGCTAAACCGCTTGTTGCCGTACATCCCGCCCTGGAACGACAGCTCGCGGACGGGGTGAAACACCGCCTCTTTCATGACGCGATTGACCACGCCGCCGGCCCCGCCGCGGCCGAAGATCATGGCATTGGGCCCTTTGAGGGCCTCGACCCGATCGACGTTGTAGATGTCGCGGTAGTACTGGACGTCGTCGCGCACGCCGTTGACGAAGAAGTCAGCAGACGAACTGTTCCCGCGGACGATGATCTGATCGCGGTTGTTCTCGCCCTGGTGCGCGGTGATGCCCGGGACGTAGCGCACGACGTCGCCGATACTCATCATGAGCTGATCCCTGATCAGCTTCTGCGTCACGACGGTGACCGCCTGCGGCACGTCGCGCAGCGGGGTCGGGGTCTTCGTCGCCGTGCTGATAACGGGGACCTGGTAACCGATAGCCGGTGCGTTCACCGTGATGTCTTCGCGCACGCCCGCCACCTTGAGCACTATTTCTCTCGAAGCGCTACCTGTCTGTGACGTGTTCACACGCTGCGACTGTTCGACAAAGCCGTCCGCGACGACGTTGAGCCGGTAGGAGCCAGGGGCCAGCTTCAGCACGAAGGCGCCGCGCTGATCGGTGACTGTCGCGAAGCCGATTGACTGACCGTCGGGGGTGGCTGTCACGCGAGCGCCGGCAATCGGGGCCAGCGTCGCATCGAGGATCCGCCCTTCGAGCGAGAATCCAGGCGGGACGGTTTGGGCAAAGGTGAGCGAGGGCCGACCGAGAGCCAGCAGCACAGCGAGAGCCACGAACATGGACAAGCGACGCATCGGAAACTCCTCCAGGTTGCGCCGACGAACGCCGCTCCCTAGAATGGGGCGTCGGATGCGTCAAGCGCGCGAGCGAATGACAAGGTCTGTACGGACCAGCGTTCGACGATGCCCGCCGGTGTGACCGCACCGGCGGGCCCTTCCTCAACCCTCAAACTGAGATTGAGTCTCAGTTTCGATTCAAGAGCGTATCTCCGACCGAATAGGTCGGTCAAGTAGGAACTGATGGCGACCGGTTGGGCGGCAGCCCGGAACTATTTGACGCCGACGGCGACTCGCGATCCGAGCTCGCGATCGAGATCGAGCAGCGCCGACGGGTCGCTCTTCACAAGGCGGAATTTCGCGACGATCTCTCGCGAGACCTTTTCCTCCTGTACCTGCTCGGTGAGGAACCATTGCAGCTCGGTCATCTCCGCGAAGGCCTTCTCCTGAAAGCACAGCTCATACAGCGCGTTGATCTGGCTCGTCACCCGCTGCTCATGCTTCAAGGCTTGCTCGAACACAGCGGCCAGCGACTCGAATTCGGCCTGGGGCTGGTCGATCGTCTTCAACTGCACTTTCCCGTTGCGTGCGAGCGCGAAGTCGAACAGCTTCAGGGCGTGCCCGCGCTCTTCATCACTCTGCACACGCAGCCATTTCGCGGCGCCGAGAAACTTTTGCTGATCGCAAAAGGCCGCCATGGCGAGATACGTGTGTGACGCCTCGAACTCGGAATTGATCTGTTCGTTGATGGCGTTCAAAACGGTCGTGTTCATGTCGATGAGCCTCCGGCTCATTCTAGTCCGTGCTGCTCCACAGCCGCGTCGTGGACCCGAATCTCCAACTGTGGGGCTGGCTCTACTCCCCCCATCAACGCCCGCGACTCTCGAAAGCATCAGAGTTTGCTGACTGCACTGAGGTGTGCTCCGCCGATTGAATTCTTGAAGCAGCACGTATCGTCGACTTCTCTGGTCTCGCAGCGGTGTGTCACGCGCTCGTTGCACGCGCGACGCGTCAGCGTCACAGCCCGCCTCTACTCTTGCGCGGGAGGAGAGTGCGATGAAACCACAGTGGGTGATAGCGGGCATTCTGGTGATGGCGGCGACGGCCGGTGCGATCGTCGTCTCGACGTGGCGAGGCAAAGACGATGATCAGAGCGACGCGCTCCGTCGGGCTATCGATGATGGGCGCGCGCGCAACGTGATTCTGTTCCTGGGTGACGGGATGGGCGATTCAGAAATCACCATCGCGCGTAACTATCAGGCCGGCGCAAACGGACGGTTGTGGATGGACACCTTCCTGCTCACCGGCGAATACACCACCTATGCGGTGCAGGAGAGCAACCCCTCGTTGATCGACTACGTCACCGACTCGGCAGCGAGCGGTACCGGCTGGGCGACGGGCTTCAAGACGAGCAACGGCCGCGTCTCTTCGATCGCAGGCACCGGCAACGCGGTGACAAGCCTGACGACCATTCTCGAGCTGGCGCAGAAGGCCGGTCTTCGGACCGGCAACGTGTCGACGGCGGAGATCACGGACGCCACGCCCGCGGTGCTCGATGCGCACATCAACGAGCGCGGTTGCCACGGCCCGGCGAACATGGCGAACTGCGCCCCCTACAAGAAGGAGAACGGCGGGCCCGGCTCGATCGCGGAGCAATCGGTCGATCACAAAGTGAACGTGCTGCTGGGCGGCGGGAGGGCAAGGTTCGCACAACTGATTACCGGTGGACCCTTTGTGGGAAAGACGGTGATTCAGTCGGCGCAGGCGAACGGCTACACGTACGTCGACAGCGCCGCGGCTCTCGACATGGCCAGCAGCAGCCACGTCCTCGGACTATTCAACGCCGGAAACATGAGCCTCGAATGGTCCGGCCTCCTCGCGACACCGTCACCGGGGTCCGGCCTGCCGGCCGGACAAACATGTCTGGAGAATCAGCGCCCGAGCAACGAGCCGTCGCTTGCCGCGATGACCTCGAAGGCCATTGATCTCCTTGACGATGACGCGAATTCAGGCAAGTGGCGCGAGCATGGCGAAGGGTCGCACCGGAATCGAAAAGGCTTCTTCCTGCAAGTGGAAGGGGCATCCATCGACAAACAGGATCACGTGGAACGCCCGTGCGAACAGATCGGCGAGACGATTGCCTTCGACCGCGCGATCAAGATCGGGCTCGACTTTGCGCGCAACCACCCGGACACACTGATCATCGTGACGGCCGATCACGCCCACACGAGCCAGATCGTGCCAGTTCCCGCCGCCACCGACCTGACGCGCCCGGGCACGCTGAGCACGCTGCTGACGAAAGGCGACCGATCGTTGATGACGATCAACTACGGAACGCGTGCCCACGGCCAGTCGCAGGACCATACGGGCGCCCAAGTACGGATTGCCGCGCAGGGACCGCAGGCGGCGAACATCGTCGGCGTCACGAACCAGACGGACCTGTTCCACACGATGGCGCACGCCCTCGGACTCGAATAACCGCTGGCGGGAGCAGGCTTCAGCTCGGACACGACCGAGTGAAGCCTGCCCATCCACACGGGAGTCGTCCATCGCAGCCTGATTCGTCACCGCGTCTGACGAGCGCTCGGATGAAGGCGGCGGGTGATAGGATCGGCGCGCATGGCGAAATCACACGCGTCGCTCGCCTCGGCCAAACCGTCAGCTCCGCGCAGCGCCGATGTCGCGTCGCAGACGGCACGCGCTCTCGTCCGGGTGCGTGAGATGCTCCTGCGCGGGGAAGTGGCGCGCGGGGAACGGATCTCGGAGCTGCCGCTCGTCGCACGCCTTGGCATGTCGCGCACGCCGATTCGACTCGCACTCGAGCGGCTCGCGCACATCGGCCTGCTCGAAGCGACGGCGACCGGCGGCTTCACGGTGCGTGGGTTCACGCTCGCCGAAGTGCGCGACGCGATCGAAGTGCGGGGCGTCCTGGAAGGGACGGCCGCGCGCTTGGCCGCGGAGCGACTCGTCGACTCAGGAGAGCTCGAGCAAGCCCGACACTTCAGCCGGCAGATGGAATCGATGGAGCGGCTGACCGTCGACTCGTTCGCCGACTACATGGACGCCAACGAGGCGTACCACGCCGCCGTGCTCGATCTCGCCAAGAGCGCGATGCTGCGCCGCATGCTGGAGTTGACCAACTCGCTCCCGTTCGCGTCGCCGAGCGCCATGGTGTTCCCCACGTCCGTCCTGCCGAAATCGGACGAAACGCTGGCCATCGCACAAGAGCATCACCGCGCGATTCTCGAGGCGATTGCCAAGCGGCAGGGGACGCGGGCGGAGTCGCTCGCCCGCGAACACGCGCTGCTCGCGCGACGCGTGCTCGACCTCGCGCTCTCGGACCGCGACCTGTTGAGTCGAGTCCCTGGAGGGCCGCTGATCAGCTTGTAGCGCGATGAGGGCGGGATATCCAAATTATTGAGTCCTTGACACTTGCAGGATCTCGTGCGTATCCTTCGCGCCTGTGCATGCAGAAGTCCATTTCCTGCATGCAGACTAGTCGCTGCTCGTTGAGGGGAGGATTCCTATGCGTCGGCCGGCGCAGTATCTCGCGATTCTCGCCTTCCTACTGGTACCCAATCGAGCCTTCGCGCAAGCGTCTCTGGCCGGCACGGTTCGCGATGCCTCCGGTGCCGTGCTGCCGGGCGTCACGGTCGAAGCCTCCAGTCCCGTGCTGATCGAGAAGACGCGCTCGGCGATCACGGACGGGACCGGTCAGTACCGCATCATCGATTTGCGTCCCGGCACGTACGTCCTGATGTTCACACTGCCCGGTTTCGCACCGGTCAAGCGTGAAAAGATCGAGCTCGCCGGCACGCAGACCATCACCATTCCGATCGAAATGCGCGTGGGAGGGATCGAGGAGAGCGTCACCGTCAGCGGTGAATCTCCGGTCGTAGACGTCCAGAACGCCAAGCGCGAAATCGTCATGAACACCGACATGATTCAGGCGCTGCCGGTGGCGCGCGCGGCTGGAGCGCTGCTCAACGCCACGCCCGGCCTGTTCGTCGATACCAACGGGCCGGCGCTGTCGCCGACCATGACGTTCTTCAACGCGCGCTCCAGTGCGTCGAATTCGACATCCGTTGCCGGCGAGGGGCGCATGACCGTGAACGGCATGACGGTCGCGGCGGCGCGGAGTGGCGGTGTGTCGTCGTACGTCTATGACACGACGAACGCGCAGGAAGTGGCCATCACCGTCGGCGGTGGTCTCGGCGAAAGCGATATCGGCGGGCCGGTGATGAACCTCGTGCCGAAGTCGGGCGGCAACAGCTTCGCGGGAACCGTGTTTTTCAATGACGCCGGGACATGGTCGAAAGGGGACAATCTCGACGACAACCTCCGCGCGATCAATCTCACGCAGACCCCCGGCATCATCCAGGCGTACGACGCCAGCGGGTCGTACGGCGGTCCGATCAAGAGGGATCGCCTGTGGTTCTTCGGCAGCTACCGCAACCTTGACACGCAAACCGCGCTCGAGGGGATCAACGCGAACGCGAACGCCGGCGATCCCTCGCGTTGGGACTGGGTCGGCTCGGCGATCCCCGCCCGGCTCGTGCAGGACCGTCAAATGATCATCGGACGTCTGACGGGCCAGTTGGGAAAAAGTCGCCTGTCGTTCAACTCCGAGTACCAGCATCGCTGCGAGGGCACGCCGCTGAAAGTCGAGACCAATGGGTGCCACAACCGGGGCGCCGACTGGATCGGCCTCGGCAACAATCAGGCGCCGTTCCAGTCGCCGGAAGCGACCTCGACGGCGGCACGCGGCTACTTCGACGTGCCGTTCTACTTGAATCAGCCGTCCTGGACAATGGTGGCGACCAGCAAGCTGCTGCTGGAGGCCGGCTACACCGCGTTCCGCTACAACCCGATCTTCGGCCATCCGCCGCCTGACGGCATTACCAACCTGATCGCCGTCAACGAGCAGTCGAACGCGATCAATCCGGCGACCGGCCAGCGGTATGCCCCGCAGGCGAACTATCTGTACCGCTCGGTGGAGTCATGGGGGTGGGCCGTCGGCAAGACCGACGGATGGCAGGCGACGGCGTCGTACGTAACCGGCGCGCACAACATGAAAGCCGGCTATCAGGGCAACCGGTTGGACCAGTTGGATCAGACGATCTCGAACGGACCGCAGCTCAGTTATCGCTTCAACCAGGGCGTGCCGAATGCGGTCAGCTACCGCCTGCCCGACTTCGGCAGACGGACCATCACCAAATTGACGGGGCTCTTCATCCAGGACACCTTCACCCGCGGCAAGCTGACGCTGCAGGGCGCGCTGCGCTACGACCGCGCCTCGAGCTACGCGCCGGTCGAACAGAACGGCACGACTCGGACATCGTTCCTGAATCCGACGCCCATCACCATCGCGAAGACGGCGGGCGTCGATGCCTATAACGATCTCACGCCGCGGCTCGGCGTCGCCTACGACCTGTTCGGCAACGGCAAGACAGCGGTCAAGTTCAACTGGGGCCGGTATCTCGCGTACGCCGCGAACGATACGCCGTACACGTCGACCAACCCCGGATTCACCGTCGTGCGGGAAGTGACGAACCGCAACTGGACGGACGGGAACAACAACAAGGTTGTCGACTGCGACCTGCTGAATATGGCGCTGAATGGGACCGGCGGCGACACCTGCGCCGCCGTCACCGGGAACCTCGCCAACTTCGGCAAGGCCGGCGCGGCGACGATCGTCAACCCCGATGTGCTGCACGGCTGGGGCGTGCGGCCGAATGACGTCCAGGCGACGTTCACGGTGCAGCACGAAATCGTCCCGCGGCTTTCAGTCGACGTGAGCTACACCCGCCGGGCGTTCCACAACTTCTTCGTCACTGACGATCTCACTCGACCTGGCGCCTCGTCGTTCTACGAAACGTATGTGCTAACCGCTCCGTCCGATCCGCGCTTGCCGAATCGCGGCGGCTACCCGATCACCGTGTATGTGCCGACTACGGCGGCGGCAGCCGTGCCGGCGAAGACGTACTTGACCAAAGAAACGGACTTCGGGCCGGAGCGCGACAGCCACTGGAATGGCGTCGACTTCTCGCTCAACGCCCGCCTGCACAACGGCCTGACCGCGTCGATCGGCACGACCACCGGACGATCCGTCGTCGACACCTGCGCGACGGTGACAAAGTTCAACAACGTCAACGCCGCCACGGGCCTCGCGGCCGGGCCCGATCCGCGCGGATGCCACAACGTCGACCCGGTCCAGACAACGCTGCGCGGGCTCGCAACATACACCATCCCGAGGATCGACGTCCTCGTCAGCGCGACGGTACGCTCGCAACCGCCGGTGCTGCTGGGTGCAACCGCCGCGACCTCGGCCCAATGGATCGTGCCGAACTCGGTGATCGTGTCGGCGTTCGGCAAACTGCCGCCCGGTGCGACCACCACCGGCAACACGACGATTCAAATCACCGACAACGAGAATCGCGTCTACGCGGACAATCGGCGGACGCAGATCGATATGCGCTTCGCGAAGATCGTGCGCGTCCACCGCACGCGGTCGGACGTTGGCATCGATCTCAACAACCTGCTGAACACGAACTATCCGACGGGTTACAGCACGACCTATACGTATAGCACCGGCAACACGGCGAACGGCGGCACGTGGGGGAATCCAACGTCGATCTATACGCCGCGGTTCGTGCGCGTGAACTACACGCTGAATTTCTGACGCGGAGAGATGCGGCCGTCTCTCGCTTCAGCGGCGAGGCACGAGCTTGCATCCCGAAAAGGTGTTCAGCCCGTCAGGACCATCGTGAAGCTCGAGCGTGCGAATTACGCGTGGAGGATCGCCGGGAGTTGCGGTCAGTCGCGTGTGAGCTTGAAGTCGCCCTTGCTGGTGCCTTGTGTCCAAGTGCCGGCGAGCGTGCGGTTGTACGATCCGAGGTTTGACAGCTTGCCGTCGATCACGTAGCGAACAGCCTCGCTCCCGGCTTTGGCCGGGCGCTCAGCCTCGATGTGCACGCTCCACGCGCTCGAGTCGAGTGTCGCGGTCTTGATGGGGACGGCGTTGGGCCCCGGATCGATCGTCCCGCCGATTGTTTTCCCGTCCCACGTCATGACGATGGTGACATCGTGCCGCTGCTGAGGCGACGGACCCCACTCGCCGTACCACGTGCCGACCAGCGGATGTCCTTCCTGGGCTGGCAGCGCTGCGGCGAACAACACGACGAGGGCCACGACGCGCAGCAGCCGCCTCATGGCACGATCCTCCGCTGGCGCGACACCGAGGCGTCCGCGCCGACCATTCCCTGCGGCGAGCGGTTGTTGTCCTGACAGACGTATTCCCACGGCTCCGTGCCGGGAGTCCATCGCATGATGAACCCTCCGGTCCAGACGGCCGTATAGGCGCCAGGGTCGTCGACCGTCGCCTCGTACTTCAGCGAGTTGAAATCGGTGCGCGTGAAGCGCTCGACGAGGTGCAGCTGCTCGGTATGCGGCGTCCCCTCGCGGTCCATCCAGAACTTGGTGTTGTAACCGACGGTGTCGACCACGAGTGCGTCGCCTTCCCAGCGGCCGACGGAATGCCCGTAGTAGCTCGGGTCGAGATTCGCCGGATGTTTCCGGCCGTCCATGTATATCGTGCGGAAGGTGTGCGGTCCGCCGACGTCGAAGATATAGACGCGCTTGGTCTCCGGTATGTCCACGAACTCCACGCCGTACGGCGTGATGAACTCGCGCGGACCGCCGGAGGCCTTGCAGCGCGTGTGCGGCTCGTCGCGCTCGAAGTTCGCCTGGCGCGATGCGTGCAGCGCGCGGGCCCACGGCTGGAAGGGCACCGCTTCGAGCGTGATGTTGTCCGGCAGGTGGCTCCTCGGATTCGACGGGTTGACGCTCTTCGGGTTGAGCGACAGTTGCACGATCCCGGCGGGCGCCCACAGCCCCTTTTCGCCGGGTGGCGGCCCGAGATTCACGCGACCATCGGGCCAGCGCGGCGTCGGCTTCGACGGCGGGGGCGGCGGTCCGCCGCGACGTTGCGCCTCAGGCGAAATCGACAGGATTGTCGCGGACAGCAGCAGGCCGGCCGCCAACGCTGCAACGGACCGGCGCCGCCTCACTGCCCTGGGCCCCCTGTCCGATCGCCGCTCGACGCCGCCCCGAGCGTCCGGCCGTCCGCCGTCTTCACGGTCCTGGCGTTGGCGCGCTTGCTGCCGTCGCGCGCGAGGCTGCCGTCCACGGTCACTTCGTCGCCGATTTTCATCGTGTCTCGCAGCCATCCGCGGCCCTGCAATTGATGCGGCGCACCCATCTCGCAGGCCCACCGCACCACCCTACCGTCTTCGCCCTTCACGTTGATGTAGAACCAGACGTGAGGATTCGTCCAGTCGATCTGAATGACGATCCCTTTCAGCGTAACCGGCTTGCTGCCGTCGAACTCCGCGGCGAAGGAATGGTGTGCGCTCATCGGAGCCGAGCGGAAGGCGAACCCTGCCGCCAGGGCCCCGAGCGCGACGAGTGTAGACGTCAAGCGCGTGTGTCTCATGGTCTATTGTCCTGGCAAAAGTACTCCGGCATGTCCTCGCCGGGCACCCAGCGCAGCGTCCACCCGGCGGACCATTGTCGCGTATAGGCGCCCGGATCGTCGATGGCGACATCGTAACGCAACGTGTCGAAGTCGGGTCGCGAAAGGCGCTCGACGAGATGCAGTTGACCGGTGTGCGGCAGGCCGCCGTTGGAGAACCAGAAACGCTCGTTGAAGCCCTTCGTGTCAATCACGAGGGCATCACCCTCCCAGCGCCCGACTGCGCGGCCGAAATAGAGCGGGTTGTCGGCGTCGCCCTGCACCTGGCCCTTCTGCTCGCGGCCGTCCGTGTAAATGAGACGCCAGTTCCGGTTGCCGCCACCCATCATCACGAACACGCGCTGGCGATCGCGCTGCTCCAGGAACTGGACGCCGAAGCGATTCTGGAACTGGCGCGGTCCGCCCGGCGGCAGGCAGTGCTGGAACATGGGATCGTCTTTGAGAAAGGCACGCTGCCGGTAGGCGTACAGATCGCGCGCCCAATCCTGGAACGGCGCGACGCGCCGCGCGTCGGCCACATTGCGCAGCAAGCCGTTCGCGTCGGCCTCCACGGCAACGCCGCGCTCGGCGAGCGTCGTCGCGCTGGGGTGGGCCCAGTAGCCGGTCTCGCCCGGCATCGGACCGAGCCGCGGCTGTCCGTCGGGCCAGCGCGGCGTCGGTTTGTTCGTCAAGGCCGGCGGCGCGATCGGGCGAGGAAAGAACACACGCTGCCCGGTGCGCGCGACGACCATCGAGAGCGACCAGGCCTGCTTGCTCCCGTCGCGTGCGGCGATCCCGTCCACTGTGACGACATCGCCGACGCTCACGGCGTCGCGCGTCCACCCCTGCCGCCGGAGATCCACTTGGCTTTCCAGCTCGATGGCCCAGTTGGTGATTGTGCCGCCGGCCTCGGCGACGTTGACGAACACGTGCGCGTGTGGATTCGTCCAGTCGATGGCCGTCACCGACCCGCGCAGCGTCACCTTCTTCGCGCTGTCGAACTTCGCCGCCACCGTATGGTGCGCGGCCAACGGCGCCAATCCGAGCAGGATCGCGCCGCACCCGGCGAGCCACCGCGGAACCTCACATCCCACGGGCGAAGCGTACACCGTGTCAGGTGAGCAGTGTCAATTCGGCCTTTGATGGGCAGCTCTATCGCAGAATACCGGCGATAGGCCGTCCCGATCCATTTGGTACAGACACGCCCAACCATTCCGCCATCGTGGCGTTGACATCCGAGAGCCGCGCCGGCGCCAGGTCGGCCGCCGCCCCGGACGGTACGTCCGATCGGATCGCAAGCATCTCGTCGACTCCCTCCGCCAGGAAGAGATAGAGCGTTCTCTTGCGATAGGCGGGGTTCTTTTCCGCGTTGAGCCACACGTAGTAGGACAGCTGCTCCACGTCGACGAACGATCCGACCGGATCCGGGGCGACGGGGATGTGATCGGACGCGCGGGGTTGTGAAAAGAGGACCATGCTGCTGAACGGCTTCAACTTGTCGCGCACGCCAAACCGTGTGACCAGGACGCGCGGCTGCGCCCGCCTGAGCGCCTGAATCGCCGCCCACTCGACGAACGTGTTGTTCAGCAGGAGCGTGCCATTGCCTGTGAGCAGCACGTCGCGCACGAATGCCGTCAGGACGTCGGCGGCGTAGAGCAGCGTGCCAGCAGGCGGCACAATCTGGAGGCTGCGCGCGTATGCCGCAAACGCCTGTGGGCTCTCGACGCCGCTCTGGATCTTTCGGTTGAGCGCGCGCGTCAGATCGTCGCGATAGGGGCGCAGACGGTCGTAGCTCACACCTGTCAACGAAGCGGCTGAATCGGCGCCATCTTTTGCGTCGCACAGCGCGTGAAGCGCCTCGTGCGATTCGACGAGCCACGCGTCGAGTGGCCCCGACTCGATCGCGGCGGCGAACAACGCAGGCGCGCCGTGGCCCGGCTCGCGCGCTCCAAACAGCGCTTGGAGAAATTCTTCGGTTCCGTTCGTGCCGTCCAGATTCAGCGGGACACGGACACCGGCGCCCTTGAAGTGGCTCCACAGTTTCTCCCGCTGCACCGCGATGCCGCGGCCATAGAGCTGGACGATCAGGCGGCGGGGCGCATCGGCCGGATAGAGCTGTGCCTCGAGCACGGGGTCGATGTTTCGGAAGAACCGGTCCACTTCTCCGCGCCACGCGACAAGCAGTTCGCGTTTTCGCAGCAGCGCCTGCGCATCGTCCTGGAATCGCGCCGGATTGCGTTCGCCGAGCCGATTGACGCCGGCGTCCGCTTCGATGCGCTCGATGCCTGCGGACGCCTGGTCCAGCTCGCGCCGCGATAACCGCGACAGGTGTTCGAGCAGCGCGCGCTGGTAGCGCTGCTCGGGTCCGAACAGCGTCGGCCACTTCTGAAGCTCGACGAGAACGAAGGCGTGGACCGTCGCCGGCAGCCGTGCGAGCATCTCGCCGTGCGTCCGCGCCACCGTGGCGGCCTCGCCGGTCAAGCCGGCGTTGAACTGCATTGTTGTTGTCGCGGCGTTAGAACGCCAGTTCAGGGAGCGGCTTTCCTTCGCATTCCACCATCTTGAATCCGAGAATCCGAGCGACCGTCGGCGCGACGTCCATGGTCCGGATCGGGCGCTCCGTGCCGGCGCCTTTCGGCACACCGGCGCCAAGGGCGACGAGCCAGACACGGCGACACGACTCGTCACCGCTGCGGTGGTTGGCAAATCCGTTTCCGGCCACGTCACTATCGCGTCCCATCTCGGGCACCACCATCAGCGTCGTCCGATCGCGGTACTCCGGCAACGACTGCGCGTGCTGCCATAGCTCGTGCACGAGTCGATCGGTGCGGCGGATGGCCTCGAGATAGAGCGAGAACGCACCGTAGTGCGCGATGTCGATGTCCCAGAAGTTCACCACGAGCAGCGACGGCGCGAAGCGGTTCATGATCTCCTTGGTCATGAAGAACGTCAGCTCGTCGCCGCTCGTCGGCGCTGCTGG
>Ga0114129_10006445_pt1 | contig 16642 bp, 14 predicted proteins | sample RhiMetdeltSRZDD1_FD_80071 | JGI IMG/M metagenome (GOLD analysis project Ga0114129, IMG submission 80071) | Populus rhizosphere microbial communities from Tennessee, USA - Rhizosphere MetaG P. deltoides SRZDD1 (version 2) (version 2) | ecosystem: Host-associated > Plants > Roots > Rhizosphere >... | reverse complement strand
CTCGAGCAGAAGCTTGAAAAGCAGAAGCGCCTTTTCGAACTGAAGAAAGGCGCGCTCGAAAGGAGTATCGAGCGGCAAATTCAAATCTTCGAGCAGAGGAAGGATGCGCTCGAGAAAAGGATCGAGCAAGAGTTCGAAAATCACAAACGGAAGTTCGAGCAGAAGTTCGACACGCAAAAAAAGAAGATCGAGACGCGCATTCGTCTCTTCGAGCAAAAGAACGGCGTCCGTCTCGACGACGAGGTGCGTTTCATCCGCTGCTGGATCGAGAAGCCGTGGACCACCGGCGCGGTGACGCCCTCAGGCCGGGCGCTCGCGCGCACCATGGCGGCCTATGTCGATTCGAGCCGAACTGGTCCGGTCATCGAGTTGGGCCCCGGCACCGGGCCGGTCACCGAGGCGCTGCTCGCAAAAGGAATTGACTCGTCGCGACTCGTGCTGGTCGAGTTCGATCCGGCCTTCTGCCGCTTGTTGCGCGCGCGCTATCCGGCCGCTACCGTCGTTCAGGGCGATGCCTATGCCCTCAAGCGTCTGCTAGGCGACGTCTTGCAAGAACCGGCCGCCGGGGTGGTCTCCGGATTGCCGCTCTTCACCAAACCATTGCGAATGCGTCTGCGGCTTCTGTTCGAAGCCCTCGCCCTAATGTCGCCGGGCGCGCCCTTCGTGCAGTTCACGTACAATGCCGTCCCGCCGATTCCCAAGCGGCTCGATCGCGTGAGCGTGGAAGCATCCGAACGGGTGTGGATGAATATTCCGCCGGCACGGGTATGGGTATATCGGCGGAACTGACGACGGGACGACAGACGATCGGAGTTGTGCGTATCATGGCGGATCAATCCATGGTCCGTCATCCGTCATGGCTGCCCCGAAAATTCTGGTCATTCCCGGCTCGCTGCGGGCAAAGTCGTACAATGTGCGGCTTGCGGCGCTCGCGGCCAACGAGTTGACGCTCGCGGACGCCGAAGTCACCCGCATTTCGCTGTTGGACTATCCGCTACCGATCTACGATGCCGACACCGCGGAGACGGCCGGACCGCCCTCGAATGCGGTCAAGCTCAAGCAACTCATGTCGGTGCACCAGGGCGTCTTCATTGCCAGTCCGGAGTACAACGCCTCGATCACGCCGCTGATCAAGAACACGATCGATTGGATTTCGGCCGTGCGCGAGCGCGGCGAGGCGCCGCTCGCCGCTTACCAGAATCGGGTCTTTGCGCTGGGTGGCGCCTCGCCCGGGCGTTCTGGTGCGACGCATTCATTGCTGGCGCTGCGCCAGGTGCTGGCGGTTGGCTGCCGCGCGTTGGTAATTGCGGAGCAGGTGACGGTGCCCAATGCGGAGCAGGCCTTCGACGAGATGGACGAACTCAAGGATGCGCGCGCGGCCGGTCAGCTCAAGCTCGTCGTGCGCAAGCTTGTCGATACCGCCAAGCTCTTGGCAAAGGCCGACCGCTGAGAGGGTATGGGAGAAAGCTAGGGGACATCGACCATGAAGCTCGATCCGCGCGAGCGGTTGATTGTCGCGCTCGACGTGCCTTCGGTCGGCGAGGCGGAGGCGCTGGTCGCGCGGCTAGGTGATGCCGTCTCGTTCTACAAGATCGGTTATCAGCTCGCCTTTGCCGGCGGCATCGACTTCGCCCGCGCGCTGGCCAGCGCCGGCAAGCGCATTTTCCTCGATCTCAAGCTGCACGATATCGGCAACACGGTTGCTAAAGGCGTCGAAGGCGTTGCGCGGCTTGGGGCATCGTTTCTTTCCGTGCACGCCTATCCCCAGACCATGCATGCGGCAGTCGACGCCCGCAAAGGCTCGCCGCTGCGTCTTCTCGCGGTTACCGTGCTCACCTCCTACGACGATGCCGACCTCGCCGCAGCTGGATACGATTTCACGGTGTCAGAACTTGTCCGTGAACGCGCAGCGCAGGCCCGGGACGTGGGAATTGACGGATTGGTGTGCTCAGGCGAGGAGACGGCGATGCTGCGCCCGATTGTCGGCGCGGGGATGGTGCTGGTCACGCCGGGCATCCGGCCTGCCGGTGCCGCAGCCGGCGACCAGAAGCGCATCATGACGCCGGCTGCTGCGATCGCTGCCGGTGCCGATCATCTCGTGGTCGGGCGGCCGATCCTCGCAGCGCCAGATCCCCAGGCGGCAGCGGAGGCGATTATCGCTGAGATCGCAGCAGCGACGGCGTGACAGGGAGGTCGAGATGCCCAAGGGCTATTGGATTCCGCACATCGATGTCATCGATCCGGAAGGATACAAGGCCTACATGGCCGCAACCCCTGCAGCCCACGACAAGTATGACGGCCGCGCCCTAGTGCGTGGCGGAATGCAGCAGGTCGTCGAGGGGAGGGCCCGCTCCCGCAACGTGCTACGCGAATTTCCGGACTATGCCACGGCGCTTGCGTGCTATCGCTCTGCGGAATATCAGCGCGCGAAGCCGTTGCGCCTTCCCCATTCGGCTTGCGATTTCGTGATCATCGAGGGCCATGATGGCGTGCAGCCGCAGCCGCCCGCGACTCGGCCGGTGGCTGCAGCGCGCAAAGGCTATTGGATCGCGCACGTCGATGTCACCGATCCCGAGGGCTACCAAGCATACATGGCCGCCGACATGGTGCCGTTCGGACGATTTGGCGGGCGCTTCCTGGTGCGCGGCGGCCGCCGCGAGGTGGTCGAGGGCAAAGTGCGCGCGCGCACCGTCGTGCTGGAATTTCCAAGTTACCGTGCTGCGCTCGATTGTTACCGATCGGACGACTATCAAGCCGCGGCGGCGTTGCGCAAAGGCAAAGCCGAGCTCGATCTTTTCATCATTGAAGGTTGTGAGCCGCAATCATAGCCTCCGCTGATCCACGTTGCCGGCGAGGGAAGTGCGGGAGCAGGCTCTTACTTTCCTTCGTATTTGCGCCTCGCTATACCGGCAGCCGAACTTGCCTGAGAGGTTGCCATGTCCGACATGCGGCTGATCGTGACGGGCGCCGGCGGGCGCATGGGGCGCACGCTGATTCATGCCATTGCGGCCACGGACGGCGTTATCCTGGCAGGCGCGGTGGAGGCGGCCGCCTCGGCGGTGATCGGCCGTGACGCGGGCGAGCTTGCCGGGGTGGGCAGGAACGGGATTGCCGTTCAAACTGACGTCGAGCCACTGCTCGCTCACGCCGATGGGCTGCTCGACTTCACCGTTCCCGCTGCGACCATTGCGTTTGCCGAACATGCCGCGCGCAAGGGCTGCGTGCACGTCATCGGTACGACCGGGCTCACGGGGGAGAATGAGGCGCTGATCGCAGAGGCGGCAAAGCGCGCCGTGATCGTGAAATCCGGCAACATGAGCATGGGCGTCAACCTTCTAGCGGCGCTGGTCAGTCGAGTAGCGAAGACTCTTGACGAGGATTTCGACATCGAGATTCTCGAAATGCATCACAACAAGAAGGTGGACGCACCTTCAGGCACGGCGCTGATGCTTGGCCGCGCGGCTGCCCAGGGCCGCGGCGTTGATCTTGATCAGCGTTCGGTACGCGGCCGTGACGGCACAACCGGGGCACGTTGCGCCGGAGACATTGGCTTTGCGTCGCTGCGCGGCGGCTCGGTGGTGGGCGATCACACCGTGATCTTCGCTGGGCCGGCCGAACGGATCGAACTCGTGCACAGAGCCGAGGATCGGATGATTTTCGCGCGTGGCGCATTGCGCGCCGCGCTGTGGGGGCGCGGACGCAAACCCGGACTTTATTCGATGGCTGACGTGCTAGGCCTGAGCGATATTTGATCGCTCGTGCGGGCCGCGCAGAAGAGATCGACCGGTCATCTCGGTCGGCTGAGACAAGTCCATCAATTCGAGCAAAGTGGGCGCGACATCCGCGAGCCGTCCCTCTGCCAACGAAACATTGCCGGCGCCCAGTAGCAGCACTGGGACAGGATTGGTGGTGTGAGCCGTATGCGGGCCGCCGGTCTGAGGATCGCGCATCGTCTCGCAATTGCCGTGGTCCGCTGTGACAAGCAAGGCGCCGCCGGCTTTTGCGATCGCCTCTGCAATGCGGCCGAGGCCGGTATCGACCGCCTCGACTGCCTTGACGGCGGCCGCCAAGCTGCCCGTGTGCCCCACCATGTCGGGATTGGCGTAATTCAGTACGATCAGGTCGTACCGGCCGGAGCCGATCGCCTCCACCGCCTTGTCCGTCAACTCCGGCGCCGACATCTCGGGCTTGAGGTCGTAGGTCGCAACTTTCGGCGAAGGAACCATAATGCGGTCCTCGCCGCGATAAGGCTCCTCCTCGCCGCCGTTGAGAAAATAGGTGACGTGCGCATACTTCTCCGTCTCGGCCATTCGCAACTGGCTGCGGCCGCCCTCGGCGACGACCTGGCCAAGCACGTTCGCGAGGCTCTGCGCGGGGAAGATCGCTCCCATCAGCGCATCCAGCTGCTCGCTGTATTGCGTCATGCCGGCGGCGGCGACGACGCGGACGCTGCGCCGGCGGGCAAAGCCGGAGAAGGCCCGGTCGAGCAAGGCGGAAAGAATCTCGCGCACGCGGTCGGCGCGGAAATTGAAACAGAGTACGCCGTCACCGTTCCGCATCCCGGGATACTCGCCGACCACCGCCGGCACGACGAATTCGTCGCTGATGTCGTGCGCATAGGCGTCCGCAATGACGGCGGCGGCGCTCGCGAAGCGCGGAGCTTCGGCGTCAACGATCGCATGGTAGGCCTTTGCCACGCGGTCCCAACGCCGGTCGCGGTCCATAGCGTAATAGCGGCCGCTCACTGTCGCGATCGGGACGGATCGCGGTAGCGCCGCGACCAGGCGCGCAATGTCGTCCCCCGCCGAGCGTGGCGGCGTATCGCGACCGTCGGTAAAGGCATGTACCGCCGCCGGCACCGAAGCTTTGACGAGAGTTCTGGCGAGCGCCGCGGCATGATCCTGATGCGAATGCACTCCCCCCGGGGACACCAAGCCCATGAGGTGGCAGGTACCGCCGCTTTGCCGCAAGCTCTCGATCAGGCTGGTCAGTGCGGGCGCTCTTTCGATCTCGCCGCTGGCGATCGCTGCATCGATGCGGGGCAGGTCCTGCACCACGAGACGGCCGGCGCCGATGTTGAGATGTCCGACTTCGGAATTGCCCATCTGTCCCTCCGGCAGGCCGACATCTTTTCCCGAAGTGCGCAAGAAGGCGTGCGGACAGCTCGCCCACAGACGATCGAAAGTGGGAGTCCGGGCTTGTCGAACGGCGTTGTCAGCGGCCTCCTCGCGCCAGCCCCAACCGTCAAGCACGACCAGCATGACCGGACGACGCTTCTGCATCTCCTGACGTCCTCTGCATCTCGCCAGCGTCATTGATATTACGGCCGCCGTCGAGAAGGGTATTGCGGATCGTTGTGTGGGATCGCGGCGCCATCGTCAACCAGCGCCTTGCTCGCGATCGAACCTGGCGACTCATGCCGTGCTGTTTGTGTCACACCGGCGCAATTTTTGCTCTGCGCCGCAGTTGATCGTGTCGCCGACGATCAATTCGACCCCACGAATCGGATATATTGCCGTCGGATCGCTGTCAGTTTCGGTCGGGGGCTGCATTGACCGCCAGAACGCTCGTCGCCGCATTGGCGACGCTGATGATGCTTTGCGCTCTTGCGCCGGCGCAGGGGAGCGTTGATCGGCCACCTCAATTCATCGTAATGGGCTTCGACAACTGCACCGAGCTCGAGCGCTGGCAAGAGCTCACCGACTTTGCTGCAGAGCTGAACAAGGACGGCGACCGCGTTCACTTTACCTTTTTTGTCAGCGGCAGCAATTTCATCGCCGACACCAGTCGAAACATCTATGCAGGCCCACACCAGCGCCGGGGCTATTCCCGCATCAACTTCGGCGGCACGCCCGAGGAGGTTCGCAAACGCGTCGAATACGTGAACGCGCTTTACCGCGACGGCCACGAGATCGCCTCACACGCGGTCGGGCATTTCAATGGCGCAGCGTGGTCCGTCGGGGATTGGGAGAAAGAATTTCGCGCGTTCGGCGAGATTCTAAAGAACGTGGGGCCCAACAATGGGCTCGCCGGCTCGAACTTGGCGTTTGCCACCAGCGACGTGATCGGCTTCCGCGCGCCCTATCTCGCCAAGGGTCCAGGATTGTACCGCGCGCTCAAGGCACTCGGATTCCGTTACGATACCAGCGATGTAAGCCCTGCAGCCGCCTGGCCGGAAAAGATCGACGGATTGTGGCGGTTCAATTTGGCCATGCTGAGAATCCAAGGGTCGGGTAGGGGTACCTTGTCGATGGATTACAATTTCTTCGTGGCCCAGTCGCGCGCCGCCTACGATCCGCGTCGTTACGAGATGTCGCGCGAGCAAACGCTGCAAACCTATCTCCACTATTTCAAGAGCAACTACTCCGGAAACCGAGCGCCGCTCCATATCGGGCATCATTTCATGAATTACGGAGGCGGCGCCTACAACGAGGCGCTCAAGTCGTTCGCGCGCGCAGTCTGCGGCTTGCCGGAAGTTCGCTGCGTGACCTATGCCAAGCTCGCCGAGTTCATGGATCAGCAGAACGCAGAGACGCTCGCGGCTTATCGCAGAGGAGATTTTGCGCACGTAGCGACGCCAGTGTTGAACGTGGCGCAAGCGTTGCGATAGCCTAAACAGCAAAGGCATGTCACCGCCGCCTCGCAACCCACGCGTCGCCGCTGCGATGCCGGCCCTCAGCTTGCCGTTCTTGCGGCCTCCCAGCCCAGCATCGCCCGCTTGCGCGTGAGCCCCCAGTGATAGCCGGTCAGCTCACCACGCTTGCCCAGCACGCGGTGGCATGGCACCACGAACGAGAGCGGATTCTTGCCGACTGCGGCGCCCACCGCGCGCGCGGCTTTGGTTGCACCGACCTTCGTAGCGATCTCTGAGTAGCTTATCGCTCGGCCCATCGGAATTTTGAGCAGCGTTTCCCAAACGCGCACCTCGAAATCGGTGCCGATGAGCACCACGCGCAGCGGCCGATCGGCTCGCCACAGGGCGGCATCGAAGATTCGCCGCGCAAGCAGCGCGGTGTGCGTGCGATCCTCGATAATATCCGCCCTCGGCCAGCGGCTTTTCATATCGGCAAGCACGGCCTGCTCCTCGCCGGCGTCGGCAAATGCGAGGCCGGCAAGGCCGCGTTGCGTCGTCATCACGAGCGCTGTGCCGAATGGGGATGGATGAAAGCCGTAGGACATGGTGAGCCCAGCGCCGCCCGATTTCCATTCGCCGGGCGACATTGCTTGGTGCGTGACGAAGAGGTCGTGCAGCCGGCCCGGCCCGGACAGGCCGACCTCGAACGCGGCGTCGAGCACACTCGCGGAGTCTCGCAATATCCGGCGTGCGTGCTCGAGCGTGAGCGCCTGCAGGAAAGCCTTGGGGGTGATTGAGGCCCAGCGGCGGAACAGGTGATGCAGCTCGCTGGCGCTTACTCCGGCCGCCGCCGCAATCGCCTCGATCTCTGGTTGCTCGCGCCAGTGCTCGGAAACGAACGCGATGGCGCGGCGCACGACGGCGTAGTCGGCGGCGGCGCGGCCGAGCCGGTCGCAATCGTCAACCCGATCGGGCGAGAGCATGGCAGTCTCCATCATCTGCTCCTTTTCTAAAGCGGAGGCCGATGGTTCACCACCCGATTTCTGCGTGCAGATGCCTAATCAAGCACCGTCCGAGTCGGCCCTCGCTTGGCCTCGCCGAGTGCTGCCGAGAGCGCAAGCGCGAAGCTTTCTTTCTCCCGCGGCCCCAGGAAAGCTGCAATTGCAAGCCGCTGTCCTCGCGAGACGAGGAACAATCGTTCGATGCCGAACTCGGCGTGCACGACGCGATCGAGTCGAACCCAGAGCGGATTGAGCGTCCATTCGCTGACCCGGCCGCGGTGACTCACCTGACGCACCGTGAGCTCCGAGGCGGTTACGGTAACCTGCTCGTAGGCTTTTGCGCGGCGGTAGCTGATCTGCAGCGCGCAGTAGAGCAGCAGAACGTCGAGCCCGCAAAAACCGAACACCGGCCAAGCGCCGGCGAGGAGGAACGTCATCCCTGTCGCCAGGCTGATCCCTCCGGCCAGCAACATAAGTGCCAAAAATCCCTTTCGGCTGAGCGACCGATGGGGCGTGAGCACTGCCGAAAAGATCGTGGGTTCCGGGGTCAAGTCGTTGTCGGGTGTCATCGAGCTCACTATACCGGAACCATGGCTCGCAAGACATCTCGCAAGGTGGCCCGCAGAAACGCCCGCAAGGCGCCGCGAAGAACGGCGCAGAGCCTGCGCCAAGCCCGCACGCGCACGGCGGCTGAGGTCAAAAGCCCAGCCCGACGCTCGGCCGCCGACCACGCAGCCGCTGCCGGTGCGCTGCCACAATGGACAACCGCCGAGATCGAGGAAGCGTTCCGCCGCTTCCAAGCCGCTCGCCCCGAGCCCAAGGGCGAACTCGAGCACATCAATCCGTTCACGCTACTGGTTGCGGTCGTGCTCTCGGCGCAGGCGACCGACGCCGGCGTCAACAAGGCGACGCCGGCCCTGTTCGCCGCCGCCGACACGCCGGAAAAGATGGCCGCGCTTAACGAAAAGCGGGTCGAGGAGCTGATCAAGACGATTGGTCTCTTCCGCACCAAGGCAAAAAATCTCGTCGCGCTATCCAAGAAAATTGTGCAGGACCATGGCGGCGAGGTGCCGCGCACGCGCGAGGCGCTGGAGGGGCTGCCCGGCGTCGGCCGCAAGACGGCCAATGTCGTGCTCAACGTCGCCTTCGGTGAGTCGACCATCGCCGTCGACACTCACATCTTTCGCGTCGGCAATCGGACCGGCATGGCGACCGGCAAGACGCCGTTCGAGGTCGAGACCAAGCTCGACCGCGTGGTGCCGGCGAAATACAAGCGTCATGCCCACCATTGGCTGATCCTGCACGGGCGCTACGTCTGCCTGGCGCGTCGCCCGCTCTGCGAGAAATGTCTGATCGCCGATTTGTGCAAGTGGCCGGGAAAAACAGCGGTCAATCATCTTTCATCGCAGCACTGACCATTGGTCCCTCGGGCTTCGCCTTGCTCGCACCACGATCGATGGCCAAGTAGACTCCGGCCTCAAATTCGGAGGAAATCGCGAGTATGCATTTGCCGTGGGGCAAAATTGCCATCGGCGTCGTGATCGCCATCGTCTCGTTCGCCGGTGCGCTCTGGGCGTTCAATTGGTTTTGGCCGGACTCAAGGAACCAGCGGCCGGCGCTGGTTGAAGTGCCCCCGCTGAAGCCGATCGTTCGCAACTCGATCGTCGTGACACCCGCAGCCATTGCACTCTCCGCGATCCATGCTGCACTGGAGAGCGCGGCGCCGCGCAATCTCGAGGGCAAACGCGAGAATCCGCTCCCGCAAATGCTCTCCAACGCCGAGCTCAACTGGACCGTCGCGCGCGGCCCACTGGCAGTCACCGGCCGGCCAGATGCCCTCGTGGTGTCAACCGCACTCTCCGGAACATTCCATGCAACTGGGGAAGTCTCGGGCGAAGCAGGAAATCTCGCGGGTGCTATTGGAGGTCTGCTCGGGGGCCGTCTTGGACAAGGGTTGCAGAATCTGCAGGGAAAGACGCTGGATCAGCGTGCTGACATCCGCGGCAACGTCACGCTCACGGCGCGCCCGACGCTGCTGCCGGCGTGGCGTGTGGAGCCCAATCTGACCTCGCAGGTCGCGCTCGCCGACGCCTCTCTGGCGATTATGGGCGTGAGGCTGAGCGCATCGAACGAGCTCAAGCCGTTCATCGATCGCGCGGTCAATGAACAGATGGCTGCGCTACAGGCGCGCCTGCGCGACGATCCCTTCCTGGAGCTCGCGGCCCGGCGCGAATGGAGCAAGATGTGCCGCTCGATCTCGCTCGGCGCCGAGGCGGCTGGCATGCCCAATCTATGGTTGGAACTTCGCCCGACGCGAGCCTTCGCCGCGCAGCCGCGCATTGACAGCGCCGCGCTCACGCTGACGATCGGCGTCGAGGCGCAGACGCGGGTCGTGTCCACCGAGACCAAGCCTGATTGCCCGTTTCCGGCGCAACTGGAGCTTGTTCCGCAGATCGAGCAGGGCCGCGTCAATATCGCGGTGCCGATCGATATCCCATTCACCGAGGTGAATCGGCTGCTCGAAGCACGACTCAAGGGAAAGAGTTTTCCCGAAGACAAGAGCAGCGCGTTCACCGCCACTATCCAGGGCGCCAGTCTGGCGGCATCGGGTGACCGGTTGCTGCTCTCGCTGCGTGTGAAAGCCAATGAAAACAAGAGCTGGTTCGGTCTCGGCGCCGAAGCGACGGTCCACGTATGGGGTCGGCCGGTGCTCGATCGTCCCCATCAGGTGCTGCGGCTCACCGACATCGTGCTCGACGTCAAATCCGAAGCCGCCTTCGGCTTGCTGGGGGCGGCGGCACGGGCCGCGGTGCCATATTTGCAACAGGCGTTGGCGGAGAACGCGGTTGTCGATCTGGTGCCGCTCGCAACGAATGCGCGCAAGAGCATCGAGGCCGCAATCTCGGATTTTCGCAAGAGCGCCGACGGTGTTCGCGTCGACCCCGCCGTCACTGATCTGCGTCTCGTCGGCATCGAGTTCGACGCTAAAACGTTGCGCGTAGTTGCGGAAATCGACGGCACGGTACGGGTCGCTGTGACGAAGCTGGGCGGATAAAAGAGAATCGATGCGTGCGGTTATCTCGAGCTAGGTCCCGCGTTTCGGATTCGTTATGCGGTGATGGACGTGCACCATGAGAGCCATCGCGAATAATGGCGTGGCCAGATTGACGATGGGGATCGATACGAATGCCGCAATCAAGATGCCGGCGAGAAAGACGGTGTTCTGGTGGTCCCGACGCAGTTGTTTGGCTTGGGCGACCGGCCGATGGCGCATGGCCGCCAACTCGAAATATTCGCGTCCGAGCAGATAGGCGCTGGCCAGGAAAAAAATGATCACGCCAGCGCCGGCGAACAGCAGAAACGGCACCGCGATGATGTAGACCAAGACCGCGAGCAAAGCCGTCTTCGTTCCTTCGGCGAGTGCGAGCGGCAGCGGCAGCGGCGTTCCGACGGGCTCGGCGGGGTAGTGCTCGCGTTCCACTTCGAGCGCGATCTCATCGACGAAGAAGCTGCCGACCAGCGCCGTGACGGCCGGCATCAAGAACACCGAGCCGACGATCACCCCAATCCCGGCGGCAATGGACAAGACCCAGAGGAGGATCGAGATCGGCGCGGGGGCGCTGATGCCGAACATGGTCTCGGCCCAATGCGCGCCAGCGCTTGCAAGCCATACCAGCAGTCGGTGAAGCACGATGGCCAGAAGCACGATGACGGCGAGCGCGAGGCCCGCGGATTTCAGCAGCACCCCGCGGAACGGCGGCGAGAACATCTGAACGAGCGCTTTGATGCCCGCATCAATCATCGTTCCCATCCTCTTCCTTCCGGCTGCGCGAGCGCGGCATGGCGAACCAAGAACCGGGTGGTCCATAGGAACGCCGCTTGAATGCGGCATCGCTATTGCGATACCGCAGGCGCGACGACGATGAAGAATATTTTAGACGTGCGGGGCACGCGTTCCATGATAGTAACGCGCAATACGTAGCCGCGCCCATGCGACGTTTGACCCGCCGATCGTTCCTTGCCTCCTCCGCCGTGGCAGTGGCGGCGGGGCCCGCGTTTGGGGCACCGCGCCCGGTGCCTGTCCCGGAGGTGCCGCGCTCCGGCTGGGTCGATGCCGTCGTCGTCGGCGCCGGGGCGGCCGGCATTGCGGCCGGGCGGCGACTTGCCGCGGCGGGCAAACGATTTGTCGTGCTCGAGGCCGCGGACGAGGTCGGCGGGCGCTGCATCACCGATAGCAAGACATTCGGGGTGCCCTACGATCGCGGCGCCCACTGGATCTTTGCTGCCGATATCAATCCGTTGGCGAAGCTGGCCATGCAGGTCGGGCTCGACGTCTATCCGGCGCCGCCCGGCCAGCGCATGCGCATCGGACGGCGCTACGCCCGCGAAGGCGAGATGGAGGATTTTCTCGCCAGCCTCGTGCGCGCCAATACCGCCATTGCCGATGTCGCGCGCAAGAGCGACGTCGCCTGCACCCAGGCGCTGCCCAAGGATCTCGGCGAATGGCGGTCGACAATCGAATTCGTGCTGGGCCCCTACGGCTGCAGCAAGGAGCTTGCGGACGTATCGACCGCCGATCTTTCGCGCTCGGGCGAGCGCGACAACAATGCGTTCTGCCGCCAGGGCTTCGGTACGCTGCTGGCGAGGCTCGCAGCTCCCCTGCCCGTTCTTGTGGCGACGCCGGTCAAGACGATCGAATGGTGGAGCCGCGCGCGTATCGAGGTCGAAACGACGAAGGGTCAGTTCAAGACGGGCCTGGTCATCCTCACCGTCTCGACCAATGTGCTCACCGGCGGAAAGCTCAAACTTGCGCCCGATCTGCCGAAACGGCATCTTGAGGCCGCAACAAAGCTCAAGCTCGGTAGTCGCGATCACGTGGCGCTGGAATTGACCGGCAATCCGCTCGGGTTGCGTTCCGACGAACTGGTATTCGAGAAAAGCGAGAGCAGGCAGACCGCGGCGATTCTCGGCAACATGTCGGGTTCGACGATTTGCGTGCTCGACGTCGGGGGCAATTTCGGGCGCGACCTCTCCGCCAAGGGCGAGGCGGCGATGATCGACTTTGCGATCTCCTGGCTGGGCGGTCTTTATGGCGCGGACATTAAAAATGCCGTCAAGCGCCGGCATGCCACGCGCTGGAACAACGAGCCGTGGGTGCTCGGTGCCGCCTCTGCTGCCGCACCCGGCGCGCAATCCGCGCGCAAAGTCTTGGCCGAGCCGATCAGCAACCGCATTTTCTTGGCCGGCGAAGCCACTCACGAGACGCGCTGGGGCACCGTCAACGGCGCCTGGGAATCCGGTGAGCGCGCGGCGGATGCGGTGGTGAAGCTGCTCGGCGGTCCCAGCAAGCGCACGTGAGTGCGGTCAGGCCCGCAACACGCCGCCTGTTCGCTTGGCGACTTCGGCGACGATCTTCGCGGCGACGGCGTCGATCTCGGCGTCGGTCATGGTCTTTTCCCGCGGCTGCAACGTGATCGCAATGGCAATCGACTTCTTGCCGGGCTCTATGCCCGCGCCCTCGTAAACGTCGAACACCGCGACATTGGTGATGAGCTTGCGATCAACGCTTTGCACCGCGCGCAATACGTCGGCCGCGTTGACCGAGCGGTCGACCACGAAGGCGAAATCGCGCTCCACCGGTTGGAACGGGGAAAGCTCCAAGACCGGCCGTGCGCGGGTTGCCTTCGCCCTCGGCTCCGGGATTTTGTCCAGGATTACCTCGAAGGCGACCAGTGGGCCTTCGGCGTCGAGCGCTTCGAGTGCGCGTGGGTGCAGCTCGCCGAAATGCCCGAGCACGTTCTGCGGGCCGATCTGGATCGTCCCCGAGCGTCCCGGATGAAACCACGGCGGCCCACCCGGCACGACCTGCAGCGCCGGCGCCGGCGCGCCGGCGGCGGCGAGCACCGCGAGCGCGTCGGCTTTGGCGTCGAATGCGTCGACTTCGGCGGTCGCGGCCGACCAATGGCGGCCGATGCCGTTTGCTTTGGCGAGCGCGCGGCGCACGCCGCTGGCGGCGGTGAGTTGATCCTGCGGGCGATCGCCGCGGAAGACCTGTCCGACCTCGAACAACGCCGTGTTGGGAAAACCGCGGTCGGCGTTGTTCTGCGCGGCAGCAACGAGCCCCGGGATCAGGCTCGGCCGCATGTCGGAGAGGTCCGACGCGATGGGATTGGCGAGCGCTAGCTCGGGTTTTCCGCCGCCGAACAACTCAGCCTGCTGCTTTGCCACGAACGACCAGATGACGGCCTCGAGCAGGCCGCGCGCAGCGAGCGCGCGCTTGGCTTTGCGGGTGCGTAGCTGCATCGGTGTGAGCACCGGTTTGCGCGGAGCCTCGCCGCGGTCGAACGGCGTCGCCGGAATGCGGTCGACGCCGAGAATGCGCACGATCTCCTCGACCAGATCGGCCTTGCCCTCGACGTCGCCTCGCCACGAAGGGACGCTGACTTTCAGGCTCTTGCCGCCGCCGGCCGCCGCAAATCCGAGGCGGTCGAGCACGCGCTCGATCTCGCGCATCTCAACGTGCAGGCCGGTGAGCCGCGGCAGTTCGTCGGGCGGAAAATCGATGACACGCTCCGGCACGTCCGCCGTCCCCGCGACCGAAACTTCCGACGGTTTGCCGCCGCACAGGTCAAGCACCATCCCGGTCGCAAGCTCGAGCCCCGGCAGCATGAAGGCGGGATCGACTCCGCGCTCGAAACGGTAGCGTGCATCTGATTGGACGCCGAGCTTGCGGCCGGTCTGCGCGACGTTCATGGGGTCCCACAGCGCGGACTCGATCAGCACGTCGGTCGTGGCTCCCGAACAGCCGGTGCTCTCGCCCCCCATGATGCCGGCCAGCGATTCGACGCCGCGATCGTCGGCAATGACGCACATGCTCGAATCGAGGTCGTAGCGCTTGCCGTCGAGCGCGAGCAGGCTCTCACCTTCGCGCGCGCGCCGAACCGTCAGATTGCCGTGCACTTTCGCCGCGTCGAACACGTGCAGCGGCCGGCCGCGATCGTAAGTGATGAAATTGGTGATATCGACCAGCGCATTGATAGGGCGCAGACCGATCGCGGCCAGCCGGCGTTGCAGCCATGGCGGGGACGGGCCGTTCTTCACGCCGCGCACGAGCCGCAGGGCAAAAGCTGGACACAGCGGTGGCGTCGAGCCGAAGTCGAGCGTCACCTTCACCGGGCATGGGTGATCCGCTCTCACCGGCCGGACGCTTTTGTCCCGCAGCTTGCCCATGTCGGCGGCGGCGAGATCGCGCGCAATGCCATTGACGCCGGCGCAGTCGCCGCGGTTGGGGGTGAGATTGATCTCGATCACGGGATCGTCGAGCCCGGCCCACTGTGCGTAATTCGCTCCGACCGGCGCATCGGCGGGAAGCTCGATGATGCCGTCGTGGTCGTCGGAGATCTGAAGCTCGAACTCGGACACCAGCATCCCGCGGCTGTCGACGCCGCGGATCTTGCCGATGCCCAGCGTCATGTTCTTGCCCGGGATGAAGGCCCCGGGCGGCACGAACACCCCTTTCATGCCGGCGCGCGCGTTGGGCGCGCCGCAGACGACCTGCACCGGATCGCCGGATCCGGTATCCACCATGCACACGCGCAGGCGGTCGGCGTTTGGATGCTGTTCGGCCGAGATCACGCGGGCGATGGTGAACGGCGCGAGCATCTTACCGCGCTCGGCGACGCTCTCGACTTCAAGTCCGATCATGGTGAGCCGGTCCACAATGGCTGCCAGCGGCGCCTCGGTGTCGAGGTGCTCCTTCAGCCAAGCGAGGGTCAATTTCATCATTATGCGGACCCGGGACCTATCTTTTCCCCTGTGCGCCGGGGAGGCTCAGCAAGCATGAATGAGGGGCTGTTGTTTCGAGCGGCAATCGAGAGCAATTGACTTATAACGATCATCTGCAGCGGGCGCGATCAGCCGCTCAATCCTCCGGCCAGCGTGGGAAAGTCGAGCGGACGAAAGCCGTAATGGGAGAGCCAGCGCACGTCGGCCTCGAAAAATGCGCGTAAATCCGGCATGCCATATTTGAGCATGGCGATGCGATCGATCCCCAGACCCCAGGCGAAGCCTTGGTACTCGTCCGGATCGAGCCCGCAATTACGCAGCACGTTCGGATGCACCATGCCGCAGCCGAGAATCTCCATCCAGTCGTCGCCCTCGCCAAACCTGACCTCGCCTTTGTCGCGCCGGCACTGGATGTCGACCTCAAGCGAGGGCTCGGTGAATGGAAAGAACGAGGGGCGGAAGCGCATCTTGACCTGATCCACCTCGAAGAACGCCTTGCAGAACTCCTGCAGTATCCATTTCAAATGGCCGAGGTGTGAGCTCTTGTCGATGACGAGCCCCTCGACCTGATGGAACATCGGTGTGTGGGTCTGATCGCTGTCGCTGCGGTAGGTGCGGCCGGGGATAATGACGCGGATCGGCGGCTTTTGCGCCAGCATCGTCCTGATCTGCACCGGCGACGTATGCGTGCGCAGCAGGAGCTGGGAGCCGTCCGGCTTCGGATTGAAATAGAACGTGTCTTGCATCTGCCGCGATGGATGGCCTTCGGGGAAGTTGAGCTTGGTGAAGTTGTATTCGTCGGTCTCGATGTCGGGCCCTTCCGCGATGGCGAAGCCCATGTCGGCGAAGATCGCGGTCAGTTCGTCTACGACCTGGCTGATGGGATGGATGCGTCCGACCTCAGCCGGCGGTTCGCGCACCGGCAGTGTGACGTCCACGGTCTCGGTATTGAGACGCTGATCGAGCGCGAGTTCACTCAGCGCGTCCCTACGCGCGGCGATCGCGGCGACAATGCGGTCCTTCAGACCGTTGATGAGCGGCCCCTGCTGCTTGCGCTCGTCCGGCGCCATCGTGCCGAGCGCCCGCAACAGCGCGGTGATCGAGCCGTTGCGACCCAGCGCCGCAACCCGCATCCCTTCCAGCTCCGCCTCATCGCTTGCATTTGCGGCGGCGGCGAGCAGTTCGCTCTCGAGCGTGCGAAGGTCGGTCATCGGTCTCCTCAACTGCGCCAGCGCAATGTCTTGGGTTCGAGCGGGTTGACGAACACGCGCCCTTCTCCCTG
>Ga0114129_10006444_pt1 | contig 16643 bp, 16 predicted proteins | sample RhiMetdeltSRZDD1_FD_80071 | JGI IMG/M metagenome (GOLD analysis project Ga0114129, IMG submission 80071) | Populus rhizosphere microbial communities from Tennessee, USA - Rhizosphere MetaG P. deltoides SRZDD1 (version 2) (version 2) | ecosystem: Host-associated > Plants > Roots > Rhizosphere >... | reverse complement strand
TTCCGTGTTGGACGCGCGCACGTTGAAGTGCCAGTCGGCGTAGTCGACCGAGAGGCCGTCGAGCTTCGAGATCGTGCCGTCGGCGTAGCGTTCCTCGATGCGCGCGAGGGCGCGCGTGACGTCGGCCACCTTGGAGTTGATCTCGCCGGAGATGTGGTAGCGCTCGCGCAGCGGGGCGAGGATCCGGCTGAGCGGCTTCCCTTCGATCCCGATCCGCTCGAGCATCAAGAGCGCCGGGATCATGCCGTTGTCGGCGAACCAGTTGTCGCGGAAGTAGAAGTGGCCCGAGACCTCGCCGCCGAAAGCCGCGCCCTCGTCGCGCATGCGCTTCTTGATGAAGGCGTGGCCCACGCGGTTCATCAGCGGCACTCCGCCCGCGGCCTTCACGTAGTCGGCTACGGCGCGCGAGGCGCGCACGTCGTAGACAATGCGCGTCTTCGGCTCGCGGCGGGCGAAGGCCTCGCCGAGCAAGGCCGTCACGAAATCGCCGGGGACGTAGGCTCCCGTGTCGTCGATGAAGAAGCAGCGGTCCGCGTCGCCGTCCCAGGCGATCCCGAGGTCCGCCTCCTCGGCCAGCACGCGCGCCACCAGGTCGCGGCGGTTCTCTTCGACGAGCGGGTCGGCGGGATGGTTGGGGAAGGTGCCGTCGAGCTCGAAGTAGAGGCGGATCGTCTCGAGCGGCAGCCGCCCGAAGATGGCGGTCGCGCCGACGGCGCCCATGCCGTTGGCGGTGTCGAGCACTACCTTGAGCCGCGGGATGCGTGACTCGTCCACGAAGGACAGGCAGTGGAGCGCGTAGTCCTCGCTGACGGAAGCAGTGTCGAGCGCGCCCGTGACCGGCGCCGCTTCGGCGTAGCGACCGGCCATCAACCACTCGCGGATCTCGCGGATCCCAGCGTCACCGGAGAGCGCAAGCGCCCCGGCGCGCACCATCTTGACGCCGTTCCACTCTTTCGGGTTGTGCGAGGCGGTGATGATGGCACCGCCCTCGAGCTCGTTGCGGGCGACGTGGTAGTACAGCATGTCGGTCGAGACGACGCCGATGTCGGTGACGGCAGCGCCTCGCGCGCGCACGCCGGTGGCGAAAGCGCTGGCGAGCTCGGGCGAGGAGAGCCGGCAGTCGCGGCCGACGGCGATTCGCTTGGCGCCGAGGTAGTCGACGAGCGCGCTCCCGATGCGCCGGAACACCTCGGCGTTGAGCTCGCCGGGATACAGGCCGCGGACGTCGTACGCCTTGAAGATGCCGGGCTCGATCGCATTCACTGCGGGTTCTCCCAGGAGCAGCGCGAATAGTCGGATACGAGCGTGCCCTCGCCCAGGAGCGCGCCGCGCACGAAGGCATGTCGGCCGATCCTGACTCCGGGGCCGACGAGGCTCCGCTCGACCGTGGAGTCGTCGGCCGCTTCGGCCCCATGCCACAGCACGCTGTCGCGGACGCTCGCGCCGCGCCTCATGCCAACGTCGCTCACCAGCACCGCGTCGGGCCCAAGACGCGCTCCTGCATCCACTTCGCAGCCGGGACCCACGAAGAAGGGTGCTTGGAGCTCCGCATCCGCTGCGACGCGCGCGCCCTTGGCGACGAATCCGCCACGGACCGCCTCGGCCTCGAGGGCGATGGGGAAGCGGCCCTGCAGGATGTCGCGGTGAACCTGCAGGTACTTCTCGGGCGTGCCGATGTCGATCCAGTAGCCGCGATGCACCGGACCGAGGACACGGTCGCCGCGCGCGAGCAGAGCAGGGAAGAAGCCGCGCTCGATCGAGTGGTTGACGCCGGGCGGGATCAGGTCCAGCACGCGCGTCTCGAGCACGTAGATGCCGGCGTTGATCGTGTCGGTCGTGATCTCGTGCGGCTGCGGTTTCTCCCGGAAGCGCAGCACGCGGCCGGCCGCGTCGGTTTCCACGAGGCCGTAGGCGGATGGGTTCGGCACCGGCGTCAGCAGGATCGTGGCCGAGGCCTGCTCGGCCTCGTGGCGCGCCACCAGCTGCGCCAGGTCGACGTCCGTCAGGACGTCGCCGTTCATCACGATGGTGCGCTCGTCGAGCAGCTCCAGCGCGTGGCGTACGGCGCCGCCGGTGCCGAGCGGCGTCGCCTCGACCGCGTAGCGGATCCGCATGCCGAGAGCGCTGCCGTCGCCGAAGACGGCCTCGATGCGTTCGGGACGGTAGGCGAGCGACAGCACCACTTCGCGGACGCCGGCCTTGGCCAGGAGCTCGAGCTGGTGGCGGAGGAAGGGGCGGTCGACGACCGGCACCACCGGCTTCGGCGTGCTGAGCGTGAGCGGGCGGAGGCGCGTGCCTTCGCCGCCCGCGAGGATGACCGCTCTCATGACCTTGGGGGGCGGATCATAGCACTCTGGACTTCCTTGACGCCCGACGGCCGCTTCTCTATAAAGGCCGGACGTGAACCTGCCGAACGCGTTGACGCTGCTCCGGATCTTCCTGGTCCCGCTGCTGGTGGTCGTGCTGTTGACCCGCGTGGAGGGGCACGTCTATTTCGGGGCGGCGATCTTCAGCCTGGCGGTAACCACCGATTACCTCGACGGCTACTTCGCGAGGCGCCGCAACGAGGTCACGCGGCTCGGGATCCTGCTCGACCCGCTTGCCGACAAGCTGCTCACCGCGGCCGCGTTCCTGTCGCTGGTGGAGATGGGATTGGTTCCGGCCTGGGTGGTGATGATCATTCTGGCGCGCGAGCTGGCGGTGACGGGGCTGCGCAACGTGGCCGCCGGCCGCGGCGTCTTGATTGGCGCCTCGGGCCTCGGAAAGGCCAAGATGGTGGCGCAGGTGGTCGCGATCCTGCTCTTCCTGCTCTCGCCGCCTTATCCGATGCTGCGACAGCCGGCGCTCGTGGCACTCGGGGTCGTGGTCGCTCTCACGGTCGTGTCGGGTGCCGATTACTTCGTGAGGTTCTATCGGGAAGTGCTACGACCGGCCGCGAAATAGCCGCGGGGGGGTCTGGGGGGGCCCTCAGCCCCCCCAGAACATGAACGCAGGCGAATCACACCCCTACGAAGGTCCCTCTTGAAGAGCCACAGGCCGATCACACCCCTACGAAGATCCCTCTTGAAGAACCACAGGCCGGAAATAACGCAACGACGAAACTAGCCGGAGGCCAGGACTGTGGACGAGCGATCGGGGGGCTTAAGCGCCCCCCGTGCCCCCCGCTAGCGTAGCTGAACCTGGTCGCCGCGCATGATTTCCTTGCGCGAGTAGGTGATCTTCGCGGTGGAGGTGCGCTCGCGCACCGAGACGACGGTGGCTTCGCCGACGACATTCCTGGGTGTCGGCACCGAAGGATACATCGTGCGGTAGACCGAGAAGACGTTGCCCGGGGAGACTCCGTCGTCCGTGCCCGCGTCGATCGTCACGAACAGGCCGGCGCCGGCGATCGAGACGTCGTCCTGCAGGTCGACGACGTGCCGCATGGTCTTGCCGTTTTCGGTCGAGCAGCACTCCTCGGGGGCGCGGCGCACCACCATCGGCACGTTGACCTTCTCGAAAGGCTTCAGGTAGTCGCCCGCGTGCACGTCGATACAGGCCTGCTCGATGACCGCGCAAGCCGTGTTCTCCTGCACCAAGATCACCTTGACCCAGCCCGTGGTCTCGATCTTGGTGCCGAGCTTCCTGCCGTTCGCGGGGTGTTTCACGGTGTAGGCGACGTGATGCAGGGTGAAGAGATCACCGGCCTTGACGCCCGAATCACTGCCCTTGTTGAGGTAGACGAGGTCGCGGTCGCCAAATGCATTCTTGTCGGAGCCCTCTTCCGAACCCACGATGTAGAGGCTCTCGTCCTCCCGATCGTTCACCACGTACATCGCGCACTGCAGCGACAGCTCCTCGGTAACGGGGCCGAGCGCCGCGGCGGCTCCCGCCTCGCCTTCGCCCTCGACCATGCCGGGTATCGGGCCCTCCTGGCCGATGCCCTCCGGCCCACCGGCGGCCTGCGCTTGCCCGGCCATTTCCGCGATGATCGCGAGCTTGGGGAACACGATCGGGTCGCCCGGATAGATCCAGTGGGCATCCTTGATGTACTTGTTCTCGTTCCAGATCTGCGGCCACAGGTAAGGCGTTTTCAGATAGCGAGCGGAGATGTCCCAGAGCGTGTCGCCGCGCACGACGATGTAGTAGATCGCACCCTCGGGGATCGTGGTGGGGTAGCCCGCGTTCTTCGTCCAGTGGGGGGCGACCGTGGCCGGGCCGGTCTGAAGGCCTCCGGCCGCCGAGGGTGGTTCCTGCGCGACCGGGGCTGGCACCTGCGCGAGTGCCGCGCCCGCCACCAACGCGCCCGCCACGAGACCACCCAGGATCAGCTTCGCTCTCACTGCCTTCCTCCCGGACGGAACGAGCGCCGTCCTTACGAGCTCCTGTCCACTGCCGCAGCGATCCGAGCTCCAGCGGACGGTATCAGGAAAAAAGGCTATTCGTCAAGGGGTGTTCGCTCGAATCCTCAAAGTTACACTTGAGGTTGAGGGGTTGGAGGAGCGGCGGGGGCAGGCGTCGGAGGGGCGGGGACCGAAGCCGGGAAGGTCGCTTCGAGCTTGTCGGCTTCCGGCAGGTAGGGGCTTTGCGGGAACTCGCTCCTGAGGCGCGCGAGATGCGGCCGTGCCTCCGCGTGACGGCCCGAGAAGGAAAGCACCTGGCTGATGCGGAAGAGCACCTCGTCCGTCCGCTCGTAGTCCGGGTATTGCGTCAGCACCGTTTCGTAGCGGCCGATGGCCGAGCGCCAGGAGCGCCGGGTCTTTTGATAGAAGTAGCCAACCTGGAAGTGCGAGCGCGCGAGCGTCTGGCGGCACTCGCGGATCCTCTCGCGGGTCTTTTCGACGAGCGCCGACTGGGGGTAGACGTCGAGCAGCCGCTCGTACTCCTCGAGCGCCTGTCCCGTCGAGGTCTGGTCCCGGTCGTGCGTGTTCTTCTGCTTGAAGTAGGACTCCGCCACGCGGAACTGGGCGTAGTCCGAGCGCGGATGCTGCGGATAGAGTGTCAGGAACTCGCGGTAGGCTGAGACGGCGAGCACATAGTTGCCCGTGCCGCCTTCGTCGAAATAGCTGTCGGCGAGGCCGATGCGCGCGTCCGGCTGGTGAGGGCTTTGCGGGAAGGCGTCGACCAGGCGGCGGTAGTACTGCCGCGCCGACTCCCAGTCCTTCTTGGCGGCGGCTTTCTCTCCGGCTTCCCAGACGATGTCGTCCGAGGCGCTCGCGAGCGTCTCGAGATCCAGCTGGTGGCTCGAGCACGCGGGCAGCGCCAGGAGTGCTAACGCTACGACCCGCGCGCGCCTCACGCGAGCCCCTGGATCCACTGCCACTCCCGCGCGAGGCCCTCGGCAAGGCCAATCGTCGAGCGGAAGCCCAGGTCCCGACGGGCGGCAGAGGTATCGGCGAAGGTGTCTTTCATGTCGCCCATCTGGGATTCCTGGCGCTGGACCTGGAGGCGCCTGTCGGTCACGCTCTCAATCAGGCGCAGCACCTCGTTGAGGGCGACTCGCTCGCCTCCTCCCACGTTATACACGCAGCCGGGCCGGCCGGAAAGCGCGGCGGCGCGCGCCGCGCTGACGATGTCGTCGACGTAGGTGAAGTCGCGAGTCTGGCTACCGTCGCCGTAGAGCGTGATCGGCTGGCCGTCGCGCGCCGCCTTCAAGAAGCGGTGGAAGGCCATGTCGGGACGCTGGCGCGGGCCGTAGACGGTGAAGAAGCGCAGGCTGACGGTGGGCAAACCGTGGTTGCGCTCGTAGAGGAGCGCGAGGTGCTCGGCCGCGAGTTTCGTCACCCCGTAGGGCGAGACCGGCCGGCAGGGGCTGTCTTCGCGCAGCGGCAGAGGGGCGGCGTCGCCGTAGACCGAGGACGACGAGGCATAGACGATGCGCGGGCGGCCCGCTTCGAGCGCCGCCTCGAGCAGGCGCTGTGTGGCGAGTACGTTGTGCTCCGTATAGTGGGCGAACTCGCGGCCCCAGGAAGCCCGCACGCCGGCCTGGGCCGCGAGATGGAACACGTGCGCGGCGCCATCCAGGTGTCGGGCGAGGGGCGTGTCCTGCAGTCGCTCCTCGACCAGCCGGAACCTCGAATGGTCGCGCAGCGGCGCGAGGTTCGCCTCTTTCAGCGCTCGCGGGTAGTAGTCGGTGAAGCAGTCGATGCCGACTACCTCGTGTCCGGCCTCGAGCAGGCTCGCCGCGAGCTGCGAGCCGATGAAACCGGCCGCCCCGGTGACGACCGTCTTCACTGCAGCAGCCTGCGCAGATCGGGCGGCAGCCGCCGCGGCTTGCCGCGCCCGTCGACCGCGGCATGGGCGGTGAAGCCCGTTGCGAGCGGCGCCGCTGCCGCGTCGAGGCGCACCTCGTACTCGAACGCGACGCGCGCTCCCGAGTGCGAGGCGACTCGGGTGTGGATCTCGAGCGCGTCGTCGTAGCGGGCCGGCCGCGCGTAGCTGGCGCGAGCCTCGATCACGGGCAGGAACAGGTCCTGCCGCTCGAGCTCACGGTAGGTCATGCCGCGATCGCGCAGGAGGTCGGTGCGGCCCACCTCGAACCACGCGAAGTAGCTGCCGTGCCACGCTACGCCCATCTGGTCGGTTTCGGCATAGCGCACGCGCAGCCGGGAGACCGAACTCAGGCTCACGAGGCTGCCTCGATCAGGCCGCGCACGGCCCGCTCCGGGTCGCCCGAGGCGAACGCCGCGGCGCCGACCACCACGATCTCGGCGCCGGCCTCGACGACGCTGCGGATGTTTCCGGGGTGCACGCCCCCATCCACCTGCAGCCGCACCGAGAGGCCGCGCGACTGGATCTCGTCCCGCAGCCGCCGCAGCTTGTCGAGTGCCGGCGACAGGAGCTTCTGGCCGGCGAAGCCCGGGTTCACGGACATCACCAGCACGAAGTCGAGCTCCGGCAGGATCTCCTCGAGCGCGGCGATCGGCGTCGAGGGATTGAGCGCCACGCCCGGTGCGACGCCGCGCTCGCGCAGGTGCGCGACCGCGCGCTGCAAGTGCCGGAGCGCCTCCACGTGCAGGCTGATCGAGGTGGCGCCGGCGTCGGCGAAAGCGTCGAGGTAGGGCTCGGCGTCCTCGATCATCAGGTGGACGTCGAGCGGCAGCGCGCTCGCGCGCCGGCAGGCCTGGACGACGACGGGGCCGAGCGTGATGTTGGGTACGAAGCGGCCGTCCATCACGTCGACGTGGATCATGCCGGCGCCGCCGCGCTCGACGGCATGGATCTCCTCGGCCAGCCGGCCAAGGTCGCAGGCGAGGATCGAGGGAGCGACGATCACGAGGCGGGCCTGCTGACGTCGAGACTCAATGCCGCACGCGCGCTGATACGCTGGCCCGCGGGGGGGCTCTGCCGCAGCACGACGCCGGGAGCAACGCCGGGGTAGCTGCGATAGTGCACCTCGCTGACCTTGAGCCCGGCCCGCTCGAGCAGCTGGAGCACGGCGCGGGCGTCGCGCCCGATCAGGTCGGGCATCATGTAGCTCACGTCGCGCGGGCCCCGGCTCACCAAAAGCGACGCGCCTTCGCTCTGGAGATCGACCTCGCCCGCGGGCGGACGCTGCACCAGCACGGTGCCTTCGGGCGCGCGGTCGCGCACCTCCAGCGCGCGTGCGACCGGCAGGCCGGCCTGCTCGAGCGCGGCGCGGGCCGTCCGGACGGACTCGCCCTCCACCCGCGGCACCGAGACCCGTTTCGGGCCCAGGCTCAACCAGAGCCGCACCGCGCGGTGGGTCTTGAGCGTGGCGCCGGGCGGCGGCTCCTGGGCCACGACGCGGTCGGCGGGTACGCCGGGGTCGTGGCGACGGCCCTCGATGCGCAGCGCAAGCCCGTGCGGGGCGACGATGGCCTCGGCCTCTCGCAAGGTTCGACCCGCGAGAGCCGGCACTGCGACGTCGCGCGAGTCGAGCACGACCCGCATCGTGAAGAGGGCACTAATCGCGAGCGTCGCGGCCAGGGCGACGGCAAGTAGCGCGTTCTGGGCGATCAGGCGAAGTACGCGGCTTAGCTTCAAGGCGTGGGATGCCGCATCACTCGCGGCGCAACTGAGCCTACCACAACCCTCGCTGACTGCCGGGACGAACGGCGCTCAACAGCAGGGGCCCGCAGCCATGGCTGCGGAGCGAGGCGGAATTCACTCCCGCCTCAGCTTTACGGCAAAGAAGCCGTCGCCTTCCCGGCGCGCGGGGTCGAGCTCCACGCGCCCGTCCCGGGCGAAAGGCTCGACCCAATCGGGCAATCGATCTTCCGCGAAGTCGGCATGCGCCGCCAGGAACCCGTCCACGACCTCGTGCGTCTCCTCGGGTTCGAGCGAGCAGGTCGCGTAGACGAGCGTCCCTCCGGGCCGCACGACGCGGGCGAGGCTTTCGAGGAGCGAGCGCTGGCGGGCGGCGTGGCGCTCCAGGTCCTGCAGCGTGATCCGCCAGCGAATGTCGGGGTTGCGGGCGAGCGTGCCGAGGCCGCTACACGGGGCGTCGAGGAGGACGCTGTCGAAGCCGCGTCGAAACGGCGGCTGAAGCGCGTCGGCGCCCAGCAGGTGCAAACGCGCCGCCCCCCAGCGACGCGCGAGCTTCGCCATCAACGCGAGCCGTTTGCGGGAGGCTTCGGCCGCGATCACGCGCGTCGAGTCGCCGGTCGCCAGGTCCGACAGGAGCGTCGCCTTGCCGCCCGGCGCCGCGCAGGCGTCGAGCAGCAGGCCTTCGGCCGCCGCCAGGCGCGCCACGAGCTGCGATCCTGCATCCTGCACGTAGAGCTGGCCGCTGTCCACGAAGGGGCCGAGCGCAGCTTCGCTGGCGCGAAAGGCACCCGGCACCACGGCGGCCTCGAGCTCGATCCCAGCGGCAGCGAGCCGCTCGCGCACGTCGGGGACGCGGGGGTTGAGCCGGACGAAACAGGGCGGCGCCTCGAGCGCGGCGCGGGCACGGGCAAGGGCCGTCGCCGGGCCGAGCCGGGAGTGCCAGCGCTCGGCGAGCCAGCGGGGCAGCGATCCGGACGTGCTCATCCAACCCACAGGGTCCGCATCCGGATCGAGCTCGGCGGGCGGGCCCTCGCGCTGCAGCCGGCGCAGGATGGCGTTGGTGAACCCCGCCGCGCGCGGCTCGACCTCCCGTGCCAGGTCCACCGTCTCGGAAACGGCCGCGTGAGCGGGCGTGCGCAGGAAGAGCAGCTGGTAGGCGCCCAGGCGCAGCGCGTCGCGCACGGCGGGCGTGAGCGTGTCGAGCGGCCGGCTGCTGAGCATCGCCAGGACGTGATCCAGGAGGCCCCGCCGCCGCAGGCTGCCGAGCACCAGCTCGTGGAGCAGCGCGCGGTCCCGTGCGTCGGCGAGGCCGGCCGCCGTCTCGTCGAGCAAGGTCGCGAGCGGCCGCCCGCGAGCGACCTGGCCGAGCACGAGAAGCGCGCCGCGGCGCGCCGCGGAGGCCACGTCAGCCGAGACGCACGCCGGGACCGAGGCGCGCGCCCTGTGCCCACGCGAAAGCCGGCATGGCGCGGCGGCTCTCGGGCTGGACCTCCTCGAGCCGCAGCGAGCTGCCGCCGCCGCAGGCGACGAAGACGCCGGCCGTCTCGACCTGCGTCACCTGGCCGGGCTCGGCGGCGGTCGCTGCGAGCGGCCCCTCGCGGACGCGGAGCAGCTTGACCAGGCGCCCGGCGTGCCCGGTGAAGGCTCCGGGCCAGGGGTGGAAGCCGCGCGCGCGACACGCGATCGCGTGAGCGGGCCTCGACCAGTCGACTCGGCCATCCTCTTTCTTGAGCAGCGGGGCGTGGGTGGCGCGACCCGCGTCTTGCGGCATGGGCTGCAAGCTGCCTTTCTCGAGGCCCGCGAGCGTTTCGACCAGGAGCTCGCCCCCGAGACGAGCGAGGCGCTCTTCGAGCTCGGCCGCGGTCTCGTCGGGCCCGATCGCGAGCGTGCGCGCGAGCAACAGCGGCCCGGTGTCGAGGCCCTCGTCGATCTGCATCGTCGTGACGCCAGTCTCGCTGTCGCCGTTCGCGATCGCCCATTGGATCGGCGCGGCCCCGCGCAGCCTGGGCAGGAGCGAGGCGTGGACGTTCACGGTGCCGCGCGGGGCGATGTCGATCACCGCGCGCGGCAGGATCTGGCCGAATGCGACTACGACCTGGAGCTCCGGACGGAGCTCACGCAGGACCGCCTGGGCCTCGGGGGCGCGCACGCGCGCGATCTGCAGCACCTCGATGCCGTGGCGCTCAGCCACCGGCTTGACCATCGGGGACCGAAGCGCCTTGCCGCGGCCGCTCGCGCGGTCGGGCTGGGTGACGAGGGCCGCGACTTCGTGCCCGGCGCCCGTGAGCGCCTCGAGGCTCGGGATCGCGAACGCGCCGCTCGCCAGGAACACGACCCGCACCCGGCTACTCCTCCCACCCCTCCCGCACGCGCTTGCGCAGCTTGCGCTTCATCAGGTCTCGCTTGAGCGGGGACAACCGGTCGACGAAGAGCAGGCCGTCGAGGTGGTCGATCTCGTGGCAGAAGGCGCGCGCGAGAAGCTCGCTCGCCTGGAAGACACGCTCGCTGCCTTCGGGGTCGAGGCCGCGCACGACGACGCGCGCCGGGCGCACCGGCGAGCCCGCGAAGTCCGGGATCGACAGGCAGCCCTCCTCGTGCTTCTGCTCGCCCTCACGCTCCACGATCTCCGGGTTCACCAGGCGGATCAGCCGGTTCTGGTCCTCGCCGACCGAGAGATCGATCACGATCACGCGCAGCGGCACTCCGATCTGGGGTGCGGCGAGCCCGATGCCCGGAGCAGCGTACATCGTCGTGACCATGTCGGCGAAGAGCGCCAGGATCGCGCCGTCGACGCGCTCGACGGGCCGGGCGGGCGCGTGGAGCACCTCGTGGCCGTACTTCACGATCGGTCGAATCGGCATTTGAAGGCGTGATTATCGCGGATTCAGTAGCCGAGGGGAGATGGCCACGGCTAGGGCTCGCCCCCCGGGCCGGCGAGCGGCCTCTGGGCCTCCCGCGTGGCTTTGAGATGCCCGAGCAGCTCCTCGAGCGAGTCGCCCCCGATCTTCTCAAGCAGGGCGTCCGCGAGCACCAGCGCCAGCATCGCCTCGGCCACGACGCCTGCGGCCGGCACGACGCAGGTGTCGCTGCGCTCGACCGAGGCCTTCTGCGGCTCCTTGGTGCGCAGGTCGACCGAGCGCAGCGGGAGCAGCAGCGTCGGAATCGGCTTGACCACGGCCGAGGCACGGATCTCTTCTCCGTTGCTGATGCCCCCCTCGAGTCCGCCCGCGCGGTTCGTGGGCCGGGAGAGCCCTCGCTCGTCGTCCCAGAGGATCTCGTCGTGGAACAGGGCGCCGCGCGTCTCAGCGCCGGCGAAGCCCGCGCCGATCGCCACCGCCTTCACGGCCTGGATCGACATCAGCGCCTGCGCGATCCTGCCGTCGAGCCTGCGGTCCCACTGCGCGAATGCGCCGAGGCCCGCCACCACGCCGCGCGCGACGACTTCGACGACGCCGCCGAGCGTGTCGCCTTCCTTCTTGGCGCGGTCGATCTCCGCGACCATCGCCGCCGCCGCGCCCGCGTCCGCGCAGCGCACCGGGCTCTCCTCGACACCCGCGAGCGCCTCCCAGGGCAGGCTGTCCGGCCCCGTCGCCGCGGCTCCGATGCGGAGCACGTGGCTGCGGATCTCGGCTCCGGCTTCGCGCAACAACGCCTTGGCGAGCGCACCGGCGGCGACGCGCGCCGTCGTCTCGCGGGCACTCGCGCGCTCGAGCACGTTGCGCAGGTCGGAGGTGCCGTACTTGAGGGCACCGGCGAGGTCGGCGTGCCCGGGCCGCGGATAGCGCAGCCGGCGCCGCTCGCGGGCGGAGTCGGGTTGCGGCTCCGGCGACATCACGTCCTTCCAGTTCTCGTGGTCGCGGTTGCGGATCAGGAGCGCAATCGGACTGCCCAGGCTGCGCCCGTGCCGCACGCCCGACAGCACCTCGGCCGAATCCTGCTCGATCTGCATGCGGCCGCCGCGGCCGTAGCCGCCCTGGCGGCGCCGCAGGTCGGCGTCGATCCGCTCGCGCTCGACGGGCACTCCTGCCGGCAGTCCCTCGACCACGACGGTGAGCGCGGGCCCGTGCGATTCGCCCGCGGTAAGAAAGCGCAGCACGCGCGCCATCGTGGAGTACGCATTGCGTGCTGTCAAGGAACGCGAGCGTTGTGACGCTCGCGTTTGTGTGACAGCTCCGCGTCCCGGCTCCGCGCGAGCCGTTAGTCTCGCGCCGCTTCCGACAGGAACCAAGGAGGGACGGATGCAACGCGGCGGGGGAGCGCTCGTCGGTCTCGTGGGCCGTTGCCCGGCGATCGAGTCCATGCGGCGCGAAGTGATGCGGTTCGGCCCCAGCGACGTGCGGGTGCACGTGTCCGGCGAGACCGGAACGGGCAAGGAGCGCGTGGCGCGGGCGCTGCACGAGCTGTCGCCGCGCGCGAGCCGGCGCTTCGTGGCGCTGAACGCGGCGGGCTTCGGCGACGACTTGTTGGTGGCGGAGCTCTTCGGTTACGCCCGCGGCGCCTTCACCGGCGCCGTGGCGGCGCACGACGGTCACGTGGCCGAGGCCGAAGGCGGCACGCTGTTCCTCGACGAGGTGGCCGAGCTCACGCCCCTGGCGCAGGCGCGGCTGCTGCGCTTCCTGCAGGAGTCCGAGTACCGCCGGCTCGGCGAGACGGCGCTGCGCAAGGCCGACGTGAGGGTGATCAGCGCGACGAACGTGGACCTCGCCCTGCGCGTCCGTCAAGGACGCTTTCGCGAGGACCTCTGGTACCGCCTCAAGCACGCACGGCTGGTCGTGCCGCCGCTGCGAGAGCGCGGCAGCGACGTGCTGCTGCTGGCCCGCCACTTCCTTGAGCTCCAGGCGAAGGCGCGCGGAGCGGCCGTCCCGAGCCTGACGGCGGCCGCCGAGGAGGCGCTGCTTGCGCATGCGTGGCCCGGAAACGTGCGTGAGCTCGAGAGCGAGATGCTGCGCCTCGTCGTGTGCCACCCGGGAGGCGACGTGGGCCCGGACCAGCTCTCGGCGGAGCTCGGCCCGGCACCGGGGCCTGGCGGCACGCTCCGGCTTGCGCTGCGCCGGGTCGAAAAGGAGATGGTGCGTGAAGCGCTCGCGCGACATGCGGGGCACCCGGCGCTGGCCGCAGCCGAGCTTGGGATCACGCGCCAGGCATTGTGGGCGAAGCGCCGGCGTCTCGAGGCCGGGCCCTGAGCCTGCTCGGGGTGCTATCCTCGCCGCCCATCGCGGGAGGACGCGTGACCCAGGCGGAGCAAGGCGGCGTCGGCCCGGGCCTGCGTTCGGTGGTGGGCAGCTGGCGCCTGCTCTCGGTCGTGCTGATGTCCTTCGTCTCGGGGCTTCCGCTGGGCCTCGTGTGGCTCGCGATCCCGGCCTGGATGGCCCGCGAGGGCGTCGACATCAAGGTGATCGGCCTCTTCACCCTCGCCCAGGCGCCCTGGTCCTTCAAGCTCATCTGGTCGCCCTGGATGGACCGCTACACGCCGCCCATCTTCGGCCGCAAGCGCGGCTGGATCCTGATCGGTCAGGTGGCGCTCTTCGGCCTCACCTTGTGGCTCGCGGGGGTCTCGGACCGGCCGGACGCGGTGTGGGTGATCGGAGCGCTCACGCTCGCGATCGCGTTCGCGTCAGCGACGCAGGACATTGCGATCGACGCCTACGCGGTCGAGGTGCTGCGTCGCGACGAGCAGGGCATCGCGACCGGGAGCCGGACCGCCTTCTATCGCGCGGCGATGCTGGTGGCCGGCGGCGCGTCGATCACGCTCGCCGCTTCGACGTCCTGGGCTTTCGTCAACCTGATGCTGGCGCTGCTTTATCTCCCGTTCATGATCGTGACGGCGCTGGCGCCCGAGCCCGACGTGCTGCCGCCGCCGCCGCAGAGCATGCGCGAAGCCGTGTGGGGCCCGTTCGTGGGCTTCCTGGGCCAGCACCGCTCGCTCGAGATCCTTGCTTTCGTGGTGCTCTACAAGCTCAGCGACAACCTGACCCAATCGCTCACGGGGCCGTTCCTGGTGCAGACCGGCTTCGGCGACGTCGACGTGGGCCTCGCGCGCACCACGATCGGTCAGGTAGCGGCCATCCTCGGAGTGTTTCTGGGAGGCCTGCTCACCGACCGCATCGGGCTCGGCCGGTCGCTGTGGATCTTCGGCTTCCTGCAGCTCGCGTCGAACCTCGGGTACGCCGCGGTAGCGGAGGTCGGCGTGAACCGCCCCGTAATGTACGCGGCGCAGGCCTTCGAGCACGTCTCGAGCGGCCTCGGCTCCGGCGCCTTCGGAGTGCTGCTGCTGCGACTCACGCAGAAGCGCTTCTCGGCGACGCAGTACGCCCTGCTCTCGAGTCTCTTCACCTTGCCGCGCGTGCTTGCGGGCCCGGTGACCGGCGTTCTCGCCGACGCCATGGGCTGGCGCGACTTCTTCGTGCTGACGGTGGTCTTCGGCGTGCCGGGCATGCTGATGCTCGCGCGCTTCGTGCCGTGGAACGCGCGCGACGTCGAGTTCGAAGTGCAGGCCCCAGCGCGAGGAAGGCCGCTGTCGCGCGCCGGCCTCGCCTGGCGGACAGCGCTCGGTGCCGCCTCGAGCCTGCTCGTGGGGCTCTCGGGACTCGCGCTCGCGGCGGGGCTTTCGGGGATGCGAGCCGGCCGCGGCTTCACTGTTGCGCCGGCGCTCGCGAGGGCCGTCTTCCCGTCCACGGTCGGCGACTGGACGACGACGGCGGGCCTGCTGGTTCTGGCCGTCCTCGGCGGGCTGGCGACGGCGGCGACGCTCGTCGCCCGGCGCGGGTTGCGATCGAATCACGTCTGACCAGGGGCATTCCGAACAAGTTGGGGGGTCTGGGGCGTGCCCTCAGCACCCCCCAGAACAGGGAACGCCTGCCGTTTCTCTCCTCCTATCCAACGTAGTTGAAGAGCCCGTGACTGCTGGGGGTACCATTATCAGAAGGGAACGGGGCGGAGCGCTTTGGTGTCCAAGTTCTTCGAGCGCGACAGGGGGACCGCCGTGGGCACGGGTGAGATGTCGCTCGGAGCGAGGTCGATCCCGGGGGTGGTTCCCGAGCGCGAGCTCGTTGCCTCGTGTCGCACGGGCGACCCGGAGGCCTTCGCGCGGCTCGTGCGCCTGCACGAGGGCATGGTGGTGAGCCTCGCAGTCCGGCTGCTCGGCGAGGTCGAGGAAGCCCGCGACGTGGCGCAGGAGGTGTTCCTGCAGGTCTACAAGCAGCTCGGCCGCTTCGAGGGCCGCAGCAGCCTCAAGACCTGGATCTACAGGATCGCGATCAACCAGTGCCACAACCGCAGGCGGTTCTGGCACCGGCGTCGGCGTGACCGGGAACGGCCGCTCGACGAGGCGATCCTGGTACCGACTCTGCCCGGGGGGAGAGCCGGAGCGGGCAGCCCGTACGACGAGGCCGTGCGACGCGAGCGGGCGCGGCAGGTGCAGGCGGCGCTCCTGGAGCTACGTTTCGAGCACCGCTCGGTGCTGGTGCTGCGCGAGGTGGAGGGGCTCACGTGCGAGGAGGTGGCGGCGGCGCTTGGGGTGCCCGAGGGCACGGTCAAGAGTCGGCTGTCACGGGCCCGCGAAGCCATGCGACGCAAGCTCGTGGGGCTGATAGAGGGCGAGGTGGGACCATGACGTGCGCGGGCGTTCGCAGGCGTCTTTCCGAGTGGCTCGATGGGGATCTCGAAGCCTCTCTTTCGCGCACCCTATCGGTGCATCTCGAGTCCTGTGGCGCTTGCTCGCGCCGCGCTCACGAGCTCCGTGCCGTGTCGGGGCTGCTCGCCGAGCTGCCGCGGCTCGAGACGGAGCCGGTCGAAGCGCCGGTCGCAATGCGGCTCGAGCTCGCCGCCGGATCACGGCGTCCGGCGCTCGCATACCTCTTCCGTAGCATGGCCGCGGCGCGTCCCTTCATCCTGCCGAGCCTGGTCCCGGCCGGCTGCCTGCTGGTGCTGATGTTCGGCGCGCTCATGGTCCTCGACCCCGGCCCGCTGCCGGAGGTGCGTCTCGCTCCCGGCGCTTCGGCCAGCATGCCGGCCTCGGGTACGGAGGCAAACCCGCTCTTCCCATCGGCCGAAGTATTGCTGCCGCAGCAGCTCGCGGCGCTCGCGCTCTCGCCCGAGGTTCTCGCGGGTCAGGGGGAGGGTTCGCTCTTCCTCGAGACCGTGGTCGCCCGCGACGGCTCAGTGGCTGGGGTGACGCTCCTCGAGGGCGACGCCGGGCTCGAGCAGCCCCTGATCGAGGCGTTGCGCCAGCAGCGCTTCCAGCCGGTGCGCTTTCGTGGCCGCCGCGTGGCCGTGAGCGTCTACCGCCTGATCAGCCGGGTGCAGGTTGCGCCCACGATTCCAGCCCCCGTGAGCTAGATTCGCGAGACACGCCCAGCCGAGCCAAAGCTGAGACTAGCGATCCGACCGTTGCGGTGAACGTGGTCGACGCGGCGTAACTAGCGAAGCACCGCCTCGACATGGGCCGCCGGCCACCGACGCCGCAGCTCAGCCATGTCGGCCTCGATCGCAGCCGCATCGGTGCGGCGTCCTGCTAGGATCACGAGCGCAGGCGCGTCGCCGATGGCCGCTGCCGCGGAGTCTACGGCATCGAACCCCAGCAGCCACACACCTCCTGGCAGCTCGGGTAGGGCAAGCGCTCGCGGTATCTCAGGTCCTGGCCCGCCCACGAAGGC
>Ga0114129_10006443_pt1 | contig 16645 bp, 16 predicted proteins | sample RhiMetdeltSRZDD1_FD_80071 | JGI IMG/M metagenome (GOLD analysis project Ga0114129, IMG submission 80071) | Populus rhizosphere microbial communities from Tennessee, USA - Rhizosphere MetaG P. deltoides SRZDD1 (version 2) (version 2) | ecosystem: Host-associated > Plants > Roots > Rhizosphere >... | reverse complement strand
CGGCTGGCCGCACGCGGCGAGCGCCTCCTTGGCCTTGTTCACGTCACCCTTGTTGTCGGGTGTCGGGTACAGGTTGAAGTCCTGGTGCCCAACGATGTTCGGCGGGAGCATCGTGTTCGCGATGTCGCCACCCGCGACCGGGCCGCCATACGCGGTCTGCAGCGAGACCTTGTCGGTCGCGTACTGCACGGCCTTACGGCAGTCGATGTTGTCGAACGGTGCGACCTTCTCGTCCATCACGAAGTACCACAGCCGCCCGCTGAACACGTTGTCCGCGTTCTCCTTCAGGCTGGCGTTGGACAGGATCTTCGACTGCGCGGACGCCTGTACGCCCGAACCCGCGACGTCGAAGTCCAGCGAGCCGGCGAGCAGCCGGTTGTCGATGTCCTCCGCGTTGGTGTTCAGCTTGATGTCAATCTTGTCGGCAAGCTGCTTGCGGTTCGGGTCGGTCGACGCGTCCCAGTTGGTGTTCTTGGACAGGATGAACTCCTTGCCCGGCACGTACGAGTCAACCTTGTACGGCCCCGTGGAGATCGGGTGCTCCAGGTACTTGGCACCGGTGTCCTTGGCCTGCGGCACCGGTACGGTCTGCGGGCTGGACACCAGGTAGTCGAAGTCGCCGAACGGCTGCTTCAACTTGAACACGATGGTCTGGTCATCCGGCGTCTGGATACCCGTGAAGGCGTTCAGATCCTTGTTCTTGTACGGCCCCGCGTAGTCCCCCGCGTCGAGCAGGTCGACGAAGTACGTCGGACCGTTGGGCAGTACGTCACGGGCGTACGTGCGGGCCACCGCGTACTTGACGTCCTTGGAGGTGACCGGCGTACCGTCCTCGAACTTGATGTTCGGCCGCAACTTGTAGGTGACCGTCTTGCCGTCGGCGCTGACCTCACCCAGGCCCTGAGCCAGATCGGGCGTCAGCTCGAGGCCCGCGTCTCCGGCACCGGTCTTGAACGTCGTCAGCGCGCGGCCGTACGTGCGCGCGAAGTTCCACGAGAACGCGTAGTAGGTGTTGCCCGGGTCGATCGAGTCCCAGTCGCTGGACAGAGCCCCCTGCAGGGTTCCACCCGTCTTCGTGGACTGGTTGACGACCCGTTCCGCCGCCGCGTTGAAGCCGGTCGCGCCGTTGTTGTCGGTGCCACCACCCCCACCGCACGAGGCCAGCAGGCCGAGGGCCAGGCCGGCGGCGGTGATACTAGTTAATTTCCTTCGGTTCACTGCTGCACCCTCCGTGTCAGCCCTCTCAACGCGCATGCGGATCGAGCGCGTCGCGCAGGCCGTCGCCGAGCAGGTTGAACGCCATCACTGTGATGAAGATCGCGAGACCCGGCACGACCATGTACATAGGTGCCACCGAGTAGTAGCCCACGGCGTCCGCGAGCATCTTTCCCCAGGACGGGGTCGGTGGCCGGATTCCGACGCCGAGGAACGACAGCGCCGCTTCGAACAGAATGTTGGTCGGGATCATCAGCGTCGCGTACACGAGAATCGGTGCGATGAGGTTCGGCAGCAACTCCCGCCGCAGCACGTACGAGCTACGGGCGCCGAGGCTGCGCGCCGCGTCCACGAACTCCCGCTCGCGCAACGACAGCGTCTGGCCCCGGATGATGCGGCCGATGTACGGCCAGTTGAAGAACCCGATGATGAACACGAGTACGGCGACCCGCAGCGTGTTGCCGGAAAGCCCGAACGCGTGGTCCGGAATGACGCCGGCCAGCGCGAGTGCGAACAGCAGCAGCGGGAACGCCAGGAACGCGTCCATGGTCCGGCTGATCACCGTGTCGATCCAGCCGCCGAAGTAGCCCGCGATCACGCCCATCGTCGCCCCGATCGCCACCGAGACGAGCGTGGCGAGGAAGCCGATGACGAGTGAGATCTGGGCGCCGTACAGGATGCGGCTGAAGACGTCACGGCCGGATCGCGGCTCCACGCCCAACGGGTGGGCCCAGCTGAAGCCCGCGAACGGCCCGTCGCCGACCGGCTTGCTGAACGTGGGGTCGATGAGATCCTGGTGGAACTCGTTGGGCGGACCGCCCGTGATCTTCGTGAGCAGTGGGGCGAGAATCGCCGACAAGATCAAAAGGATGATCACTACGCCGCCGGCCAGCGCGAACTTGTCGCGCTTGAGCCGCATCCAGGCGATCTGGCCCAGCGAACGGCCTTCGATCGCCTTACCCGCACCCTCGAGCACCGCCTCGGGTGGGGCTTCGGCGGTCGCCCCGGTGACGTCCAGCGGCGCGGCCATCGCAACCCCCGAGTTCCGACCGTGCACTCAACGAGGACCGTTTGATTCTGACCCGCCAACCGGTCGAGTATGGTCGGTTTCGGCCTAATCAGTCCTAAGCAGTCCTGTTTTCATGCAATATATACGCATACCACAGTCCGTGGTCGCGGGGGTCGCAAGCCTCGCTCGGGACGCTCCGTCGATCGGGCCGAATCAGGCCGTAGCGATACACGCTCGACCGGGCCATAGCGACGCCCATGGCACGGTTCGTCCCCGTCTGACGGCCGTTCAACCCGCATAATTCAGCGAGATCCGAGCGGCAACGGTGTGCCGTTGCACACACCTAGGAAACGGGGAACCACCATATGAAGCTGACCTTCATCCGAAAGACGCAGCGCTCCGGCGACAGCAACTGCCCCTCGCTGTACCGCACGGACCGGGGCACCTTCGTCGTCCAGGGCTGGCGCGTTACCGACGCGGACACGCTCGCGCAGCTCGAAATCCCCGCTCACGAGACCGTGGTCGAGGTGCCCGCCGACGTGCTCGCCGAGATCGCCGACGCCAGCTAGTCGCTGGTAGAGCCCGGCGCTAGTCCTCGTCGAGGCGGCGCCGGGCAGTGCCCATCCGCCTGGTGCGGTCGTCGATCAACAGCAGGAACGCGACCATCGCCGACACGCACGCGCAGAACAGCCACGAGGCATCGTCGAGGAACCGGGCGGCCACCGGTGCGTTCACCGCGGTAGCCAGGAAGCCCAGCCAGGCCCAGCGGCGCTGGCGTCGGGTCAGGAAGCCGGTCTCTTGCATCCATGGAGTGTTCGTGCGCATCCGCCGCATCGCAGTCCTCCGATCGGACAAAACATCGAGGGGTCGCCGCGGTGTGCGGCGACCCCTCGGCTATCGATGACGACGGATCAAATCTTCGCCTAGAGCCCGCCGAGCAGGTTTCCGACAAGCGGCAGCGACCGGGCGGTACCGAGCAACGGCAGCGAACCCAGGTCGCCGACCAGCGGCAGTTCCTCCCGCGCGGCGTGCCGCGGCACGTAGCTGCGCTCGGTGTACTCGTCGTCGATGTCGAACGCGATCGGCCGCTCGCCGGCCCGCGCGGTCGGTGCCGGGCGGGCGAGCGCGAAGTCGGCCGGCGCGTCCATGTCGACGTCCGGGTCGTCGGTCAGTGTCGGGTCGTCGACGACCGCCTGGTGCCGTGCGCCACCGAGGAGCCCGCCGAGGACCGGCAGGCCGCTCAGCACGGGCAGGTCGCTACCGCCGCCCTTGGCGAGGCCACCGACCACGGGCAGCCCGCCGAGCGCGGCGCCACCGGCCTGGTCGCCGCCACCGCCACCGCCCAGCAGACCGCCGACTAGGGGCAGGTCCTCGGTACCGGCGTCGCGCTGAGCGGACGCGAGCGCGTCGGTCACGCCGGCTGGCAGCGGGTCGTTCGGGCCGTCGATCGCGAAGACTGAGCCACCGGGGCCGACGCCGAGGTCGCCCGCCAGGCCACCGGCCAGCGGGAGCACGTCCCGGCCGAGGTCGCCGACGCCGAGCTGGCTGACGCCGAGCTGGCTGACGAGCGGCAGCTCACCCACCCGGTTGAGTACGGGCAGTCCGGGCAGGGACTCGGCCGGCGCGCCCAGGCCGGCTACCGGCAGCAGGTCGGTCACCGGCAGCGAACCCAGCACACCGGGCGCGTCCACGGGCAGCGCAACGGGGGCGAGCCGGTCCAGTCCGGCGGTCGGGGCGAGCAGGTCGTCGAAGAGCCCGCGCAGCGCCTGCGGATCGGCGCTCGGCGTCTCGTTCGCCTGGGCGGTGCCGCCGAGCAGCCCAACGCCGCCCGCGACGATACCGACGGTGCCGACCGCGCGGTAGAACCACTTGTTCATCTTCATCCATTCGGTAAGGGACGAGAGCGTCTATTTCAGCAACGACGAACTGGGGCAATCCGGTGTGGATTGGCACCTGGTTTGTACCGCTGTAAGTCCTGCGGCCGCCTCCGCGGCCGCGCGCGCCCGCCCCTCGAGCTGGGTGTAGCCGGCAGTCGCTCCGGTCGCTTTGCTCCCTTCACTTTGTGCCGGCTGCACCCAGCGAGCGGGCGCGTACTATTCCGGCGTGTCGCGTGTCCCCTTCCTGCGCCGCGAGACCCGACGTTCCTTCGTGTCGCGGGTACGCGAGAACATCCGCGAGGTCGCGAACGGCGACAACCGCCGGCACTACGTGGTCTGCGGCAGCGACTCGGTCGCGTACCGGATCGTCGACTCGCTGGTCCACTCGTACCGCGTACCGGTGACCGTGATCCTCACCCCGTGGCGCCGCGGCGACGAGCCGGACCTCGCCGAGTTGCCGGGAGTGCGGATCGTCCGGGTGGCGCGGGTGGACGAGCATGCCCTGCGCGCGGCGCGGCTGGACACCGCCGCGGCGCTCGCGCTGGTCCAGCAGGACGACGTGGGCAACATCCACGCGGCGTTGCTGGCCCGCGAGCTCAATCCTGAGGTACGCCTGGTCGTCCGGATGTTCAACATGAGACTCGGCGAAGGCATCCGGCGGCTGTTCTCCGTGGAACCGCCGGTGGTGCTCTCCGATGCCGAGATGGCCGCGCCGGAGTTCGTGGCGGTGGCGCTCGGCGAGGTCGACCCGAACACGGTACGGCTGCCGAGCCGCACGCTGTTCGTCACGCGTCGGCAGGACGTGCGCGCCGAGGACGTCGTCTGTGCGCTGGCCGACACCACGTTCCCCAACCGCCCGTTGCTGTTGCCCGCCGAGCAGGGCCGGGCGAACATCGTGCTCGCCTCCGTCAACCCCAACGCGCCGGCGGCTCGGCCGGCCCCGACGAAGGTGAACGTGCACCTGAAGCGTCGCCGTCCACTGTCGACGGTGCTACGTGGACTGCGCGGGGTCGTGAGCCGCAAGCTGCAGCTCGCGGTCATCGGCCTGATCGGCGTGGTGCTTCTGGCCGGTACCGCGCTGGAGCTTCGCCATCCGCAGGGCATCTGGCGGACGTTCTACACCACGCTGATCACCACGGTCGCGGGCGCGGCGACCGACACCCGTGACCCGTGGGTCGAGGCGCTCCAGCTCGTTCTCGTCGTGGCCGGAGTCGCGTTGATTCCGCTCGTGACCGCGGCGATCGTCGAGGGCATCGTGAACGCGCGCATCGCGGCCTCGCAGGGTCGGCTACAAGCGCCGATCGAGGATCACGTGATCGTCATCGGGCTCGGCAACGTCGGCACCCGGGTCATCCGGGAGCTGTACGACCTGCGGGTCGGCGTGGTTGCCATCGACAAGAACGAGTCGGCCCGCGGCGCGCTGCTCGCGCGCGAACTGGGCATCCCGCTGATCATCGGGGACGCCAGTCTCGCCGAGACGCTGAACGCCGCCAGCGTGCGTACCTGCCGCGCGCTCGTCGCACTGTCCACCGACGACGTGACGAACCTCCAGGCGGCACTGCACGGCCGCGAGGTACGGCCGAAGCTGCGCGTGGTGCTACGACTCTTCGACGGCCAGTTCGCGGAGCGGGTACAGCACGCGTTCAACATCAATTTCTCACGGAGCGTGTCGTACCTGGCCGCTCCGGCGTTCGCGGCCGCGATGATGGACCGCGAGGTCAACCAGATCATCCCGATCGACCGGCACGTCCTGCTGATCGCCGAGGTACCGGTCGGCAAGGGCGCGGCGCTCGACGGCGCTCCGGTCGCGGCCGCCAACGTCGCTGGCGAGGCGGCGGTGATCGCGGTGACCCAGTTCGGTGAGCCGCGACCACTGTGGACACCCGGCCCGCAGCAGCGGTTGGCGCACAACGACCGGCTGACCATCGTGGCGACACGTGAGGGGCTCAACCGGACGCTCGGCCGGGCCGCACCCGCGCCGATCGTGTCGAGCACGCCTCAGCCCGCGTCGTAGCCGAGGACCGCCTGCTCGTCCGGCCGGTGCACGAGCACGTCTGCCATGAAGGACTGCACGGCCGAGGCGAGCCCGACGTCTCGCCCGGTCTGCTCACCCAGCCGCCACCGGTGGTCGATCACCTCGATGAAGAGTTCGGGCGGCTCCAGCTTGCGGCGCAGGTCGGCCGGTACCGCACGGATTACGGGCTCGAACACCTCGGTCACCCACCGGTGGGCGGCCTGCTGCTCGTCCGGTACGTCGCTCTCGGCGCGGTACGTGTCAAGGTCGTTGAGCAGCCGTCGAGCCTGGTTCTCCTCCGCGTCCAGCCCGGTCAGCCGTAGCAGCCGCCGGGTGTGGTGACCCGCGTCGACCACCTTCGGCCGGACGAGGAACGAGCTCGAACCATCCACAGTGGACATCTGCAGCTCGCCGATGTCGAAGCCGAGCTCGTTGAGCCGCCGGACGCGCTTCTCCAGGTGATGCCGGCCGTCGCGGTCGATCTGCTGCTCGTACGTCAGCTCGTGCCACAGGGACTCGTACCGCCGTACGACGTCATGGGCCATCGCCTCCGGATCGACGGACGGGTGCAACAGCCCGGCCGCCGCGAGGTCGAGCGCCTCACCGAAGATGTTCACCCGGGTGACTTCCAGGTCCTCGGTACGCTGCCCGTTGGACAGCCGCGGGTGCAGCGCACCGGTTTCGGCGTCGACGAGGTAGGCGGCGAATGCGCCCGCGTCTCGGCGGAACAACGTGTTCGACAGCGAGCAGTCGCCCCAGAAGAACCCGGTCAGATGCAGCCGTACGAGCAACGCCGCGAGCGCGTCCAGCAGCCGCGACACCGTGTCCGGTCGCAACGTGTGGGAGAACAGCGCCCGGTACGGCAGCGAGAAGTGCAGGTGCCGGGTGACGAGCGCGGGCTCCAGCGGTTCACCCCCGAGGTCGGTACGGTCGGCCACGATGGCCATCGCCTCGACCGCCGGCGCACCCAGCCTTTCGAGCGCACGCAGCAGTCCGTACTCCCGCTCGGCGATCCGTTCGTCGATCTCCTTGACCGCGTAGACCACACCGGCGATGCGGACGAACCGCACGACGTGCCGGGAAATGCCCTGGGGCAGGGCGACGAGCTGATCCGCCGGCCACTCCTCGAGTGGAGTCGACCACGGCAGATCCAGCAGGGCCGGCTCCACGAGCGCCGAGGTGATCCGCATGGCAACCAGCATGCCGGTAGTTCGTTACACACCCGGGAGCGGGCAGCGCAGGGCGGCGCCCTGCGAGAGGGGGAGTCGATGCGGCGTACGGCGGGGCTGGTTCTCGGGCTCTTCCTGGTCGCCACGGTAGCGGGGATCGCACCGGCGGCGGCACCACCGGCTCACCAGTACATCGCGCCGGGCGCGGTCGAGCTGGTGCCGGACGCCGGTGACAGCGGAGGCGGCCGATCCGGGCGCCCGACGACGATCGGTGGCCGCGGCGAGATCGGTACCGTCGAGTTCGTCAACCGCGCTCTCGGCTACCTGCGCGGTACCCGGTCGCAGACGTTCCGCTACCCCGGTGCGCCCTATGTCAAGGTGCACGTCGCCCGGGCGTTGCTGCTGCCAGGCGACTACCTGACCGTGGCCGACCCGACGGGCACGGAGGTCTACCGGTACGACGCCGGGCAGCTCGCGTCCGGGCGGTGGGCCATGTCCGTCACCGGGGAGGCCGCCGTGGTGACGCTGCACCCGGCGCATGCCGACCCGATCGGCGTCCGCGGCATGCTCTCCGGTCTCGGGGTGACCATCGACCGGGTCGCCCGGGGCTACACCGTGGCCGAGCGTCTCGAGCGCGGCGACCTGCCGGAGCGCTCGGCGCCCCGGCGTGGCAAGGCACCGCCGGCGGGCCACGTCGAGGAGAGCGTGTGCCGCAGCGACGACAAGACCGACGCGGTGTGCTATCGCGAGTCGGATCCCGTGCTGTACCGCCGTTCCAAGGCCGTCGCCCGGCTGCTCATCAACGGCATCGAGCTGTGCACGGGTTGGCGTTTCGGTCCGGACAACCGGATGCTCACGAACAACCACTGCCTGGCCGAGAGCGGCGACGCGCACGACACCGAGGTGTGGTTCAACTACCAGTGCGCCAAGTGCGGTGGTTACGCGGTGTTCCGCCCGACCAAGGTGTGGGCACGCGACGTGCTGCTCACCGACGAGGTGCTCGATTTCACACTGTTCACAGTGGACAACTTCGAAGCCATCAAGAAGTTCGGCTACCTCGAGGCGGAGACCCGCCGGGCCATCGCCGGCGAGAAGGTGTACATCCCGCAGCACCCGCGTGGTGAGCCGGGGACCATCGCGACCGCCAGCGACGCGGACGCCAGCGGCAACTGCGCCGTCGACAACCCCTCCTACACGGGGTACGACGAGGCGACCGACGTGTCCTACTACTGCGACACCGACGGCGGGTCGTCCGGCTCGCCGGTACTGGCCCGCAGCTCGAACCGGGTCATCGCACTGCACCACTTCGGCGGCTGCCCGAACTCCGGCGTCCGCATCGACCTGATCCAGCAGCGCATCGCTGCGGGGCTGGCGCGGCAGCGCTAGCTTCGCGGCGGAACCTGAGCCAGCACTGCGGCACAGCGGTAGGTAGCCTCGCGGTGTGCGGGTACGCGGCGGTTGGTGGATCGAGGCGGCACTCGCCGCCGCGTTCGTAGCCATCACCGCGGCTCTCGCGGCCGGCCTCACCGATCCCGACCTCGCCGTACGGGACTGGTGCGACGCGCACCGGCCGGCCGCCCTCGACAACCTTGCCCGCGCAGCGAACTATCTCGGGCAGGGTGGCGTGCTCACCGTGGTCGCCGGCGTGCTCGCGCTGGTGGTGTGCTGGCGGACGCGTACCGTCCGTCCACTGTCGCCGGTCGTGACCGCGTTCGTGTTCACCACCGCCACGGTGCTGCCGTTGAAGTGGTGGACCGACCGGGCGGCACCGTCGTCCACCCTCCCGGATGCGGTGGAGCTGTTCAACAACCTGCCGCCGGGGGAGTACGCCGAGTCGTACCCCGCCGGTCACCTCGTCGTCGCGATCGTCTGGTATGGAGTGATCGTGGTGCTGCTCGAAGCGCTCGTGCACCTGCCACGGTGGTTGCATGTGACGATCCGGGTCGCGCCGCCAGCGATCCTGCTCGTCTCGACGACGTACCTGAGCTTCCACTGGCTGACCGACGGCCTCGCCGGCATCTGTCTCGGCCTCCTGCTCGACCGGCTGGTCTGGCGCATTCCCTGGAACCGGGCATTGCTGTCGTGACCCAGCTCGACCGCCGCCTCGGCGTCCGAGATGCCGTCGTCATCGGCCTCGGCTCGATGCTCGGCGCCGGTGTGTTCGTCGCCTTCGCGCCGGCCGCCGCGCTGGCGGGCGGCGCGGGCATGCTCGTCGCGCTCGCGCTGGCCGGTGCCGTCGCGTTCTGCAACGCCACCAGCTCCGCCCGGCTGGCCGCCCGCTATCCCGAATCCGGCGGCACCTACGTCTACGGTCGCGAACGGCTCGGCGACCTCGCCGGGTTCCTCGCGGGCTGGGCGTTCGTCACCGGGAAGACGGCCAGCTGCGCGGCGATGGCGCTGACGATCGGCGCGTACGTGTGGCCCGCCGGCGCCAAGCTGGTGGCCGTCGTCGCCGTGGCCGCCCTGACCGCGGTCAACCTGCTCGGGATCGAGAAGACCGCGTGGGCCACTACCGCGCTGGTGAGCGTGACGATGCTCGTGCTGGGCACGGTCGCCGTCGTGGGCCTGGCCGCCGGCCCGTTCGACATCGACCACATTGGACAATCCGGGGGTACCGGGATCCGCGGCGTGCTGTCAGCGGCTGGCCTGCTGTTCTTCGCGTTCGCCGGCTACGCAAGGATAGCCACGCTCGGCGAGGAGGTACGCGACCCGGAGCGCACGATCCCGCGGGCGATCCCGGTCGCGCTCGGTATCGTCCTGCTCATCTACGTGCTGCTGGCCGTCGTGTCCCTCGGGGTGCTCGGGGTCGACGCGCTCGCCCGGTCCACCGCGCCGCTAGCGGACGTCGTCGAAGCCGCCGGCACCCCGTGGCTCGCCTGGGCGGTCCGGATCGGGGCCGGCGTCGCGGTGACCGGTGTCCTGCTAGCCCTGCTGGCCGGCGTGGGCCGAACCACGCTGGCCATGGCCCGACGACGCGACTTCCCGCACGCGCTCGCGGCGGTCCACGAGCGGTACCAGGTACCGCACCGGGCCGAGATCGCGGTGGCGGTTGCGGTGACCGCTCTCGTGGTGCTCGGCGACCTGGTGACCGCGATCGGCTTCTCCAGCTGCACGGTGCTGGTGTACTACGCCGTCACCAACGCGTCCGCGCTGACCCTGGGCCGCGGTCGGATCGTCGCCGCGTTGGGGCTACTGGGCTGCCTGACGCTGGCGGTCACGCTACCGACGAGATCAGTCGTGGCCGGTTTCGCCGTGCTGGCGGTAGGGCTCGCCGGCTACCTCGCGCTGTCGCGGATCAGAGCCAGACACCGGCGCGCATGACCCGGAGCACGCGCAGTTGCTCGTCCAACACCACGAGATCGGCGCGCAGCTCGGGGCGCAGTGACCCGGCCGTGTCCCCGAGCCCGATCGCCCTGGCGGGTGTCGTGGCCGCCATCCGTACCGCGTCCACCATGGACACTCCCGCGTGGACAGTCCGGCGTAGGGCCTCGGCCATCGTCAGCGTGCTGCCGGCGATCGCGCCGTTGCGAGCCAGCCGGACCGCGTTGCCGGCTACCTGAACCAACTGCCCACCCAGCTCGTAGTCGCCATCCGGCATCCCGGCCGCGGCCACCGCGTCGGTGACCAACGCTACGCGGCGCGGCCCAGCCAGCCCAGCCGCGAAGGCCAGCGTCCCCTCGTGCAGGTGGAAGCCGTCGGCCACCAGCTCGCACACCACCTCCAGTGCGCCGAGCAGCGCGAAGACCGGCCCCGGTTCGCGGTGGTGGGGTGGCGGCATGCCGTTGAACAGGTGCGTGCCGACCGTGGCCCCGGCGGCGACCGCGGCCAGCGTCTGCTCGTACGTAGCGTCGGTGTGCCCGATGGCCGCCACGACGTCGTGTTCGCGTAGGAGCTTGATGGCCTGTAGGGCACCGTCGCGTTCCGGCGCGAGCGTCACCATCCGCACCGCGCCGCGGCCGAGGTCGACGAGCGTGGCCAGCTCGTCCAGCGACGGGTCGCGCAGGTAGCGCGGGTTCTGCGCACCGCACCGGGCGAGCGACAGGTACGGACCCTCGAAGTGGATACCGGCCAGCACACCCTCGGTAACGAGCGGCGCGAAGGCCTCGGTCGCGTCGACCATGAGGTCGTACGGCGAGCTGACCAGGCTCGCCAGCATCGTGGTCGTACCGTGCCGGCGGTGGAAGTCCACGGCCAGCCGGGCGGCCGTGGCGTCTCCGGTCGTGAAGGTGTGCCCACCGCCCCCGTGCACGTGGATGTCGACGAAGCCCGGGACGATCCAGTGTCCATCGTGGACTTTCTTGGTCCGACCCACGCGGATGACCTGAGCGCCGTCGATCTGTACGTACCCGTCCGGGACGACGCCGTCGGGCGTCACGACCCTGCCCGCGATCCGCACGGCTAGGCCACCTTCTCGAGGGCGAGCAGCGCGGCGCCGAGGCAGCCCGCCTCGTCGCCGAGCGCGGCCGGAACGAGCGGCGGCTCGCGGTGGAAGGTCAGCCTCTGCCGCAGGGCGGTACGCAGCGGCGCGAACAGTGTTTCGCCCGCCTCGGCCAGCCCGCCGCCCAGGACCACCACGTCCGGGTCGAACAGGGCGAGCCCGGTGAGCAACCCGTCGGCGAGCGCGTCGAGCGCCTCTTGCCAGACCAGTCCCGCTCTCGTGTCACCGGCCGCGGCGAGCTGGGCGACGCGAGCCGCCCCGGTGTCGCCGGTACCGGTGAGCGCGCCGTACCGCCGGGCCACCGCCGCCGCCGACGCGACCGCCTCGAGGCAGCCGCGGTTGCCACAACCGCAGGCCGGTCCGTCCGGCCGCACCACGATGTGCCCGATCTCCCCGGCGGCCCCGTGGGCACCGGCGAGCGTACGACCGTCCACTGTGTACGCCGCCGCGATACCGGTGCCGATCGCGACGAACAGCACGTGGCCCGCCTGCCGGCCGGCGCCTAGTCGCGCCTCGGCGAGACCTCCGGCACGCACGTCGTGGCCGAGGATCGCGGGCAGCCGCAGTCGCTCGGCGACCAGGTCCCGCAGCGGTACGTCGCGGAACCCGACGTTCGCCGACCACACCGCCACCCCGGCGGCCTCGTCGACGACTCCGGGCACGACGACGCCGACGGCTGTCGGGCGCAGCCCGTCCGCGCGGGCCTTGCCGGCGAGTGCGTCGGCCACGTCGAGCACGGTGACGACCACGGCGTCCGGGCCGCGCTCGGCGGGCGTGGGGTGGCGCTCGGTGTGCCGTACCGTCCCGTCCGCACCCACGAGCGCGCACTTGAGCGCGGTTCCCCCGAGGTCGATGGCGACCACCACGTCCGCCGTCACGTCAACACGACCGAACGCGTCAGGTGGCGTGGGGAGTCCGGATCGAGGTGCCGGTGCGCGGCGAGGGCGACGGCGAGCCGCTGCGTCAGGACGAGTTCGGCCAGCGGGTCCAGTCGAGAGTGGACGAACGTGGCACCGGTCGCCGCCACGTCGGACTCGATCCCGTGCGGGACCTCACCCAGTACCCAGACCGCGCGGCTGTGTTCGGCGATGGCGATCGGCCCGTGCCGGTAGTCCATGGCCGGATACGCCTCGGTCCAGAACTGTGCCGCCTCGCGGCATTTGAGCGCGGCCTCGTACGCGAGTCCCACCGTCCAACCGCGACCCAGGAACGTCACCTGGGTCAGGGTGGCCGGGTCTACCGGTAGCGGGGCGTGGACGGCGACCTCGGCATCCGCGATCGCGGTCGTGAGGTCGGTACCGAGATGGGCCCGCAGCAGCGCCAGTGCCGTGGTGGCGAACCGGGTCTGCACCACGGACCGCTCGTCCGCGAACGGCAGCGGTACCACGTCCTCCGCGGACGCCGCGGCCGGTGAGCCCGGGTCCGCGGTCACCACCGTGGTGCGCACGCTCGGGGGTACGCCGGTCAGCACGTCGAGCACCTCGGTGGTGGTACCGGACCGGGTGAACGCGAGGACGCGGTCGTAGCCGCGGTGGGCAGGGAACTCCGAAGCCGGGAACGCGTCTGTTGTCCCGTGCCCGCCGTGTTCACGTAGCCCGGCGTACGCCATCGCCATGAACCACGACGTGCCGCAACCCGTTGCCGCGACCCGTTCCCCGCGCTGCGGCAGGGCCGGGCCGAGCGCGTCGGCTAGTTCGGCGGCCCGCCGCCAGCAGCCCGGCTGGCTCGCGATCTCCCCGTCGACGTGGGCCATCACTCTCCTGTCTCGTCCGGGCTATGCCTTCCGCCCGGGGGACCCTGCGTGCGCGATACGGTGCGCTACTACGTTATTTCGCGCATTATTGTGCGTGAGCCGGCCGGGTGGCCGCAACCGTACGGTAGCCCGTGCCCGACCGGAGGATCGCGCAGACCCGACGTTTGCCTCCAGGGGTTTCGCGCACTACTGTGCACGCAATCAGTCATTTTTCGCGCAGGAGGGCCCCGGAATGGACCGGTACGCGCGCTGGAACGCGTTGCTCGAACTGCTCACCGAAACCGGTCGGATCAGCGTGGAGGATGCGGCGTCACGGCTGGACGTGTCCCAGGCGACGATCCGCCGGGACTTCGACCAGCTCGGCCAACAGCAGATGATCACGCGTACCCGGGGCGGAGCCGTCGCCAACGGGGTGTCGTACGACCTTCCGCTGCGGTACAAGACCGCCAAGCACTCGGCCGAGAAGCAGCGCATCGGGGCGGCCGCCGCCGCGCTCGTGTCACCGGCGATGGTGGTCGGCCTCAACGGCGGTACGACCACCACCGAAGTCGCCAGGGCTCTGGCGGTCCGGCCGGAACTGGCGAGCAACTCCGACGGACCGCAGCTGACCGTGGTGACCAACGCCCTCAACATCGCCAACGAGCTCCTCGTCCGGTCCCGCATGAAAATCGTGGTGACCGGCGGCATCGTCCGTCCACAGTCCTTCGAACTGGTCGGTCCGCTCGGCGGCGGCATCCTGCGTGAGGTGACGCTCGACATCGCGCTGCTCGGCGTCGACGCACTCGACGTGGCATCCGGTGCGGCCGCGCATCACGAGGGCGAAGCGGCGATGAACAGCCTGATGGTGTCGCGGGCCAAGCGCGTGGTCATCATCGCCGACTCGTCGAAACTCGGCGGCCACGCGTTCGCGCGCATCTGTCCCATCGAACGCGTCGACACCCTGGTTACGGACTCGGGCGCGGACGATGCGTTGGTTACCGATTTCCACAACGCCGGTGTCAAGGTCATCTGTGCGTAGCGCCTGGTCCCACCGTCGACTAGGCTCACCGGGATGAATGCCCGGGCTCGTGCGGGATCTGACGCGCCCGACGAGATTGTGGTCGACGAACTCATGGTCGACCAACTCGTGGGCGACGACGAGTACGACACCGATCTCGAGACCACCGAGCGCGACGCGGACCTGCTGGTCGACGCGGTCGTCGAGGCCGCCGACGACGTCGACCTCACACCTGTTCTCACCGAACGAGAGCAACAGATCCTCGTGTTCGAGCGGCAGTGGTGGCGCCACGCCGGGGCCAAGGAGCAGGCGATCCGGGACACGTTCGACCTGTCCAGCACGCGGTACTACCAGGTGCTCAACGGCCTGCTGGAGAACCCGGCGGCCCTTGCCGCGGACCCGTTGCTCGTCAAGCGTCTCCGCCGGTTGCGGCAGGCCCGCCGGCGTACCCGCTAGCTGACGATTGACGGTATATACCGACGATCGGTATATTGGCCGTCGTGGCGATGCAGCAACCGACATTCTTCATCCTGACCGCGCTGGCCGGCGAACCGCTTCATGGGTACGGCATCATCCATGCGGTCGAGGGCCTGTCCGGCGGGCGGCTCACCCTACGCGCGGGCACGCTCTACGCGGCGCTCGACCGGTTGACAGAGGACGGCCTGCTCGTCGTCGACCGGGAGGAGGCGATCGAGGGTCGGCTGCGCCGGTACTACCGGCTCACCGACGACGGCACCCGGGCGCTGCAGGCAGAGGTGGATCTGATGCGGGCGAACGCGAACGTGGCCGCCGCCCGGCTGCGGCGGGCAGGTGCGGCACGGATGGCTTTTCTGACATGAGCCTCGCGCGCTGGTACCGGCTGCTGCTGTTGGCGTACCCCCGCCGGTTCCGCCGGGCGCGCGGCACCGAGATGCTGACCACGCTGCTCGACGCGGCCGGCCCGGATCAGCGGCGGCCGCGGTGGCGGGATGCGGTCAATGTGCTGTGGCGCGGTCTGCGCTGCCGGTTCGCCGTCCCGCGCGGCGCGGCGTACGTGACGGCGGCCGTCGTCTGCGCACTGTTCGGCGGACTGCTGTTGGCGGCGGGCGTCGTGTGGGCCTCCTGGCTCGGTCAACCGCGGATACCGGAGCCGGCCACCGCGGCCGCGGTGGCGCGGATCGCGGCCCCGGCGTGGCCGTCGAGCATCGTCGTCCACGACGAGAAGTTCTCTGGGCCGTACACCGGTGCGGACGACCCGTACCGCGCCCCTCACGGGTTCGAGCCGAACCCCGGCTGGGTCCAGGTGACGGTACCGGGCACCGTGGCGGACGCCCGCTCGCGGTTGGCCGCCGATGGCTGGGAGGTCGGGGAGCTGACCAACCTGGTTTTCTGGGCCGCCAAGTCGGATCACGTCATCCAGGTGTCCACGGTGGACTCGACCGTGTTGATGATCGACGTCTACCGGCGCGTACCGCCCTGGCTCGGGTCGGCTGTGGCCGTCGGCGCCGTGGTCGGTACCGCCGGCGGCTGGCTCCTGGCCGGTCGGGCGTTGCGCGGGTTCCGCCGGCATCGGCTGGGCGGTCGGGCGGCGATGCTCACGTTCGGCGTACCCGGTCTGATTGGTGCGATGGTCCCGGTGTGCTACGCGGCGGCGAACGTCATCCTGGCGACCGTCGGCGACGGCTGGCGCGCTACGAATGTGCACTACCTGATCGGCGCGACCGTACCGTTCGCGGTGCCGGCCGGACCCGCCTTGCTGTGCGCGGGCGCGCTGGCCGTGGTCGCCGCACCGCGCACTCCACCGGCCGAGCCGGTGCTCGAGCCCGTGCCGTCCCGCGCGTGGCGGTACCTGGCCTGGACGGCCACGACTGCCCATCTCGCGTTCGCCGCCGGCTGGGTGATCGTGGTGGCTATCTACCTCGTCCTGCGGTCGCGGGTCGGCGACGGCTTCCTCGGTGACCCGAAGGACGTGGTGCCCTGGGGGCACGACGCGCTCACGCTGCTGTACGTTCTCGGGTTCCTGCTCAGCCCGGCCCTGCTGGCGGTGTCGGTACCGCTGTTGGTTACCGGCCGGCGCCGGGTGGGCGTCACCTGGACCCTGCTGCTCGTCGCCGCCGCGACTGCCGTGGTGCTGCCCGTGCTGATGTTCAGCCCATTGGGCCAGAGCGCAGGCGTTTGGTGGATGGACTGACTG
>Ga0114129_10006442_pt1 | contig 16645 bp, 13 predicted proteins | sample RhiMetdeltSRZDD1_FD_80071 | JGI IMG/M metagenome (GOLD analysis project Ga0114129, IMG submission 80071) | Populus rhizosphere microbial communities from Tennessee, USA - Rhizosphere MetaG P. deltoides SRZDD1 (version 2) (version 2) | ecosystem: Host-associated > Plants > Roots > Rhizosphere >... | reverse complement strand
CATCGTGCGCTGTATACCGTAACCGAAGCTGCTGCACGACTTCGCCCACCTCCCTCCTATGACCCGCCGGCGAACCTTTGTGACAGCGCCGTCGCCGCGTCTGGGAACCCCGCGTGCGAGTTCGCCGAGGACTGACGGCTTTGCCACATTGTCGGGCCCGGGGGCCGAGTCTCTCGGCCGAAAGTCTCCTAAGTTCGCACTATTTCAGAGTGAGACCTCGAGAGTTCTTGACCTCCGACCCCTGATCTGTCCGTTGCAGATGCTCCAATCCAAGATTGAACGAAAAGAGAGCCTCCGAGGTTCTGGCAGGAGTATGAAGCGTCGACCTCCGTTTCGCAGACATTGGTCGATGCTCGGCTGTGACAATCAGACGACCTGGAATAGGTGACGGCCGCGCGTCGACTCACGGAAGGCATGTCGTGCTGGCGCTGGAGGGACGTCAGTCGTAAGCCGGGACGCCTTCGAGGCGCTACCGCGACCCCCGACCGCCGTCGAAGTATTTCGTCTGCTCGGCGCGCAGGCGGTCGCAGACTCGACCCGGTGGCACTTCGACGTCACGATACGTCAGCACCTGATCCTTCGCGACGTCGCGCTTGAGCGTGCATCCTTCTGCGAGCCCCATCGGCAGGAGCCGTTCGCGTAGCGCGGCGTCGTAGTTCTCGGCTTGGCCGTAGGTGAGATAGCCTCCGAGTGCGTCGATCACTTGCCCCTGTTTCAGATCGATCTTGGCGGTGGCGACCACCTCCACCATCGGGCCGGCCAGTGGTCGCAGCGCGGCATCGTTGCACAAGACCGCCCGCGCCACTGAGAGAGGCACCTCGAAATGGCAGAGGTGATAGGGCGTGTAGAAGCTGTACAGCGGGCCTTCGCCGAGCTTGTAGAGGTTCAGGTAGTGGCGCTGCTTGGGGTCGTCGTGGGCGGCCAGGACGAAGACTCCGGGACTGGGCTTGGCCTTGACCACGTAGTCCACGACCCCGCCGACCTCGCGCAGTTTGGCGACGTCGTAGCGGCCGCTGTTGCACAGCTCGTCGACGTGGCCGTCGTGGTCCCCACCCCGCATGCCGCGTTGCTCGACTCGCATCCCGGCGGCGTTCGCGACGATCGCCTGCTCGAACGAGATCTTCGAGCCATCCGCAAAGCTCGTGACCATGTAGGGATTTTGCCCCCACTTCTTCGCGAACGCCTCCTGGGTCGTGGGGTTGCGGTACGGATCCTGGAGTCCCTTGATATTGCCGCAGACGAGCGGCGTGAGCCCGATCGATCTCACGAACCGAAACAGATTCAGCTGCACACCCGGCTGGTCACCATCGCAGCCGGTCAAGATGACGCCGGCCCTCCTCGCGTAGACACTGAGGATCGGTCCGACGGTGGCGTCCAGCTCGGCATTCATGGTCACGACATGCTTTCGGCCTTCGATGGCACGGAGCGTGATCTGCGCGCCGAACTCGATGGCCCCGGTGGCGTCGATGAGCGCATCGATGCCGTCGGCGTCGCAGAGAAGGGTGGCGTCTTCGGTGACCACGGGCCGTCCCGAGGCGACCGCTTCCTGGAGACCGTCGAGCGTGGCGGCCTCGACATAATCGTCGCGGCCCGCCTCACGATAGGCCCGCCGCGCGTTCTCGACGTGGCGGTTGGAGATGGCGACCAGCGCCATACCCGGTACCGAGTTGATGATCTGGTTGGCGATCCCGCGGGCCATGAAGCCGGCGCCGATCAGCCCGACCCTGACCGGCCGTCCGGCGGCGGCGCGTTGCGCGAGCGCCGTATCCACGATGATCATCGAGGTACGTTCTCCCCCCCGACGTTGGCCGCGCTCGCCCCGATCTCGATCGAGGGCCACGTGGCGTCCTTGTCCGAGATGACGGTCACCGGAAGCGGCCACTGGATTCCGATCGCGGGGTCATTGTAGCGGACGCCACGTTCGCACCCCGGCGTATAGAACTCGCCCACGAGGTAGAACAGCTCCACTCCATCCGTGAGAGCCTGATGACCGTGCGCAAACATGTCGGGCACGAAGAGAGCGCGGTGGTTCTCGGCGGTCAACTCGACACCGATGTGCTGGAGATACGTGGGCGAATCGGGGCGCATGTCGATGATGACATCCCAGATCGCGCCCCTCACGCAGCGGATGAACTTTGGTTCGGTTGCGGGTGGGATCTGATAGTGCATCCCCCGCAGAGTTCCTCGAAGCCTGCTGAAGGAGATATTGGCTTGTACCATCTGTGAAGTCAGTCCATGCTGCTTGAACTCGCGGGCGCAGAATCCCCGAGCGAAGAAGCCGCGACTGTCCTCTCGCTTTTCAAGCTCGACCAGGAAGGCGCCCTTGAGGCGTGTCTCCTCGAAGACCATCGCCGGCCGCTTATCGAGCTGCCGCCTGGGGTGTCCAGGCTAGCGCGGCGTCGAGAAGACCGTGCGCCCGCAGCTCAGACAGGACATTCAAGCGGATGAATTTCGATTGCCTGAAGTTCTCGTCCCCGAAGCGCATGCGCTGCAGCCCCTCGGCGAGCTCCCCGATGGTCTCGTGGAGTCGCTCCTGCGGCTGATGGGACGGAGCGAGCCGTCGAAATTGCTCGAAGCTGACGCGATAGGAGCGGGCATCGGGCCGCGCCTCGGAGTTGATGACAATGTCGACGCCGGGCATGACCTCCGACACCGCCTTGGCCAGGTCACGGACCTGAAAGTTCCAGTTGTCGTCACCGACATTGATCGTGAGGGGTTCGGTGGCGCTCCGGTCGCGGCGGAGAGCCCATTCGATGGCCCTCGCCATGTCGCGAATGTGTATCAGGGGTCGCCACGGCGTCCCGTCGCTGAGGATGCGGATCTGCTTCGTCGCGACGGCCGCTGCCACGAAGTCGTTGACGACCAGGTCGAGGCGCAAGCGCTCGCTCATGCCGCACGCTGTCGCGAATCGCAGGCACGTCACTTGGAAACGTTCGTCCGCCAAGCGCGCGAGATCCTGCTCGGCGAGAATCTTCGACTTGGCGTAGGCGGTCAACGGCGCGACGGTGGCATGCTCGGTCCTCGGCTCGTCCCCCGCCGCGCCGTACACGCTGCAGCTCGACGCGAAAACGAATCGCGACGTTCCGGCGGTCTTTGCGGCAGCAGCCAGGGCCACGGTCGCCCGATGGTTGACCTCGAAGGTCACCTGCTCGAACTCGCGGCCCATCGGGTCGTTCGAGATCGCCGCGAGGTGCACGATCGCGTCGAGGTTCTGCAGCGCCGACGCCGGCGGTCGCCGTACGTCGGCGAAGTACTGCTCATCGAGCCGGCATTCGGGCAGGATGGCGGCATCCGTCAAGACGTTGGCGAAATACCCCATGTCGAGTCCGACCAGAATCGCATCCGGAAAGGCGAGACGGAGTTGTCGGACGACGTTTGGTCCGACGTAACCCATGTTACCGGTGACGAGGATTCTCACGGCCACACCTTCCAGGGCGCCTGCCCGGACGTCCAGAGCTCTTGCAAGAAGTTTCTCTCCTTGATCGTGTCCATGCAGGACCAAAACCCAAAGTGGCGGTAGCCCATCAGCTCGCCGGCACGGGCCAGGCGCTCGACGACATCCCGTTCCCAGATCGTATCATCGCCTTCGATGTAGTCGATAGCGCCGGCATTCAGCACGAAGAACCCGCCGTTGATCCAACCCTCTCCGGATTCCGGCTTTTCAAAGAATTCGGTCACGCGATCCCCCTCGAACACGATTCGACCGAATCGGGCGGGCGAACGGACCGTCGTCACCGTTGCAAGCCGGCCGTGGGACTCGTGGAAGCGGATGAGGGCTTTGAGGTCGACGTCGGCCACACCATCGCCGTACGTGAAACAGAAGGTATCGTCGCCGGCCAGCCACTTCCGCAAGCGCCGGAGTCTCCCCCCCGTCTGGGTGTGCAGCCCGGTGTCGACGAGATGAACGGTCCAGTCCGGGTGATCACTCTCATGGACGACCGTTCGACCAGTCGCCAGCTCGAGGGAGAGGTCGCTCTTCGTGGTGCGGAAGTTCAGGAAGTAGTCCTTGACGACGTGTCCCTTGTAGCCGAGGGCAATGACGAACTCCGTGATGCCCTGGGCCGCATAAATCCTCATGATGTGGCAAAGAATCGGATCGGATCCGATCTCGACCATCGGCTTCGGGCGTGCGACCGTCTCCTCGGTCAACCGTGTTCCGAACCCACCCGCAAGGATAACAGCCTTAATAGCGTCTCCTCCTCCCAGTTGGCGACCCCGGGCGTTGCGAGGCGCGGACTTGTCGTACTCTAAGGATGTTCTTCAATCACATACAATATAACTGAAGCTATGTATCTCAGCGCGGACTCGGGCGAGCGCGAGAGAATTAGGCAGCCAACTATATCGATGGGTAGATTGTGTCATTGATCGCAACTCTGCGATCGTAGGCTGTTGATCGCGACAGTCTCAGGGTAGCTTGGAGGCGCATGGCGCAACGCCGTTTGCGAGACTGCTGTGCTGGCTGACGCCCGCTCTGTTTCGATGGACGAGACCGTCGAGACCGACGTATGCATCGTGGGGGCGGGTCTGGCCGGGATGACGCTCGCCCACGAGTTCATCGGGCAGGATGTTCAGGTGCTGCTGCTGGAAAGCGGCGACTTGACGCGCGATGACGAGACGCAGTCGCTCTACGAGGGCGAGAGCGTCGGCCTTCCCTACTATCGGCTGGAGGAGGCGCGAGCCCGATACTACGGCGGCTCGTCGAACTACTGGGATATCGACATCGGCGGCGAGTATCCCGGCGTGCGGTTGCGTCCGCTCGACGCGATCGACTTCGAGGAGCGGGACTGGATCGAACACAGCGGCTGGCCGTTTGCCCGGACGCATCTCGACCCGTTCTACGAGCGCGCACAATCCATCTTCGGGATCAAGTCCACCACCTTCGACGTGGCTCGATGGAGTGACGCGCGCGAGTGTCCCCGATTGGCCGTGGGCGAGAGCGATGTCGCGAGTGTGATCTTCAAGTTCGGCTCGCAGGATGTCTACACCGTGGGCTACCGTAACGACATCGCCCGTTCCGCCGAAAACGTCATCGTCCTCGTCCATGCCAACGTCGTCGAGATCGAGACCGACGAGCGGGCTCAGACCGCTCGCCGTGTTCGCGTCGCCTGTCTCCGCGGCAATCGGTTCTGGGTCACCGCGAAGATTTTCATCGTGGCGACCGGCGGAATCGAAGTACCGCGTTTGTTGTTGGCTTCCAACAAAGTCCAGGCGGCCGGCCTCGGGAATCAGCACGATCTGGTGGGCCGATATTTCATGGAGCATCTCCACTTCTGGTCCGGCGTCTACGTACCAGCGCCGATCGTAGTGGGCACGATGGGCTTGTACTCCCAGATACGCCGCGTCGACGGCGTTCCCGTCGTGGCCAAGCTCGCGCTGACCGAGAGTGCGCTGCGGCGGGAACGCCTCCTGAATCAGTGCGTCCAGCTCATGCCCGAGACGGTGACGATGGGAGCGCTGTACCCGGGAGTCGTGTCGAGAGGGACGAGCTCGCTTCGAACCCTCACGGCATCGCTGACGCGGGGGACCGTGCCCGACCGAGGAGACGTCGGGAACGTCGTCCTCGGATTCGGCGATGTCCTGATGCACGCATACCACAAGGCTCGCCGAACGGTCGACCGGAGACGGCAGCGAATCCGCGCGTTCCGCCTCGCCCACATGACGGAGCAAGTGCCGAATCCCGAGAGCCGCGTGAGGTTGACGATCGAACGAGACGCCCTCGGCGAGCACCGGGCCCAACTGGACTGGCGGCTGAGCGCCGGCGATATCCGTAGCGTGGTCCGGACCCAGCGCGTCATCGACACGGCACTTCGTCGGGCCGGAGTGGGTCGCCTCTACACGCAGCTACGAGATGACACGCCGCCGATGGGTGCCGTTCCGGCTGGGGTCCATGGGGGGTACCATCACATGGGGACGACTCGCATGCACGCCGATCCCCGACGGGGCGTCGTGGACCCGAATAGTCGCGTCCATGGCGTCTCGAACCTGTTCGTCGCAGGCCCCTCGGTGTTTCCCACCGGGGGCTATGCCAACCCCGTGCTGACGGTCGCGGCGCTCTCGTTGAGGCTGGCCGATCATGTCAAGCAGGTGTTGAAGGCGGTGGAGCTCGGATGAACATCCTCGGAATCTCGGCCTTCTATCACGACTCGGCGGCGGCCCTGGTGCGCGACGCTCAGATCGTGGCGGCCGCTCAGGAAGAGCGGTTCAGCCGCCGCAAGGGCGATGCCGACCTTCCGGAGAACGCAATCGACTACTGTCTCAAGGAAGCGGGGATCCGCCCCCGTGACGTCGATTACGTCGTGTTCTATGAAAAACCGCTCGAGAAGTTCGAACGTCTGCTCGAGACGTATCTGGCGTATGCGCCCGCCGGGTTCGAGTCGTTCGAGCTGGCCCTGCGCTTCTGGGGCAACGACAAGCTCCGCACACCGGACTTGCTGCGGTCCGCACTCGGCGACGAGTGCCGAGCCAATCTGTGCTTCACCAAGCACCACGAATCGCACGCGGCCAGCGCGTTCTTTCCTTCTCCCTTCGAGGAGGCGGCGGTGCTGACGCTCGACGCGTGCGGCGAGTGGGGCACCGGCTCGATCGGTCTCGGCCGGGGCAACCGACTGACGACGATATGTGAGACGCGATTCCCGCACTCGATGGGCATGCTGTATTCGGCCTTCACGTATTACGCCGGATTCAAGGTGAACTCGGGCGAATACAAGCTGATGGGCCTCGCCCCCTATGGCGAACCGAAGTACCGAGACACGATCCTGAATCACATCGCCGACGTGCGCAAGGACGGCTCGCTCTGGCTCGACATGTCCTACTTCAACTACTGCCAGGGTCTGACGATGACGTCGGACAGGTTCCACCGGTTGTTCGACGGGCCGCCGCGCAGGCCCGAGAGCTGGATCACCCAGAAAGAGATGGACCTCGCGGCGTCCATTCAAGCCGTCTGCGAGGACGTGGTGCTGCGGGCGGCCTGTCACGCTCACGCGCTGACCGGCCTCCGCAACCTGGTCATGGCGGGCGGCGTCGCGCTGAACTGTGTCGCAAACGGGCGACTGGCGCGCAAGGGTCCGTTCGATCATATCTGGGTCCAGCCAGCGGCCGGAGACGCCGGTGGCGCCTTGGGCGCGGCGTTGCTGGTCCAGCATCACCTCCTCGGAGCGGCGCGACCGCCACGATCACCGCAACGCCGAGACGCCCAGCAGGGATCGTTCCTCGGACCCAAGTTCTCCAACGAGGAGATCGGAATCTTCCTGGACTCCGTGGGAGCGCGGTACGAGTTCGTTGCGGACGAACCCGACCTGCTCGAGCGCGTGGCCTCCCTGCTGATCGACGAGAAAGTGGTCGGGTGGTTCCACGGGCGCATGGAGTACGGACCGCGAGCGCTCGGGGCTCGCAGCATTCTCGGGGACGCCCGGAGCACGAGAATGCAACAGACGATGAACCTCAAGATCAAGTATCGCGAGTCCTTTCGGCCGTTCGCGCCGTGCATCTTGCGGGAGCACGCCCACCGGATCGTCGAGGTGCCAGAGGGTGAGGACTCGCCCTATATGCTCTTCGTGGCCGATATACGGCCCGAGCTGCGCGCGTCGCTGAGTCCAGAAGAGCTCGAGCGGCTCCAGGATCCCGATCTTCGTGTCCGCGTCGCCGTGCCACGGTCGAGCCTTCCGGCCATCACCCACGTCGACTACTCGGCGCGCGTGCAAACCGTGGATCGCGAACGCCATGGGCGCTTCCACCGGCTCATGCAGACGTTCCTTGACCGGACCGGCTGCCCTGTCGTGGTCAATACGAGCTTCAACATTCGAGGCGAGCCGATCGTGTGCACGCCGGAAGACGCCTATCGCTGCTTCATCGCCACCGAGATGGACGCCCTCGTCCTCGAGGACTATCTGCTGTTGAAGACGGCGCAACCGGCCGGATTCGAGCGCGACACTGAGGCCTACAAGTCCCGCTATGAGCTCGACTGATCTGCGCGTCGTACTTCCTCCCCCCCGACGGGCTTGGCTGCGCGCGTTCTGCCTCGCGACGAGCGGCTGGGTGGGCCTGGCGGTCGCGGCGTTGGCGCCCTTCGGGCTGCCGGGGAAGGTCGTGTCGGCGGCGGTCGTGGTCGTCGCGGCCGTCGCCGTCGCAGCGGTTCGTCCGGGCGCGGTGGTGATGCCGTACCGGGCGTGGAACAAGGCGGCCCGCATCTACGCTCGCGGCGGTCGGACGGTCCTGCTGCTCTTGTGCTACGGAGTGATCACGAGCGTGGGCGTCCTCGGCTCGCGTCTGCAGCTGAGTCGACCGGCCCCGAATGCATCGTTGTGGTACCGTCAGGACGGCTTGCCACCGGAGGCCTACGCAAGTCAGGACGATCGGCCGGGCCGGGTCTGGCCCAAATCGCAGTGGACGTCGTTGGCCCTGTGGGCCGTCCGATCCGGGAACGCCTGGGCGGTGGTGCTCGTGCCCTTCCTGGCGCTCATTGCCGTGTTCGACAGCAGCGACCGGCAAGAGTTTCCGCCTGGCATCTATACGCTCTTCTGAGGTCGTCCCGTGACATTGGCTCGTCTGATCGTGGCTCTGGTGGCGGCATCGATCGGGACGGTATTGGCGCTCCCGGTCATTCTTGTGGGTCTTCCGTTCTGGGTCGTGAAGGCGACGACCCGGGCGCTGGCCCACCTTCTCGAGCCCCGCTACGTCCCGTCCAAGGGGCTGTCCGAGTATCATCCAGTGTTCGGATGGGTGCCGAAAGCCGGCGTGGATGGCTACCACTACGTCGACGATGTCTTTCGAGTCACCACCGACGATCAAGGCTGGCGGTCACGGACGACGACGCTCGCGGAAAGCGAGATCGTGGTGCTCGGCGACTCCTATGCATGGGGGTATGGCATAGACGATCGACATTTCTTCGCCAACCGCGTCCCCCAGCGGCGGGTGAAGGCGGTCGGCGCCTTCGGCTACAACATGGTCCAAGAATTCCTCTGGCTCCAGCGACTGTCGACGGAGCTCAGGGGTAAGCTCGTGCTGTGGTTCATCTACCTCGGTAACGACCTGTTCGAGAACCTCGTCCCTCACCGGCGCGGCTATCGGCTGCCCTTCCTGCGGGAACAGAAGGGGGGAGACGACTGGGAGGTCGTGACGAGTCACATCGGTCCGTCCAAGTGGTGGTACGCCGGCCGTGGGTACGGACGCATCTACTACGAGCAACTCGTGGCATACTGCACGCCGACGATTCATCCCCGCCGTGAGTATGCGGCGTGTGAGGCACTGTTGCGATGGGGAAAGGACCTCTGCGACACCGCCGGTGCTCGCCTCATCGTGGTGAGCATACCCGACAAAGCGCAACTGAGCGCCGCCGGTCGTGAGCTGCTGCTCAGGCATGGTGGGATTCCCGAGACATTCGACCCTGATCTCCCCGATCGCGAGCTTCGCTCGATCTGCGAGCGCAAGGAACTGCCCTTCGTCGCGGGCAAGGACCATTTCGACGTGCAAGACTACAAAGCGCACGACGTCCACTGGAACGAACGAGGGCACCAACGGATGGCTGGGTTGATCGCGGACATCTATGACCGGTACGCGACGCGCTCTCGAACGTAGCCTCCTTAACATCCTGCTGGCTGCCGGCGCTGGGGCCAATCTCAGCGTGTTCGGCGGAATCGTCTATATCTATCTGACCAGCCCGACGCGGCGTTTCTCGAGTCCGGGCAGCGCGGCCCTGTGGCTTGGCGCCACGCTCGGACTCGGCATTTTCTTTCTCATATCCCTCACGTTCAGTCGAAGGACCAAGCTTCGGCTCCTCATCGGGTCACTCGGGGTCACCCTCGTTCTCTACGCCGTCGACGGGTATTTCGAGTTTGTCCGGGACGACCTGCCATCGCGAGTTGCCATCGACGACGAGCTGCCCCACCACAAGCTGGCGATCGTGAAATTCGCGCGAAGGGTCGGTATCGGGTTCGATACGAGAAACCGTGCCGAGGTGGTGGCCGCGCTCCGTCTGCGTGAGCCCGATCTCGTCATATCCGTCACGCCGATCGAATTTCTGCAGTCGGACCGGAGTGGCAATCTGAAGTCTGTCCTCGAGGTGAACGGCCGGGAAGTCGTCGCCTTGGGCCGGGGCGCCAACCAAAACATCGTGTGGTGCAACGAGTCAGGGAACTACGTCACCTTCAGAACTGACGAGCGAGGCTTTCGGAACCCAGGCGGTGTCTGGAACCGGCGCGTTCTCGACGTCGCCGCCGTTGGAAACTCGTTCGCGATGGGGGGGTGCGTCCCTGTCGGCAGGGGCTTCATGGAGCTCGTCTGGAGCCGCTATCCGGCAACTCTCAATCTGTCCATGGGAGGGCACGGTCCGCTGTCGCAACTAGCGGCGCTCAAGGAATTCCTGCCAGCATTCCGGCCCGCGATCGTCTTCTGGATCTACGAGGAGGATGACGATTTACTGGCGCTGAGGCGCGAAATGAACAGTGCCGTTCTGAGGCGATATCTCGAGGAGCGCGATTTCCGCCAGGGCCTCGCGATGATGCAGCCCTACATCGACCGGGCGATGAGGGAATACGCCGAACGGAAACTGGTGCGTGAACTGTCAGAGTCCGAAGGCGGTGCGAAGCTGAACGGCTCCGTGGAAGGGCAACGATTCTCGCGCTGGCTCAAGTTGACGTCGTCACGGGAGGCGCTCAGTCTCAACGTGTGGGAGTCCGAGCAGGGCAACGAGGGTGTCGGAAGCTCCGAGCTCGTCTCGTTGCGTCGCATCTTGGCGGAGGCCAAGCGGGTCACGAGCAGGTGGGAGGGCCGTCTCTACTTCGTCTACCTGCCGAGCTACCGGCGTTACACCGGGAACCTGTCGCCCTCAGCCAAGGCGCGAGAAGCGATACTCGAATTGGTCTCTCGTCTGGAGCTGCCCGTGATCGATATGCACGAGGTATTTCGCGCCGAGAAGGACCCGCTCGCGCTATTCGCCTTTCGTCATTTCCCGCACTACAACGAGTACGGTCACGAGCTGGTCGCGCGCCAGTTGATCGGGACTCTTTCCTCCGCCAACGGGCTCGGGAACCGGGTGGACCAACGTGGGTTGTGTGACAAGCCCCAAGGGTGTCAGGACTCCGGTCGCCCCGGCGGCGGGCGTGTTGCTCGTTGATCAGGCGCATAGCCCTGGGGCTCCGCGGCAGGTGAATCGGGCACACCCTGTGCCGGTTCGAGGCCCGGCGCAGGAGTCGACGTAACGCGCCGAAGCGACCTAGGACACGCCCCCACCGTAGGGCGAATCTGCTGTATTCAGAGCCGTTTCAACGGCACCCGCTCAGCAGCAGCACCCCGCATTTCGATTACCTTGTCGCGATCACTGGGCCAAGGCGACCCTCCGGATCTATGCCTGGAGGGTGGGGGAGTCGTATACCATAGGGCATATTGCGCGGACTGAACATTGGCGGATAACCTGGCATAGTTACAGGAAACGCGTGCCACTGAGCCGGGGAGCCCCCTCGACGGAGTGAGAGCAGAGGCGGAGCATGACACCGTTGACAATCCAGACATCGAGTGAGGCGGTTTCACCCCTTCACCAGTATCTGAAGGTGTTCAGGGACAAATGGTTACTGATCATCTCCGTGTTCCTGGTCACCGTCGTCGCGGCGATGGTGTTCACCAGCCGACAGACTCGCTTCTATCAGGCCGTGGTGACCGTGCTCATCGAGCCCGAGGCGCCGAAGGTCGTCAACATCCCGGAACTCACCAATGACCTCAAGGAAACTCAGGAGTACTACGCGACCCAGTACAAGATATTGCAGAGCCGGCCGGTCGTCGATGCGGTGATCCAGAAGCTGCGCCTGAAGGAACGAATTCCACGTCTCCGGACCGCTGGCGACCCGTATGCGGTCCTCGCCAGCGATCTCACCATCGACCCGGTCAAGAATACTCGACTCGTTCTTGTCAAGTTCGACGACTCGGACCCGAAGCTCGCGGCCGAAATCGCCAACGCCGTGGCCGATCAGTTCGTCCGGTATGGTCTTGACGTAAAGCAAGCGGAATCCCAGGCCGCATCGATCTGGCTCAACGAGCAAATTCAAGCGCTGCGCGCCAAGGCTCAGCAATCCTCGCGGGCCCTGCAGGTGTACCAGGCGAAGGCGGACCTGCTCGGGCTGCAGGATCAACGGCAGATCACCCAGGCGAAGCTCATCGACTTCAATCGCGCGTATCTCGAGGCCCAGAGCCAGCGAACGACGATCGAGGCGAGGTCTCGTGAGCTGGCGAGGCTCGCCAAGGACCCCACGACGTCTGACGCGCTTCCCATGGCTAACATGGACCCACTCGTCCAAAAGCTAAAGACCGGATTGTCCGACCTCCAGATCGAGCGCTCGAGACTGGCCCAGGTGAGCCGAGAGAAGCACCCGGATCTCATCCAACTCGACGCGCAGATCCGTGAAGTCAACGAGCGTTTGCAGGCCGAGATCCAGCGGATGGTGCGAGCGGTCGAGACGGAATACAAGATGGCCAAATCTCGGGAGGAGACGCTCCTCGTCAACGTCAACGAGCTGAGGCGCGAGGCCCGGACCCTCAACGAGCGTGAGGCGCAAGCGCTATCTCTGCAGCATGAGAAGGAATCCATTGAAGAGTTGCAGGCTTCGGTGCTCAAGCGACTCAAGGAAACAGGCCTCGCCAGCGCGTTGACGGCGAGCAATATTCGGGTGACGGAGCCCGCGACGATACCGACGTTTCCCATCCGGCCGCGAACGCGGCTGATCTGGTCCCTCGCCGCCGTCTTTGGCCTTTCGCTGGGCGTGGGTATCGCCTTCCTGGCCGATTCACTCGACCGGCGTGTCCGCTCTCCCGAGGATATCGAGCGGGTCCTTGGCGTGCCCGTTCTCGGTGTAGTCCCGGCATTTCGCGCCAGGCGGCATGGCTGAGATCGGGGCTTCCGCGAGCGGGCGAAGCACCGACCCGAGGGATCTATGTATTTGAAGTTCTACGGTCTCACTGAGAAGCCGTTCGAGCTGACACCGAATCCGAAATTTCTTTTTCAGACGCCCGGGCACCGCGAGGCGCTGGCGCAGCTGATCTACGGTGTCCAGGAGGAGAAGGGCTTCATGCTCATGACGGGCGAGGTGGGGACAGGAAAGACGACCCTCCTCCGCACGCTCGTCAATCGTCTGAACGGCCGGGCCGAATGCGCCTTCGTGATCAATTCGACAATGCCGTTCGACGAGGTCCTCGAATACGTGCTCGCGGATTTCGGTGTCGGCGATCCCGGCAGCAGCCGTGCCCAGCGTCTGATGGCGCTGAATCGCTTCTTGATCGCGCAGCACCGGGACGAACGCAAGAGCATCCTCATCATCGACGAGGCGCAGAACCTGGGGATCGAGGCGTTGGAGCAGGTTCGGCTCCTCTCGAACTTCGAGACGAATTCCGGGAAGCTCCTGCAGATCATTCTGGCCGGACAACCCGAGCTGTACACGAAGCTGCAGTTGCCACAGCTTCGCCAGCTGAAGCAGAGAATAGGCCTTCGCTGCCGTCTGCAACCCATGGGCGAAGAGGAGATCGAACAGTACATCGTGAACCATTTCCGTGTTGCCGGCGCTCACGCTCGGCACCCATTCACGCCAGCCGCGATTCGCCGCATCGCGCAGTATTCGGACGGGATTCCTCGCGTCGTGAACATGGTGTGCGATCACTGTCTCCTCATCGGGTATGCGAACCAGACCCGGCAGATCGATGTCGATACCGTGAAACGGGCGATTCAATACTTGGAAGATGGTGCATCGGCGACAGGTTGGAAGCAGCTGGCTGGTCCCGAGCGATTGTCGTTCGCGCGATACCCTCGACGTGCCTTCGTCGTCGCCGCAGGAGGAGTCGCCGCGGTGGTCGTCGCGGCGGTGGGAGCAGTCGCGTCGCTCGAGCATCGATCAGGACTGGGCGTGCCCGCGACGGTGGTGGCCGCACTCGGCGGGGTGGTCCGCTGGCTTACAAATTGGTGGGGGTCATGAGCCAATTCTTCAAAGCGCTCGAGCAAGCAGAGCGCGATCGTCTGCGTGAGAAAGAATCGAGCGCGGCAAGCGTGCACCCGCCTCAAGCGGTGCCGCCCCCGCCTCCGACCGCCGCAGCTGTCGTTGAGGTGCCCGTCGCCAGAGCGGAGCCGACGCCAGAACGAGTGAAGCCCGAGATCGCGAGACCGGCAGCGAAGGCGGCGCCGAAACCAGAGCCGATCGCACCGATCTCTCCAGTGCCCCCGGTTCCGCCAGTGTCTCCGCTGTCCCCGGCTTCTTCTCCGACCACGGTCTCACATCCGACCACGGTGTCACAGGCTCCCCCTCCAGCCGCCGTGTTCCAGGCTCCTCCTCCGGCCACGGTGTTCCGCCCCGCCCTGCGCACGCGTGACCGGGAAGTCCGCCATCTACGGCGCTCGGCCAGCGGGCAGCCGCTGCTGATCGCGCAGTCGGACCCCGACTCGATCGAGGCGGACGCATATCGTACCGTCCGGACCAAGATCGAGCAGATGGCCTCTGACCGCGCGTGCCGGCACATCGCGATCACGTCCGTGACGAATGGCGATGGAAAGTCGACGAGTGCCGCCAATCTCGCGGTCGTCTTTGCCCAGAGTGGTCGCCGGGTCTGTCTCGTGGACGGTGACCTCCGTCGCCCGACGCTTCACGAGCTCTTCGGTCTGCCGAACGTGGAGGGGCTGACGTCGGCACTCACCCACGGGAAGCCGCTGCACACCGTGGCGAAATCACCGGACATCGAGAATCTCGCCGTCGTGGTTGCCGGACGCGGCTCTCAGGAAACCTTTCAAGATCTCCTCACGCCGCAACGACTCGAGAGAGTGCTTCGAGAGTCGGAGGCAGGATTCGACCTGGTGCTGTTCGACACGCCGCCGGTGATCGCCGCGGCTGATGCCCTCAACGTGGCGGCCGTCTGCGATGGTGTGATCCTGGTCGTCCGCGCCGGCAGTGTCCCGTTGAGCGTTCTTCGGCGTGCGACGGAGCAGATCGGGCAGGTGAAGGGGCGGGTGGTAGGGGTGCTGTTGAACCGGGTCGACCTCCGGGCCACCGATGCCGATTTCTACAGATATTACCGGGGATACCACGCAATCTCGAAGGAGTAGGTCAGGTCGCACATGAATTCAATTGCTGCAGAACTCAGGCAGCGGCTGTTGGATTCCCCGACGATTGGTATCGTCGGGTTGGGGTATGTCGGACTGCCGCTGGCCGTCGCGTTCGGAGAGTCCGGGGCCACCGTCGTCGGGGTGGATGCGAATGCGGAGCGCGCGGCCGCGGTGGCGGGGGGCGCGAGCACGACGCGGGATGTGCTGAACGACCGGGTGAAGAGCCTGCTGGTCGGTGACCGACTCCGCGTGTCGACCGACGTCTCGCTCCTGAGTCAGGCCGACGCCATCATCATCTGTGTCCCGACTCCACTCGGCAAATCTCGACAGCCTGACATCTCGTATATCGAGCGGGCCACCGACGACGTGGCTCGTATCCTGCGACCGGGTCAGCTGATCGTCTTGGAGTCGACAACGTACCCGGGTACGACCCAGGAGATTCTGCGGCCCCGACTCGAAGAAACCGGGTTCATCACCGGTCGTGATTTCTTCCTGGCGTACTCGCCGGAGCGGATCGATCCGGGCAGCCGCACTCATAGGCTCGAGAACATCCCGAAAGTCGTCGGCGGGACAACCCCGGACTGTCTGGCGCTCGCCACGACGCTCTACGGCCGCGTAGTCGCCAGCGTCGTGCCGGTCTCGACGGTCGATACGGCCGAGATGGTCAAGGTCTTCGAGAACACGTTTCGAGCGGTTAACATCGCGCTGGTCAACGAAGTCGCGATCATGTGCCGGCGGCTCGGCATCTCGGTGTGGGAGGTCATTGACGCGGCCTCGACAAAGCCGTTCGGCTTCATGCCGTTCTACCCGGGGCCCGGGCTCGGAGGCCACTGTCTGCCGTCCGATCCCCACTATCTGTCCTGGCGACTCCGACTCGACGGTTACGAGCCCAAATTCATCACCTTTGCCGACGACATCAATCGTCACATGCCGGGGTACGTCGTTCAACTCGTGGTCGACGCCCTCAATGATCGGCAGCGATCCGTGCGCGGGGCCCGTGTATTGATCGTCGGGGTGTCCTACAAGGCGAATGTGGCCGACACGCGAGATTCGCCCGCGTTCGAGATCGTCGAGACGCTTCGGCGCAAGGGCGCGACGGTCGAGTACCACGATCCTCTTGTCCCGACGTTTTCCGTTCGAGGTGCGACCTTGCGGTCGGTCGACTTGGTCGATGCTGACCTGGCAGCGTGGGACGTCGTCTTAGTCCTGACCGCACACGATGGATGCAACTGGAAGCGAATCGCCCGCGAGGCGGCTCTCGTCATCGACACCCGGAACATCACGGAAGGAATTGAGCACTCTGGAAACGTCATTAGGCTCTAGACCCGACAACTCGCAACCGGTGATCTCGATGAACGAGATCGCGACCAGTCCTATCGGTCTGGTCCTGGCCGCTCATCATCCGCTGACACTGTGCGGTCTGTCTCAGGTCTTCGAACGAGAAGGTGATTGCTCGATTCTCGCGACGTCGGTCGAAGGGGACAGTGCGCTCGATGCCGTACGGCGTCATAAGCCGAGCATCCTGATCCTTGACATCGATCTGCCGCGCAATGGTGCGTTCACGGTGCTGCGTCGGAT
>Ga0114129_10006441_pt1 | contig 16646 bp, 8 predicted proteins | sample RhiMetdeltSRZDD1_FD_80071 | JGI IMG/M metagenome (GOLD analysis project Ga0114129, IMG submission 80071) | Populus rhizosphere microbial communities from Tennessee, USA - Rhizosphere MetaG P. deltoides SRZDD1 (version 2) (version 2) | ecosystem: Host-associated > Plants > Roots > Rhizosphere >... | reverse complement strand
TGCATGAAATATTTGGGGAGTCGGAAGAACAAACCAGGATTAGCCAAATTTACGAAGGTGTTCTCAAGAGTCGTCAGTCCAGAACGTTTGAAACAATACTCCTTTTGAACGGGCAGAAACGCTCTTTTGAGATCAATGCTTATCCATCCACGCGCGGCGTATCCGTTGTTGCCAAAGATGTGACAGAGCGCAAACAGTCTGAGATCATCATGCAAAAGCGTTTTGAGTTGATGGAATTTTCGGCACGTCACACGCTCGATGAATTGATGCGAAAAACAACCGATGAGGTCAGCGAATTGACAGGCAGCTCAATTGGCTTTTTCCATTTTGTTGATGTAGACCATATTACATTGAGGATGCAGACCTGGTCCACCAATGCCTTGCAGCTATTCCAGGTCTCCGCCAGCGAGGGAACGCATCTTCCATTGGATCAAGCCGGGGTGTGGGCTGAGGCGGCGCGTCAACGGCGCCCACTCATCCAAAATGATTACGAATCATTATCCCAAAAAAGAGGCTTGCCACAGGGTCATGTGCCCATCACACGTGAGATGATCATTCCCATTATTCGCAATGAGCGGATTATGGCGATCATGGGGATTGGCAACAAGCCGCAGGATTACACACAATCCGATCTCGAGATCGCCGAGCGTCTTGCAGATTATGCTTGGGATATCACCGAGCGCAAGCAAATGGAAGTGGCGCTCGAAGCCGAACGGAAGCAACTGGCACAGCGTGTGGATGAACGTACCGCTGACCTGAGCCGGGCAAATTCAAACCTGGCACGCGCCCTGCGGGTGAAGGATGAATTCCTTGCCAACATGAGCCATGAATTGCGTACACCCTTGAATGCAATTCTGGGTCTGTCAGAAAGCCTTGGAGAACAAATTGCCGGTCCACTCAACGAGAAACAGCAGAAATACATTGCCACCATTGGTGAAAGTGGTCATCATTTGTTGTCTCTCATCAATGACATCCTTGATCTTGCCAAGATAGATGCTGGTCAAATCACTCTCGATATTAATAAAGTAGATATTCACTCGGTTTGTCAGGCCAGTCTGCGCATGATCAAACAACTGGCACAGAAAAAGAATCAAGAGGTGTCTCTGGAGATCGATGAAGGTCTCGGGCTGATGTGGGCAGACGAACGCCGTCTCAAACAGATGATCGTGAACCTGTTGGGTAATGCAGTCAAATTCACGCCCGAAAACGGAACGTTTGGGCTGGAAGTCCATGGGGATAAGGAAGCAAATAAGATCAGCTTCACTGTTTGGGATAAGGGCATCGGCATCAAGGAAGAAGATCTGGCACGCTTGTTCCAACCTTTTGTACAATTGGATTCTGGTCTGGCACGTGAAACAACAGGGACCGGATTAGGACTGGCATTGGTGGCACAGATGGCTCGCCTGCATGGTGGCAGTATCACTACTTCTAGTGAACCAGAGAATGGGAGCCGTTTCACCATCATTTTGCCATGGGAACCTGCATTAGCGATGGATGCCGTTGCCAGAATGAAGATCACCGGCAAGTTTCGCGCCATCAACCTCGATGAGAAAAACAAGTCTACCATCCTGTTAGTTGAAGATACAAAAGAAGTAACGATGATGATCAGGGATTATTTGGAACTTAACGGATACAAAGTAGTGACGGCCCAGGATGGTGTCGATGCCATTGTTCAGGCCAAGCTGGTTCGACCGAATCTGATCTTAATGGATGTTCAAATGCCTCGTATGGACGGCCTGGAGGCCACACGGAAATTGAGAAGCGAACCCAATTTCAGATATACTCCAATCATTGCCCTGACGGCCCTTGCCATGCCAAGTGACCGCGAACGCTGTCTCGAAGCAGGTATGGATGAATACATTAGCAAGCCTGTGAACCTAAAGGCGCTTATAAAAATTATCCAAAGCTGTCTTTTTAGAGACCAGGAAATCAAGTCTCGATGAGTACTGTTCTAATTGTGGATGATGACGTGACTGCCAGAGAAACCCTTTTCGCCATGCTGGAGGGTGAACATTACGATCTTCAAGTAGCGAAGGATGGCGCTCAGGCACTTCAGATGCTCGAACAGATTCAGCCTGACCTGATCCTCTTGGATGTGATGATGCCAGGCATGGATGGCTACGAAGTGTGTCGCCGTATCCGTGGCACGCCGCAACTTGCTGAGGTGCCGATCATCCTTCTCACCGCCCTGGACGACCGTGCCTCGCTCGTGAGAGGCATTGAATCGGGCGCAGATGATTTTCTCAGCAAACCAGCTGACCGCCGCGAATTGACTGCGCGCGTCCGTACCATTACACGTCTGAACCGCTATCGCATGTTAATGGAACAACGCGAAAATATTCGTCATATGGCTGAACGTACGGTCGCGGCACAGGAGGAGGAACGTCAGCGCATCTCGCGCGAACTCCATGATGACCTTGGTCAGGCACTGACCACTCACCTGCTTGCCCTCCGTAATTTACAGGAGGATCTGTCCTTGCCAGTGGAGAGTCTGTTTGAACGATTGCAATCACTGCACGATCAATCCTATGAGATCTTGGTAAAAATTCGAAGACTCGCCCGCGATCTACGCCCGCCCGTTCTGGATGCGTTGGGATTAAAAGTAGCCATGCAAACCTATTGCACTGAGTTTACTCGCCGCACCCATCTACCGGTCATTTTCGAAGCGGATACTTCTCTTCCGCAATTTCCTGATATTTACAATATTACGCTCTATCGAATTCTACAAGAGGCGCTGACCAATATCGTCAAGCATTCCCAAGCCAATCAGGTTTGGGTGGATTTGAGCGTGGAGGATGAGATGGTCAACCTGACTGTTCAGGATAATGGGATTGGATTCAGCGAAGAGAAGCCTCAATCAAACGGGATCGGGCTGACAGGGTTGCGTGAACGGATCACGATTGCAGGTGGCACGCTAAATATCGATTCCACGCCCAAGCACGGGACAATCCTCTCAGCACAATTTCCACTATCCAACAATGTCAAAGCAAAAGAGGCGAAATGATACACGTACTCATTGCCGAAGACCATCTTATGGTGAGAGAGGGCATCCGAGCCCTGCTGGAGAAAGCAGGTGACATCCACGTAATGGGTGAAGCCTCCAATGGACAGGAAGCCATCGAAATGACCGAGGCACTCAAACCGGATGTGCTGATCATGGATATTATGATGCCGCGCATGAACGGCATTCAGGCTGCTGAAAATATCCGTGAGCTGAAACTTTCCACCTATATCCTGTTACTGTCTATGTATTCTGATGAAGGATTTGTACACCAGGCCCTGCAATATGGCGTAAAGGGTTATGTCTTGAAATCATCGGTCAGTGATGAATTGCTCCAGGCAGTACGCATTGTTGCAGGCGGCAAGACCTATTTTAGTAGTTCCATTTCAGAGATTGTCGAAAGCGCCACCAATCCTCATTTCACTCTACAGGATGGTGATCCACTTTCGAATCTGTCGCCGCGCGAAAAGGAAATCCTGCAATTGATCGCGGAGGAATATACCAGCGCAGAGATTGGCAAAATGTTATTTATCACCGAGAAAACAGTTGAAAAGCATCGCACTAAATTGATGGAAAAATTGAACGCTCGTAATCTTGCGGGCCTGGTCCGCCTGGCAGTCAAATATCATCTGGTGGATAAAGACACATGATTGGCCTCAAGCTACTTCCGTTTGAACAAGGATGTCAAAATGGATCTGTCTGAGATTTACAAGGAGAACAACATGGGCAGTATGGTTTTAATCGTTGACGATGAATACATTGGCCGCGAAACACTTCAGTCTGTTCTGGAGGGAGAAGGCTATGAGCTTGAAATGGCAGAGAATGGGCTGCAGGCAATCGAAAAGGCAAAAAAACTTTTGCCAGATGTGATCCTGCTGGACGTGATGATGCCAGGCATGACCGGTTTCGAGGTCTGCCAACGCATTCGCAATGACCCGCAGATCGCAGAAATCCCGATCATCATTCTTACCGCTTTGGATGACCGCGAATCCCTGTTGAACGCCTTGAAAGCCGGCGCTGATGATTTTATTTCCAAGCCCTTTGATCGGTACGAATTGCGAGCCCGTCTGATGGGAATTACGCGCCTCAACCGTTATCAAAAACTGATCCAGGAACGCACCAAACTTCGGGAAGCCAACGCACATCTCCTTGCCGCCTACGAAGCCACCATCGAAGGCTGGTCACATGCTCTGGACTTACGTGATCGGGAGACGGAAGGCCACAGCCAGCGCGTGAGTGAGTTGACCGTAAAGCTGGCGGAGGCGCATGGCATGAGCGCTGAGGAAATCATGCACATCCGCCGCGGCGCCCTCCTGCATGATATGGGCAAGATTGGGATTCCCGATGCCATTTTGCACAAGCCGGCCGCCTTGACCGATGAGGAATGGACGATCATGCGCAAGCATCCGCAATTTGTCTATGATATGCTTTCTGCGGTTGAATATTTGCGTCCGGCTCTGAATATTCCGTATTGCCATCACGAGAAGTGGGATGGAACAGGCTACCCGCGCAGGCTCAAAGGGGAGCAAATCCCTCTGGCGGCGCGCCTATTCGCCGTTGTGGATGTGTGGGATGCGCTCACCTCTGATCGTCCCTATCGTCCTGCCTGGTCACAGGAAGATGCACTGATCTTCATCCGCGAACAATCTGGCAAACACTTCGACCCTCAGGTCGTGGATTTATTCTTTAAAGTCGTCAAATAGCTCATTCGAGCCATCTAAGTCAGATTTTTAAGCAAAAGCCAGAATTTCCTGGCTTTTTGCGTAAATAATCATCAGATTTTTCGTTTTAATTAAAGGTATGAATTTCTGTAATATAATTTATCTATCGGGGAAACGGAACGGACAGACACTGGCGCTCTCATTGTAGAAATATTTTCTTAGGTAGTATGGAGGCGACTGTGATTAATCACATTCTTGTTCCACTGGATGGCTCTACACTGGCCGAATGCGTATTGCCGCATATTATGGCAATCGCGCCAGTGACGAATGCACGTGTGACACTCCTGCATGTTTTGCAACATCCGCATAATGGGAACGGGAGTTCGGCAGTTGACCCTGTGGAATGGCATCTGCAAAAGCAAAAATCAGAAAAATATCTCGAGCAGGTTGTCGGCCAGTTGAATAAGTCTGGCATTCTGGCAGTGGAGTCGCTTATTCTGGAGGGGAACCCTGCCAATAGCGTGATCGATTTTGCCCGCAACAATAACGTGGATTTGATCGCACTTAGTACGCATGGACAGAGCGGATTAAGTGGGTGGAATGTCAGCAGTGTGGTTCAAAAAATTCTCCTGCGTTCCCATAAATCCACTTTGCTTGTACGCGCTTATTTGTCCCCCTCCGCAAGCACAACAAAGATACGTTTCAAACGATTATTCGTCGGGATGGATTGTTCGCCCCGTTCCGAATTTGTCCTGCCATTCGCCATTAGCCTGGCACAATTCCACAAATCCCAGATTATTCTCGAATGTGTCGTTGAAAGACCACAGGCCATCAATCGCTTTCCTCTCTCCGAGGAGGATACAGAATTGATCAACAGGTTTGTTGAGAGGAATTACCAGTCAGCCACCCATTACTTCAAACAGCTCCTCAACCAATTCCCGATAAAGGCATTGAAGCTGAAGACTCACGTTTCTATCGGTGATAATGCCATTTCTGTTCTGCACGACCTGGCAGAGGAAGCCAATGCTGACCTGGTAATGTTGGTCGCTCATGGCTACTCAGGAGAGAGGCGCTGGCCCTACGGAAGCGTAACAACCAGTTTCATTGCTTATGGGAATACTTCCCTCATGATCATGCAGGATATGCCTGTCACAGAAATTCATCAGACCCGCGCCGAAATGGCAGTCAGAGAAGGCCAGGGACATTGATCAATGCAAAACACTGTGCCGACACAGCAAGCCGATCTTGTACAACAAAATACTTCCTCACCCAACAGCGGACCTGAAGAAACCATTGCTCAACTTGCTCGGGAATTAAACAAGTGCGCGCCACGGCGTACAAATTTTTACATTCCTGCCCGCTTAAAACAATTTACGGATTTCTTCCAGGAATGCTATGAGTATTTTGACGAAACCACCAAAGCGCAGGTTTCTACTTCCCAGACCGCGGAGTGGTTGCTCGACAATTTCTATATCATTGAGCAGGCAGTCCGCCAAGTGGAAGAAGATTTACCGGCAAACTACTACCAGCGTCTCCCCAAGACGCAAACTGGCTGGCCGCGCATTTACATACTCGCACTGTCAAATACACAAGGGGAGAATACGCGCCTTGATGTTGAACAGTTCAAAAATTTCCTTCAACTCTTTCAGGAGGTGACTCCACTCACTACTGGAGAACTATGGGCATTGCCGTTGATGTTGCGATTGAGTGTGCTTGAATCCCTCGCAGAAGCATTGGCAGCAGCGACCAAACTAAAATGGGATGCAACGTCTCAGCCCAATTTTCACAGGCGAATTGAAACATCCGCTCAAGCTGATCCCGATGAAATTGTCGCCAACTCCATCTTGGACCTGCGCCTTCTGGCAACTCAGAATTGGAAAGCATTTTTTGAATCGACTAGCATTCTCGAGAAAATCCTACGTGGCGACCCGGCTGGCCTCTACGCTCAAATGGATTTTGAGACGCGCAATCATTATCGCAGCGTCATCGAAGAACTGGCACAGGGTTCATCTATGGGTGAAGCAGATATCGCAACGCAGACGGTTCGGCTCGCACAAGAGGGTAATTCAGCACGTGAGAAACATGTTGGATATTACCTCATCGCGCCCGGCAGGGAAGCGCTGGAGACTCGAATTAATTTTCATCCAAAGTTTTCAGGCAAACTAATTCGGTTCATCCAAAAAAATGCCACAACTACCTATCTGGGGAGTATCGCAGCCTTAACCTTTCTATTTGTTCTACTCGCTGTTACCTATGCAATTCAAGCCGGAGGGAATACTCTTCAACTTATTCTGGCCGGAGTTCTCACCATCCTGCCGGCTACTTCTGTATCGATTGATATTATCAATGGGCTGGCAGTAGCTATCATTCCGCCGCGCACACTTCCTAAATTGAATTTCGAGAACGGTGTTCCGGAAGAATATCGAACCATGGTGGTCATTCCAGCCCTGCTTGCCACCGAGCGGGACGCGCCCCTTCTGCTGCGCCAGATCGAGCATCATTTTATAGGCAATAGTGACCCAAACATTTTCTTCGCGCTGATCACCGACTTTGCAGATGCCCCGGAAAAAGAGATGCCTACTGACGGTCAGCCTGTTGAGCAGACCCAAGCCGTAATTGATGAGTTGAACAAAAAATATGGCAATCAGGGCTATCGTCCCTTTTACTTTTTCCACCGTGAACGGATCTGGAACGAAAGCGAAGAATGTTGGATGGGCTGGGAGCGCAAGCGCGGCAAATTGGAGGAATTCAATAAACTGTTAAGCGGCAGCGACTCAACTACCTTCATTGTCAAATTCGGAGACTTGAGCGTTTTACCAACCATCCGTTATGTCATCACACTGGATGCCGATACGGTATTGCCGCGCGAAGCTGCCCGTCAATTGATCGGCACGCTGGCACATCCATTGAACCAGGCAGAGTTCGATCCGGCTTCAGGTGAGATTAAAGCCGGTCACACGATTCTCCAGCCGCGGGTCCAGGTGAGACCGGCCGCCGCGAATCAATCTCTTTTTACGCGCGTTTATTCCGGAGATTCAGCTATCGATCTTTATACGCGCGCAGTATCTGATGCCTATCAGGATTTGTTCGATGAAGGCAACTATGTAGGCAAGGGCATTTATGATGTCCAGGCATTCCAAAAAAGTCTGCAGGACAAAATCCCTGAAAACCGACTGTTAAGTCACGATCTGTTCGAGGGTATGCAGGGACGTTGTGGGCTGGTGACCGATGTTGTATTGTATGAGGATTATCCACCTCACTACTTGATCTACACCGATCGTTTGCATCGCTGGGTACGCGGCGACTGGCAGCTTTTGCCCTGGCTTCGAAAGGAAGTGCCACACCGTACGAAGGGCAAAGCACTCAACACACTCTCCACCATTGATCGCTGGAAGCTTTTCGATAACCTGCGCCGCAGTTTAGTGCCGCCTACGGTGATGGCTTTCCTCATTAGTGGATGGCTATTGTTGCCTGGCTCCAGCCTGATCTGGATGGTCTTTGCGCTTTCACCCTATCTAATGGCTATCGTGAGCAACTTTATTGCTGAACTTCACCACAGTTTTTCCAAACAACACTCAACAGTTGTGACTCGCCCTTTGCGATTGGCGACACTTCGTTCGTTGTTCGAGATCATCTTCCTGCCTCACGAATCATATATTATTTTCGACGCGATCACAACGACGCTGACACGATTATTGATTACCCATAAGAGAATGCTGCAATGGGTGAGCGCCGCTCATACTGTCCAACTTTTTGGCAAGAGGCTGCACTTGAAATCAGCCTGGCAGGCAATGATTATTGCGCCCTTACTGGCATTTTTGTTTTCCATCTTATTGCTATTTTTGTATCCTGAAACGCTCTTGAGTGCCTTGCCCCTCCTCATTGGCTGGATGGCTTCACCGTATATTGCTACGCGTATTGGCCAGCCCACGAAAAAACCTGACAGAAAGATTATCCCTGCACAGGAGCGTAAACTCCGTTTACTGGCGCGTTCCACCTGGTTGTACTTTGAACACTTTGTCGGTCCGGAAGATCGCTGGCTCCCACCGGATCATTTTCAGGAAAACCCACGTGGATTGGTGGCGCATCACACCTCGCCCACCAACATCGGCTTGATGCTGCTTTCCACGCTCTCTGCTCATGACCTGGGCTACATTGGTCCATTGGAGCTATCATTGAGGTTGCGCGATTCCTTTGACAGCATGGATTCTCTGGAACGCGTGCGGGGTCATTTTCTGAACTGGTACGATACGCGCACCTTTGCTCCGCTGCCGCCGCGTTATATCTCCACCGTGGATAGTGGGAATCTGGCTGCCTGTTTGATCGCCCTGCGTCAGGGGTGTTATGAAATGGTGCAAACGCCTGTGATCAATTGGGAAGGATTGCTGGATACGCTTGGCATGCTTTCACTTAGCCTAGAGGAATCAAATTTGGGTCATGCTGCCAATGAATTAAACGCGGCCGTCGCTTCTTTACAGGCTCAGGTAAAGGTTCTCAATGACTCAAATCAATTTTCGCCAGCATTGCTCACGAAGTTGTTCGAGGAAGGTCAAGTGGAGTTGGAAGCAATGCTCTGGGAAGCGATCCAACAATCTGATGAAGATTCCGCGCCGGAGACAACACGCAAGCTTTCGATCTGGATCGACCGTGTGCGCCATCAATTGAGGCGCATCCGAATTGATATTCAAGTGCTGGCTCCCTGGTTACTCGCCCTGGCAAGCATACCCGAACATAGTCAACCTGGTGCGGAATCTGAACGAACGGATGCCTGGAAAGCACTGGAAGAAAATCTTTCCTTGCATCCTCGGCTTGGTGAAATTCCAGATATTTGCAAACGGGCAAATAATCTCATCGAGGAGATCACGGGTCTGTTGGATGAAAATGACAAAGCCGCGTTCGAATGGTGTGAGACGCTGACCTATGATCTTGAGTCCGCGCGGAAGAATACTGTCTCATTGCTGGACAATTATTCCGTCCTCGCTTCGAGGGCCGAATCCTTTTTCCAATCCATGCCATTTGGCTTTCTCTACGACCCGCAGCGGCATGTCTTTCATATTGGTTATAACGTTGAGTCGGGGCGGCTCGACGCCAATTACTACGACCTCATAGCTTCTGAGGCGCGTATCGCCAGCCTGATCTCGATCGCACGTGGTGATGTGCCTCAAAACCACTGGCTTTATCTCGCCCGCCCATTGACGGAAATTGATGACCTGCGCTGCCTGCTTTCCTGGAGCGGCACGATGTTCGAATACTTGATGCCTAACCTGTTCATGGAGAGTTACCCCAATACGTTGATGGATCAAAGCTGCCGCGTGGCGATCGAAGAGCAGATTCGTTATGGGTCTGAACATAATATTCCATGGGGAACCTCAGAAGCTGCCTACTATGGTTTCGATGCAGTCCAGGTTTATCAATACAAAGCATTTGGCATCCCAACTCTGGGATATAAGCGCGGCTTATCCGAGGATTTGGTCGTGGCCTCCTACGCCTCGATGCTGGCACTGCCTTTCATGCCTCAGGCAGTGATGCAAAACCTCTCACGGCTTGAAAATCTGAAAATGTGGGGGACCTATGGTCTTTATGAGTCAGCGGATTTCACTCAGGACCGGTTAAAGACCGGCGAAGATCACGCCATTGTCCGTTCCTTCATGGTTCATCACCAGGGCATGAGTCTGCTTTCCATTTGCAATTATCTGTTTGATAAGCGCATGATCCGGCGTTTCCATGCAGATCCGCGTATCGAAAGCATCGAATTACTTTTGCAGGAACAAACTCCGACTCACGCGCCGACGGAGCATCCCCGCCATCAGCAAATGGATACGATCCGCAATGCCTATACAACGGTCTCTCTTGACCCTTGGCGTGTCTCACCAGAAGCACCGCATACCAAAGTCCATTGTTTATCGAACGGAAAATACAGCCTGATGATCAGCGCGGCCGGCTCCGGTTTTAGTCGCTGGGAAGATATGGAACTGACGCGCTGGCGTGATGATCCCACACTGGATGATCATGGCACTTGGATCTACGTGGAAGATCGAATGAATGGGCAGTTATGGTCCACCACTCACCAACCAACGATGGCCCCTCCCGATCGGAGCGAAGTGAATTTTTATCCTCACCGCGTCGAATTCGAACGACAGGATGGAGACATTGTCCTGCGCACGGTGGTGACTGTAGCCGCCAACGATGATGTGGAAATTAGGCGGATACACCTCACCAACCATGGCGGTCACTCGCGCGTTCTCGCACTCACCAGCTATGCAGAGATCATCCTTACCCAGCAATCCGTGGACCTGCGCCACCCAGCCTATAACAAAATGTTCATTGAAAGCGAGTTTCTACCCAAAGAACAACTCCTGCTCTTCCGACGACGCCCTCGTTCAGCAGAGGAAAAGCCTGTTTACATAGCGCACTTTTTTACAAGTAATCATGAAGATGTGGGTCTAACCGGATATGAAACAGATCGAGCCAAATTCATCGGGCGCGGTGGCACGCTGCGGCGACCCGCGGCGTTCTTAAATTCCAATCAAGCCTCCTTGCTTTCAGGCACGACTGGCGCGACGCTTGATCCGATTTGTTCAGTGCAGGCTGAAGTTATCCTCGCACCCTACCAGACGGTTCAGATTGCCTTCATCACACTGACCGCTCATTCGCGCAAAGAAGTTATTGACCTGGCTCGCCGCTATCACCGCTGGTCGCAAATCGGCAGGGCAACGCAGGAGATCCGTGTGCAGGCAGAACATGAACTCGCGCTGCTTGAGCTCACTTCACAAAAAGTTGAACAATTTCAAAAGCTTCTTTCGCCAATGCTGTATTTCTCAAATGCTTTACGTGCTGAACCAACTATTCTTAACGCCAATACACTTGGACAGCCCGGCTTGTGGTCATTCGGCATATCGGGTGATTATCCGATTCTGCTGATCCGCATGAAACAGGAAGCAGATCTTGACCTGTTGGGTGAAGTCATGCTAGCGCATACCTATTGGCGCAAACGCGGCTTGATGATCGACCTCGTTATCTTCAACCAGCGTGAAACCAGTTATGAACAAGGTTTCAAGGGCCGCATCTATCGTCTGCTCGAACATACCGCCAGCGAGACCTGGCTCAACAAACGCGGCGGCATTTTTATCCTCCAGGAAGATCAGATGAATGAGGCAGAGCAGATCCTCTTGATGACTGTTGCGCGCGTCGTTCTGGATGGAGGAGCGGGTCCCCTTGAACGTCAGTTGTCCAAACTGGATGCCGATCCCGTTCGACTCCCACGTTTTACACCCATCGAACCATTGATTCCTTCGATGGACCCACAGACTGAAATCCACCGGCCAGCGGATCTGATCTTTGATAATGGATTAGGCGGTTTCACCCCAGATGGGCGCGAATACGTGATCTATCTCGAGCGTGATCAATGGACACCCGCGCCATGGACGAACGTAATCGCCACGTCAGAGTTTGGTTGTCTAGTCTCGGAATCAGGCATGGGAACCACATGGTCGCAGAATAGCGGCGAGAATCGTCTGACGCCCTGGCGAAATGATCCTGTGAGTGATACACCTTCTGAAACCATTTATCTGCGCGACGAAGACACCGGTCAGATCTGGTCACCCACACCTCTTCCGGCGCGCGCAGACGCGCCCTATCTCATCCGCCACGGGGCAGGTTATTCTGTTTTCGAGCATGCCAGTCACGGGTTGGAACAGAGCGTGACAATATTCGTCGCTTCCGATGAGCCGGTCAAAATCATTCGTCTAAAGCTTCATAACGCGACCCAGCGTATGCGTCGCATCACTGTAACGTATTATGCAGAATGGGTACTGGGCGTAGCACGTGAGAGTACCACGCCTTATATTGCTCCTGAGTTCTTATCCAATTATTATGCATTGTTGGCGCGTAATGTCTACAACACAGACTTTGGTCAGCATGTTGCATTTTTAGCCTCCACGCGCGAACCGACCGGCGTGACAGCCAGTCGCACAGAATTTCTTGGTGAACTCGGCAACTATATACGGCCTGCGGCATTGGAACGGGTTGGCCTCACACCGCGCGTGGAAACCGGCATTGACCCATGTGCTGTCTTACAGTCCCTGCTCTGGCTCCAACCGGGTGAAACAAAAGAGATTACCTTCCTGCTGGGACAGGGTACAGACCACGCGGATGCAGAAAGACTGATCAGCTACTTCCAAAATATTCAAAATGTGGAAAACGCCTGGCAGGCCCTGGACAAATTCTGGGATGATATTCTTGAGCAGACTCAAGTCCAGACCCCGGACGCGGGTATGGATTTGTTGTTGAATCGCTGGCTGCTTTATCAATCGCTTGCGTGTCGCTTCTGGGGACGCACCGCGTTTTATCAATCCAGCGGAGCGTATGGTTTCCGCGACCAATTGCAGGATGCAATGGGATTCGTCCACACGCGGCCCGATCTAATCCGAGCGCATATCCTGGACGCGGCTGCCCACCAGTTCGAAGAGGGCGATGTGCTGCACTGGTGGCACCCACCGGCCGGACGCGGGCTTCGCACACGTTGTTCTGATAATTTGCTCTGGCTGCCCTATGTCACTGCTCATTATGTAAGCGTGACCGGAGATTCATCTGTCCTTACGGAGAAGATTCCCTTCTTAAGTGCAGAACCATTGAAAGCCGATGAACAGGAGCGTTATGGGCAGTTTCCTGCTGGTGAGAGCAATACGCTCTATGAACATTGCTGCCGAGCCATTGCCAAAGGCATCACCGCCGGTCCACATGGGATTCCTTTGATCGGTGCACACGACTGGAATGATGGCATGAACCGCGTTGGAATTCGTGGAAAAGGTGAGAGTATCTGGCTGGGTTGGTTTCTCTCTTCCACGCTGACCAATTTTGCTGAAATTTGTGACTTGATGGATGATCACCAACGAGCTGATGGGTATCGCGCGAAGACAGTTGAAATTCACAAGGCACTCGAGAAAAACGGCTGGGATGGAGAATGGTATTTACGCGCTTACTACGATGATTCGTCTCCACTTGGATCATCCACAAACAATGAATGCAAGATCGATTCCATTGCGCAATCCTGGGCAGTGATCTCAGGGAATGCAGATTCTGAGCATGCAGTTCAGGCAATGGAATCGGTTTATAAGAATCTGGTCCGGGTCGAAGACGAGATGATCCTGCTATTCACGCCGCCTTTCCAACGCACGCCCCGCGACCCCGGCTATATCAAGGGCTATCCGCGCGGTGTCCGTGAAAATGGCGGACAATACACTCATGCCGCGTTGTGGGCGATCTGGGCATTTGCGCAACTTGGACGGAATGACCGCGCGGCTGAACTATTCCATCTCATCAACCCCATCTATCACGCCGACACTCCTGAAAAGATCAATCGCTATCGAGTGGAGCCTTATGTCATCGCAGCGGATGTCTATAGTGTTGCCCCATACATCGGGCGCGGTGGCTGGACGTGGTACAGCGGTTCTGCAAGCTGGATGTATCGCCTGGGCACAGAAATGATCCTCGGTTTGCAACGCACAGGAGATCGCCTGCACATCAACCCGTGCATTCCTAACGATTGGCCTGAATATCAAATCAATTATCGATTTGGAAAATCGCTCTATCACATCCTTGTTAAAAATCAACAGAACAAGAAAAGTGGAAAAAATCAAATCATCATGGATGGCAAAGGGTTAACCGAAGATTTCGTTCCTCTTTCAGAGGATGGTAAGACGCATGAGATTCTTATCACAATTTCTGCACGCGGTTCAGAGGGTGGATAATCAACCGTTTCCAGTACAGCCGCGTTCTGCTCCCAATAAATTTAGATATTTCTCTGTAAATAAAAGGATACGCTCCGACCGCAAGCGGTCGGAGCGTATCCTTTTGCCAGTATATCCCTTTTACCCCAAACAAGTGCACTTTACTCCTGATTCTCCTCCTGCTCATCAGGCATCCAGTAGGGTGAATAGCCATAGTACTCATAGATATCCAGAAGCCAACCTGCCTCATATTCGGCAGTACCCGGCCAATGATCCTTATCAAACCCCGGTGCATTCTTCAAAACTTCCTTATCCACATCCAAGATGAAAGCATGATCTTCAGTATCCAATAAAAACGCTTCCCAAGGGATCGCAAATAGTTTATCGCCCATCCCCAGAAAACCGCCAAAGGATAATACAGCATAGGCAATATGTCCATCATCAAGGTCAATCATTAAGTCCTTGATAGTTCCAAGCTGTTCACCAGCGGTGTTGAGGACCTTATCACCCACAATAGTGGTGGCAGATAAAACCTGCGGATATTCGTTCACTACTCAATCTCCTTTACCAAGTGGATTGTCATAACTATAAAAGTTAGCTGTGCTTATCACAATGGGGAATCTACCTACCTGTATTGGAAGATTATCCCTTTCTAAAATAGGCTATCTGCTTTTGCGTTTTCCGTTCATAAATTTGTATTGTCATGATTTTTAGATTCACAACTTTATTATCAGCCTGCTATTTCTTTATGAAAGCCAAATAGGAGGCCGCTTCATCCCTGTTGCTTACATTCAATTTCTCCAGGATACTGTGCACATGATTTTTCACGGTCCCAACTTCCACAACCAAACGGGCAGCGATCTCCTGGTTGGTGAGGCCCTCCCCAATGAACTGCAATACCTCAAGCTCGCGTGATGTTAATCGAACCTCTCCATCAATCTTATTTTCAACAGCAGAAAACATTCTGGCAAGATAAAAGAGACGTTCCATCATCGCTCCCGCAATTCTGCTGGAAATTTGTGCCTCTCCTTTTTGAGCCAATCGAATCGCTTCAATGAGTTCAGTCACAGAACTATCTTTAAGAATATAACCACATGCACCTGCTTCGATATATCGAAGCGCCTCATTCTTATTTTCATCCGAAAGGCCCAGTGCCAATACTTTGGTTGAGAAATCGCGATCTATGATCGCGCGCGTAAACTCCAGCGCACCCTGATCTGGCAATCCTGCGCTGACCAAAACAATATCCACCTCCTGTGTTTGAATGAATTCAAGCGCGTCCTTCAGAGTGGTCACACAACCAGCAACCTTTATATCTACCTCTTCTTCCAAAACAGAAGCAAATATATTGCCAATGAGCCGAACCTCGATTACCAGGAGTACTTTAATCAGATCCATTGTTGCCTTATGAGACGAAAAGAGATACCCACTACTTCAGTGGCTCTCTGGAATTTTGCGTTTTATCCTTAGTCCACAAAATGGCAGGTATCTCTATGCTTAAATGTGAATTAATAATCTTTCAATTCTTGTTTGTCCTGCTCCAGATCACCTTTGATATTCTAGCTCTCGGTATAAGTGATTTTCCTGCGCTGAGGAGCGGATCCCTTTACCTTATCACTGACATCTTCCGCCAATTCGCGGGCTCGGCTTTCAATATTCCCCGCCGCAGTTTTCACCTTCTCTCGAACGCCCGTCGCTTCATCTTTGATCTTGCGACGCGTCTCTTCACCCGAGGTAGGCGCCATTAACAAGCCTACGGTCGCGCCAAATACGCTGCCGAGCAGCATGCCAGTGATCACCTTCCCTATGTCTCTTTTGTTTTGATTTTTATGACTCTTCCTTCTCATAGTTTCTCTCCTTTGATTTGGAAACACTTGATTTTGGTCGAACTCAACCAACTACTGCCCACCTTACAGTTCTCCCTTATTACTATAAAAGTAAATGGAAAAATTTATTATGGGGTAAATTCCTAAAGAGATTAGGGAAATGCCCCATAACACAAATCTACATTCCTACTCTATGTTCAGGAATATCATGAATTGATATCCTTTTCCTGGCGGGATAGAGTTAACATGTATAACTAAAAGGAGGCTCACATGTTATCCTGGTCAGTTTTCTTCCTGATCATTGCCCTGGTCGCCGCATTCCTTGGGTTTTCAACTATAGCTGGAGCCGCGGCTGGGATAGCGAAAATCTTGTTTGGGGTATTCCTGGTCTTGTTCCTCATCTCGCTATTCCTTGGACGGCGAGTTGTCT
>Ga0114129_10006440_pt1 | contig 16648 bp, 18 predicted proteins | sample RhiMetdeltSRZDD1_FD_80071 | JGI IMG/M metagenome (GOLD analysis project Ga0114129, IMG submission 80071) | Populus rhizosphere microbial communities from Tennessee, USA - Rhizosphere MetaG P. deltoides SRZDD1 (version 2) (version 2) | ecosystem: Host-associated > Plants > Roots > Rhizosphere >... | reverse complement strand
GAGGGCGGCGGCAGGAAGTGCTCGAGCGTCACGGGCGCGATGTAGGGCTTGGGCTTGCCGCCCATCCCCCGCCGGCGCTCGGCGGCCTCGAGGCCGTCCATGACCGCGGGCAGGGCCTGCGATCCGACCACGAGGTCGATGCGCGGCAGGCGCTTCTTGATGTCGGCGCCCAGGCGCTGCGCCATGCAGCCGGTGACCCCGACCACGACCTCGGGGCGCTGATCCTTGAGACGGATGAGCTCCGACAGCCGATTGAAGGCGCGCTCCTCGGCGTGCTCGCGCACGCTGCACGTGTTGACCAGGAGGACGTCGGCCTCGGCCTCGGCGTCGACGCGCGTGTAGCCGCTCTCGACCAGGAGGCGCTCCATGCCCTCCGTGTCGTAGACGTTCATCTGGCAGCCGAAATTCTCGAGGAAGAAGCGCTTCATGAGTGGGCGAATCCTAACATTGGGCACCCTTCGGTGCCATGCCGGATCAGCGGTAGTGAGCCCTCAACCGGCCCCAGGTGACGGGCTCTGTCGCGATCGGCGGCTCGGTGTGGAACCCCTGGCAAGAGACGACCTGCACGAGCGGATGCAGATGCGTGAAGTCGATCTGCGCCGTGGCCGTGTAGCTGCCGCCGTTGCATCCGGTGTCCAACTCGAACTGGAGCTCGAATCCGTTGCCCGGACACCGGCTGATGTCCATCGTCAGCACCGTGTCCGTGACCAGCGAGGATCGAGGATTGAGTCGGATCCGTGGTCCGAAACCGTTCTCGTCACGGAAGAAGGCCTCGAGATCGCCCTGGCCGTCGAAGTGGCTCTTCTGGAACTTTGCCATCACGTGCATCTCGACGCGGAAGGCCGTCATGCAGACGGTGTCGACCGGACCCAGGAGATCGTAGTGGTCCCGGACGTTCATTCCCGCACCGGCACCGAACTCGATGCCGCCGCTGAACGACGTCAACCGTCCGCTCACGAGGTCGTAGCTGATCGAGGAACGGCCGATCTGGTTCGCGGGATCGCCCAGACACTCGAGCGAGACGCGGGGTTCGAAGGAGGGGGGAAAGGTCTTCTGGTTGCAGTAGTAGTAAGTCTCGGGAGAGGGCGCGCCCGCACGGGAAGAGAGCATGGCGAGCGCGGCGATCACGATCCATGGAACGAGACGTGCATGTCGGATGGGCATGTTCGCTGCCAATCGCGGTTCCCCGAGCAAAGGAGGACGGGGTGTCACCGGGCGTGACACGTAATGTCGATGGTCAACTCGCCCCGGGGCGAGTCGAGACGGTACGGGAAATAAAGGAGACCGAGGGCTGGTCTCTCCTTTGAGGGCGCGAGGAATTCTAGCATGGATTCGCTTCGAGCAAGTCCTCGCGCACGGCGGCTACGCGCGCGCGTAGCCGGGATCCGGGGGTCGCGGCGGCGCGGGCGCGGGCCGGGAGAAATCGCTCGGTCGTTCCGCGAATGACGCCGTCGTCGACGGACTCGACGACGATCTCCACTTCGCGGCCGATCTGCGACGCGAGGAAGGCCTCGTGCTTGCGCTCGAGCGCGGCGCGCAGCACGGCGCTGCGGCGGCGGATCACGGCCGGCGGGACGTGGCCGTCGAGCGTGGCGGCCGGCGTGCCCGGACGGTCGGAGTACGAGAACACGTGGCCGTAGGTGTAGGGCAGGCGCTCCACCATCTCCATGGTGCGCGCGAACGCGGCGTCGTCCTCGCCGGGGAACCCGACGATGAAGTCAGCACCGAGCGCGAATCCGGGCGAGGCCTCGGCGGCGGCGAGCGCGCGGGCTTCGTACGGGGCGCTGCGGTAGGCGCGGCGCATGCGCGCCAGCACGCCATCATCGCCGCTCTGCAAGGGAAGGTGGAGATGGGGACAGAGCCGTGGCTCTTCGCGCAGCAAGCGCAGGAGCTCGGGGCTCACCCAGCGCGGCTCGAGGGAGGACAGGCGAACGCGCGCCGTGGGCGCCGCCTCGAGCACGGCGACGATCAGCTCGGGTAAGGAGACGCGGGGCGTCAGGTCATATCCGTACGAGCCCAGATGCGCGCCGGTGAGGACGAGCTCACCGTGGCCGCGCTGGGTCAGGCCGCGCGCTTCCTCGCGCACGACGGCGAGCGGAACGCTCGTGCTCGTGCCACGCACCGAGGGCAGGGTGCAGAACGTGCAGCTCTGGTTGCAGCCGTCCTGCACGCGCAGGTAGGCGCGCGCATGGCTCGAGGTGCCGGCGACGCGCAGGCCGTTCACGCGCGCCGCGGAGGTTGGCGGCGCGACGGCGACGCCCGTGGTGTCGAGCAGCTCGGGAATCTGGTGCTTGTGGCTGTTCCCGGCCACGAGGCGCAAACCGAGCGCGGTATAGGGCGCCGGATCGCGCTGCGCCGAGCAGCCGGTGACCACGACACGGTCGGCCCCCAAGCTCGACGCCCAGCGACGCGCCAGGCGGCGTCCCTCTCGGTCCGCCGCCTGGGTCACGGTGCAGGTATTCAGGATGACGAGATCGGCTTCGCCCGGGTCTTCCGCCCGCTCGTGACCGGCCGCGGCGAACTGCGCCGCCACGGCGTCGGTCTCGAACTGGTTCAGGCGGCAGCCGTGAGTCACGTAGGCGACGCGCAGGAGATCAGCCCTCCGGGTTCTCCTCCACGGGCAGGCTGGCGTCGACATCGAGGTCGTCGAGCCCCTCGAGGTCCGCCGGCAGCTCGGCCTCCTCGGCCGCGGCCGCGGTGTCCTTGGGGCCGCGCTTGCCCTTCTTCTCCTCGCGCTCCTTGGCCTTCTCCGCCTCGTCCGCCTCCAGCTTGGCGGCCTCGGCGCGCGCGCGATTGCGGCCCGCGGTCCACTCGGCCAGGGTGACGTCGTCCTGGTCGGTGAGCCACTGCTTCACCGACAGCAAGAGCCGGTGGTTGGGCACGTCCACGCGCGTGACCTTGAGCTTGAGCTCCTCGTTGGGCAGGAACGCCTCGGACGGTCGCTTGAGGTCGTCCACGCCCAGCTGTGAGATGGGCACGAAGCCCTCGATGTGCTCGCCCACGTCCACGATGGCGCCGCGGTCGAACAGGCGGGTGATCTTGCCCGTGACCTCGGAGCCCGGCAGGAAGCGGTCGGCGAGCGTCGGCCACGGATCCGCCTCGACCTGCTTGAGGCCGAGCGAGATGCGGCGATGCTCCTTGTCGATGGCCAGCACCGCGACCTCGATGACGTCCCCCTTCTTCACGACCTCGGAAGGATGGGTGACGCGCCGCGTCCACGACATGTCCGACACGTGCACCAGGCCGTCGATGCCCTCTTCCAGCTCGACGAAGGCGCCGAAGTTGGTGAGGTTGCGCACCCGGCCGGTGACCTTGTAGCCAATGGGATAGCGCTCGTCGAGCGTGAGCCAGGGATCCGGCTCCACCTGCTTGAGGCCGAGCGAGATCTTCTCGTTGCCCTGATCGACCTTGAGCACCACCGCCTCGACCTCGTCGCCGATGTTGAGGATCTTGGACGGATGGCGGACGCGGTGCGTCCACGACATCTCGCTCACGTGGATCAGGCCCTCGACGCCCTTCTCCAGCTCGACGAAGGCGCCGTAGTCGGTGATCGAGACCACCTTGCCGCGCACCTTGGTGCCCGGCGGGTACTTCTCGGCCACGCCCTCCCACGGATAAGCCGTGAGCTGCTTCAGGCCGAGCGAGATGCGCTCCTTCTCGGGATCGAAATTGAGCACCTTGACGCGGATCTTGTCGCCGATCTTCACCAGCTCGGAGGGATGCGAGACGCGGCCCCACGACATGTCCGTGATGTGCAGCAGGCCGTCGATGCCGCCGAGATCGACGAAGGCGCCGAAGTCGGTGATGTTCTTGACCACGCCCTCGCGGATCTGGTCCTTGGCCAGCTCCTTCATCACCTCGCTCTTCAGGCGCTGGCGCTCCTCCTCGAGCACGACGCGCCGCGACACCACGATGTTCCGGCGCCGCTTGTTGAGCTTGATGATCTTCACGTGCACGGCCTGGCCGAGCAGCGAATCGACGTTCTGCACCTGGCGCAGAGCGATCTGCGATCCGGGCAGGAAGGCCTCGACCCCGTAGAGGTCGACCACGACGCCGCCCTTGATCTTGCGGATGAGCTTGCCCTCGACGAGCTCGCCCTTGTCGTAGGCCTCCTTGACGCGGTCCCAGACGCGCACGAAGTCGGCGCGCTGCTTGGAGAGCACGACGAGGCCGTCCTGGTTCTCCATCTTCTCCAGGTAGACCTCGACCTGATCGCCGGGCTTGATGGCGTCGCGGTTGGCGAACTCCTGCAACGGAATCACGCCTTCCGACTTGCCGCCGATGTCGACGGTGACCTCGTTCTGGTCGACGGCCAGCACCGTGCCGCGCACGATCTCGCCCTCGCCCAGACTCTTGAGGCTCTCCTCGTACAAGGACAGCATGTTCTCGCGCTGCTCGGTGGTCAGGGCGTCATCGCCCTCGTCGTCTCTTTCCATCATGACGGTCACGGGCGCGCGGCGGCTCTCGCCACGCTCCGGCCGGGCCTGCGGCTCGGTCTCTTCCGCAGGGTTCGGGTGATGTTCGGCGTTCGGCGCATCGATCATGAGAAGTGTTGCCTCCTGGTTCAGTAGGATGCCCCCCGTTCGGTGGGGCCGGGCGCGGTGTCCGTCTCCGGGCCGTCGCTCTCGCGCTTGAGCTGGGCGATCGCCTCCATGACCCGATCCGACACGCGCTGGTAGAGCGCGCGGCCGGTCTCGGCGTCGCCTTCGAGCAGTGCCTCGGCCGGCAGCACGTGGCCGAATTGCACGCGGATCCTCTCCTTGCGCGCGAGACAGCGCCGGATGTGGTTCGTGCCCGAGAGGTACACGGGCACCACCGGCACCCGGGCGTGGGCCGCGATGAGGCCCAAGCCCGGCTTCGCGCGGTGCAGCTTGCCATCCTTCATGCGCCCGCCTTCCGGAAACATCAGCAGGCACTTGCCCTCGCGCAGCACGTCGAGCGCGCGCGCGATGCCGCTCAGGTCGCCGACGCCGCGGCGGATCGGGATGGCGTTCACCGATCGGATCAGGGCGCCGAAGCCCGGGACGCGGAACAGCTCTTCCTTGGCGAGGAAGAACGTCTCGCGCGGCAGGGAGGTCGCGGTCACCGGCGGATCCCAGAACGAGCCGTGATTCGCCGCCACGATGAGTCCGCCGGCCATGGGCACGCGCTCGCGCCCGCGAATCTCCGGCCGGCCCACCACCCGGATGACCCCTCCCGCCAGGGTCAGGATCGTCCGGTACCAGGGATGCATGGCAGCCACAGACTCTCTCAGCCGGCCCGCGCCGCCCCGAGATCCGGGTGACGCGCGCGGATGGCTTCCAGCACCACCTCGACCTGCTCCTCGGTGCTCAATCCCGTGGTGTCGACGACCAGACTCCCGGGCGCGGCCACGAGCGGCGCCACCGCCCGCTCGCGATCGCGGCGGTCGCGCTGCTCGAGCTCCTCGCGCACCTCTTGTGGCGAGCCGGCGATGCCGCGCGCCGCCAGCTCCTGGCCGCGTCGCCGGGCCCGCTCGTCGAGCGAGGCGTCGAGGAAGATCTTCACGGTCGCGTCCGGAAACCCCACGGTTCCCATGTCGCGTCCCTCGGCGACCACCGAACGCTCGCCCGCGATGCGCCGCGCGATGGCGAGCACGCGCTCCCGCACTTCGGGCCGAGCCGCGAGCCGCGACGAAAGGTCGGTCGCCGCCGGCAGGCGAATCTCTCCGGTCACGTCCTCACCGTCCACGAGGACCCGCGTTCCCTCGGTCGTGGGAACGAGATCGATCTGGGTGGCGAGCAGCGAATCGCGAATCGCCTCGGCGTCGTCCGGGGAGATCCCGAGCCGGGCGGCGCGAACGGCCAGCGCGCGGTAGAGCGCGCCCGAGTCGAGATAGAGCCAACCGAGTCGGCGGGCCACTTCCCTCGCGGTCGTCGATTTTCCGGCCGCGGCGGGTCCATCGATGGTCACCACAAGGGAAATCACCGGGAGGAAACCAGCGCCAGGAGGCGAGAATAGAAGCCGGGATAGGAGGTGTCAACCATGCGTCCCCCGCTCACCTGGACTCCCTCTTGGGCCCGTAACCCCGCGATCAGGAAGCTCATGGCCAGGCGGTGGTCGGCCTGGGTGGCGAGGCGCCCGCCGGTGAAGTCCCGGCCCCCCACGCCCTCGATGTCGAGGCCGTCGGGCCGCTCCTTCACGCGCACCCCCAGGCGCCCGAGCCCGCGGGCCAGACCCCGCAGGCGATCGCTCTCCTTGGCCCGCAGCTCCTCGGCGCCGAACAGGCGCGAAGTGCCGGCCGCCATGGCGGCGGCCACGCCCCAGATCGGGATCTCGTCCACCAGGTCGGCGACCTCGCGTGCCTCGACGTCCGTGGAGCGCAGCGGCGCGTGGCGCGCCACCACCCGGCCGAGCGGCTCGCCCGCCGCCTCGCGCCCGGCCTCGGCGCGTACCTCGGCCCCCATGCGCTCGAGCACGCGCAGGAGTCCGGTGCGCCGCGGATTGAGGTTCACGTCGAGGATCTCGATCTCGGAGCCGGGCACGAGGAGCGCGCCCACGATCCAGAACGCCGCCGCCGAGAAGTCGCCGGGCACCTCGATGTCCGTACCGCGCAGCGCCCCGCCGCCGGCCACGCCGACCTCGCCGCGATCGTTGGCGAGCGCGCGGCCGCCGAACGCGGGCAGGAGCCGCTCCGTGTGGTCGCGCGACGGGCGTGGCTCGGCGATCCAGGTCTCGCCCGAAGCCCCGAGCCCGGCGAGCAGGAGGCAGGACTTCACCTGCGCGCTGGCCACCGGCGATGCGTGGCGGATGCCGGAGAGGCTCCCGCCGCGGATGGCGAGCGGCGCCCGCGTGCCGCCACCGGCGCCGTCGACGCGCGCGCCCATGCGCCGCAGAGGCTCGGCCACGCGCGCCATGGGGCGGCGGCGCAGCGAGCGGTCGCCGTCGAGGACGCAGAAGACGTCGGCCGTCGCCACGCTGCCGGCGAGGAGCCGCAGGGCGGTGCCGGAATTGCCGAGATCGAGCGGCTCCGCCGGCTCGCGCCACCGTCCGCCGACGCCGCGCACGCGATAATCGAAGCGCTCGGACTCCTCGAGCGACTCGTCCTCGACGCGCGCGCCGAGCGAGCGCAGGGCCCGGGCCAGCGCCGCGCAGTCCGCTCCGGGATTGGCGCCGCGCACCTGGGTCTCGCCCTCGGCCCAGGCGCCGAGCAGGAGCGCGCGATGCGTGATCGACTTGTCGCCGGGCACGCGGAACGAGCCGCGCAGCGGACCGGAGGAGCGCGAGGCGAGCGGCACGGGCCTCGCGCTCAAGCGTCGGCGAAGCGGCGGCGAAAGGCGCGCGCTCCGGCGGTCCAGGCGGCGAGATCGCGGGCGCCTTGCGGGGCTTCGAGGCGATCGGCGAAGGCGTCGAGCTCGCGGGCCAGGGCGCGCGCCGCGGGCGCGGTCAGCTCGGCGTGGCGCCGGGCAGCGACGAGCACCGGCTCGTCGTCCTCGAGAAGAGGCGACGTGACCGAGAGGAAGGCCGGCGACACGAGCAGCTCCTCGGGGGTGCCGGGGACGATGGCGCGCGCTCCGAGCGCAGCGAGGGCGGCGGCGCTCACGCGCGGCAGCCACTCGGTGAGCGCGGCGTGGCGGTCGTGCTCGGCGGCCTCGAGGACGAGGGGCACGGCACCGAGGAGGAGGCAGAAGCGCTCGGCGGCGGCGAGAGCGGCGCTCGGAGCGCCGGGAACCGGCGCCAGCGCCACGGTGGCGCCGACGAAGTCCTCGTCCATGGGCTCCTCCGCCTCGCGCAGCCCCGAGACCAGCGGATGGCAAGCGACGAGAAAGCGGCCGGGGGCGCGGACGAGAGCCGCCGCACACGCCGACGCGGCATCGCCGAGCGAGGGCGAGACGACGAGGAAGAGCGCTTCGGGATGGAGAGCGCCGGCGCGAAGGATCTCCTCCGGCTCGGGCTCGCCGGCGCACCAGACGAGGAGGTCGGCGCTTTCCGACTCTCCGTCGGCGAGGCTACGCGCGGCCCGCGCCGCGATCGCCGCCGACAGGCGACTCGCCGGCTCGCTCGCGCCCCAGATGCGGGCGCGCACGAACGGTGGACGCGGAACCGGGGCGGGCACGCGGCTTCCGGCTAGTGGCGATCGGGATCGGTGCCGCGCGGCTTGGGGCTCGGGCGGCGCGCCGGCCGGCGGCCCCAGGTGCCGCGCTTCTCGTCGCGCGGACGCTCCTCCGAGCGCTCGGGAGCCCCGTGCTCGGGGCGCGGAGCGGTGCTGGCGTCGCGCTCCTCGCGCGCCGACCTCGGCTCCTGTCCGCGCCGTTCCCCGCGCCATCCGCCGCGTCCGCCGCGACGTGGACCCCGGCCGCGCCCGCGCTCCGGACGCTCGCCGCGGGCGCCACCGGCGCGCTGCTCGCCACGCCCCTCGGGAGCGCGGCCCTCTCCCTGGGGGCGGCCCCGTGGCGGTCGATCGCGGCGCGGCCGGCCGGTGCCCGCGTGGCGCGCATCGCCGTGGCCCTGCCCCTGCCCCGGGGCGTGACCTCTCCCCGGGTGGGCTCCGCGCGGGGGTCGCCCGCGCTCGCCACGGGGATGGGAGCCACCGCGCGGTGCGGCGTGGCCCCCCTGCCCGTACGACGAGCGTCCGCCCTCGCGCGAGGACGTGCGCCGGTCGTCGCGATAGCCGCCGCCGTGGCGCGGGCCGCCTGTCCGTCCGCCGGTGCGGGGCCGCGCCCCATGCCGCGCATGACCGCCGTGTCCGCGCGACGGGCTCGAGATCGGTGAGCGGCCGGACGGCACGCGCTCGTCGTCGGAGCGCACGGAGCGCAGGAGCCTCCAGGCCACGAACGCGTCCAGCAGGTTGCGGGCATCGGGCTCGAGCGCGGTGAAGCAGCAGGCGAGGTCGTATTCGCGCTCCGCCATCTCCTCGCCGTTGGCCTTGGCGGCCGGCTCGCAGCGCACCACGACACCTTCGGCGCGCAGGCTGCGTGACGCCTTCGACAGGCTGCCGAACGGGGGCAGGATCACGGTGACCGCCACCTTGGAGAGCGGGGCCAGGTACTCGCCCGTGCGGCAGGCGATGCCGCTCCGGCTCAGGTCGATGCTCTCGGTCGTGACCACGAGCCGGGTGTCGGGCTCGGTGAGCTGCAGCGGCAACCGCGCATCGACGCGCGGGGCGATGCGTCGCTCGGCGGAAGTCTCTCGGTTCACGTCATCCTCCCCCATCGTTCTCGCCCTCGCTTGCGCCGTCCCGAAGGCGGCCGCGGCCGGGGTCCGACCAGAGCCAGCTCCAGCTCGCGCCCCGGCACGTCGACCCGGGCGATCGCCACGCGGACTCGGTCTCCCAGACTGAAACGTCGCTTGCTCCGGCGTCCCACCAGGCGCACGCCGGCTTCGTCCATGTGAAAGTCGTCGTCGATCGCGTCGCTCACGCGGCAAAAGCCGTCGACCGGAATCGCGTCCAGCTCGACGAACACGCCGCGCGGCACCACCCCCGTGATCGTTCCTTCGTACTCCTCTCCCAGGAAGGGGATCAGGAAGCGCAGCGACTTGAGCCGCACCGATTCCCGTTCCGCGTCCTGGGCCGTGCTCTCGCCCTGCGTCGCGTGCCGTGCCAGTCCGGCGAGGCCGTCGCGCCACGTCTCCTCGATGCGGCGCCCGTCCTCGTCGAGCCGCGCCACCCACGCCGCCCGTCCCGGCCCTTTCGCCGGCTCGGTCAGCCAGTGCCGGACCTGGCGGTGGTCGAACAGGTCCGGATAGCGCCGGATCGGAGACGTGAAGTGACAGTAGCCGCGCGTCGCCAGCCCGAAGTGTCCGACGTCGGTCTCGCGGTACGCGGCGCGCGACAGCGAGCGCAGCACGAGCTGGTGCACCAGGCGCCGCTTCTCCGGCGGCAGCGGCATGGCGATGAGCCGCTGCAGCGATCGGGCCACGTTGTCGCCGCCGCCCAGGTGCGGCAGCCCGAGGGCCCGCAGCTGGGTCTCGAGCGCCGCCAGCTTCGTCGCCGGCGGCGGCTCGTGCACGCGGAACAGGAACGAGACCCCGCGCCGCTCCGCCTCCTCGCCCACCAGCGTGTTGGCGAGGAGCATGAACTCCTCGATGACGCGATGCGCCGGCTGCCGGTCGCGGCGCTCGACGGCGAGCGGGCGGCCGTCGGCCGCCACGCGCACCTTGACCTCGGGCACGTCGAGATCGAGCGCGCCGCGGGTCAATCGCCTCTGGAACAGATGCTCGGCCAGGGCGCCGACCTTGCGCAGCCCTTCGGTGACCTTTGGATCGTCCGCCGCGGCGCCGTCCAGGATCTTCTGACCCTGCGCGTACGTGAGCCGCGCCCGGCTCCGGATCCACCCCTCGCACACGCGGTAGCGATGCACGCCTCCGCGCTCGTCCATCTCCGCCAGCACGGAGAGCGTGTACCGCGTCTTACCCGGGACCAGCGAGCACAGATCCGACGACAGCCTCTCGGGCAGCATCGGGACCGCCTGCCCGGCGAGGTAGACGCTGGTCGTCCGCTCCTGCGCCGCGCGGTCGAGCGCCGACCCCGCGGTCACGTAATGCGTTACGTCGGCGATGTGGACGCCGACCTCGGCCAGCCCCCCGCCCAGGGAGCGCCACGAGAGCGCGTCGTCGAAGTCGGCCGCGTCCTCCGGATCCATGGTGAAGCAGATCCGGTCGGTCAGGTCCTCCCGCCCGGGCGTCAGGCGTTCGGGAGGCTTGGCGCGCGCCGCCTCGTCGAGCGCCTCGCGCGGGAAGGTCGTTGGCCAGCGGTAGCGCGACAGCACCGCCGCGTTGTCCCAGCGCGGATCGTCCTCGGCCCCGAGCACCTCGACGAGGTGTGCCCGCTCATCGTCCCACGGGCACTCGGCGATGACGTAATCGCCGGGCTCCGGCCGATGCGGGCCGGTCACCACGAGCGCCCGCCGGCCCCGCCGCGCTCGGCCGGACGGATGAAACCACAGGACGCCGCGATGGAACTCGACCACGCCCAGGAGGCGGTCCGGCGCCTCGGGCCGCGGCCCCGCGGGACGCTCGCGCGTCCGCTCGCGATGCGGCCGCGGCTGGCCGCGGGCCGGCGTGTGCCGCCCGCGCCCCCGCCTCACGGCCTACGCTAGCTCTGCCACGTGCGCTTCTTGTGGCGATTCTTGCGCAGGCGCTTCTTTCGCTTGTGGGTGGCGATCTTCTTCCGCTTCCTTTTCTTCCCCGAACCCATGGACTCGGTTCCTCCGCGAAGTGGTCTTAGCCGGACGCCGTGTTGCCACCGGGCGGCCCGGAGGAGATGAGCGCTTTCAGCTCTTTGGACGGCTTGAAGACGGGCACGTGCTTGGCGGGGACGAGGACTTCCTCCCCGCTGCGCGGGTTGCGAGCCCGGCGAGCCCGGCGCTCGCGCACCTTGAAGGTGCCGAAGCCCCGGATCTCCAGATGATGACCTTCGGCCAGGGCCTTGGAGATGGCCTCCAGCAGATCGTCGACGATGAGCGCCGTGTGATTCTTGGACACGCCGGTCTTGGCGGAGATTTCTTCGACCAGGTCCGCCTTCGTCATTCCCTCACCTCCGAGACGTGCGGGAGCCGCACGCGCAGGAACCACCGCAGGCGCAAGCGCCCGCGGACCTACCGGCGGCCGGGGTATCCGCCGAAGCGATCGCGAAGCGCGAAGGCACGCGAGCCCGCCGCGTGGTGCCGCAGCCCGGGCAGGCGCCTTCGCGCGGAGCGGAGGTCGCGGACCACTCTTCGTAGACGCGACCGCACTCCAGACAACGGTACTCGTAGTTGGGCATCGCGTGTCCCGCGCCCTAGGCGCGCGGCTCGGGATCCACTTCGTCGATGACGCCCACGATCAGCGTGCGAATGGGACCGCGCGGGCGGGCGAGCACCTGGGCCGCCGCGTTGCCCTCGTCCACGACCAGCACCCGATCCCCCTCGCCCGCATCGACCGTGTCGAGCGCCAGCTGCGGCCGGCCCCGCGTGCCGCCCGCGGGATCCTCCTCGTCCACCAGGAGCAGCTTGGCCCCGGCCAGCGCCGGATGCTTGATGGTCGCGATCACGTTGCCGATGACGCGCGAGATGCGCAAGGCCGCTCCTCAGGTCTCGATGCGGTCGACGAGCACGACGATGGCGGCGTCGGCCGGATTGACCGGGTCGGCGATGGCCTGTGCCGCCTCGCGTCCCTTGACGAAGAAGACCCGCTGGCCCTCGCCCGAGGACACGACGTCGAGCGCCACCACCGGGCGCCCCTGGGGCTTTCCGTCCTCGCGGATCGGCTGCACGAGGCGCAGGCGCTGGCCCGACCACACGGGCACCTTGCGCGTGCACACCACCGTGCCGACCACCTCGCCGAGCTGCATGCGCCTAGAGGAGCTGGGCGCGCGCGGCCTGGTGGAGCCGCGGGATGATGGACCAGTCGGCGAGGCGCGCGCCAGCGGCGGCCCGCCCGGCGGTCATCGCCGCCTCGACGTCGTGCACGGTCCCGGTGAGATAGACGAAGCCCTTGCCGCCCAGGCCCTGCGCCAGCCGGATGCGCCGCAACGTGATGCGCGCGGCCTTGGCGGCCCGGTCGGCGGCCCAGATGGCGGCCGCCACGCTCGTCGTCTCGATCACCCCCAGGGCGTCGTCGTCGCCGGCGCCGGCGCGGTCCTCGAGCGCCGGCAGCACGCCCGAGTGGAGCTGCGGGATGAGCAGGTCGTCGACGCGCTTGTCGCCCGCGAGATCGACGCCGCGGCCGTGCGAGGCGCGCGTCGGCCCCACGTCGCCGCCGAACAGGACCACGAACTTGCCCGGGCTCACCTCGCCCGCGAACAGGAGCTCGACCGGCGCCATCTTGAGAACCCCGTCGGCGACCACCGCGCCGCGGGCCACGGAATCGGTCTCGATGAGCCCCAGCGCCTCGATGGCGGAGAGCGAGCCGGCGTCACCCGGCTGCGCCGTCGAGCGCAATCCGGCGGGGCGCTCGCGCGCCGCGGCTCGCGCCTGAGCCATGCTAGGCCACCTCGACGCCGGCGTGCTTGCTGTAGATCGTGCGGCCGAGCGACTCGATGGAGTCGACGATGCCGCAGATCACGGCGTCGACCGGCTTGTCCTTGGTCATGTCGGTGAGGCGGGCGCTCGATCCGGCGGCCACGAGCACGAGCTCGCCGAGGCCGGCGCCGACCGCGTCGGCGGCCACCACCCAGGTGCCGGTGGGCTGGATCTTCGAGTCGACCTCACGCGTGAGCAGGAGCTTGAGTCCGAGGAGGGCCGCGTCCTTCCGCGTCGACACCACGGTGCCCACGACCTCGGCCAGGATCACGCCGCCTAGGCTCCCTTCCGCGACTCCGAGCGGCCGATGGGCAGCACGTCCTCGAGAGCGGGATGCGGGCGCGGGATGACGTGGACCGAGATCACCTCGCCGACCTTCGCCGCCGCGGTCGAGCCGGCCTCGGTGGCGGCGCGCACCGCGGCGACGTCGCCGCGCACGATCGTGGTCACGTAGCCGCCGCCGATCTTCTCGTAGCCGATGAGGCGAACCTTGGCCGCCTTCACCATGGCGTCGGAAGCCTCGACCATGGCCACGAAGCCGCGCGTCTCGATCAGTCCCAGCGCTTCTTCCATCGATTCCTCCCGGATTCCTTCCGGAGTGCCGTTGCGGCTACTTGAGCAACGGGTCTTCGAGCGACTCCCACGGCATCGGGATCACGTGGGCTCGGATCACCTCGCCGATGCGTCCGGCCGCCGCCGCGCCCGCTTCCACGGCCGCGGTCACGGCGCCGACGTCACCGCGCACCACGGCGGTGCACATGGCCGGATCGATCTGGACCCACTTGGTGAGGCCCACGACGGCCGCCTTGGACATGGCGTCGGCGGCTTCGATCATGGGGATGAATCCGCGCGTCTCGATCAGGCCCAGAGCCTGGCCGCGGGCGTTCGTACCCTTCAACTGCCCTGTCCTCGATGGGTCGGGAGCATCGCGGCCGGACGCTATCAGAAGGGGGAAAAGGCGTCAACGACGACACTTACGGTTGTGCTCCGAAGATTGCAGATCGGGCCTAGGCGGACACTCCAGGGGGCAAACACCGGGCGGGGCGGCCGGATCCGGGCGGCGGGGCGCCGCCCGGAGAGTCATCTGCAATCTTCCGAGCACCTGAAAAAGGGAGAAGCTCCCCACCTTTGCCGTGTGCTCGGTCCGTGAAACTCCGCATCGAGGCGTTCGGGGATAAGTCCACGATCGAGCGAAGCACGGGCACGTCAGGGAGCTTCGTCCACTGCTATTCGTCTGTGGGCCGGCTCCGCCACCCGTCCGGCCTTCGACCGAAAACAATTGCAACCGACGTGCCACGGTCAGGGCGCTGTGAAGCGCTTTCGTGACCGACGCTCTAATTGGGCGTGGGACGTGGAGTTCGGGAGGAAATCGCGACTCGGCGTGGCCGGCGGCGGATGGCCCCTGGTGGCCGCCGGGCGGGGTTTCGCGGGGTTTGGCTGGGTCAATTGCCACGGGCTGGGGAAGCTCACCCGCCCCCGGCGGGCTAGCGCGCGACCAGGTCGCTCCCGGTCATCTGCGGGGAGGGCTCGAGGCCGACCAGGCGGAGGATGGTCGGCGCCACGTCGGCCAGCCGGCCATCCGCGAGCCGCAGCGATCGCTCCCCCGTCCCCAGGATGACCAGCGGCACCGGGTGATCGGTGTGCGCGGTGTGCGGGCAATCGTGGACCTCGTCCCACATCTCCTCGGCGTTGCCGTGATCGGCGGTGACGAGGAGGACCCCTCCCGCCTTCTCGACCGCGCGCTCGACCCGGCCCAGGCAGGCGTCGAGCGTCTCGATGGCGCGCACCGCCGCCGGCAGCACACCGGTGTGCCCCACCATGTCGGCGTTGGCGTAGTTCATGACCACCAGGTCGTGCTCGCCGCCGGCGAGGTCCTTCTCCAGCGCGTCGGTCACGCCCACGGCACTCATCGCCGGCTCGAGATCGTAGGTGGCCACCTTGGGCGAGGGCACGAGCACGCGGTCCTCGCCGTCCATCGGCTTCTCGACGCCGCCCGAGAAGAAGTAGGTCACGTGCGCGTACTTCTCGGTCTCGGCGAGGCGCAGCTGGCGCAGGCCACGCGCCGCGTAGACCTCGCCCAGCGTGCCCTCGACCTTCTGCGGCGGGAAGGCGATGGGCAGCCCGAAGGAGGCGTCGTAGCGCGTGAAGCACACGTACTGCAGGTCGGCGGGGCGGTCGGGGCGCTCGAACGGTACATCGTCGAGCGCCAGGGCGCGCGTGATCTGGCGCACGCGGTCGGGCCGGAAATTGAAGCACACGCAGGCGTCCCCGCCGCGGATGCGCGCCACCGGCTCGCCGCCCGCCTCGCGCAGGACCGTGGGGGCGACGAACTCGTCGTTCTCCCCGCGCGCGTAGGCCCGCTCCACCGCCTCGCGAAACGACGACGCGCTCTCCCCTTCCCCGCGCACCAGCGCCCGGTAGGCGCGCTCCGTGCGCTCCCAGCGCTGGTCGCGGTCCATGGCCCAGTAGCGCCCGCTCACCGTGGCCACCCGCCCCACCCGCGCGGCCGCCAGCATCTTCTCCAGCTCGTCCACGTAGCGCGGGGCCGAGCGCGGCGGCGTGTCGCGGCCGTCGAGAAAGGCGTGGACGAAGACGCGCGCCAGCCCCCGCCGGTGCGCCAGCGCCAGCAGGCCGGCGACGTGATCGATGTGGCTGTGGACGCCGCCGTCGGAGACGAGGCCCAGGAGATGGAGGCTCCCGCCGGTGCGCACGGCGTGGTCGCAGGCCATGGTGAGCTCGGGATTCTCGAACAGCGAGCCGTCGCGCACGGCGCGCGTGATGCGCAGGATGTCCTGGTAGACGACGCGCCCGGCGCCCAGGTTCAGGTGCCCGACCTCGGAGTTGCCGAACTGGCCGGCGGGCAGGCCGACGTCCTCACCCGAGGCCGAGAGGCGCGCGTGCGGGGCCTGGGACCACAGGCGATCCCAGTGGGGCGTCCGGGCGACGGAGATGGCGTTGGTCGGCGAGTCGGGCGCCAGGCCGAAGCCGTCGAGGACGCAGAAGACGAGCGGCCGGCGCGGCGGCGCCGGCGTCATGCGAGCGCGCTCTTCTCGGCGTAGTGGCAGGCCACCCAGTGGCCGGGCGTGATCTCGCGCAGGAGCGGCTCCTCGCGCGCGCAGCGGTCGCCGTCGGCGAGCCGGCAACGCGGATGGAAGCGGCATCCGGAAGGCGGGCGCGCCGGACTGGGCACGTCGCCCTTCAGGACGATGCGCATCTTCTTGGCTCCCGGCTTGGGCACCGGAATGGCGGACAGGAGCGCCTGCGTGTAGGGATGGCGCGGGTCGGCGTAGAGCGTGTCGCTGTCCGCGAGCTCGACGATCTTGCCCAGGTACATGACGGCGACGCGGTCGGAGATGTGCTCGACCACCGAGAGGTCGTGAGCCACGAACAGATACGTGAGTCCGAGCCGCTCCTGCAGCTCCTGGAGCAGGTTCAGGATCTGGGCCTGGATCGAGACGTCGAGGGCCGACACCGGCTCGTCGGCGACGATGAGCTTGGGGTTGACGGCGAGCGCGCGCGCCACACCGATCCTCTGGCGCTGGCCACCCGAGAACTCGTGCGGATAGCGGCGCGCGTGGTCGGGCGACAGGCCGACGAAGCGCAGGAGCTCGGCCACGTTGTCGCGTGCCTCCTTGCCCTTCGCCGTCTTGTGGATGGCGAAGGCCTCGCCGATGATCGAGCCCACGGTG
>Ga0114129_10006439_pt1 | contig 16649 bp, 15 predicted proteins | sample RhiMetdeltSRZDD1_FD_80071 | JGI IMG/M metagenome (GOLD analysis project Ga0114129, IMG submission 80071) | Populus rhizosphere microbial communities from Tennessee, USA - Rhizosphere MetaG P. deltoides SRZDD1 (version 2) (version 2) | ecosystem: Host-associated > Plants > Roots > Rhizosphere >... | reverse complement strand
TCATGCGCATGCTCATGCCGAGCCATGCCAAGAACGTGAAGTCGTACCGCGACAACCTGCCGATCTTCACCCGCCACGGCATCGAGAGCCAGCTCGACGCCATGTTCACGCCGGTGATGCAGCTGCGCTCCGGCGGCTATATCGTGCTCAATCAGGCGGAGGCGCTGGTCGCCATCGACGTCAATTCCGGGCGCGCGACCCGCGAGCACCACATCGAGGACACCGCGCTCAAGACCAATCTGGAAGCCGCGGAGGAGATCGCCCGGCAGTTGCGCTTGCGCGATCTTGCCGGCCTGATCGTCATCGACTTCATCGACATGGACGAGAAGCGCAACAATCGCGCGGTCGAGCGTCGATTGAAGGAATGCCTGCGGCACGATCGCGCGCGCATCCAGGTCGGACACATCTCGCATTTCGGGCTGCTCGAAATGTCGCGCCAGCGCATCCGCTCGAGCGTGCTGGAGAGCTCGACCGAGAAATGCCCGCATTGCGGCGGCACCGGCCATGTGCGCTCGGTATCGTCGGTGGCGCTGCAACTGCTGCGCTCGCTCGACGAAATGCTGCTCAAGGGCGCCACCCACAATCTCACGGTGCGCACGCGCTCCGAGATCGCGCTCTACCTCCTCAACCACAAGCGCGCCCATCTGCGCGCGCTCGAGGAGCGCTTCCGCATCGTCATCATGGTCAACGCCGATGCCACGGTCGAAGGCCAGGTGTCGTTCGTGATCGAAAAGGGCGAACAGGTCCACAGCCCGGAGCAGGCAAAGGCCTTGGCACTGCAGCCGGCGACCGCGGTCCCGGCGCCGCTCGACGAGGACGAGGACGAAGACGAGTTCGAGGTGGAGGAAACCGCCGAACTCGAAGACCGCGTGATGGCCGCGCCGGAAGACGAGGGCGAGGGCGAGGGCGAGCCCGGTCAGGAGCAGGGGCTCGAGCAGGGCCCGGATGGCGGTCCAGGCCGCAAGCGCCGGCGGCGGCGCCGCGGCCGTCGCGGCGGCGAGGGTCGCGAGGCCCAGCCGGAGCGTGACGGCGGGACATTTGCGCCGGAGCACGAGGCGGAGTTCGCGCCGCAACCCGGCAATGGCGAACCGGCTCACGCCGAGGAAGGGCGTGAGCCCGCCGACGGTGCGAGCGGCGCGGAAGCAGCCGGCGAATCCGGCGGCGAGGCCGAGCGCCGGCGGCGGCGGCGTGGCCGTCGCGGCGGACGGCGAAACCGTCGCGGCCGCGAGGGCGAAGGCGTGGCGGCAGAGGGCGTCACCGGAGACCAGCCGGAATTCGGATCCGCCGTCACGGCCGCCGAGGACAGCGGCTTCGCGTCCGAGCCCGAAGCCGCACCCGTGCCGTTGCCGGTCGCCGAGCCGCAACACGACGTGCCCCGGCAGATCGAGGCGCGCTCCGATACCCATCCGGAACCAAGCGAGGCGCCGGCCCCGCAGATGGCGGCATCAGTGGTACCCGAACCGGTTGCCTCGGAGCCACCGCGACGGCGCTCGACCGTGCGTGAGCCGGTCACGCAGGTCTTGCGCGACGAAGGACCGGCGTCCGCTCCGCCCTCCCCGTCGCCGATGCCGGCGGAGCCGGTGGTGTCGAGCCCGGCGGAAAGCGAGAGCGCTGATCGTCCGCGTCGTTCCGGCTGGTGGAGCAAGCGTGTGCTCGGCAGGGGCTGACGGTCCTTGTCGCCAGCCGCCGTCGCCGACCGTCGCCGCGGGCACGCCCGCCGGCCTCACCCGGACGCTTGACGGAAACGTGCGATGAAAAGCGGCTGGGTGGACAGCGAGGCGCAAGCGGCGATCGACCGCTATGCGGCGCGCGGCATCGGACGCGATCTGGCAACGCGCGTCTACACCACCCGCCTGCTCGGGCGCGATCCCAAATTGGTGCTGCACGGCGGCGGCAATACCTCGGTGAAGACGACCATGCCCGACCTCCTCGGCGACGAGGTCGCGGTGCTCTGCGTCAAAGGCTCGGGCGCGGACATGGCGGCGATCGAGCCGGCGGGACTGCCGGCGGTACGCCTCGATCGTCTGCGCAGGCTGCGCGCGCGCACCGAGCTCACCGACGAGGACATGGTACGCGTCCAGCGCGAGAACCTGCTCGAGCCCGCGGCGCCGAACCCCTCGGTCGAGACCTTGCTGCACGCCTTCCTGCCGCACCGATTTGTCGACCACACGCACGCCAACGCCATCCTGAGCCTTGTCGACCAGCCGGACGGCGAAGCCATCTGCACCGAGCTCTATGACGGACGGATGAGCGTCGTTCCCTACGTGATGCCGGGCTTCGCGTTGGCGAAAATGGCGGCCGACGTGTACGACGCCAAGCCCGATGTCGAAGGGCTGATTTTGCACAAGCACGGCATCTTCACCTTCGGCGAAAGCGCGCGCGAAGCCTATGAGCGCATGATCGCGCTGGTGACGCTGGCCGAGGAGCGACTGCAGCGCAATCGCAAGGCGGTATTCGTGACCGCGCAGTTGCCGCAGGCGGTCGCGCCGTTGACCGCGGTGGGGCCGATCCTGCGCGGCGCGTGCAGCCGCAAGGACGCCAACGTCGAAGGCGCATGGCGACGCCTGATCCTCGACTTCCGCACCGGCCCGGAGATCGTGAATTTTGTCGGCGGCGCCGACCTTGCCCGCTATAGCCAGGCTGGCGTGGTGACGCCCGATCACACCATCCGCACCAAGAACTGGCCGCTGGTGGTCGCCGCGCCCGCGGACGGCAAGACCGACGATTTCAAGCGCGCCGCGCGCGCCGCGGTGACCGCCTTCGTCGAACGTTACGACAGCTATTTCGCGCGCCAGAATGCGCGCGTCGGCGGCATCAAGAAGGCGCTCGATCCGTTGCCGCGCGTTGCGCTGGTCCCCGGCCTCGGCCTGTTCGGCCTCGGGCGATCGAAAAAGGATGCAAGGATCGCCGCCGACCTCGCGCAATGCGCGATCGAGGTGATCACCGATGCCGAGGCGATCGGCCGCTTCGAGTCGATCTCGGAAGCCGAAATGTTCGACATGGAATATTGGTCGCTCGAGCAGGCGAAGCTCAGCGCCGCGGCCGAGAAGCCCCTCGCCGGCCAGATCGCGGTCATCACCGGCGCCGGCGGTACCATCGGGGCGGCGACCGCAAAGGCGTTTGCCGCGGCCGGCGCCGAGGTTGCGCTGCTCGACCTCGACGAGCGCGCCGCTCAGGCGGCGGCGAAAGCGCTCGGCGGCGCGGCGCTTGCGGTGAGATGCGACGTGACCGACGCCGCCTCGGTGTCAGCGGCCTTCGATCGCGTTGTCGAGGCGTTCGGCGGCGTCGATATCGTGGTGTCGAACGCGGGCGCGGCCTGGCAAGGCCGCATCGGCGAGGTCCCCGAGCATGTGCTGCGACAGAGTTTCGAGTTGAACTTCTACGGTCATCAGCGCGTGGCGCAGGCGGCGGTGAAGATCATGCTGGCGCAAGACACCGGCGGCTGCCTGCTGTTCAACGTCTCCAAGCAGGCGGTGAATCCCGGGCCGAATTTCGGGCCGTACGGCCTGCCCAAGGCTGCGACGCTGTTTCTGGTGCGGCAATACGCGGTGGACTACGGCGCCGACGGCATCCGCGCCAACGCGGTCAACGCCGATCGCATCCGCTCAGGGTTGCTCACCGACGACTTCATCGCCGCGCGCGCCAAGGCGCGCGGCGTGAGCGAGAAGGATTACCTGAGCGGCAACCTGCTCGGCCGCGAGGTCACCGCCGAGGACGTGGCGCAGGCGTTCCTGCATCAAGCGTTGGAATTGAAGACCACCGGCGACGTGACCACGGTCGATGGCGGCAATATCGCGGCGGCGATGCGTTAAAGCATCCGCGTCAGCGGGCGCCTCGCCACGCACTCGCCCAGGCGAAGACGCCGTACATGATCGCAACCGGCAACAACAGCCCCCAGGTTCCGATGCCGACATAGGCGATCGTCCCGGTTGCGGTCCCGAGCAGAAATCCGAGCATGATCGGAAACAGGCCGGCGACCCGCAGGCGCGCGGCAGCATAGGCCGCTGCGGCGGCGGCATGGGCGGGCGCACGGCGATGGGCCTGCCAGGCGAGCACCAGTTCGGTGGCGTCGATGGCGATCTGCGTCGTGTTCGTCGTCATCACGTTGGTCGATGCCACGCTCTTCATCAGCAGCCGCACCGTCGCGCTCTGCATGCCCATGGCGAACAGGCCGAGCAGGCTCGCGATCACCACCGCGACCGCATTGGGATCGGCCAACGGCGCGCCGACAAACACGACGACCAGAAACCCGGTCAGCACCAGGCATTCCAGTCCCAGCGCCCAGGCGAGCGGCGCGCGGCCGCGGCGCTCGACCATGACCGCGAGCACGGTGGTCACGACCGCCGCCAGCAGGAACACCGGTATCGCCAGCACCTTGGTCACCGCGCCCTGTTCCTTGGTGACGAAGGCCGCTGCTGCCAACACGAAGCTGCCCGTGACCTGCGCCACGAACATTCCGAACAGCGCCAGAACCGTGAAACTGTCGATGAAGCCGGCGGCGAAGCTCAGGAGCGGCGGAAGCGCGGCCGGAACCGGCTGCGGGCGTGAAGCAAAAACCTCGCTCATGTTACGACCAGGATCCCGAAGACTTGCGGCCTGCTCGGATGAAACCACGGCGGAGTGAATGCTGCGAGCGGGATCGATTTTCGCCAGCGGCGATCAAGCCTTGAGCCACGCTCCGATCCGCTCCACCGCCTCGTGCATCTCCGCGGCCGCGCCGGCGTAGCAAAAGCGGATGAAATGCCGGCCCTGCAGCGGATCGAAATCGACGCCGGGCGTGGCCGCCACATGCGTCTCCTCCAGCATGCGCTGGGCGAACGCGAAACTATCGTCGCAGAAGCGCGCCACGTCGGCGTAGAGATAAAACGCGCCGTCGACGGGAAGAATATTCTCGAATCCCGCCTTCGGCAGGCCTTCGAGCAGGATGCGACGGTTCACCTCATAGCCGTGCTTCACCGCCTCCATCTCGGCGCGGCCGTCGAACGCCGCCTCGGCGGCGACCTGCGACAGCATCGGCACCGAAATGGCGAGATTGCCTTGTAGGCGATCGATCGGACGCACGAGCGGTTCCGGCGCCACCATCCAGCCGATGCGCCAGCCGGTCATGCAGAAATATTTCGAGAACGAGTTGATGATCACGGCGTCGTCGGACAGGCGCGCGGCGGTCTCGGGTGCGAATGCATAATCGAGGCCGTGGTAGATCTCGTCGGATATGAACCTGATCCCGGCATCGTCGGCGGCGGCGACGAGATCACGCAAAGCTTCGCCCGTCATCATGGTACCGGTCGGGTTGGCGGGACTTGCGATCAGAACGCCCTTGAGCGGCGCCCTGCGATGCGCCGTCAACAGCATCTCGGGCGTGACCGCCCAGCGCGTCGCCCGCGTCGTCTCGATCGCCACCGGTTCGCAGCCGAGCGCCGTGAGGATATGGCGGTAGGGCGGATAGCCGGGCAATGCGATGGCGACGCGGTCGCCGGGTTCGAACAGCGCGAGGAATGCGAGAATGAATCCCGCCGACGATCCGGTGGTGACGATGATGCGCGCGGGATCGATCGCGATGCCATAGGCTTCCTGGTAATGTCGCGCGATCCGCGCCCGCAAGGTCGGGATGCCGAGCGTCTCGGTATAGCCGACCCGGCCGGATACGAGCGCCGCGCGCGCGGCGGCAATGGCGGTGGCCGGCGCCGGCGCCGCCGGCTGCCCCACTTCCATGTGAATCACGCGACCGCCCGCGGCCTCGATGCGCGCCGCGGCGGCCATCACGTCCATCACCATGAACGCGGGAACATCGCTGCGCGCCGAAGGCGCCATCACCCGTCTTGCAGCATCCAACATTTCGCTTCAGGCCCTTGATGTCACGCGCAAACCCCGCCCCGCTGTCGCCTCATTTCTGCGGACAATTTGGTCCCAGAGTCCCCGCAATCAGACGTCATCGTACCGCGTTGACCGTCTTCGGGCGCACCACTAGGTTGCGCGGCAAAATGGTGCGAAGCCAAGCGGACATGATCGGAACTCAGACACCTATCAGGGCGCGGCGGACGGCGCCAGCGGCGCGCCTTGTTGCCATGGTGACGGCGACCGCGCTCGTTTGCGCCAGCGTTCCCGCGCAGGCGCAAAAGGGCCCGCCGGTCATCCGCGACGCCGAGACGGAGCAGTTGCTGCGCGAATACACCCAGCCGATCCTGCGCAGCGCGGGTCTCGCCCAGCAGAACGTCCAAGTCGTCATCATCAACGATCGCTCGTTCAACGCTTTCGTCGCGGACGGCCGCCGCATCTTCGTCAACGGCGGCGCGCTGATGGAATCGGAAACGCCAAATCAGATCATCGGCGTGCTCGCGCACGAGACCGGGCACATTGCCGGCGGCCATCTGTCGCGGCTGCGCGAGGCGGTGGCGGCCGCGACCACGCAGTCGATCATCGCGATGATCCTGGGCGTGGGCGCGGTGGTCGCCGCCGGCCGCGGCGCCGGCTCGGGCTTGGGCCAGGCAGGCGCCGCCGCGATCGCCGGGCCGACCTCCGCGATCCAGAACTCCATGTTCAGCTACATGCGCGCCCAGGAGGACCAGGCCGATCGTGCCGCCGTCAAGTTTCTCACTGCCACCGGGCAGTCGGCCAAGGGCATGCACGAGACGTTCAAGCGGCTCGCCGACCAGATCCTCTATCAAACGCGCTACATGAATCCCTATATGCAGTCGCATCCGATGCCCAGCGAGCGCGTGGCGGCGCTGGAGGGAATGGCGAAGGCAAGCCCGTATTGGGACCACAAGGATCCGCCGGCGCTGCAGCTGCGGCATGACTTGATGCGGGCCAAGCTCTACGGTTTTCTCGAACGACCCGAGGCGGTCGCGCGCCGTTATCCACCCGGCGATACATCGCTCCCCGCCCGCTACGCACGCGCTATTGCCGCCTATCGCTTCTCCGAGGCGCGCGGCGCGCTGGCGCAGATCGACGCGCTCATCCAGGCGCAACCGCAAAATCCGTACTTCTACGAGCTCAAGGGGCAGGCATTGCTGGAGGCCGGAAGGCCGACCGAAGCGGTGGCGCCGCTGCGGCACGCCGTCCAGCTGGCTCCCAATCCGGCGTTGATTCAGATCATGCTCGGGCAGGCGCTGGTCGCAACGCGCGACCGCGGACGCCTCGACGAGGCGGTGTCGATCCTGCAGGCGGCGGTGAACCGCGAGCCGGAATCACCCGACGCCTACAGCCAGCTGGCCATGGCCTATGGCCAGAAGAACGACCTGGCGCGCGCGGATCTCGCATCCGCGCAGGCGGCCTTCGTGCGCGGCGACATGAAGACCGCGCGCGAGATTGCTACGCGGGCCAAGACCCGTTTCCCGGTCGGCTCTCCCGGTTGGGTGAGAGCCGACGACCTCGCCAGCTACAAGCCGCCGCAGAGCGCGTGGCGCCATTGATGACAGAAGGACGAAGACCATGAATCTTGCTTCGCGCCCCCTCGCTGCCGCGCTGTTTGCGGTTCTACTGGCACTGCCGGCCGCGGCTCCCGCGCGCGCGCAATCATTCAACGCCGACCAGCGCGGCGAGATCGAAAAGATCATCAAGGACTATCTGCTCAGCCATCCCGAGCTGATGCAGGACGTGATGAACGAGCTCGAGAAGAAGCAGGCGATGGCGGAGGCGGAGAAGCACCGCACCACCGTGACCGAAAACAGCGCCGCGATTTTCTCCTCGCCGCGCCAGGTGAATCTCGGCAATCCGCAGGGTGACGTCACCGTCGTCGAGTTCTTCGATTACAATTGCAGCTACTGCAAGCGCGCCATGAGCGACATGGTCGAGTTGATGAAGAACGACGGCAAGCTCAAATTCGTGCTCAAGGAATTTCCGGTATTGGGTGAGGGCTCGGTGCAGGCGGCCCAGGTTGCGGCGGCCGTGCGCATGCAGGACAAGACCGGCAAGAAATATCTCGAATTCCATCAGAAGCTGCTCGGCGGCCGCGGCCAAGCAGACAAGACGCGCGCGCTCGCCGTCGCCAAGGAGATCGGACTCGACGTCGCCCGGATCGAGAAGGACATGGCGGGCGACGAGGTCAAGGCCACGATCGAGGAGAGCTTCAAGCTCGCCGAGGCGCTCGGCCTCAACGGCACGCCGAGCTACGTGGTCGGCACCGATGTCGTCATCGGCGCCGTCGGCGCCAACACGCTCAAGGAAAAGATCAACTCGGCGCGCTGCGGCAAGGCGACGTGCTGAGCGCGTGCCGGCCCCGCTGCCGCGGGGTCGGGTCGTGACCGGCCTACAATCGAGGTGAATGCGGCCCCGGCGCCGCGGAACGCCGGCGGCGCCGGCGCGACCGGTTGCCTTCGGGATACTCGCCGCACCGACAGAGATCGCCACCGGACCGCCGGCGTCCGGCGCTATCTCGTTGCGCGGGCTTGGCTTCCCCTTTACGCGCGAGGTCCCTATAAAGCGGGACACCCTCCCCGGTCACGGCGCCGGACCGTCCATGGCGAAAACCGTTTACGTCCTCAACGGGCCTAATCTCAATCTGCTCGGCACGCGCGAGCCGAATACCTATGGCCGCGCGACGCTCGGCGATGTCGAGAGGCTTTGTCGCGAGGCCGCAGGACGCCGCCAGCTCGCCATCGAGTTTCGCCAGTCGAACCACGAGGGCGAAATCGTCGATTCGATCCATGAGGCCGCGGCCAAGCATGCCGCGGGCATCGTCATCAACGCCGGCGCCTATACCCATACCTCGGTGGCGATCCGCGACGCGATTGCGGCGATCGCGGTGCCGGTGATCGAGGTCCACATCAGCAACGTCTTCGCGCGCGAGAGCTTTCGTCACCATTCTCACATCGCCCCGGTGGCCAAGGCGAGCCTGTGCGGCTTTGGGATCGAGGGCTACGCGCTGGCAATCGAGGGGCTGGCCGCGATGATCGATGCGCGGCAAAAGGGCTGAAGGCATGGCCGGCGAGCGCAAGAACAAGGACGCGTCCAAGGACCAGCCCGTGTTCGACCACGCCTTGATCCGCGAGCTGGCGCAGCTTCTGGACGAGACCGGGCTGACCGAGATCGAGTTCGAACGCGACGGGCAGCGGGTGCGGGTCGCGCGCCAGGGGCAGGCGTTCGTGGCGGCGCCGTCGCGCCCCGCCGCGGCGACGGACGCGCCCGCGCCGGTGAGCGCCGCCGCGCCGCTCGATCCGGCGAAGCATCCGGGCGTGGTCACGTCGCCCATGGTCGGCACCGCCTATGTCGGGGCCGAGCCGGGCGCGCGGCCGTTCGTCGAGGTCGGCAGCCGGGTGACTGCGGGCGACACGCTGCTCATCGTCGAGGCGATGAAGACCATGAACCAGATCCCCTCCCCGCGCAGCGGAACGGTGATCCAGGTTCTGATCGAAGACGGCCAGCCGGTCGAGTTCGGCGAGCCGCTGATGATCATCGAGTGAATTGCTCCGCCCTCATCCCGAGGCCGAGAGGTGAGGTTGGCCGCCGCAAATGTTCGACAAGATCCTGATCGCGAACCGCGGTGAAGTCGCGCTGCGCGTCCTGCGCGCGTGCAAGGAGCTCGGCATCCCGTCGGTCGCCGTGCATTCGACCGCGGACGAGGACGCCATGCATGTGCGGCTGGCCGATGAAAGCGTCTGCATCGGGCCCCCGGCGGCGCGCGACAGCTATCTCAACATCCCGGCACTGCTCGCCGCCTGCGAGATCACCGGCGCCGACGCCGTGCATCCGGGCTACGGCTTTCTGTCCGAGAACGCGCGGTTCGCCGAGATCCTGGCGGAGCACGATGTCCATTTCATCGGCCCCAAGCCCGCGCATATCCGCCTCATGGGCGACAAGATCGAAGCCAAGCGCACCGCCAAGCGCCTCGGCATTCCGGTGGTCCCAGGCTCCGACGGCGCCATCTCCTCCGACCAGGAGGCGATATCGATTGCAAATACGATCGGCTTTCCCATTCTGGTGAAGGCCGCCGCCGGCGGCGGCGGCCGCGGCATGAAGGTGGCGCATGTGCCGGAGGAGCTTGCCACCGCGATCGCCACCGCCCGCGCCGAGTCCAAGGCCGCCTTCGGCGACGACGCGATCTATTTGGAGAAACATCTCGCGCGCCCCCGCCACATCGAAATCCAGGTGCTGGGCGACGGTCGCGGCCACGCCATCCATCTCGGCGAACGCGACTGCTCGCTCCAGCGCCGCTACCAGAAAGTGTGGGAGGAAGGCCCCTGCCCCGCGCTCAACGCGGCCGCGCGCAATGCCATCGGCGAGACGGTGGCAAAGGCCATGCGCGAGTTTCAATATCTCGGCGTCGGCACGGTGGAGTTCCTGTACGAGGACGGCCAGTTCTATTTCATCGAGATGAACACCCGCATTCAGGTCGAGCATCCCGTCACCGAGATGATCACCGATATCGACCTGGTTCTGGAACAGATTCGCGTCGCTGCTGGCAACGCGCTGGAATTGTCGCAGCAGGACGTGAAGTTTCACGGCCACGCCATCGAGTGCCGCATCAATGCGGAGAATCCGGTGTCCTTCCGTCCTTCGCCCGGCAAGATCGTGCACTATCATCCGCCGGGCGGATTAGGGGTGCGCGTCGATTCCGCCGTCTATCACGGCTACACCATTCCCCCCTATTACGACTCGCTCGTCGGCAAGCTCATCGTGCACGGCAAGACCCGGGGCGAATGCCTGATGCGGCTCAAGCGCGCCCTCGACGAATTCGTGATCGACGGCATCGAGACCACGCTGCCGCTGTTCCGCGCGCTGGTGCGCGAGAAGGACATCATCGACGGCGACTACCACATCCGCTGGCTCGAGGAATTTCTCGCGCGCGGCGGAATGCGGGAGTGACCCGCGCGGCGAGCGCCGCATCCAAGACGCCGCGGCGCTTTCGTCTCAGGCAAACGCTTCGAGCCGCGTGCGCTTTGCCGCGATCAGCTGGTTCAGCAGGCGACCGATGCTGAATGCATCATACGGCTTGGGCACGAACATCGCGCCTTCGACCCGCTCCAGCCGGTCCAGGGCGCACCGCCCGGACGTATAGATCACCGGCAGGTCGGGAAGGAGTTGGCGCGCCCGGCGTGCCAGCGTGGCGCCGTCGACACCGCCGGCCAGATTGATATCGGTGAACAGGATATCGATCGGACGGCCGCTCGCCAGCCGGCGCAGGGCATCGAAGGCATTGGTGACCACCTCGACCACGAACCCCTGCTCTTCCAGCGCCTCGACCGCGATCTCGCTGATCAGCGGCTCGTCTTCGACCAGCAGCACCCTGGTCCGCCTGCGGATCTCGATTACGTCCCCCATGACACCCCTCGCCGCTCTCTCGCGCCATGATTGGCGCGGCCCCTTTGCGAGTGTAACGCAGCGATGTGCTGATGGTTTGGGTGTTGCGAAAATTCGCTCAGATCGTGGCTAAAGTCGGGTTAATCCTGCCGCAGGTATTGCGAGAGGATTAACGTTACGCAGACGCTAACGCCACGCGGGCCAGGAGCGAAATCGCCTCACGCTGGATGGCATCCGCGCTGAGAATTTGTTCGCTCGCATGATCTCGTCCGAAAAGTCTGCAGCTTTTCGCAATCTTCTCTACGGCAGCCGCGGTAGCGTGACGGTGTCCTCGACGATCCGCTTCTCGAAGTCGCTGATCAGGATTTCGACCCGCAGGTTCCAGCGTCCGGCGACGGGAATGCGCAGGTCACCGATCCGCCAATCGCTGGTCGCCGCACTGGTTTGCCCACTCGCGCCCGCGCGCGTCGCGCTGATGCGAATGGGTTCTATGCCGGCGGCCGGATTGGCGAGCACCAGCGTCACCTCCTTGGCGGCGAGCGGCTGGAACGCGCCATCGAGGACCAGCACGCTCACCTGCGGGCTTTGCTGCTTGGCGCGCTCGATCTCGATCTGCGCCATGGCCTTCTCGCCATGGATGTGCAGCGAGATCGGCGCATCGGCGGCGAGCGAGCGTGGCGGCGGCGTAAAGCGCCACAGCGCCACCAGTCCTAAAATCGTCAAGGCGATGGCGAGCTCGAACGCGATCGAAATCGCGAGCGGCCGCGCTGCCGCGGCGCCGTCGCGTTCGAACCTCGGCACCAGCCGGTAACGGTTGGCGGCGGCAAGCGCGACCAGGACGGCGACGGCAGCCAGCTTGCACGCAAGCACCCGGCCGTAGCCCGTGGTCCACAGCGCGTCGACATGGTCGAGTTGCACGAACGCGAGCCATAGCCCGCTCACCGCCAGCAGCGCGACCACCGGCACGATCGCATGGGAGAAGCGCGCGAGTTCGCCGCCCGCCGACAACAAGCCGAGCTTGGCGACATCGCGCAAGCCCAGCGCGAGCGGCAACAGCGCCCCGATCCAGAACGCCACGCACACGGCGTGCAGGAACAGCGCCGGGCGGCTGAGCCAATGCGCCTGCGCCGTGCTGGCGTGGCCGCTGAGCGAAAGTGCGAGGCCCACGCCGAGGAGGCCGGCGAGCGCCAAGCCCCGGGCGATGCGCGAGGACTCCGCCACGCAGGCAAAGAAACCGGCAAACAGCGCGCTGACGGCGGCGATCGCGGTCAGCCCATAGGAGGTCTCGAGGCCGGTTTGCCAGCTCACCTGCTGCGTCAAGGCGGATAGCGCAAGATCGAGCGCATCGATGCCCTGCAGGCCGACCGAGGCCAGGCCCGCTGCCAGCCCGGCACTGATGAGGGCGAGGAGCAACGGCTGCGACCGCCGCCGCGAAACCGGGTCGGCGATCCAGGCGCAAAAGAATGCACCGCCGACGCCGGCGAAGAGCCCGACATAGAGCACGACCTTGACCGTCCACAATGCCGGGCGCACGCCAGGATCGGCACGACCCTCCGCTCCCGCCGCCGGTCGTGCGCTCGGTGCGCCGACCGCGAACATCAGCGCGCCGCCGACCGGATGCCCGTCGGCCGAGATCACGCGCCAGCTCAGCACGTGCGTGCCGTGCTGCAGGTTTGCGGGCACGCCGACCGTGATCGTGTTGTTCTCGGCGACGACGGCGCGCGGCGGAATGGACCCGCCGTCCGGTGCGAGCAGACGGATCACCAGCGGCGACACCGGCTCGTTGAACGTCAAGGTCATCGCCGCCGGCGCATCCGGCAGCACCGCCCCGTCGGCGGGCGATGCCTTCACCAGCGAGGCGTGCGCACATGCCTCGCCGGCATGCGCCAGCGCGATCAGCAACGCGATGATGCCGGCGACAACGCTCGTGCCGCGCGTTCTCATGCCCGCCGGCTACATCTTCGGCAGAAGCTTCAGCGCCGGCGCCGGCTCGGGATATTCGCCGGCCGATTTGCCGGCCGCTGGGATCTCGATCCAGCGATGCACCCCCTTTTCGCATTCCTGCACGACGGGGAAATACAGCAGCTTGCCGGGTTCGAGATCGCCGGTCAGGAAGCCGGTGAACACGAACTCGTCATAGAAGGCGTCGGGCAAGTTGCCGCCGGTGAAGCTGATCTCGGTCACGCCCTCTGTGAGCTTGGCGTTGCGAAAATGACTGTAGGCCTGAGGATACTTGCCGCTCACGGTATCGATCTTCCAGCCCGGCTTCGGCATCGGCTTGACCGCGATCATTCCATCGGGAACGCGCACGCGCAGCGCGATCGTGGCGGTACCCTCGCAGCCATGCGGGACACGCAGCACCGCCTTGTAGGGCGCGCCGACGGGCGCTTCCTTGGTTTCGAGGGTGACATGGGCGGAGGCGGCGCCAATGGCAGCGACGACGCCGGCGGCGCCGAGAACAAGCTCGCGAAACACCTTTGGATCTCCAGGATAGGGGCATGAACGGCGGGCGAAGCGCTCGCCCGCGCGGCTTAAGCGTTCATGCGAGCGCTGGAGGCGCCTGGGATCGGCCGGCGCGCACGGCCTGGTGCGAGCGCACCAGGGTGAAGCCCGGATAGGCGACGAGCCGCGCGATGGGCCGTGGTTGCAGGGCAAACGGCAGTTCGGGCGGAGCCAACGCGGGCGCTGCCGACATGCAATAGGCGCAGCACAGGTGCCTGACCTTGCCGGTCTCCGGCGCCGGCTGCTGCTCGGAACCGGCGCTGCCCGACCCGTGGCAGATCGCGGCGGCCGCGAGCGGATCGGCCGTCCATGCCGCCGCAGCCTGCGCGATCGCCATGCCGGCGAGCACAGCCTGCAGCACTACGAGCCACGCCGCGATCAGCGCGATCGCGCGGCGGCAGCAGTGCGCGGCAAATCCGGTTGGCATGGGAACCTCTCGCATGGCACGCTAGCACACCTTATCTCCTGGAATCATCCGTATCGCCGGGACCCCAAGACGACCAGATGGCCAGCCGCGACAACGCCTTCATCGAGATCACGCCGGAAGTGCTGCTCAAGGCCTACGCCTGCGGAATCTTTCCCATGGCGGACAGCGCGGACGACCCGGCGCTGTACTGGATCGAGCCGGAGATGCGCGGCATCATTCCGCTCGATCGTTTTCACATGCCGTCGCGGCTCGTCCGCACGGTGCGCTCCGACCGTTTCACCGTCACGCTCAACCGCGACTTCGACGGCGTGCTCGACGGCTGCGCCGAGCCGCAGCCGGACCGCCCGCGCACCTGGATCAATGCGCGCATCCGCGGCCTCTATCGCAAGCTCTACGATCGCCGCCATTGCCACAGCCTGGAAGTCTACGACGGTGACGTCCTCGTCGGCGGCCTCTACGGCGTGACGCTGGGCCGCGCGTTCTTCGGCGAGAGCATGTTCCATCGCGCCCGCGATGCCTCGAAGGTCGCGCTCGTGCATCTCATGGCCCGGCTCAAGGTCGGCGGATTCAAGCTGCTGGACACGCAATTCGTCACCGACCACCTCAGGACCTTCGGCGCGGTCGAGGTGCCGCGGCGGCAGTATCACAAGCTGCTGGAAGCGGCGCTCGCCGGCGAAGGCGACTTCGGCGCGCTTGGCACCAGGCAGCCGGTCACCGGAACCCAGGCGCTCGCGGTGCTGGCCAACGATCGCCCGGCGTGACACTGCACGGCGCCGCCGTCATTGCCGGTGGACGAGAAGCGCGCAGTCGAATCGACCGCAAAGCGGGCTGAATGCGGTCAGCGCCGCGGCGCACCGGGCTGGGGCGGCTGGGTGCCGCGCCGTGGCGCGGCCGGCGGCTTCGCCGGCGTCACCGGCGGCGGCGCGGCCTCGGGCGGCGGCGCGGTGACTGCGACCACCGGATTTTTGCAGTCGGTGAGCCAGACGTCGTAGATCGGATGTTCGACCGCGTGCAGGCCCGGGCTCGCTGCGAACACCCAGCCGGTGAAGATGCGCTTGACCTCGCCCTGCAGCGTGACCTCGTCGACCTCGATGAACGCATCGGTGTTCGACGTCTCGGTCGGCGGGCGGGTGTAGCAGACGCGCGGCGTCACCTGCAGGGCGCCGAACTGCACGGTCTCGCCGATGGCGGCATCGAAGGTGATGATGCGGCCGGTGATTTTGTCGAGCCCGGAAAACAACGCGCCCTTGTTGCTGATCTTCTGCGACGGCGGCTCGGAGATGACCTCATCGCCCGGTTGCGGCGAGGTGTCCGCGGGCTGCGGCGTGCCGCGCGGCTGACGTTGGCCGGGCGGCAAGCCCGGGAGCGCCATCGGTCCGCCGGGCGCGCCCGGGTCGACCGCGGCCGTGGTCCCGTCGGGCGGAGGCAAGGGCTGGTTCTGCACGCCGCCGGCAGGCGGCGCCTGCCGCGCCTGTCCCGGATAGGGCTGCTGGTACTGCGGGTCCGGATATTGCTGATCGCGCGGATAGCCCTGCTGCGGATAGCCTTGCTGCTGGGGCGGCTGGCGGCCGCTGGGCACGCCGGACGGCGGACGCGGCGGCGAGCCGAACAGGGCCTCGAACGGATTGACGAACTGCGCCGTCGCCGGCGCGGCGCCAAGCGCGGCCGCGAGCGGCGCGGCCATGAAGCAAGCGGTACGGAACGATCGTGCCATCGGCGAGATGGTGCTCAAAGAGCTGCGGGAATCCCCTGGTCCAGCCGCCGGTTAACACGCGGAATAAGGCGAATCAGAGGTGGGACGACGCGCGAAGACGCCGCTCCTGATAGATTGAGGGAATCGAAAGCTCAACGGCCAGAACGGCTTCCGCCGTTCAGCTCAGCTCCCGCGTCAGCGGCCAGGGGACCACGCCTTGTAATCGCCGGTCGCCTTGGGCCTGCGGCCCTGGGCGAGCGTCGAGCCGGTGGGACGATGCGCTCCCGGCGTGCCGGTGAGGTTGGGCCGGTGCGGCTTCCACCACGGACGCGGCACGACCGTCTCCTGCGTGGGCGGCACATCGACGGTGTGATGCATCCAGCCGTGCCACGCTGGCGGAATGCTCGAAGCCTCGGCGAGGCCATTGTACAGCACCCAGCGCCGCTCGAAGCCGAGGGCCGGATCGATCCTGCCGCCGCGGGTGCGGTAGTAGCGGTTGCCGAATTCGTCCTCGCCCACGAACTCGCCGTAAAGCGAGGTCGTCAGCAGCGTGCCGAAGGTCGCCCCGTGCCACCAGGTAAAGAAGCGCAGGAAGAACGTTTTCATCGGCGGGCCAACGCAATTGGGGGAGAGCGCGTTCATGCCACCATCGGTCGGTGAAGTCTATAGTGTGGCGCATTTGACGTTCCTATCAGTATTGGCCGCGAGTCCTTCATAGGAACGTCAAATGCAAAGCCACACTAGAATCATGACTTGCTAGTGTCCCTTTGTTTCCGACGTTCGTAAAAG
>Ga0114129_10006438_pt1 | contig 16649 bp, 15 predicted proteins | sample RhiMetdeltSRZDD1_FD_80071 | JGI IMG/M metagenome (GOLD analysis project Ga0114129, IMG submission 80071) | Populus rhizosphere microbial communities from Tennessee, USA - Rhizosphere MetaG P. deltoides SRZDD1 (version 2) (version 2) | ecosystem: Host-associated > Plants > Roots > Rhizosphere >... | reverse complement strand
GCGGTGGTCTCTTCCGCCCGGACCGAGGAGGTGCTCAAGGTGATCGTTGCCAATCCGACCATGATCGAGGCCTACAAGGCCGGCGTTCCGGGCAACGGACGGCCTTTCCCGGATGGCTCCAAGATCGTGAAGCTCCAGTGGGAGCCGAAGAAGAGCACAGAGGCCCCCTTCATCGTGGATGTGCCAGACGTGTTCACGCAGGCTTTCGTCATCGAAAAGGACAGCAAGAGATTTCCGGAAAGCGGCGGATGGGGATACGCGCTGTTCAACTACGAACCTGCATCCGACACGTTTACGGCCGATCCCAGCCCCTCAGATTGCGGACACGCGTGCCATGTGGCCGTGAAAGCGAAAGACCACATCTTCCACCCGTACCAGACGCGTTGAACCAGGCGTGCCCCCGACGTGGATCAGCCGGCCTTCACCGCGCCGCCATCGGCTTTCACGCTGCTAATGGACGCGCGCTAATATCAGTCGGCTGACGTTTGGCACACGTTCCATCGCGCGATTCGACCGTGCGAACCTCAAGGGAAAATCAAGGTCACGTCATGCGTGCCTGAATGTTTCCCGCCGCACCACCATGTATGGACTCGTCCGGGTTTATTTGGTTGCTGGATGTGGCCAGCAACTGCAGATTGTTGGTTCTGAGATGTCGGTTGTATCTGAGCGAGCCAGGGCAGCGGACGCGGCATTCGCAGCCGTGAGGGACTTCTACACGATCTCCCGGTACGGCAAGAGGCGCGGCGATCCAACCATCTGCGATCTTACATTTGGCAATCCGCACGAAATGCCATTGGGCGGACTTGTGACGACGCTGCGTGAGCGCGCGGTGCCGAAAGACAAGGATTGGTTTGCCTACAAGACGAGCGAACAAGAGCCGCAAGCCTTTCTCACCCAGCGGCTTCGGCGCGAATTAGCGTTGCCATTCGAGCCGCCCGACATTGCCCTGACCACCGGGGCCTTTGCCGCGATCATGGTGGCCTTCCGGATCGTGCTCAACGCCGGCGACGAGGCGGTGATTTCCGAACCGGCATGGTTTTGCTACGAACCGATGCTTCTCGCTGCCGACGCAGTTCCCCGTAAGGTCAAACTGAAGCTACCGACTTTCGATCTGGACCTTTCAGCCATTGAGGCAGCGATCGGTCCCAAAACCCGACTGGTGATTGTCAACACGCCGCACAATCCGACAGGTCGGATTTACGATGACACGACACTGAAGGCATTGGCCGAGCTTTTGCAACGCGCGTCCGAGAAATACGGGCATCGTGTGTTTTTGCTCTCGGACGAACCATATCGTCGCCTACGCTTTGACGGCCGCAGCTTTACAAGTCCGGCAACATTTTATCCGTGGACGCTGATTTCCTACAGCTACGGCAAGATCCTGCTCGCACCGGGCCAGCGAATTGGATATTTGGCGATTTCTCCGAATATGCCTGTCAAGGAGCGCAAAGCCCTGTCAAACGTCATGTTATCGACGCAGATGGCGCTTGGCTGGTGCTTTCCCAACGCGATTATGCAGTATGCCGTGCCCGATCTCGAAAATCTCTCAATCGACCTGGAGGCGCTTACGCGACGGCGAGATCTGCTCGCTGCAACGCTCACCAAAGCGGGCTACGAAGTTTTGATGCCGGATGGGACCTTCTACCTTTGGACGAAATGGCTAGAGGGCAATCCCGAGGCCCATTGGAACAGACTTGCAGATCGCGACGTCTTCGTACTGCCTGGTAGCGTTATGAACATGAGAAATTATTTTCGTATCAGCCTCACCGCTTCGGACTCAATGGTTGAGCGCGCACTGCCAGTTTTTTCGGACTTATGCGCGTGACCCGACCTGCCCAGCTTTGCGTGCCAAGGAAATGTCCGATTTTGACGTTCATGCTTCCAACAAGTCGGCAAAGGCGAAAAGCCGCCGACAACAACCGTGAAGAGACAAACGATGAAGAAGAGCAAGCGCGGCTCGAAGGAAGGAAAAGGAGGAGGCTCGCCCTCTCGGCTGATCGATGCGAGGATCAAGGAGCTGAGTGATTGGCGAGGCGAGACGCTCGCTCGGGTCCGAAATCTCATCAGGCAGGCCGATCCCGAAGTCGTCGAGGAGTGGAAATGGAGAGGGGTTCCGGTGTGGTCGCACGCCGGAATTATATGCACCGGCGAGACGTACAAGAGTGTCGTGAAGATGACCTTCGCCAAAGGCGCCTCGCTCGAAGATCCTTCAGGCCTCTTCAATTCCAGCCTTGAAGGCAACACCAGGCGTGCCATCGATATCCATGAGGGCGACAAGATTGATGAAAAGTCATTGAAGGCCCTTATTCGCGCCGCCGTGACGCTGAACACGTCGGTGCGAGCTGCTGCTCGCCCGGTCCGCTCTCAGAAGAGACCAAAGAGCGCTTGAGGATCGATCGTCTCTGGGGCGCTACTATTCCTGGCGAGTGCAGCAGCATGTTCTTGACGATGGAGTCGGCACGCTTGCCGTGCTGTACGACCCGCATGACGGACACGAAATAGCGAATGCGATTTTTTACGCGAAGTTTATTCGGTAGCGGTAGTAGAACGCCGCCAAATTTTGGCAACGCGTATTCCATCAACTAATTGCGAAGGGTGACAAATCAAATTGATTGGCGCGTCCTAGCGTGCCGACAAGGTTTTGCTAGGTAGTGCCCAGGGCGACGTACTGATTCAAGCAAGAGGCGCTCCCCATGAAGTCGAGCACAATCAAACTTCTTTTAACCGTCGTTGGCGCGGCAGCTCTGATAACTACGCCAGCACTTGCCGCTACAGTTCACAAAGGCAAGGCATCGCATCATTACGCATCTGATCCCGGCCCGGACGCTTCCCAGGGCCAACGATCGCCTGAGGTATACGGCTGGGATGGACGAGATCTCGGTACCGATCCCGATCCAAATATTCGTTTCCAGTTGTGGCGAGACCAAAATTGGGGCGGCTATTGATTCCTGATTACTGCAATCGCGCAGTGAGAGAGGCTGCTTGCTGAAGCGGCCTCTTTCACTTCAAGCCACTCCTGCGCGCTCTAGGTCAACGGCAGGCATCGCCTACCACACCGTTCACAAGGATCGATCGTCAACGAACCGAATCGCGAATGGACGCCCCGCCAGGGCGCCCCCAAGCCCGTCCGTGAATTGCAGCGGTGTGCACCGTTTGAGTGCAGCGGTTGCTGCATTCCAATAGACCTGGCGCACGTCCGGCGGCGTATCGGCGGTTACGTAGGTCGTCCTTGGTTCCGAAATGATTCCGCCATGACTGTTGAAGCTCAGACGCAGCGTGATTTGAGCGCCGGGCCGCGCGACATCTTTCTCGGGTGGAACCCAGCACGCGCGCAATGCGGAAAACACATCGCGGATCGTGTTCAGGCCGTGCGGCGCAGGATCGGCGGACCTGTCCTCGGCAGGCGCGTCAGACTTGCTGTCTTCGGCCCGGCTAACAATGGTTAGCTGCAAAGTTTGGCCGATTGGATAGTCGATATCAGGTAAGCAGGGATGATGGCTGAAGACACTGCAATAGGTTCCGTAAGGGATGCACGGACGGTGGCCGAGGACGCTGCAAGGATAAGAGCTGTGCAGTGATGGGAGATTCACACCTTTTCTGAATAGATGAAGACCATGCCTGAACGGATGAATATTGCGGTCGGAAACGTGCCGACGGGCTTCGCAGATTGACGACCATGCCGTAATCGCGCTTGTGATCACGACGCAGATAGCAAGTCTCGGAAGCAGTCGGCCCTTCATTTTCTGCACTTGAAATGCTGCATGCCATAAATAGGACGTACCTGAGATTACGGCTAGCCACGATAATAACCTTACGGTGGCCGTTTTGGGTCATTCGCGGATGCTACGCGACCCTAGACCTACAGCGGGTGCTTGGCTCCGCTTCCTCGTCGGTGATGTCCGGTGTGATATAACGCCGCTTACGTGCGCGGGGCTATTGGCTTTGCGCGCATGATGCCGCTTTATCTAGATTTTCGAAGTCGAGCGCCGGACCGGTAATGGAAGAGCAAAGTGTGGAACGCCGACTCGCGGCGGTCGTAGCGGCGGACGTTGTGGGCTACAGCCGTCTCATGGAGGTCGATGAGGTCGGGACTCTCGCGCGGCTCAAAACAATACGTCTGGAGTTGATCGACCCGACAATAGCCAAATGCAAGGGTCGCATTATCAAGACCACCGGCGATGGAATGCTGGTGGAATTCCAAAGCGTCACCGAAGCGGTCCGCTGTGCAGTAGAATTTCAACAAAGTATGGCGCGGCGAAATAGCGATATGCCGGCATCGCGCTGTCTTCTGTATCGAATTGGCATCAATCTTTGCGATGTGATTGTCGAAGAGGGCGATATTTTTGGCGATGGCGTCAATGTGGCAGCGCGGCTTGAATCGATGGCAGAGGCCGGCGGGATATGCATCTCAGCAGCGGTGCGGGATCAGGTCGGTGACAAGATCAACGTCGGATACGAGGATCTAGGCGAACAGCAACTCAAGAACATCAATCGGCCAGTTCGCGTTTTCAAAATCCTGTTAGACGGGCAGACCTCGGAAACGAGGAGTCAAAATTCCACTGTTGATTCACCGCCGTTGGCGAGTGCTCGGAAGCCGTCGATCGCCGTGCTGCCGTTTGTCAATATGAGCGGCGATCCGGAACAGGAGTTCTTTGCCGACGGTTTGACCGAAGACATCATTACGGAGTTGTCCCGCTTCCGCCAACTCCTGGTCATTTCCCGCAATGCCGTTTTCACACACAAGGGCAAGGCCGTGAAGGCGCGGGAAGTCGCGCGTGAATTCGGCGTGGACTATGTCGTGGAAGGAAGCGTACGCAAAGTCACAGACCGCGTCAGAGTGACCATTCAGCTCATCGACGGCGAGACAGAAACGCATGTCTGGGCTGAACGCTACGACCGGAAGCTTGAGGACATTTTTGCAATTCAGGACGAGGTTACGTCAGCCATTGTCTCGACGTTGTTTGGTCGCGTTGAAGCTGCCCGGCACGATCGGGTCCAGCGTAAACGAACCGACAATATGGCCGCGTACGAGTACGTTCTGACCGGCAAGGTCTTGCATCACTGGTCGACTCGCGAAGCCAATAGCGAGTCGCTTAGGATGCTAAACCGCGCCATTGAGCTTGATCCGAAATACGCGCACGCGCATGCCTGGAAGGCTTGCGTAGTTGGTCAGGCGTGGATGCAGAATTGGTGCGAAGATCGCGACGCCAGCATGCAGACGATCCTGGATGAGGTGCAAATTGCGCTGTCACTTGATGACAACGATGCCGACGTGCATCGAATCCTCGCCGCGCTCAAGCTAACTTTCGATGAGTTTGAAAAGGCGATTTATCACCAGGAGCGCGCGCTTAGCCTCAACCCAAACAGCGATATTATTGTCGTCCAGCAGGGCGAATTACTGACGTGGCTCGGGCGCCCTGCCGAAGGAATCGAGTGGATTCATCGAGCGATGCGGTTGAACCCGTACCATCCACAGCGTTTCTGGAGTCATCTTGGCCGCGCCCAATACACCGCGCGCCTCTACGCCGATGCGATTCAATCGTTTAGCAAGTTGACAGCGCCCGACCATGCCCATCACGCTTTTCTCGCCGCATCGTTGGCTCAGTTGGGCAATCCCAAGGCTGCCGGCGCCCACGTTCAGGCGGTGCTCCAGCGGCAACCAATTTTTACCGTCGAGGCCTTTCTGGACACGCTTCACTATCAGCAGCTTTCGGATAAAGAGCACCTGCGCGAGGGGCTTGTGAAAGCTGGGCTACCGAACTAAGGCATTAGATGCGCCGCGAAAAAAAATTGCCAATTCGCGCTACTGAATCGAGAAAGCGGAGGGTCGACAAACAACCAAAACGTGGCGCAAAGTCGATGAAGGCGCGCCGATTCATCACGGGGACTATGTCTTCTGACATCTCGGGCAGGATTCAAAATGCCATCTGCCGGAATCTATCTTCCCAAGCAATGGACCGATTGGACAACCTGGGCCCTTGGCATCTGGCTGTGTCTGTCTCCCTGGACGCTTTTGTTTGAATTTGAAACGCCAGCGATACGGAACGCCGTATTGCTCGGTGCGCTGATCGTTTTTGTCGAAGTAGTCGAATTGTCTTTTTTTCGCGGCTGGGAGGAGTGGATTAATGTCGCGCTTGGCGTCTGGCTCATCGCGTCCCATTGGGTGTTGGGTATCGAGACGCCGGCGGCACGGATAAATTTTCTGGTTGTGGGCGTGCTCGTGGTAACGCTGGCCGTCTATGAGATGTGGCAAATACGCCAGGAAAAGCAGGCGTAAACGGAAACCAGCATCAGTCGCCTAATTTGGACCAGTGCACCCGCGCAGCTGACTCGAGACGCCGAAGCTCATTCAGCCGCCAGGTGAGAGTCTTCTGGGTCGCCCGAATCTTCAGGGGAGCAATCGCGGGCAGAGGTTTGCCTCTCTCGATCATCACGTGGGTGAGCCAGAAACGACGCCAGGCGGACCTGTCAACGCCTGGATGAAGTTCGACAGTGCCGATTTCCGTTTTGATCATCGCACACCTACCAACTGTTTACGCGTTAGTGCACGCCTGCCAGGAGCGGCCACAACTGGCTGCCGAACCCCACCGTTACGACCATGAACCACACAACGATCGTCGCGATGGCCATGACGGAAGTACGGACTTTTTCTGACATGGGTGTCAGGCTAGCGATGTATAGGGTCGGGTTGGCACCTATACGTGCGTATAATGAGGTATAAGGCGTTACGCGCTGGCTCTCCGCGGGACGCTTTCACGCAGACCCGAGAACCCGAGAACCCGAGAGCCCGAAAGCGCGGCTTTCTAGGCATTCAGGCTGGGTGAAGCCGTCGAACCCTGAGAACTTCGTTCACCCGCTCAAGCATCTACGATCATTTCAAAGCCGCCGTAGATCATGCGCTTGCCATCGAAGGGCATGGGGTTGTTTTCGGGTTGCAGGCGAGGATCGCTCATGACTTTCGTCATGCCCTGATCCCGCACGTTGCGCGAAGGCCAGATGACCCAGGAGAAAACTACTGTCTCATCATCCTGGCGTTTAACGGCCATCGGAAAAGAGGTGAGCTTCCCTTCGGGTACGTCATCTCCCCAGCATTCGACGAATTTTAATGCGCCGTACTCCTTAAAGACTGCGGCAGCCGCTTCGGCGTGTTTCTTGTAGATTTCTCGGTTGGTGGTGGGAACCGCGGCAACAAATCCATCGACGTAAGCCATGTTGTATGTCTCCCCTTGGTTGCCAGACCGCTTTCCTCCGCCCGGTGCATGGTACCGGCGCTGTCGCAATCGGTCGCAGGTTTGCCAAGTCGGCCTGTCGGATCGCTACCTAGGCACGCAATTTGAAAATTGAAGACCATTGAAGGCCAACGAAGGCCGCCTCGATTGACGCATTGTCGGAGGATCTCGGTCTACGTCGTAACTGCTTACCGCCACGACAGCATGTGACCACATTGCCGCGGACAATCTCATTGATGTTGGTGTGCCGCTCTTTTATTATGCGGCGAACAATATGCTGTGTATGTTGTTTTACATAGCGTTCGCAGGAGAGCACACGCGCGGAGGCCCCGCCTGTGCATTGCGAAATGAGACACGGAGGTTTGAATGGCGCCACCGGGTCAGGAATGCCGCGACAATCGCTAACACAGTCGTTCGGGTGTTGACGTAGCGGCGAGTTTGCGAACGGCGCGACGGGAGCGGCCTCCGCGGGTCGCATCAGTCAGGCAAGACCCCAATTTGGCCGTTCCCGCTGGGCGCTCGGGCGATGTTCTGAGATCGCCGGCGCAAGGAAATCCCCAAGCCGCAATCGTGGGCGGGCGCCAAACGCGCCGGCCGATCTGCGCGCCTTCACGCTAGCCAAACCAACCTCAGCCGCGAGCAGCTTCTCGCCGTGCTCCTGACTTATACTAAATAATAACTGATAAATATTGACATTCGTCAGTGATCAGTTATCATTAATTACAAACGGAGGCCGTCTCTATGTCCCAACAGGCCGTTTTCCCCCAATTTATCAAGGTATTGGCGCTCATCTCGCCGCTCGCGCTTGCGGCTTGCGACCCGATGACAGCCCAACCGGCGGCCCCGGTTCGTCCGGTCCTAGTGACGCCGGTCCATTTCGAGGCCCAGATCAGCGACCGAAGCTTCGTGGGCACGGTCCGTCCGCGGATCGAGAGCGATCTGGGGTTCCGCGTGGCCGGAAAGGTTTCCCGGCGGCTTGTCGAAGTTGGAACGCGTGTTGAGGCCGGCCAGCCGCTGGCTGTGCTTGACGAAGTGGACCTCGCGCTGCAAGCCGAGCAGGCTGCAGCCGAACAGCGCGCCGCGACTGGCGTGCTTGCGCAGGCGAACGCTGCCGAAGGGCGCGCAAAGGAACTGCGACAGAAAGGCTGGTCGACCGATGCGCAGCTCGACCAAGCGAAGGCCGCGGCAGACGAGGCGCGCGCGCGGCTCAACCGCGCCGAAAGGTCGGTGGAGCTTACGAAAAACAGCCTGTCCTATGCAACGCTGGTTGCCGACGTGGGCGGCGTAGTGACCGCAACCTTGATTGAACCTGGTCAGGTTGTCGCCGCGGGGCAGACCGCCATTCGCCTCGCCCGTCTCGCCGAAAAAGAAGTTGTGGTTGCGATCCCCGAAACATTGCTGACCCGCGCCAAATCGGGCGAAGCGCAGGTGTCGATCTGGTCCAATCCGGACAAGCGTTACACCGCCAGGCTTCGTGAGCTTGCGCCTTCGGCCGATCCGGCGACGCGGACTTATCTTGCGAAGTTCACGCTGCTCGCGGCTGGCGACGAAGTGCAACTTGGTATGACGGCGACGCTGACCCTTTCCGAACCGGCAAGCGAGCGAGTGGCCCGTCTGCCGCTCTCGGCCCTGTTCAACCAGGGGCAGGGGCCTTCGGTTTATGTAGTCGACGAAAAAGGAGCCCTGACGCTCAGGCGCGTCTCGGTCAAATCGTATGAACGCGAGGATGCGCTGATCAGCGATGGCGTGGAAGAAGGCGCAAGCGTCGTCACTCTCGGTGTCCAGAAACTCGACCCTGCTCAGAAAGTAAGAATCGTGTCGTCGCTCTCGTTCTGAGCGTCGGATTGTCTTGGTACGGATCGCTAAAGGATAATCGCCATGCGTCATTTCAATCTTTCGGCATGGGCAGTCGCTCATCCAGCCCTGATCCTGTTTCTGATCCTCATGTTCGGCGCGGCCGGCTTGCTGTCTTACCGCAGCCTTGGCCGTGCCGAGGATCCATCATTTACGATCAAAGTCGTGGTCGTCACGGCGATGTGGCCGGGGGCCACTGCCGCCGAAATGCAGGCGCAAGTTGCCGATCCGATCGAGAAGAAGCTTCAGGAGCTGCCTTACTTCGACAAGGTGACGACCTACACCAAGCCAGCATTTACCGCGATGCAGATTGCCTTCAAGGACAACACGCCGGCGCGCGAGGTGCCGGAGCTCTTTTATCAACTGCGCAAGAAAGTCGCCGATATCAAGGACGATCTGCCGGCAGGCATCATCGGACCCTCTGTCAACGACGAATATGGCGACGTCGATTCAATTCTCTACATGCTCACCGCCGACGGTGCCGACTACGCCCAGATGAAAAAAGTGGCGCAGGCGTTGCGTCAGCGCTTGCTCAAGGTCAAGGATGTCACGAAGGTCAATCTTTACGGCACGCAGGACGAAAAAATCTTCGTCGAGTTTTCGAACGCCAAGCTCGCCACGCTTGGCGTAACCACCGAGCAGATATTTCAATCGCTTGCTCGGCAGAACGCCGTGGTGTCGGCCGGCATCGTGGAATCCTCGGCCCAGCGCGTGCCGTTGCGCGTCACCGGCGCGCTCGATGGCGCGAAGGCTGTCGCCGAAACCCCGGTCGAAGCGAATGGGCGCGTGTTTCGGCTCGGCGACATTGCGACGGTCACGCACGGTTTTGCCGACCCTCCGGAGTTCGTGGTTCGTCAGAAAGACAGGCCGGCCATCGGCATCGGTGTGGTGATGGCAAAAGGCGCCAATATTCTTGAGCTCGGCCCGGCCGTTAACAGCGCCACGGCCGAATTCATGGCTGCGGTCCCGCAGGGATTCAATCTCGAGCAGATTGCCGATCAGCCGGCTGTGGTCGAACACGCGGTTGGCGAATTTGTGCATTCCTTCATAGAGGCGCTGGCAATCGTCCTGTTCGTCAGCTTCGTTGCGTTGGGGTGGCGCACCGGCATTGTCGTAGCCTTGTCGGTCCCGCTGGTGCTGGCGATTGTGTTCATCGTCATGAACGCCATGGGGCTCGATCTCCACCGGATTACGCTCGGCGCATTAATTATCGCCCTCGGCTTGCTGGTCGACGACGCAATTATCGCCGTCGAAATGATGGTGGTGAAAATCGAGCAGGGCTGGGATCGCGTGCGCGCCGCCTCGTTTGCCTGGGAATCCACCGCATTCCCGATGTTGACGGGGACGCTGGTGACCGCGGCGGGCTTCCTCCCCATCGGCTTTGCCAATTCATCGGTCGGCGAATATGCCGGCGGCATCTTCTGGGTGGTCGCGATCTCCCTCGTCGCATCGTGGCTGGTGGCGGTCGTTTTCACGCCGTATCTCGGCGTCAAGCTGCTGCCAGCTCTCAAGAAGCTCGGCCACAGACACGATCCCCATGCGATTTACGAGACCCGTTTCTATCGCGCGCTGCGCCGGGTCATCGAGTGGTGCGTCAAGCGACGCATGACCGTGGTGCTCGCAACGGTCGGCGTCTTTGTGTTGTCGATCGTGGGGTTCGGCCATGTCCAGCAGCAATTCTTTCCATTGTCGGAACGGCCAGAGCTGTTCTTCCAACTGAGGCTGCCTGCCGGAACGTCGATTGGCACGACGCTCGAGTCAGTGAAGCGGGCCGAATGGCTGCTCAAAGGCGACAAGGATATCACGACCTATACCGCATACATCGGCCAAGGGTCGCCGCGGTTCTGGCTCGGACTGAATCCTCAGCTGCCAAATGAATCCTTTGCCGAGATCGTTATTGTCTCGAAGGATGTAGAAGCGCGTGAACGGATCAAGGAACGGATCGAGAAGGCCGTTGCCGACGGTGCGCTGTCGGAAGCGCGCGTGCGCGTTGATCGGTTCAATTTCGGACCGCCGGTCGGTTTCCCGGTCCAGTTCCGCGTGATCGGTCCGGACGCGAAGAAAGTCCGCGACATCGCCTACCAGGTTCGGGAGGTCATGCGCGGCAACAACCAGGTGATCGACCCGCACCTCGACTGGAACGAGCAGGCCCCATATCTGAAACTCGTTGTCGACCAGGACCGAGTCCGCGCCTTGGGAATGACACCCCAGGACATTTCGAAGTCGCTGGGCATGCTGCTTTCGGGCGTGAAAATCACCACGATCCGCGACGGCATCGAGAAAGTCGAAGTGGTGGGCCGCGCCGTTCCTGCAGAGCGACTCGATCTTGCCCATATTGGCGACCTGTCGCTCTATTCGCGTAATGGAATTGCAGTTCCGCTCTCGCAGATCGCGAAAGTCGAGTATGCGCATGAGGAACCGATTCTCTGGCGAATCAACCGCGACATGGCGATGACCGTGCGCGCCGACGTCGTCGACGGGGTCCAGCCGCCCGACGTTACCAACGCCATCTGGCCGAAGCTGCAACCGATCCGCGACCGCCTCGAGCCGGGCTATCGAATCGAAATCGGCGGCGCTATCGAGGAGTCGGAAAAGGGCAATGCGTCCATCTACGTGCTGTTCCCCCTGATGATCGGCGTCATGCTCACGCTACTCATGGTTCAGCTGCAAAGCATATCCCGGCTGGTGCTCGTGTTCCTCACCGCGCCGCTCGGAATCATCGGAGCGTCATTGGGCCTGAACCTTTCAGGCAAGCCTTTCGGCTTTGTCGCATTGCTCGGCCTGATCGCACTTGCCGGCATGATCATGCGCAATGCGGTGATTCTGGTCGATCAGATCGAATCGGACGTGAAACAGGGATTGACACGCGGCGAAGCGATTGTCGAAGCAACCGTCAGGCGGGCGCGTCCTGTTGTCCTCACGGCGTTGGCCGCCATTCTCGCCATGATTCCACTGTCGCGCTCGGCTTTTTGGGGACCAATGGCGATCACGATCATGGGCGGCCTGTTCGTTGCAACGTTTTTGACCTTGCTGTTCCTGCCAAGTCTGTACGCGTTATGGTACCGTAAGCGTCTTGGCGAGCGTGGCGACGAGGCAGGCGAGCTATCAGGCGCGTCGCAACTCGTGCAAGGGTTCGGCGGGATTCCGGTTGCCGCCGAGTGAGAGGAAAGGCTGGGACTTCAAATGAGCTACGTAACTGAACATGTTGAGACAGACGTTCGGGAAAGGATTCTCGTCGTTGCCGAACGTCTGTTTCGTGAAATCGGCTACCAGAAGACGACCGTGGCGGACATCGCCAAGGCTCTTCAGATGAGCCCGGCCAATGTTTATCGCTTTTTCGATTCCAAGAAGTCGATTAACGCCGGCGTCGCGCGGAAGCTGATGGGGCAGGTCGAGCAAGCCTCACAAGCTATTGCCACGAGCCGGGGGAGCGCCGCGGGGCGGCTGCGCAAGTTGCTGACAACCGTCCATCAAATGAATTCAGCCCGCTATGTCGGCGACTCCAAGATGCACGAAATGGTCGCCTGCGCGATGGAAGAAAATTGGGATGTTTGCCGCGCGCATATGGAATTTATAACTAGCGTGATTGCGAATGTAATTGCGTCTGGCGTCGCCAGCGCCGAATTCCATGTGCGCGACCCCGGCACCGCCGCCATGTGCACCTGTGCAGCGATGATTCGGTTTTTCCATCCGCAGTTGATTGCCGAATCTGCGAACAAGCCAGGTCCGACGCTCGATCAGATGATCGACTTTGTGATTGCGGGCCTGGGTGGAGCTGATTTGGCACAGTAGCCTGGCTGCTGCCGGCTTGCGTCGGCAAACGAAAATGTCGGAACTCACTTGTGGACGAAGACCACGTTTCGGCGCAAAGATAGACACGAAGCGTTAATCTCGCTGACACCGCAATGCTGCAGATCGCAATTTTGCTTGTCTGGGTGGTCGCTTTGGGCTTGGTGGTCTTTCTCGCCACCGAGTCGCTCAGGCATCGACGATGGGGCCGGCAAAGGAGAAAGCGGGCACTTCGCAGACTGTTGAAATTCAAAAAGCATCATCACTTTGATCCGAAACGCGGCCGTTGGGTCCGAAACGATAACGCGTCCTTTGTGGTCGACCAGGCCGCTGACGACCGGCGGCTGGTTCTTATCCTGGTTGGATGCTTGCTGCTGATCGTCTGGGAGGGCTATTGGATTTCGGAAATCGTCGAACGATTTTCCAGGGCCACCCACCCATTGCAGCTGCCGTACGGGTTTCTGTTATTGATGTTGGTTGGCGTGCCACTGGCCATCTACCTGTATTTTCGTCGAAGACTGCGCCGGTCGGCGCGGATACCGATCTGACAGCGGTCCGGTAGAGAGGCAGCGCGATCGGACGGCCCTGTTTCACGTTCCGACCGCCGACCCTAAAAAAGGGGGCGTCGCTGGCGCCTCCCGGACGGCACTCCCTTGTTATTTTTGCTGTTTTAGGCATCCTCAAAAAAGGGTGCATCTGGGTGCAGGTTGACATCGTGCAGTTATTTACCACCGCCGAGGCAGCCGCCTATCTCCGCCTCAAGGAGCGGAAGATCTATGAAATGGTGGCTGAAGGAACCGTCCCTTGCACGAAGATCACCGGACGCTGGCTATTTCCAAAAGCCGAACTCGACCACTGGCTCGCGGCCAGCGTTTCGCGACCGGCGGGAACGGCGCGACCCGAGCCGGCGCCGATCGTCGGCGGAAGTCATGACCCGCTGCTCGAATGGTCCCTGCGCGAGAGCGGCTCGGGTCTGGCGACGTTGGCGGTTGGCAGCGAAGCGGGATTTTCTCGTTTCACCTCCGGCGAGATGCTTGCTGCGGCAATCCATCTTCACGTCCTCGACGACGTAAAAGTCGACGCAAATGTCGATGCCGTGAAAAGCCGCGGCGGATTGCAGGATGCGGTGATGATCGCCTTTTGTCGGCGCGAACAAGGTCTGCTCGTTGCGCCAGGAAATCCATTGAAACTTGCTTCCATTGAAGACGTGAGCAGGACACGGGCACGCCTGGCCATGCGGCCAAAAGGTGCCGGCGCACAATTGCTGCTGTTGGCCTTGATGCATCGGGCCAAGATCTCACTCGATCAGCTCGCCGCGGTCGCTCCCACTTGCCCGACAGGCCCTGATATTGCGCAGGCAATTCGCGCCGGACGTGCCGACACGGGAATCGCGACGCGCGGAGTCGCCAATGCTGCGGGCCTTGATTTTGTGCCTATCGTTTGGGAGCCGTTCGATCTGGTCATGCGTCAGCGCGATTATTTTCATCCGCCGATGCAATCGCTGGTCAACTTCATGCATTCGGAAGAGTTCAGAACGCGCGCCCGCGAGTTAGGCGGTTACGACCTCAGCGTCACGGGCACAGTACGGTTTGTGAATTGATGACCGACACGCAGGTTTGGCCGACGGAGTTGCGCCTGCACAAGGATCGCAAAACCTTGACGGTAACATTCGACGGAGGTGAGAAGTTCGATCTGCCTTCCGAATATCTGCGCGTGAAAAGCCCAAGTGCGGAAGTGCAGGGGCATTCGGCCGAGGAACGCAAGACGGTGCCCGGTAAGAGTGATGTCGAGATTATTGAGGTGTTGCCGGTCGGCAATTATGCGGTCCGGCTCGTGTTCGACGATCTTCATTCGACCGGGATCTTCGATTGGAATTATCTGCTCGATCTCGGCCGCAATCATACCGCCTATTGGCAGGATTACCTCGACGAGCTCGCGGCTAAAAATCTGACCCGCGATCCGCCCGCTCGGCGCAAGTAAAGGCCTGGCGCTCATGCTGACGCTGCGCCAAATTGAGGTCATTCGCGCGATTATGGTGACCGGCACCGTTGGCGGTGCCGCAAGGCTCTTGAATGTTTCGTCGCCGGGCGTCAGCCGCGTGATGAAGCACGCCGAGACATCCGTCGGCGTCAAGCTATTCAGCCGCAGAGGCGGCCGCTACAGCCCGACTCCCCAGGCCAACGCCATCTTCAGCCAAATCAACGGTGTCTATGACAAGGTCGAGGACCTGCAATTCGTTATCTCGCGGATCAAACGGGGTGCCAATACCGAGCTCAAGATCGGCTCGGTGCCAAGCATTGCAAACGTCATGGTGCCCCGCGCAATCGCCGACCTGCGCAAGGCATTGCCGAATCTGCTGATCGAGGTCGATATCCTGAAGATCGAGGACGCCATCGACTATCTTTTGCTTGGCAAAGGCGAACTGGTGGCATTGAGCTGCAAGCTCGATCACGCGTTGCTCGCGGTCGCGCCGCTGGCGCGGGGGCGACTGAAATGCATCGTGCCGGACGGCCATCCGCTGACTCGCCGCGCGCGTGTAACGGCGGATGAGATCGTGAAATATCCGTTGATTGGTGTAGATCCAAACGATCCTTATGGGCGGATCATGGCCGGGCTGTTCGCCAGTCACGACCTGCATTACGAAGTGACGATCCGCGCCCGGTTTGGGTCGACAGTTTGCGCCCTGGTCTCGCACGGTCTCGGCATTGCCATCGTTGACGAGTTCACCCTGGCCGCTGACCAGTGGCCACGGCTGCGGGTGCTGGATATAGCCGAACCGACCGCGTTCCAGACCTTCATCGCGCACCGCAAGGATGTCTCGCTGTCGAGCCATGCTGCGCGTTTTGTCGCGGCCTTGCGCGGTGAAATGGAAGCTGTATCGCGGCAGCGCAGCTCACGCAAAAAATAACAACAATGTTAAGTTTGGTGCACGTCTTGGTTATTGACCTTGCGTCGCATGATCAGCAAGGTCGGGGTCGGCAAAACAGGCTCTGTGGGGGCCGTTGTGCCCAGAAGCCCGATTAACGGGCCGATTTGGCAAAGGAGGAGCTTCCTATGTTCCGTTCAGGGCTAATTGCATCTTGCATTCTGGCGGGTGTGGGCGTGACCAGCCCCGTTTTCGCGCAATCGACCGTCTACATTCCGGCCATCCTCGAACTGTCTGGCGCCGGAGCGGTATCAGGAACCAACTTCCGCGACGGCATGCTGATGGCCATCGACGAGATCAATGCAAAGGGCGGCATTCTGGGGAAAAAGATCGAAACGCCCTTGCTCGATACGCAGAGCGATGCCGGCATCTCGCGCGCGCAAGTGCAAAAGGTGCTCGACAACAAGCCTTACGTCATCATCGGTCCTGTCTTCTCCGGTTCTGTCCTCGTCGACATGCTGCTGACCCAGCAAGCGGAAATCCCCGAAATTGTCGGCGGTGAAGCTGCGGCAATCACGCAGAAGGGCAATCCCTACGTTTTCCGCACCTCATTCGGACAGCAATTCAGTATGCCGAAGATCGCCAACTACATGCGCGACGGCATCAAGGCTAAGACCGTCGGCGTGCTGTGGGTGAACAACGACTTCGGCAAAGGTGGTCGCGACACCTTCAACAAGGAGATGAATGCCCGCGACATCAAGGTTGTCGCCGACATTTCGACCGAGTCTGGCCAGGCGGACTTCTCGGCCGACGTCGTCAAGCTCAAGAGCGCCAATGCCGATGCGATCTTCGTCTACCTCAACGAAGAAGAGAGCGCGCGCTTCCTGCGCGAAGCGAGGAAGCAGGGTCTC
>Ga0114129_10006436_pt1 | contig 16653 bp, 17 predicted proteins | sample RhiMetdeltSRZDD1_FD_80071 | JGI IMG/M metagenome (GOLD analysis project Ga0114129, IMG submission 80071) | Populus rhizosphere microbial communities from Tennessee, USA - Rhizosphere MetaG P. deltoides SRZDD1 (version 2) (version 2) | ecosystem: Host-associated > Plants > Roots > Rhizosphere >... | reverse complement strand
TTTGTCTTGCGCCAGTGCTGCACCCAGAGGTCGAACACGTAGTGCAGATAGATGTTAGCCAACAAAGGCGAGGCACTGCCGCCTTGGGGCGTTCCTTCTTCACTGCACCACCACCGTCCTTCTTCCAGCACGCCCGCGTTCAGCCATTTGCGGATGAGTCGCACCACGCGCCGGTCAGCGATACGGTGCTCGACGAACTTAATCAGCCATTCATGGTCCAACTTATCGAAGAACGAGCTGATGTCGCCATCCAGCACCCAGTTCACTCTCCTCGTCAGCAACCCGGTGAACAATGCATCGAGAGCCTTGTGCTGGCTCTTGCCGGGCCGGTAGCCATACGAGAAGCCGAGAAAGTCAGTCTCGTAGATTCCATTCAGCATCTCGACCGTCGCCCGCTGCACTATCTTGTCTTCCAGCGCGGTGACGCCCAGCGGTCGTTGCCGCCCGTCGTCTTTGCTGATGTAGGCTCTACGTACTGGCTTCGCTCGATAAGCCCCACGTTGCAGCCGCGCCGAAAGGTCTACGAGATTGCTCTCCAGTTCCTCCCCGTACAGTCGCCACGTTTCCCCATCGACTCCTGGCGCAGCATCACGCTTCAGCCCGTAATAAGCTTCGCGCAACATACTCAAGTTGTAGATGTGGTGCATGAGGCTCGTGAACTTCACCTGCTTATCGTTCACGGCTGCTTGCCGTATCCGCGAGAGCGCACTTTGCACGACTCCCCGGTCCTGTGCCCGGCTCGTGTTTTGCCGCCGCGGATTCCCCTTGGCCAGCCCCCTTTGCTCCACCCGCTCCGCCTCCGGCGCACCGACTTTGTTCGCGGGCTTCGTTGCTACTATGGGGCTGTCCGACTTCCTGCGTCCGTTCATCATCGCCGTGCGTCCTTAGACTTCTCGATGCATCCCAAGCGTGCCGGCTTGGGTGGCCGCAGGATCTCCCGGTTCTCGCGCAAGTTGCTTCCGTGCATGCCTGGGGTCTTAGACCGCGCGGGATACCACTGGGCCTCGCCAACGCGGCACACTGGTTGTTGCCTTCCCCCTGCCTCAACAGAGTCGGCATCCCGAGTTCGGCTACTTTCGCGGCTCAATACCCTGCCTGCACTTTCCCCTGTCAACGCTTCACCGTCGCTCTTACGAGCGCCGCCGCATGACTCGGGGTCGTTATGGTTGGCTAGTCCTTTAACGTATGACTCTTTCATTCACTACAACTTGCCGGTTTATCCCGGCGCACTGAGGCAAAGCCTTCCAGCAATGAAATCAGCCGCGGATATACACGAACAAGAGAGAGTTTCATGGTCTATGCATCTTTGTACAGAGCGGCGCCGGCGATTGTTGCGAGTATCGAGGTGATGAGATGCAGCGCGCCTACTTTCAGCCAGAGCGCATTCGAAAAGAATCCCAGCGGGATGAACTGCGCTGGTCCAGTGACTGAGAATGCAATCCAACCGACGATGGCTGCGAGCACGGCGGTCTTTGGTCCCGCCCCGAAGAAAGCGCGCATCAGCACGTAGAACATCATCGCTGTGAAGCCGCGGCCGAGCTCGAAAATCGCAAAGTAGGCCATGCTGAGTCCGTGCGGTTCCGGCTCAGCGGCTCTCAGGCCGTGGTAAACAGCGCTCCAATCGGCCTTCGTGATGGTTTCATGAATAAAACCGTCGGTGACGAACATGATGATCGCGGCAATCAAGCTGCCCACGATGAGCCGACCCCAGTTGATCCTTGCCATGGCTAGCCTCCTCAACTGTGTTGGTGGAACGGCGAATTATCTGCCGGATTCCGTGTGGAGGCAAATACAAAGTTAGCGTCGAATGATTTCGACGATCTCTTCGATGGCGTGTTTTGCTTCGGGGAGTGGGCCGAGCATCCAGTCGTGGACCATGCCGTCGTATTCACGATAGTCGATGCGCACGCCTTCCGCGGTCGCGTTGTCTCTGAGCTTTCGGCAGTCAGGCCAAAAAACGTCACGCGTGCCGATGAACAAGGAAATGGGCGCGAGGTCTTTCACGCTCCCGTACACCGGGCTCACGAGATAGCTCTTCGGATCGACGTCGCGTGCGTAAACTTCGCCACCGTACTTCAGCCCTTCGACACCGAGAAACGGATCGATTTTATCCACCGCAGGAATCTCAGGATTCGATAGCGTCGCGTCGAGCCATGGCGAAAGCAGAATGAGGCGGCCCGGCTGTTCGAGACCATCCTCGCGCAGTCGTTGGGCGAGAGCCAGACTAATCCCGCCTCCCGACGAATCACCCATGAACGTTATGTTTGAACTGCCGGCGCGTGCGGCGAGCTCGTTGTAAAGCGGAAGCATCAGCGCGAACACGTCGTGCACGTAATACTCAGGCGCGTGCGGATAATTCGGCGCAATGACGGTGCAATTCAAAGCGTCTACCAGCTTCGACATGAAGTTCCAATGTTGCGAGGCGAAGCTATTGACGTACGCGCCACCGTGCAGGTAGATGATATGCCTGGGGCCAGGGTTTTGTTTCGGCGCGATGGTCCAAACGAGGTGACCGTTGATTTCTCGTTTCGAGATTTGGTGTTTGCGGTGCAGGCGTTGTGAAGGCTCGGTGTAGGTGCGTTCGCCGCTTTCAACTCGCTGCCGCAGGCGATTGACGGTTCGCTTCATGCGAAGCAGATGCAGCAGCACGTTGATGGCCTTGCTTTGAATGCTGGGCATGAACTGTCACCTGTACCACGACGCGATCGAATAGCGCTCGCCCTGCGTCACCGGCGTGACTTCGTGAGTTGTTTCCGAACGAAAAGCGACGAGCGTCCCGGACTCTGCGGGCATGTGAAAGCTATTGTGAAGATCGGAGAACACCAGCGAGCCGCCACAGAAAGCATCCGGCTCAGGCGCAGCCGACTCGCGACTCAAAAAGATCACCGTCGAGATCAAACGCCGCTCAGTATCGAGGCGCAGCAACCCGGTGTTTCCATCCTGATGTGCGACGAAGAAATCGCCCTCGCGATAACGTAAGAACTGCGGTTCCTCGCACTCGTTCAGCGCGACAGCGAAATGCTTTTCAACAGCTTCCCTGCACTCCCGCAGCCGACGCGTTACCAGTTCGACAGTTTCGTCTGAAGGCTTAACGCGAAGAGTACGGCGCACGTGCTGATCGACTGATCCTGAAGTTGTTCGCCCGTAGACAGTCGCCGCACTGCTTTCCGAAGACTTCAGTTCGGCGACGATCATTTCGCACAGGCGAGGCTGAAAGAATTGAGGAACAACAAACAGATCGGGCCAGGCCATTTCAAGCGTGCGTAACGGATGACGGAAACCGTTCCGCCGAACGCGCGCGGGCCTTGGCGGCCTCGACTTCACGATCGCGTGGCGGAGCGTTGGTCACGAGCGAGTCGAGCAGATCCTGCGCCGCCTGGGCCACCTGGTCTACCGCGCGATTGAATGCCTCTTCGTTTGCTTTCGAAGGCCTGTTGAAGCCGCTGAGTTTGCGAACGAATTGCAGCGACGATGCGCGAATCTCTTGCTCCGTTGCCGGAGGTTTGAAGTTATGAAGCGTTTTGATGTTTCTACACATAATTTTTTGATGCCAACTTTTTATCCGCAGATTACACCGATTATAAAATCAATCGGCGGAATCTCTGGATTGCCTGCGTTTGTTCCAGGCATCTTCAACACCGCCCAGCGCCAGGACGATCACGGTCAGCACAGTGCCAATCACGGCGAGTCCGAGTGCGCCGAGTCCCACTGCCACTCCGATTGCAGCAGTTATCCAGAGGCCCGCTGCGGTTGTGAGCCCTTGAATCTCGCGCTGATCCGTCAACTTTAATATCGCGCCTGCACCTACAAAACCGATACCCGTGACGATGCCCTGAATCACTCGCGATAAACCATCCATGCCCATGCCACTGCCGATGCACGCCAACACCACGACCGCCGTGCCAAGACTCACCATCATGTGCGTTCGCAATCCCGCGGGCTTCCCGACGCGCTCACGCTGCATGCCAATAATTCCACCGAGCAACACTGCGGTGATAGTTCGGAGCAGGACGATCGCCAAATGCCCGCGATCAGCCATTCCAGCAGTCAATTCATGCCACAGGATTTCCATTTTCTAATAACCGAAGAACCCGGGATCCATCAGGAACCAATTGATTAACCCAGCCACCAGCCCGATTGCAAACACAACGAACACGATCACTTTTTCTTTTGTCGTGTTTGGCTTGCCGCCCATCGTCGGAAACAGCAACAGGAAGATGCCGCCAATCACGCCGAGTGGCGCAAAAGCCGCCATCTTCAAAGAGTAGACGCCTTCAGACCACAGACGGTGCCAACCGTAATAGATCATGGCCGCACAACCAAGTATCAGCAAGACGGCAAACAGACGTGCTTTGATGTGCATGAGTCCTCCAACGAATCCGGGCTTAGGTTTTTAGACGCGGATGACGCGGATGAAATCCGGATTTTATCCGCGTCATCTGCGGCTAAAAAAGTAGAGATACGGTGCGTTCACACATGCGGCGGGGATTGTAGTGCTCTTTGATTCTGTTTTGATTCGCTGCTCCGATCTCCGAGCACCTGGCGGGATCATCCGCCAGTTCGACAATTAGCCGAGCAAACTCTTCAGCATCTCCGGCGGGCGCCAGGAGTTCGCTTCCACCGAGCGCGTCTCGAATACCTTCAATATCACTTCCCACCACCGCCAGCCCCGCTGCCATGCACTCCAACGCACCATTCGGACACCCTTCAGAACGCGAACTGAACACACCTAGATCCACCGCGCTCAACAGCCCCGCGACATCACTAAGCTGCCCGGCAAAACGAACACTGTCCCTAAGCCCCAATTCGCGCGCCAAATCAACCAGCGACTCGTACGCGCCATAATGCTTTCCCGCCAAAACCAACACCGCCTTGCGCCCCTGCTGCTCGAGCGCGCTAACCACAATCCGCCAAGCTCTCAATAGCGTCGCGTGGTCCTTGTTAGCGTGCAGATTCGCAACCATGCACGCCACAAAGCTCGATTCATCGATCTCGAGACGCTCACGCCACGCGCGTCGATCAAACTGCCGCTGCGAGACTTCAATCCCGTTCGGAATGACATGCACCTTCGACGAGTCGACACTCAGACTCTCTATCAAATAGCGCGCGCCCGCGTTCGAGTTGGAAATAAAGAGCGGCGTTCGCCTTACTGCTTCATGTTCGCATTCCGTCGTCAACGGAAATATTCCCTCGTCTCGCTGGTTCCAGACACACAGCCGCGCGCCCGTCAATCGCCACACCAAACCGCAAACAACATTCGGCGCCAACGTATAAGGCAGCAGAATATCCGGACGCGCCTCGCGTAAGAGCGCCGCCAAATCTTTCGATTGTTTCGGTGAAGAAGGAACGACGCGCGACTTGATTCCATGCTGCTCGCCGATCTCTGCGACTGGGCCGGTCCTGTCAAATCCCCACACCTCGACCTCAGCCCCCTCCTGCTCAACCAAATGTCTTGCAAGTATTAACGCCTGGCGCTCCGCACCGCCCAGTTCCAGATTGCCCAGCACGAAAACGATCCGGCGACCCTTCATGACACCTACGGCCGTTTCTCCGAATCTTCTTCGCTTTCGTTTGGATCGGGAAGAGGTTGACCTTTCGGAACGATCCAGAGGCTCAGTTGGTTTGCTTGATATTCCCGCGGCGGCGCAAACAAAACGATGAAACGATCGGCGCCGATTTTGTGAGTATTAGCAAGCTCGAGTCGCCATTTCTCCACCAGCTTCGTTAGATCTACCGGTTCAATTTCTTCTAACGGTTCTGACGGTTGTTCCACCTGCACAGCACTAACGGGTTCTGGAACTGCTTGCGGTTCATTCTCCGTGCTCGGCTCCTCTTGAACCGGCTGTTCGAGACGAACGACAAGAAAAGCCGAAACCGTTTTGTCGAGGCTGAGTATTTCAACCAAACGCGTGAAGATGGCAGTCTGATTGCGCTCGAACATCAGATTGTCAGCATAGAAATCTGAGACTTTGACCGCTTTCTTCGGCGACGATTCACCTTCGCCCACCGGCACTGGCGGAGGCGCACCGTCGGGTGAAATCCACAGTTGTAACCTCGTTTCTTTCTGGTGGCCGGCAAAGATCATTTTGAAACGATTCGCATCGAGCTTGAAACCTTTGAAGCTATCGATGTGGTCCTGCGCAATTCGGCGCCATCCACCCGGCGTAAGGTCTTCGCCACCGTAAACGACAATGTAACCGGTAGCGTTCTTCTGCTGGTGAAGGATGTCGGCGAAGGAAGCGTATGTGGTTTCGCCGATGCCTGGTCCCATTTCGGATTCGTAATAGATACCGAAATCGTCGCTTGCTGCTTGATCGGAGAAGAGGCCTTGAAACGTTTCCGGATGTGTTTCGTGTTTGACCGGTTCAGGTGAGGCGGCGCCCTTCGGGACTATCCACAACTGAATCACCGGCTCGGTAGGATCAGCATTTCGCCCGGCGTAAATCGTCTTGACGCGGCTTGGGTTCATCCCGCGCATGTTAATGAAATAGTCCTGGATGAGTTCCAGGTAGTACCGTCCGGTACCAGGTCCCTCACCGTCAGGACCATACACGACGACGTTCGCTTGTGAACCGCGATTGCTTTGAACCAGTGTCGCGAAATTGTCCAGCCTGGCGCCGAGATCGCAGTGACCGATTTGCCCAAACTCATCGAATTTGGTTGCCGCGGGTTTCCGCGACTGCGCAGACACCGACGCCCAGAGAAGGAAAATCCCTAAGACTGCTGCTACATTTCGCATAATTTAGGGTACGACGGGGACCGGGCCGGATTCTAGCTGAGAATATGTTTCCCGCAAAGGCGCAAAGACGCAAAGAAAATTCTTGTAACTTTTGCCGAACCCAAGTGTTTTAGGAGACGTAGCGCAGCTTATGGCGAGCGAAGATGAAGAGTTCACCATGCTGTTTCAGGATTTCTACCCTAGCCTATGCCGCTTTCTGGAGTGTTTGTTGGGAGGCCGCGCCCCGCTGGCGCAGGATCTGGCACAGGAAAGTTTCCTGCAACTACACCGGACGGCATGGGGAACTATGCCGGTCGGTGAGGCGCGCTTCTGGCTCTACCGGGTCGCGCGCAACATGGCGATCAACGAGTTTCGCAAATCAAACACACGCTACCGGCTGTTCGATCGAGTAGTTGAAGTCATGAGGCCGCGAGCACGCAACCCGGAGCAGGAATACGAGACGCAAGAGCGAAACGCGATGGTGCTGGAGATGCTGCAAACGTTACCGGAAGACCAACGTACCGCGCTGCTGCTGCGAGAACAGGAACAGTTGAGCTATCGCGAAATCGGGCAGGTGCTGAACATCTCCGAGAGCAAAGTGAAGGTCGATATCTTTCGCGCGCGTGCGGCGCTGCGGGAACGTTGGAACCGGACGTTGGGAATATCAAGATCCAGCCACAAAGACGCGAAGGTCCAAACACCATATTTGTCGCTTCGTGCTTTGGCGGCTAAAAGTCAGTGAAGCATTATGAGTTGTAATTTCCCGGAAAAAATCTCTTCGTTAATCGACGGCGAACTCTCCGCAACAGAAGCGCGCGAAGTCGAGCGTCACTTGCTGAGTTGCAGCGAGTGTCAACAACTGCACGCTGACTTTCTTAACCTGCGAACACAGATCACGAGTTTCGAGACGTCGCCGCAACCTGAAGTCCAGAACCGGGCGCTGAAGAAGATTTTGGCGTCCAGCGAACGCGGCGTTCCGGCTCGCGGGCTGCGATGGAGTTTTGGTACGCGGGCAATCGCTTTTGCATCACTCTTGATTGTGGGCGAAATCCTCGGCTTGGTCGTTTATTTCAATTTAGACACGCAGGACAAAAACACAGCAGTGGTCCAGGCGCCATCTCCAATGCCTGTGGCGACGGCAGAGCCATCAGTCGATCCATCGAAGCAGCCGGACACAAAAGCAACGCCTGAGCCGAATAAAGAAAACACACCGCGCCGCGCTCCTTCACCCGCTCCCGTGAAGCGACCGCCCGTGCGCGAGCCGAAACCGGGTGAACAGTTCGCCTCGAATCCGGTGCCTCCCGAACGCTTGCGCTCAGCCGATGCTGAGACGATGACGGCGCTGCACTTCGAAAAATCCGAAACGCTGCTGCGTTCGTTTAGAAACGTTCGCATGGATGAACCGGGAGCGGCAGCGGAAGTTAAGTACGAGCGCACACACGCGCGACAACTCGTCGTGCAAAACATGATGCTGCGGCGCGAGGCTGACGCCTCAGGCGACGTCCAGAGCTCGTCTCTGCTGGAGAGCCTGGAACCGATACTGATCGACATCGCCAATCTTCCGGACAAGCCGGACAGAGACGCAGTGCGCACGATTCGCGAACGCGTGGAACGCAAAAATATCGTTCCGCTCCTGCGGGTCAATTCCACCGCGCTTGCTCGCGCTTTGGATTGATCTCTGTGCAACAGAGAAAACTTCACTTAAGGGACAAACGATCATCATGAAGCACTTTCTTACTTATCGCCCCCAAATCAGATTCGGTCTCGCGCTGTTAGCTGTCGCCGCCATTGCGATAGTCATCGCGACCTTCGCCCAGCGTTCTTACGCTTACGATCAGGACATCGCCAAGCTAAACCGCTTTATGCAAGCCAAAGGCAATACCGCGTCAATGCAGATCTTCCGCGAAGGACGCGACTTCATCGAAGCGCAAAACTGGCAACGAGCCGCTGAAAAATTTAACGACTTCATAACCGCCTATCCAAAAGACAAGGATCTCGACGCCGCACTTTACTGGTATGGCTATGCGTTGCAGAAGCAGGATCGTAAAGACGAAGCAAAGACTGCGCTCGTCAGGCTGCTCAACAGGTTTCCAAATTCGAGCTGGCGCACCGACGCGCAGGCGTTGCTCGTTCTCGTCGGCGGCAAAGCCGAAGTCGACCAGGCGCTGGAGCGTGAGAATTGCGAGATCAAGATCCTCGCGTTGCAGAGTCTTTTTCAGGCAGACCGCGAGCGCGCGATCGGCATCGTCACTGAAGCTCTCCGCGCCAATCCCGGACCGTGCCAGAATTTCCAGGCAGCGGCCGTGTCGTTGCTTGGCGCGCATGGCGGTACGAGCGCAATTCCCATGCTTCTCGACATCGCTCGCAGCAATCCCGATCCGAAACTCCGTCTCACTGCCATCAAGCGTCTCGGCGACCAGCACAGCGAGCAAGTCGTCACTGAACTCGTAAAGATCTACGATGCCGATCGTTCGAAGGAAATTCGGTCACAGGTGTTGCGAGCGCTGCTGGAAAGCCGCACAACGGCCGGCAACGCTAAAGTGATAGAGATCGCGCGCGCCGGCGACGACGTCACGATGAGGCAAGTCGCGATTCGTTACGTCGGCGCGCTGAAAGACACGGCTTCGCTCGACGAATTGATCCGGCTTTACGATACCGACAAAACGAAAGAGATTCGCGGTTCGGTAATTCGAGCTCTGGCGGACCTCGAGGACGTGCGCGCGCGCACCAAACTTCTTGAGATTGCCCGCCAGGGCGACACGCCGGAGTTGCGCATCGAAGCGATTCGTCGACTCGGCGATCACGGTCGCATCGCGCTTGACGATCTGCTCCAGCTCTACACGAGCGAAACAAACCTGCAAATCAAAGAAGGGCTGTTGCGCGCTTTCGCAGAGAACAGCGATCCGCGCGCACGCGCCAAGCTGTTCGAAATAGCTCGTGGCAACGAGGCGCTCGAACTGCGCGGCTTTGCCATTCGACGGCTGGGCGAGAAAGACGACGAGCAGACCGTCACTCAACTCGTTGCGATGTACGACTCGGAGCAGAACCCGCAAGTTAGAGCTGCATTGCTGCGCGCGTTTGGCGATTCGAAACAGAAGAGCGCCGTTCACAAGTTGATGACAATCGCTCGCAACGATCCGTCAGTGGAATTGCGGAAAACAGCCGTCAGGTATCTCGGCGAAAGCAAAGATCCTGAAGCGCTGAAGTTTCTTGAAGACCTTTTGAAGTAACAGAGAAGAAATTTTCATTGGAGGAATCAAATGATTCGCGCAGCCATTCTCTTCCTGGCGCTGATTGGCATCGCCTGCGCAGGAACTAGCCGTGCGGTAGTCGCTGCTGCCGACGACCTGCAAACCCAATCCCCAGCCACCACCGTTCAGAGTTTCACCACCGTCGAAGGTGCTGACTTGATGGCGAAACTCGAAGCCGCACAAACGCGTGCGCGCGGACGTCAAACGCCGTATTGGTCGGCATACACTTTCGACGTGCGTCCGGGAGTCGCAGTCGATCCGGCGATACGCGATTTCAACGGCTCGATGAACACGTTCGGCGATACGACCGTTTTTGTCGGCACGACCTCGAGCGGAATGACTGTCGAAACGCGAAACCTCGCGATCTTCCTGCTGCGCGATCCGGGCAATAACCAGATCACGCGCATGGAGGTTTACAACCTCGAGCGCAAACGGGAGTACAGCGGCTATCCCGTCTACTGGCTCGGCCGCGCCAACAACGAAGAAAGCCTGAACTATCTCCGCGCCATCGCCGCCGCTGCACCGCTTGATATGTTGAGCGAACGCGCCGTTCTCGGAATTGCATTGCACGACGATTCGAGAGTCGCCGGCATGCTCAAAAATTTCGTCACCACTTCTCCGAATCAACGCATTCGCTCGACTTCCGTTTACTGGTTGGGCCAGGTTGGCGGCGAGCAGACATTCCTCGCGTCTCTCGTGCGAAACGACAGCGAAGACAAGAAGATGCGACGTTCCGCTGCTTATGCGATCGGTCATAGCCGTGATCGCGGCACGATCGCAACGCTCCAGGGTCTTTATGAAAGCGTCAAGGACGTTGAAGTTCGACGCAGCACGATCTCTGCTGCCGGCAATGCCCTCGACGAGCAACCGGCGTTCGCGTTTCTGCTGAGCGTGGCGAAGAACGATGCTGACTGGGAGTCGCGCCGGACTGCGGTTCGACAGCTCGGGCATTTTCAACGCGAAGACGCTGCCGAAGAGCTGATGAAGATTTATAACAACGATGCCAATATCGAGGTAAAACGTGCGGCGTTACGATCACTTGCGGAGACGAAGAACCCGCGCGCGCAGGCACGCCTGCTCGAAGTCGCGCGCAGCGACGCCAATTTCGAACTGCGTAAGACGGCGATCCGCGCGCTGAGCGAGCGCGGCGAAGCGGCGGTTGACGATCTGTTGAAGCTGTTTGATTCCGAAACTATGCCGGAGGTCAGACGGACGGTGCTTCAGTCGCTTTCGGAGATCAAGAGCACGCGTATTGAAGACAAGTTGTTCGAGGTAGCCCGAGGCAACGACACGGTTGACGTGCGACGACAGGCGATACGTCTGCTCGGCGAGCGTGCTACCAAACGCAGTCTCGAATTTCTGAGCGCGACAGCGCAGAGCACCACTGGCGATGCGGAGGTCCAGGTGCAGGCAGTGAGGGCGATCAGCGAACGGCGCGCTGAAGAATCAGTGCCGTTGCTAATCAAGATCGCGAAGACGCATCCGAATCAACTCGTCCGCAAGCAGGCGATTCGCTCGCTCGGCGAATCCGGAGATCCGAGGGCGGTCGAATATTTCCGCGAGGTTCTGACGAATAAGACAAATTAGCCGCGGATTACGCGGATAACGCGGATTTAATTAAAAAATGAATCCCGTCCGTGGCTTCACTTTTGTATTTCGAAGTCGGCCCACTGGGCCACCGACGCATCCTTCTCCTTCGCGTCCTTGTCTGTAATCACAAGTTGCAGGTAGTAGAATCCCGGCTCCAACTGCGGGCCGAGTCGTATCCCACCACCAATCGGCACTCGATTCAAATCCGTTTGATCCGGCGCCGGAACCGGCACTTCAGGTCCGGTATACACAATTTTGCCGTCGCGAAACAGCATGACGTTCATCACCAGATTGCGCAGCTTGCCGCTCGCGTTGGTCGTGTTGTAGAGCTTGCACGCGTAATAGAGCTCGGAATTTAGGAAGAAGCGCCGCGAGCCCGGATTAGTAATCGTTTGACCCGCGCCGCCTGTTCCCAAAACGATGCCCGAAACTGCCAGTCGCTTGTTCTTTAGATCCGGCACCACGACAAACCGGCCCGCCGAACCGACTTTTGACGACGTCGTATCGCGCGTGGCCAGACGCATCTGATACGCGCCCGGACGCTTCACCGGCATCTCGAATCCAATGCCGAGACCGTTGCGCATCGCATATTGGTAGTCAGCGTCAGACAGGTTCAGAGTCGCTCCGCGGGCGAGTCTGTCGACGATGGCTCCATTGTCGCCGAAGATCATGCCGTGCAGTTCGAACGACGCATGATGACGACCATCGACCGGAGTAAACGTCAGCGTCGACGGATCGATATAGACGAAGGAACGAATTACCGATCCCGTTCGGCTGTCCTCTGCAAAGAACGACGTCAAGTCGACTTCGATGTCCTGCGCGGTGAACGGAGATATCAGCGCGAGATTGGTTATGTCGCGTGGTGTCGGTTTCCCGCGCTTTGCTTCTTCTTCCGTAACGCCGAAAAACCCGAAACGCGTTCGCAGCGTCATTCCGGACCGCTTCACTTTGGCTTTGATGTGATGGAATTTGCGGTTGAAAGTCTCGTCTGACGGACGATAGCCAAGCAGGTAGTAACCACTTTGATCCTCGAGGATGCGCTCGAATTCATAGCTGTTTGAGTTACGAACCATAAAACCGCCGGTCTGTTTTGCAATCAACTCACCACCTTCCCGGCGGCTCAAAACTAATTGCGACCGCGAAGACATCGCATCGCGCAACTGTGCAGGAGTACCTGAAAAGGAATCGGCAGCGGTCAGTCCCGTGTACACTAACCCCTGCGTGTCAACCGAATAAATCACGACAGAGGAACGAATGGCTTTCTCGGCGATTTTTTGCAGCGAGTCGGAGTAATTAAGTCTCATGGAATCGTCGCTAACGATGCCGGTGTCTCTTAGCCCGCTCCGGGCGTCGCTTAGCCCGCTGCGATCAAAGCCCTGGTCCTGCGTCTCTACCACCAGACTATCGGACAACAGCACCATCGACTTGCGGCCCGGCAGGTAACCCAACGCGTCCACGATGAAACGCACCGATTTAAGAGTTATCTCATAAGTACCGTAACTACATATATTGGGACGGGCGTCGCCAATCCCACGCTGAAGCGGCGGAAGGACATGAACGCCCGCGCGACTACAAACATTCCAACGCAGGTGGTCCACCGCGCGATTCAAAAGACGTTTGTCGTTTGTGAACTGTTGCAAGGCCCCCAGTTCTCCACTGGTGCGCACGATTGCTACCAGATCGTTCGGCTGTAATTGCTCGGCCACGAACTTACGCAACTGCTTTCGCACAATGGACATGCTCTCGGCGGACAGCCCGAGGTCGTCAACGACGAAGGCGACAGTTCGATGTGGTTCGTCGGCTTTTATCGGCGCATAAGGAGCGGCATTCGCATTCGCAGCGGCCTTCTTATCTTCCTTTGTCGGCGGCGGAGCAGTGGCTGGAACGTTGGAGATATACGCAAAGCTCGTGATGGTTTGGCGGCGTCCGTCTTCAAAGATCTCGAAATCGTCTGCCGTCAGATTCTTCACCGGCTTGCCGTCTTTGGTGACAACGGCGTCCACCTGTACGAGGTTGGTGGTGATCTTGACGACGTCTTCCTGGTCGTCCGACGGTTTCTGCGGTTGAGACTGAGGTTGAGATTGAGGCTGGGCCACGGGCTTTTCCTGGCCCAATACCGGCAAAAAGATACAGACGGAGAGCAGCAGTGCGAGGGACGCCTTGATATTCATTCGGGAATAGTCTCCTTTAACGTTACACCGTTTAGGGAGAAATGCGGGTGCTTAGCAAGGTCAAGTGTAAAACACAATCTACAAAGTGCAAAGCACGCAAAAAGGTGTATTATCTGCGCGCTCTGCGATCCTGCTAAACAGGGAGAACCAAAATGTCGAAATCTCTCCTACTAATGTTGTGTATCTTAACTGGTCTCTTAGTGCTCGCCTGTGCCAAGCCTGAAGAAACGAACCGGAACGCCGCCGCGCCGACTAATGCCTCCGCGCCCGTGCCGGCCGCTACAGCTACAAACAGAAACGACTCTGGTTCAACGGCTGCCAAGGTTGGCGTCGCCGAATGCGACGCGTTTATTACCGCTTACGAGAATTGTGTTACCACTAAAGTTCCCGAAGCCGCTCGCGCTCAGTTCAGAAGTTCTATTACTACATGGCGCACCGAGTGGAAGAAACTCGCTGACAACCCACAAACGCGAGGAACGCTCGCCACCGTTTGCAAAACCCAACTCGAGACTGCTCGCACGCAGATGAAAGCCTACAACTGCACGTTCTAAACGCTTGTTCTTTGTGGGGGCGGCACTCTGTGGCCGCCCCTCGCGTTAACTGTGAAACTTTGACGGCACGTGCGCGCGTCCCCACTTCAGCACACGACTCATCCAAACAAGCTCGTCGAGGAAACCAACCACACGTTGATCGAATGCGTGGTCCAGTAGTTTGCCCTCGCTGTCAAACGTCTTTTGCACGAACGGAAAGTTCAGATCGGCAAAGCTGACGGCGAGTCCCAACTCACGGCACATCGGCACCATCGCTTCGATGACGCGCGTTCCGCCCCATGGACCAGCCGACACACCGACGAACGCGACGCTCTTGTGAATGTATTCGGGAAGCAAAATATCGAGCACGGCTTTTAGTGAGCCGGGATAGCCGTGGTTGTATTCGGGCGCGACGATCACCAGGCCGTCGGCTTGGATCATCGCGTCGCGCCACTCGGGAAAGCTGTCCCTCAGCCCCTGGCCGTAATCGTCGTGCGGCAAATGAAATTCAGCCACATCAAACAACCGCGTCCGGATCTCAGGCCGCTTCTCCATCTCACCGACGAGCCACCTTGCCACGAAAGCACTCTGCCTCTGCTTCCGATTCGTCCCTAGCAACACCGGTATATTCAGTTGTTCCATATTTTTTATCCGGGTCATCCGCGTTAATCTGCGGCTAAAGACTTATTTCATCGTCATTATCGCGGCCCAAATTTCGAAGCCGTCCCAGAGATTTTGAATTCTAATATTTTCGTTCTCAGCGTGTTGATTGTTGTCGTAGTTCGCGATCGGAACGGAGATGGTGACCGTCTTCAGTCGCTCAGTAATTATTGAGAGTGGCAGGCTGCCACCCGACGTCGGCAACAGCACGATCTTGTCCTGCGTCGTCGACTGAACTGCTTCGATCACGGACTTCGAGATCGGCAAGTCCATCCTCGTGCGCTCGGCGTTGTAACCGCCCGGACGAACCGTAACTCGCGCCAGCAACGGATACTGCGCGCGCTCTGCGTCAGTAGGTTCGCGATCCGCGACGTGATAACCCTGCTTGCGAATGTGCTCGATTAATCGCTGCGTTTGCCGGTCATGGTCGTTGCCCTTGACGAGTCGCAGATCCAGCACGGCAGTAGCGGTCGTGGGGATCACGTTGCGAGCCAGAGCGCCAACGTCTCCACTAGCAAAGCCGTTGATATTCAGTGACGGCTCATTGATCACTTCGAGCAGCGACTTGCCCGCGTTTTCAGTACGCTTGATTCCCAACTGCTGCTTCAATTCTTCGTCGTATTGCGGAGCGCCGGCAATTGCGCGGCGCTCAGCATCACCCAATGGCTCAACGTCCGAATACCAACCTTCGATCGTCACGCGACCGTCGGCATCTTTCATCGACGCGAGCAAACGCGCGAGGAGTTGCGCGGGGTTCGGTGACCAGTTTCCGTAGTGACCACTGTGCAACGGGCGCTTTGCAGCGTAGATGGTGACGTCGACGTTCGTATCGCCGCGCGCGCCGAACACGACCTGTTTTCGACCCGACTGGTGGACTGGTCCATCGCCGATGATCCACGCGTCGGCTTCGAGTAATTGTTTGTGACGCTCGATGATGTCGCCGAGATGCGGCGAACCCGCTTCTTCTTCGCCTTCGAAAAAGAACTTGACGTTTGAGGTCAGCGGGACGCCTTTCGCCTTGAGCGCGCTGAACGCGGTGAGAATCGCCATCACGCCGGCTTTGTCGTCCGAAGCCGAGCGCGCGTAGATGCGCCATTCGGGGTTGAGAGGCGTGCCGTCAGTTGGGCCAGGGATAATTTGTCCGGAGGCTTCGAGGGCGGCGGAACGAAAGACGGGTTGCCACGGCAAGGTTCCGGTCCATTGCTTTGGATCGGTTGGTTGGCCGTCGTAGTGTGCGTAAACGAGGATGGTGCGGTTGGCCCCGGGCGTGTTCCACTCGCCGTAGACCGCGGGCGGCGTGTTGGGAGATGAGCCTTCGAGCAGGCGCGGGTTCAAGCCGCGCTGCTTCATCATCTCGACAATCAGCGCCGCGTTTTTGCGAATGTTCTCGGTGTCGGACGCGACGTTCGGAATAGAGAGCAGCCTCGTGAACTCTTCGACGATCTGGTGCTCGTTGGCGCGGCGATAATCGCGAACCTTGTCCTGCGTGGTTTGAGCCGATAGAGAAATGGGTAACAGAATCAGGAGAAGCAGGCTGCGCAGCATGGCTCGGGATTATAAAGCACAGCGACAGAACAAGTCAGGAAAGGTGGACAGAGCAAGTCAGGAAAGGTGGACAGAGCAAGTCAGGAAGGGTGGACAGAGCAAGTCAGGAAGGGTGGACAGAGCAAGTCAGGAAGGGTGGACAGAGCAAGTCAGGAAGGGTGGACAGAGCAAGTCAGGAAGGGTGGCTT
>Ga0114129_10006435_pt1 | contig 16654 bp, 15 predicted proteins | sample RhiMetdeltSRZDD1_FD_80071 | JGI IMG/M metagenome (GOLD analysis project Ga0114129, IMG submission 80071) | Populus rhizosphere microbial communities from Tennessee, USA - Rhizosphere MetaG P. deltoides SRZDD1 (version 2) (version 2) | ecosystem: Host-associated > Plants > Roots > Rhizosphere >... | reverse complement strand
CAAGAACACCGGGGCCAAATGCCCTTCGCGACACGACGCCATGTCGAAACGCTTGCACGCTTCGCGGACGAGATCGAATTCGCCCTGGATCGCATTGGCGTCGAGGTTGGGGTTCAGCGCTGCGACCTCGGGTATCGTCATTTCGAGCTTGCCGGGCAGGCCTGTGTCGCCATCGAGCAGACGGACCTTTCCGGTTTCCACCTCGATCGTGCCGACGAAATCGCGCCCGCGCCCGATCGGCCAGGTGATCGGCGCGCTGTCGAGCGCGAGCGTCTTCTCGATCTCATCGAGCAGGTCAAACGGGTCGCGGCTCTCCCTGTCCATCTTGTTGATGAAGGTCACGATCGGAATATCTCGCAGGCGGCAGACCTCGAACAGCTTGCGCGTGCGCGCCTCGATGCCCTTGGCGGCGTCGATCACCATGACAGCGGAATCGACGGCGGTAAGCGTCCGATAGGTGTCCTCAGAAAAGTCCTCGTGGCCGGGAGTATCGAGCAGGTTGAATACGCGTCCGTCGTATTCGAAGGTCATCACCGAGGTGACCACGGAAATTCCGCGCTCGCGCTCGACCGCCATCCAGTCCGAACGGGTCGCCCGCCGATCGCGCTTGGCCTTGACCTGCCCGGCCAGTTGGATGGCGCCGCCAAACAGCAGCAGTTTCTCCGTCAGCGTGGTCTTACCCGCGTCCGGATGGGAGATGATGGCAAAGGTCCGGCGGCGCTCGACCTCGGTTGCAAGCGTCGACCGAGCCGGCGCGCCCTCGGGGGCGCGAATGGGCATGTTCATGGCAACGTGGATGTGGCAGTTCCGGCCGCCCCGATCAAGGTCGGAGCGTGCGGGAACAAGGTTAGGCCGTGCAAGATCCGCCCGGATCGATAGGCGGGAGCCGGGGTAATCTACTCCGTGGCCCTGATATTGGCCTTCTGCGCGATCTCCTTCCAGTCGCGGACCTCGTTGGCGATCAACGCCCTGAACTCGTCGGGAGTGCTCCCGGCCGCCGTCGTGCCCTGGAGCGCCAGCTTGGCCACGACATCCGGTTCCCGCAGCGCCCGGTTCACCTCGGCATTGATCCTGGCGACGATCTCCTTCGGCGTTCCCGCGGTCGTCAGCAGGCCGAGCCATTGTACCGCCTCGAAGCCGGGGAAGCCGGATTCGGCCGCGGTCGGCAGATCGGGAAACTTGGGATCGCGCGTGAGTCCTCCGGTCGCAAGGGCGCGCACCAGCCCGGACTCGATCTGCGGCAGGATCCCGAGCGGCGACAACAGGACGAGTTGCACTTCGCCGGTCGCGACGGCCAGCGCCGCTGGCGCGCCGCCGCGATAGGGAACGTGCTGCATTCTGATGCCTGCCCGCGCGCACCACATTTCAAGCAGGAGATGGGCCTGCGTCGACGCACCGGAGGTCCCGTAGTTGAGCTTGCCGGGCTCCGCCTTGGCGAGCGCCACGAACTGCTCGAGCGTGCGCGCCGGCACCTTGGAATTGACCGCGAACAGAAGTGGGTTTTTCACAAGAACGGTGATCGGCTCGAAATCGCGTTCCAGGTCAAAGGACAGTTTGCTGTTCAAGGCCGCGTTGACCGTGAACGTCGTTGGCACGATCAACAGCGTGTAACCGTCGGGCGCGGCCTTGGCCACCGCGTCCGTTCCGATCATGGTGCTCGCGCCCGAGCGATTCTCGACGATGATCGGCTGTCCGAACGCCTTCTCCAGATACGGCTGCAGCAGACGGGCGATAATGTCTTGTGCCGCGCCCGCTTGCGTCGGCACGACAATGCGAATGGGCCGGCTCGGGTAATTGTCGGCCCAGGCACCGGCAGTAGCGGCGAGCGAAAGAAATGCGATACCAACAAGACATGCCTGCCATCGGCACAAACGGAAAAGGGTGGATGAACGTTGATTCAACTGCACTGCGGCCTCTCCCTAGACTTTATGCGCAGCGACCGCTGCGTTCCCGCCATGCGGTGAACCCTCCGAACGTCGCCGGCCCTCTTCGACCAGAGCCAGCGTGTGGGGGACGCCTGCAGGAGTTCTTTCCGCGACGATATCGAGGTGGAGCGTCACGTGCAAATAACCCTCCTCCCTTCGAGCGATCTGCTAACGTTGCATCGCTCGTCCGTCTCGACGCTCGTTCAAAAGGACCGGATGAAAATGCTGATCAGGACGTCACGACGCGCTACGGCGCGCGGCCTTTGCGTGGTCCTCTCCCTATGCCTTGCTGGCAGCGCCGCTGCCGCCGACATCCGCGTGTTCAGTTCGGGCGCGCCGGCAGAAGTGGAGAAAGTGCTAGCCGCGCAATTTGCGCGGGAGAGCGGACATCGCGTAGTGTTCACCGTGGCAAACCCCGCGATCATCCAACAACACCTTTCGGGCGGGCAGACGCCCGATATCGTGATCCTTCCGGCTCCTCTGATCGATTCCCTGGCAAAGACCGGCGTGCTGCGTCCGACCAGCCGCGTCGATCTCGCGAGGGTCGGAATAGGTCTCGTCGTGCGGGAGGGAGCGCCGCTCCCGGATGTTTCCACCGCGGACGCCATGCGCACGACGCTCCTGCGCGCGCGCTCCATCGTCATTCCCGATCCGGCCGGGGGCGGGCAAACCGGAGCCGCGCTCGTGCGCATGATCGCGCAACTGGACATCGCAGAAGCCATCAAACCGAAGCTCACCCTGAAGCAGGCGATCGCGGGAGGCGTCGCGCTGGTGGCGAAAGGCGAGGTCGACCTCGGGATGTTCAACATCAGCGAAGTCCTGCCGGTGAAAGGCGTGACGCTCGCCGGGCCGCTTCCATCTGAGCTTCAGAGCTACATCGTGTTTGCCGCTGCCATTCATACCGACTGCACCTCGGTTGCGGCAGCCGAAAACTTCATCAAGCTTCTGTCCGCTCCCGCGGCGCGCGAGCACTGGAGGGCGGGCGGGCTGGAATCGATGGCCGGCGGAAGCTAAGACTTGCCGGAGGGAGATGACTCGTCGGACGTTGGAATGCGGTTGGGGTGGCGAAGTCAATTCGCGGGAGAGAGTTGCATGCAGACGCTCGGGCTGGGGTTCACATGGGAGCAACTGTCGCCGGGACAGCGCTTCCGGACGCTCAATCGTACCCTCACCGAGACGGATCTCGTTCTCTTCACCGGCGTAACGGGAATGCTGGAGACGATCTTCATCGACCGAACTTTTGGTGACGAGAGAGGTGCGATCCACGGACAGTTCGTGCCCGCCGCACTGACCTACAGCCTGATCGAGGGGTTGCTGTGCCAGAGCATGATCCAGGGCACCGGCCTCGCGATGCTCGAGCTCAAGAAGCAGGTTCTGGCGCCGGTTCGCGTCGGTGACACCGTTCACGGCGAGATAGAAGTGATTTCGGTGCGGCCCACTTCGAAAGGCAACCGCGGCATCGTCGTTTCCAGGATTGAGGTGAAGAACCAGCGGGACGAGGTTGTCATGAGTTACGAGGCAACCCGAATGCTGGCGGGCCGCTCCGCCGATCAGGGCACGGTGCAAACAGCGTAGGCGTGGAGCAGAGATGCGTGGATTGAAGGATCGCACCGCCCTGGTCACCGGCGGGGCAAACGGGATCGGGGCCGCGATCGCGCGTCGGCTGGCGGAGGAGGGATGCGCGGTCGGTATCCTCGACCTCGATGCCGCGACGGGAGAGAAACTCGCTGGCGAGATCAAGGCGGCTGGCGGCCGGGCAAGCCTGCACGCCATTGATATCACCGACTACGACGCCGTGGTCCGCGCAGTCGAAAGTATCGAGACTTCTTTCGGACCGCCTGCCTTCCTCGTCAACAATGCCGGATGGGATCGCGCGCAAAGCTTCCTCGACACCACCCCGGAATTCTGGCGCAAGGTCGTCGCCATCAACCTGTTTGGGCCGCTCAACGTGAACCACGTCGTTCTGCGCGGCATGGCGGCACGCGGCTTCGGGCGCGTCGTCAACATCGCCTCCGACGCCGGGCGCGTAGGTTCTTCGGGCGAGGCGGTCTATTCCGCCTGCAAGGGCGGCATCATCGCCTTCACCAAGACGATCGCCCGCGAACTCGTGGGCAAGGGAATAATCCTCAACACGCTGTGTCCCGGGCCGACCGACACCGCCATCCTGCGCAGCTTTCTGGAGGGCCCGGACGGTGCCCGCATCGCCGAGGGGCTCAAGCGCGCCATTCCGATGCGGCGGCTCGGTGTGCCGGAAGATTATCCGGGACTCGTCGCCTTCCTGCTGTCCGACGACGCCGCCTACATCACCGGACAGACGATCAGCGTCTCTGGTGGTCTTACCATGCATGGATAGTGGACTTGACCCCGCAATCCATCGTTCCTACCAAGACGGTCCTCAAGAAGAAGATAATGCGCGGGCCAGCCCACGCATGACGGGCGGAGCCTCATGAGATTGCAGTTCAGTATCGGCATCACGTCGAACCCGCGCACCTGGCCGATCATCGACGGACAGATCAAGCCGGACGGAATCGACTTCGTGCCCACGGTTTTGCATCCATCCGAGCTGTTCTGGCGGCAATTGCGGTTCGCGGAGTTCGACGTCGCCGAAATGTCGATGTCCTCGCTGATGATGGCGAAGTCCAAAGGCGACGAACGGTTCGTTGGCATCCCGGTGTTTACGACGCGGCTGTTCTTCCATACGACCACGCTCGTCCGCCGCGGCGCGAAAATCGACTCGCCTGCCGACCTCAAAGGCAAGCGCGTCGGCGTGCCCGAATATCAGCAGACCGCAGCCCTGTGGGCGCGAGGCGTGATGGAGCACGAGTTCGGTGTTGCTCCCAAGGACATGGAATTCTGGATGGAGCGGCCGCCGTCGCGCAGCCACGGCGGCGCGACGGGGTTTGTGCCCCCGCCGGGAGTGACCGTGCGCCAGATCGCGCCCGAAAAAAATATCGGGGCGATGATGCTCTCGGGCGAGCTCGATGCCGTGATGTACTACCTGGTCGATCCCAATCTGATCGACCGCAGCACCGCCGATCTTCGCAATCATCCGGACATCAAGCCACTGTTCCCCGACCCGTGGGCGGAGGGCGTGCGCTATTATCAAAAGACCGGCCTCTACCCCATCAACCACGGCATGGTGATCAAGCGAGAGCTGGCCGAGCAGCATCCCTGGACCTTGACCAATATCTTGAAGGCGTTCAATCGCGCCAAAGACCTTGCCGATCGGCAGCGCATGGAGCATGTCGAATACCATCTCGAGACCGGCTTGCTCCCCGCGCCAGCGAGGAAAGCCCTTGCCACACCCATCGTGTTCCACGGGATCAATGCCAACCGCCACGTGCTCGAGACCATCGCGCAATACTCATTGGAACAGGGATTGACGCCGCGACTGATGAAGCTCGATGAGCTGTTTTCCGCGAGCGTCATGGCACAATAGCGACGTCCCGCTTTCACCTGGGGCCGGCTGCACATGATGATCGACATCTTCAATCATTTCATGCCGAAGGCGTATCTCGATCGCCTCGGCGGCCTCATTCCAGGCCATGTGGCGCTCACCGCTTTTCCCCGCTTGAAGACACTGTGGGACGTCGATGCGAGGCTCTCCCTGCTCGACGAGTTCGACGGCCTGCAGCAGGTGCTGTCGCTTGCCAACCCGCCGCTCGAGCTCATTGCTCCGCCCGACCAGACGCCCGAGCTCGCGCGGCTCGCGAACGACGCACTCGCCGAACTCTGTGGCCGGCATCCCGATCGGTTCCCCGCCTTCATTGCGTCGCTTCCCATGAACAATATCGACGCCTCGCTTGCCGAGATCGATCGTGCCGTGACCGGCCTTGGCGCGTGCGGCGTCCAGGTCTTCACCAATGTCGCCGGCAAGCCGCTCTCGGCTCCCGAATTCCGCCCAATATTCCAGCGCATGGCGGCGCACGATCTGCCGGTCTGGGTGCATCCGATGCGCGGCCCGAACTTTCCGGACTATGCCGGCGAGCAGGCGTCCGAGGTGGAGATCTGGTTCAGCTTCGGCTGGCCCTATGAGACCACGGCGTGCATGACGCGCTTGATTTACTCCGGACTGTTCGACGAGCTTCCCGACCTCAAGATCATCACGCACCACATGGGTGGCATGATCCCGTACTTCGCCGGCCGGATTAATCTCGGCTTCCGCCAGATCTTCTTCGGCACGCCTGAGCGGAACCCCACGGCGGAAGACGCGGGTCTCAAGCACCGCCCGATGGATTACTTCAAGATGCTCTATGCCGACACCGCACTCAACGGCGACGTGGCGGCGACCGGTTGCGGGCATGCGTTCTTCGGCACGTCGTCATGCCTGTTCGCCACCGACGCTCCGTTCGATGCCGAGCAGGGCCGGGGGTTGATCCGCAACACCATCAAGGCGATCGAGGCGCTGTCGATCACGGCGGGCCGGCGCGAGATGATATTCGCCGGAAATGCCAAGGCGTTGCTGAGATTGCCGGGCGTAACCGAGGCAAAGCCGAAGGCTGGATCACGGACATGAAGACGCAGAACATCAAGGTGAAGCTGCGCGACGGCGAGATGGGCGCCTATCTCGCGATTCCGGACAAGACCCCGGCCGGCGCCGTCATCGCCATTATGGAAATCTGGGGTGTCAACGACACCATGCGCCGGCACGCGCACGAATTCGCCGAAGCCGGCTTCATCTGCCTGGTGCCGGACCTGTTCTGGCGACAGGAGCCGGGCGTGGAGCTGTCGGACCATAACGCCGACGACGTGAAGAAAGCGTTCGATCTCTACTACGACTTCGACTACGACTTGGCCGTGCGCGACATGGAGGACACCTGGCACTTCCTGGAGAAGCTGCCGGAGTGCAACGGCAAGGTCGGCGCGGTCGGCTACTGTCTCGGCGGCAAGCTCTGCTACCTCATGTGCTGCCGCACCGACATCGACTGCGCGGTCGCCTATTACGGCACCTATATCGAGCACCGGATCCGCGAGGCCAAGAACCTGCACCGGCCGTTCGTGCTGCACATGGCGATGAAAGACCGCTGGGTGCAGGCAGAGGTGAACGATCTGCTGGAGCGGCGGCTCTCACCCAATCCGCTGGTGACGATCCACAAATACCCCGGCGCCGACCACGCCTTTGCGCGCCACGGCGGCAAGACCTACTCCAAGCCGGAGGCCGACCGGGCGCTGGCGCTCACGCTGGCGTTCTTCAACAAGCATCTGGGTGGGTGACTAACGTTCGGGTTTTTTAAGAGAACCAGCCTTTGGTCAATGGCGGACTCGAAGGCAGTGGTTCAAGCGCACACGTCCGCGTCTCTTTCCGCGCCGACAGTTTGGGCAGAGAACGGTATCCGATTTGGTTATCCTAACCTCTTATATAAACACACCAATTAATGTCTCTTTCGTTAGCGCACTTTTCTTTGACAAGGTAACAGCTCATCTAGAAGCCCTCATCCAAAGTACGTATGGGCGCTCCCCGCTGTAGCCGTTTTAGGCTCGGCAGGTGGTCGGTTGCGTATGTTCAGGCGCCATATGCAAGTAACGTCTCGGCCGGCGTTCGCCGATATTGAGTACGGCCGGTCCTGTTAAGTAATTCCCGCAGATTTAGCGGCGCCAGCGCATCCTGTGATGTGAATAAGCGATCGAACGGCGGCGACGTCGTTGCAGCCAGCGGTGCTGGCGTGACGTCGCGCAGCTCAAACCGATGCTCAAAGAAACCGATCACGGCGCGCACGGAGGTCTGCGCGCCGTCATGCCATCAGAACGTCGATTATGAGGTAATAGACATGAATGAATCGTGGAAGACCTTCAGCTCAATTGTGCCGATTGGTGCTGACAACGTATTTTCTTCGCGATCGGCGGAACCTCTCGACACGGGGGCGTCATGGCCGCCGACACTGACCTCCAGCTTGTGGGCGCGAGAAATAGTGCCGAAATCGAGCGCACCGCCGGAGGGCCTCCTCGCATCGTTGGGCACGGGCATAAGTGGGGGCATCCTCGGATCGCTAGCACCACCGTGGAAACATTTTGGCCCTAATGTAGGCGTGCTTGCACCGCCGCCCGCAGGTGCAGCGTCTCGGCCGCCGCCGGGCCTTGACCAATATCCTTCGCGGGTGCCCCGAGTGCCAAGGTGGGAAGATGTCCTGACGCGCGAGTTTGCCGGTTCGGCGCAAACACTTCCGGGCACATCTAGCCGCTCATCGCCGGGCGCCTTGGCAGGCGATCACAACACCGGAGACTGGACGGATAGGCATGCTGATGGCGACCCGAAAATCATATCTGATGCGTCGCCCGACAACGAATGGATCTTGAATGCACAATACGCGGCAGAGGGGCACCATCATAATCCGCGAGCGGTTTATGAAAAGTTCCCGCTTCCGCCAGAGACCCGCAAGGTATTTGAAAAGGCCACCACGGGACCGCTTCCAATTCGTAGGTGGCACGAGAACGATGCTCTCCATCGCGCATACAGCAAGGCTGTTGGGGAACTCATGGACCGGTTTATGCAGGATAACAGCATCAAGCCCGAACAAATGACGCCGGACCAGGCGCGCTCCGTGTTGAAGGCTATTGCGCAGTCAGAAGATCCTCGTATACGGGTTTATGGCGAAATGCTGAAGCGCATGCGCATGTTCTACCGCCTGCGCAGTGGCGCGCGGGGGAACGAATAGGGCCCTGTGACATGGTTGCCAATCTCATTGAAGAGCAGGGGAGAGAGTGGCTTGCTCTCTACAGCCAGATCCGAGCGCTGCTTCAACAGTTTGGAAAGGAAGACGATAGTTCCGGCGAAAAAGACTATTTATTGGTCAGTGACAATTTGGGCCTCTGGCAGCATAGGATTGAGACGAGCAACCTAGAGATGGTGAAGCCAGTGGTGATCAAATCGCTGCAGAAACTGCTGAGTGGCTATCCGAACTGGGAGATCGCGATTACGATCGGCAGTCCCGGAAAGGAAAAGTCATGGCCGAGCATGTGCTTGATCATTGGCGACAATGAGATCATCGACGGGCTGCAGCGGCAGTACTTTCCCGAGGAGTATAAGACGATCGAGTATGAGGGAAGCCGGCCACTCGGCTCGCGGTTCGGCGATGTGATTTACTCGCAGCCACAAAACGGATTTTAGTCGCTTGCGCACCGCCGCTGGCTTAGTCGTACACTGTATTCACGTAGTGATCGGAATCGACCACGGCCTCGATCACGGTCGGACCCTTGGCGGTCAGCGCCGTCTTCACCGCGTGCTCGAGCGCGTCTGAACTGTTGGCGGCCACCGCCGGCACTCCGAAATAGTGGGCCGGCGGTGCGCGGTAATCTTCCGCCTGCAGCTCGGTGCCGTAGAGCGGGAGCTGGCGGCGGATCTGCTTGACCTTGATGAGCGCGAGCCAGCGGTCGTCGAGCACGACGACCGGAAGCGTGAGGCCCAGCCGCTTGGCGGTCGCGACCTCGCCGCAGGTCATCTGGAAGCAGCCGTCGCCCAGGAGGCAGACCACCGGCAGATCGGGGCGCGCGAGTTTGGCCGCGATCGCGCCCGGCAGTCCGAAGCCCATGGACGACCAGCCATTGGTGATGTGAAAAGTCTTGGGCGCATGCGCGGCCCATTGGCTGGCGATCTGATGCGTGTGCGCGCCGACGTCGAACGACAGCAGCCCCTCGCGCGGCAGCGCCCGCCGGACCGCATCGATGGCGGCATGTGCGGTGAAGGGTTTGGCCGCGGGACGCAAGCTCGCCTGGAAATGGCGGCGGTGCTCGGCCAGTTTCTCCTTGTCCCACAGGTTCGCGGCCGCCGGTTGCGCGAGCAGCCGCGCGAGCGATGCCCCGAGATCGCCGGTCAGCTGATGAACGAGCTTGACCGTAGGCGCCACATCCACCGGCTCGATGTCGATCTGCAGCAGCGGTCGGTCATCGATCCATGCCTCGTATTCAACCTCGATCGTATCGTAGCCGAGCCCGACGATGAGGTCGGCGGAGCGCAGGAGCTTGCGCTGGACCTGCCGGCAGGCGCGTTCGATGCAGCCGAGCGCGAGCGGGTGATCCTCGTCGATCATCCCCTTGGCCATGGTCGTAGTGGCGAACGGCAGGCTGTGTCGTTCTACAAGCTTGCGCAGCAGCTGCGGATCGGCGAGCCGCATGGCTGATGATCCGATGACGGCAATGGGCCGCTTGGCAGCGGCGATCAGCTCCGCCGCCCGCGCGATCGCGGCGTCGGATGCAGCGGCAAGCGTCGCCGGTTGTGCCGGCGCTGCAACCTGCTCGTTGTTGGATGCCAGCGCCACGTCCTCCGGCAGATCCAGATGCACCGGCCCCTGCGGCTCGCTCAGCGCGATCCGGATGGCCTCCGTCAGGGTCTCGACGATGCACCCCCGCTTGAGCGCCAGCGTCGCCTTGGTGATCGGCTTGAACAGCGCATGGTGATCGATCCACATCTGAATGCGCCGGCCGAGTTGATCCGAGTTGAGGTTGCAGGTGATCGCGATCATCGGCGAGCGGTCGAGATAGGCCGAGCCGACGCCGGTCGCCAGATTGGTCGCGCCCGGTCCCAGGGTCGCGATGCAAAGTCCGGGTGCGCCGGTCATGCGGCCGGTCACGTCGGCGGCGAAGCCGGCCGAGCCTTCGTGGGCCGTGAGCACGAATTCGATGCCACCCTTGCGCATCGCCTCCATCAGCGGCAGCACGTTGCCGCTGGGGATCCCGAAGCCGCGAGCGATGCCGTTGGCCTTGAGCATTGCAACGATCAGATCGGCGTTGTTCATGTGACGGCAATCATTGCGAGCGTGGCCTCGAAGGCGAGGTGATTGTCCATCTTGTCTCCGGTTCGGATTGCTGTAGTGCGAGAGACCGCCAGTACGATTATAGCAATGGGCGGTGACTCGGCCGCCCGTTGTCGGGGCTTGACTACACCAGGTGCAAGGGAATGTCCTCAGCGGACATTGCTCGCCGGGCCGGGCACGAGCGCAATTGGGCGTGGGGGTAGAGCGCATGGATCTCGGGCTGCAGGACAAGGTCGCCGTCGTCACCGGCGGGACGTCCGGTATCGGGCTTGCCACCGCGCGCCTGCTGTTGCGCGAGGGCGCCGCGGTCGCCATCTGCGGCCGCGACCAAGCCCGGCTCGCCGCGGCCAAGGCGTCCCTGCTCGGCAACGCGGCGGAAAAGCGGTTGCTCGCGATGGCCTGCGATGTGTTGGACAAGGACGCCGTCGCGCGCTTTGCCGCAGCCGTCGGGGAGTGGAGTGGGCGTTGCGACATCCTGGTCACCAATGCCGGCCAGGCCCGCATGTCGACCTTCGCCGATACCTCCGATGATGCCTGGCGCGAGGAGCTGGAGCTGAAATTCTTCAGCCAGATCTACCCAGTCCGCGCCTTCAAGCCGCTGCTGGACCAGAGCGACGCGGCGGCGATCCTGGCCGTGAACTCGCTTCTCGCCTACGAGCCCGAACCGCACATGGTCGCGACCTCGGCGGCGCGCGCCGGCGCGCAGAGCCTGGTGAAATCCCTGGCGCGCGAATTCGCGCCCGGCATCCGCGTCAATTCCGTGATGCTCGGACTGGTCGACTCGGGCCAGTGGGAGCGCCGCTTCGTGGCGCGCAAGGACCTGGCGCAAACGCGCGAGCAGTGGTTCGCCGAGGTTGCGCGTGACAAGCACATCCCGATGGAGCGGCTGGGCGAGCCCGACGAGGTCGCCCGCGTCATCGCGTTTCTCTGCTCCCCGGCCGCGGGCTTCATCACGGGCGCCCAGCTCGAGATCTCCGGCGGCACGTCGCGTCACATCTAGAGCTGGATGCTTGGTCCCGGCATCAATCCTTGGGGCCGAACGCCTGCTGCGCGACCGCCGTCGGCAGCGCGATGCCGAGGCCCTGCGCCTTGGCCTTCTCGTAGATGCGCCAGGCAATGCCGATGTCGTGCGACACCATGCCGGTGGTGTGGACGAGGATGCGCTCGTCGTCGCGCTCGCGGCCAGGCTTGAGGCCGGCGACCACCTCGCCGATGTCGGCATGCAGGCGCCCGCGATCGAATTGCCCGGCCTCGATCATGTCGCGGAACTCGCGCACGGTCATGTTGCAGTCCCAGTCGTCGATCACGACCTTGTCGAACCGAGTCCAGCCCGCTGGATCCATTTCGCGGCGCGCGAGCGAGACGAAGGTCGCCCCTGGTCGCACCCAGGCCTCGCGGCTGACGATATCGGTCCGCGTCGTGCCGCCGATGGCGATATCGGCGTTGCGCACGACCTCTTCGACGCCGGCGAGCGGCCGCACCGGGATGTCGAGGAGCGTCGACCACTTGGCGGCAAAGGCTTCGCGCGTATCGGGCCGCCGCGACGTGCAGATGATCTCATCGAAGCGATAGAGGTGACGCAGGCAGCGCAGGCAGTTCTCGCCCATGGTGCCGACGCCGATGAGCCCCAGTGTTCGAGGTGCCTTGGGCCCCAGCCATTTGAGCGCGACCATCGCGGCCGCCGCACTGCGGATGGCGTAGGTCCAATGCTCGTCCAGTATGGCGACCGGCTGCCCGGTCCCGGGCTCCGCCAGCACGATGTAGCGGGCGCAGTCGAGACGGCCGACGGTGTTGCGCACGCCGTCGTCAAAATACGAGTACAGCCGCACGCCCGCGATCGGCTCGTCTTCCAGGATGACGGTCTTGACGTGCCAGTGGTTGTGAAAGGGGGCGCCGACGTCGAGCTTCTGGCTCGGCGGCACCGACCATTTCACCGAATGGCGCGCGTGCATGCGAAAGACGTCTTCGCAGATCGCCATCGCGTCGGGCACCGACAACAGCTTCACCGTGGTGGCGTAGTCGATGAAAAGGACGCTCTCGGGTACGCTCATTGGCAAAGATAGTCCTCGATCATGCCGGCATAGGACACGGCGCCGCTGACCAGATCGGCCACGGCGATGCGCTCGTCCTCGGAGTGCCATTGCTCGACGGCACCTGGTCCCCACATGCCCGACTCGGCGCCCTTGAAGCAGAAAAACCCGGCATCGAGTGCCCCATGGCTGTGAAAGGTGGCCGGCGGCTGTAGGCCCATGCGACGGCACCCGCCGCGCACAGCCCGCATGAAGGCGCCGTCGGGCGCGATCTCGGCCGGATACATGAAAGGGCCGAACTCGGTCTTGACCTGCCACGGCTCGCCGATATCGGCCGCCGCAGCGATCGCGGCAAAGGCCGCCTGCGGATCGTCGCCGGGGAGGAGGCGGCGATCGAAGACCAGCCGGACCTCGTCCTGCACGGTGTGAGTGGCCTCCGGCCAGGAGCGCACCGCCGTGGGCGTGAGCGTGGCTTGGCCGAGGACGGGATGCTTGCTCCCTGCGACATCGACGGCCATCACGCGCTCGAGCACGCGGCGCGCGCCTTCGATCGCATTCACGCCGGCCCACGGCGTGCCGCTGTGCGAAGCCTTGCCGCGCACGGTGACGATGACATCGACGCGGCCCTTGTTGGCGAGCGCGACCTGGCTGTTGGTGCCGATGACGATCACGGCGAGGCGCGGCGCGAAGCCGAGCGCGTCGCAAATGCTGATTGCGGCGTCATGTCGGCCGGTCTCGCCCGCAGTGCTCACCGTGAACACGAGGCGGCCGCGCAAGGGGAGGCGGTCGGCCGCAGTCTTCACCGCCGCGAGCGCCGCGGCGAGCGAGCCTTTCTGCTCCGACACGCCGCGGCCACGCACATGCACCCCCGCGGCATCCTCGATCAGTTCGCCGGCATAAGGGTTGGGCATGCGGTTCGCTGGATGGGTCATGGCGTAGGCCATCAGCATCAGGCTCTTGTCGGCACGTTCGGACCCGAGTTCGACCAGGAGATTGCCCATGGGATCGCGCCGCCACGGCAGGCCGAGGGCCTGCACCAGGGGCACCACCTGCTCGGCGATGAAGCGTTGCACCTGCGGCTCGTGCTCGAAGCGCTCGGTCTGCGGGCTGGGGTGGCGGACGAAGGCACGCGTCCACTCGACGATGTCGTTGGTCGGGACGCTCAAATGTCCGCTCGCTTCGCTCACTTATCGTGGCTCCTGTTGCTGAAGGCACCTCTGGAGAGGAATGCGATCGCGTCTCACGACGCGGTCGAAGGCGTAATCGGCGGCAGATCCGGCTCGCCGAGGTCCCAGAACAATCCCGCCATGGCGCCAAGTCCTTCCCGCACGATCGGCGCAAGCAGGTGCTCATCGGGCGCGTGCTGCGAGCACCCGGCATAGGAATGCGGGATCCAGATCGTGTGCAGGCCCAACACGTCGATGAAGCTGTCGTTCGGCAACGAGCCGCCGAGATTGGGCAGGATGGTCGGTGCCTTGCCGGTCGTGCGCTCGATCGATCGCGCGGTGAACCCGACCCAGGGATCCTCGGGGTCGAGGCGGCTGGCGCGGAAAAAACCGTCGTCGCCGCCGCGCACCTCGACCTGGGCAAAGCCGTGGCGGTCGAGGTGACGGCGCAGCGCCGGGACGATGTCCGCCACGTCGGTTCCCACCACGTAGCGCAGCTGGCAGTGGGCGCGCGCGCTGCCTGGGATGGCGTTGACCGGATGCTCCGGCGTGCCGGTCGTGAATGCCAGCACCTCGAAGCTGTTCCAGCCGAACACCCGCTCGGCCGGCGTGAGTTCCGGCTCACCCCAATCGCGGTCGACCGTTGGGCCGTTTCCGCCACCGTCGACTTCCACGCCCGCCAGCAGCGTCCGCACCGCTTGCGGCAGGGGCGGCCGCCATTCCGGCACCCGGATCATCCCACGGGAATCGGTGATGCAGGCGAGCGCCTGCGCCAGGATGATGCCGGGATTGGCGAGCAGGCCGCCCCAGTTGCCGGAGTGATGGCCGCCCTCGCGCAGATCGACGATGAGGTCGATCCGGTAGCCGCCGCGTGCCCCGAGAAAGAGCGTCGGCCGGTCGGGTGCGATGCGCGGGCCGTCCGAGGCGATCAGCAAGTCCGCGTGCAGCAGTCCCTGCTTGTGCCGGATGCACAGCTCGCGCAGTCCGGCCGAGCCGACCTCCTCGCCCATCTCGATCAGGATCTTGGTGTTGAAGCCCAAGCCGGCGCCGGCGCGTCCGCGCTCGGCCAGCGCCGCCGCCAACGCCGCGACGTTGATGCCGTGCTGTCCCTTGTTGTCGGCCGTGCCGCGGCCATAGATGCGCGGGCCTTCGACCGTCAGCACCCAGGGCGAAAGGCCGGATCGCCACAAGTCATCGAGACCGCGGACGGTATCGCCGTGGCCGTAGATCAGCACCGTGAGCAAGGCCGGATCCTCGATGCGCTCCGCCACCAGGAACGGTGGGCCGGAGGGATTGTCGAGAATCCGTGACGTGAATCCCAACGGGGCGAGGCTCGGCACCATCTCGTCCGCGAGATAGCTGCGCAGCGCCGCGGCGCGCTCCGGCTCCTGGCTGGTGCTCGGAATGGCGACGCGTCGCCGCAGGTCGACGAAGAATTCGCCGCTGTCGAAATGGCTGTGCGCGCGAGCGATGGCGGCGGCGCGGCTCATGAGGTCATCTTCTCCGCGATTGTCGACCTCGCCGCGGCTGCGCGCTTGAGTCCATGCGGGTGGCCGATTACGGTTGAAGGATATTGCATGCGGTCCACCGCTGCGGCAAGGACGGCTGAGGAGAGACACCAGCGTGTTCAAAATCCTGCATTTGGACGAGTGTCCGACCCATCCGATGGAGCCGGGGCGCGGCGAGCAGATCAAGCTCGTCAATCCGGGCCTCGGCACCGAGAAGGTCGACGTCCATCTCAACCGGCTCGTGCCCGGCGGCCCCCGCGGCAAGCTGCACCACCACACCAAGGCCGACAACGTTTACATCGTGAAGCGCGGCGAGGGTACGCTGACCGCGGACGGAAAGACCTATGTCATCCGCGAGAACGACGTCGTGTACATTCCTGCCGGCATGACTCATTCCCTCGCCAACCTCAGCGGCGGCGTGTTCGAGATCTTCGAAATCTACGCCCCGTCCGGCCGGCATTTCGACTTCGTGGTCGACGAGTAAGGGATTCGACGTGTAGCGCGCATGAGTGAGAACAAAGGCGTCCTTTTCGTTCCTTACAAGGACACGCTCGGGTTGCTCAACGTCGAGGATGCCCTGCGCATCTGCGAGCAGGTCTACGCGATGCACGCCCGCGACAGCGTGGTGTTGTCGAACCCGCCGAGCTTCAAGCTCGACGTGGCGGACGGCTTCAACAACCACTGGCACGTGAAGTCGGTGTTTCTCAAGGAGATCCCGACCACCGGGGTTCGGATCTACAACTACTTCGACGACGGCGTGCGCAATACGGTCGGCGGTCTTGGCTGCACGCGCTACATCGTGCTGTCGGACCCGCATAAGGGCGAGCCGGTTGCTATCGTCGACGAGCACTGGAGCTATGCCATCCGCAGCGCGGCCGCCGCGACCATCGCCTGCAAGTGGGTCGGGCCCAAGCACCCGAAGGTGCTCGGGCTGGTCGGCATCGGCACCATGGGCACGAATGCGCTGCGGTGCCTTTCCACCATGTACGAGTTCGACGAGATCCGGTGCACCTCGCGCCAGCCGCAGACGCGGGCGGCGTTCGCGCAGAAATGGTCGCAGGCGCTCGGGATTCCGGTCATTCCCATGGATTCGGTCGAGGAGGTTGTGCGCGGCGCCGATATCGCCGTCGGCGGCACCACCTCCGGCGAGGTGGTGAGCCGTGAGCCCTGGCTCAAGCCGGGCTGCACCTTCATCTCGCTGGCGCGCCGCGAGCTCGATCCGGCCGGCTGGTCGAAGATGGACAAGGTCGTCATCGACAGCTGGGAATTCAACATGCT
>Ga0114129_10006433_pt1 | contig 16656 bp, 12 predicted proteins | sample RhiMetdeltSRZDD1_FD_80071 | JGI IMG/M metagenome (GOLD analysis project Ga0114129, IMG submission 80071) | Populus rhizosphere microbial communities from Tennessee, USA - Rhizosphere MetaG P. deltoides SRZDD1 (version 2) (version 2) | ecosystem: Host-associated > Plants > Roots > Rhizosphere >... | reverse complement strand
TCGCTCCCCCCGACGCCTAGTGTCCATCGTTTACGGCGTGGACTACCAGGGTATCTAATCCTGTTTGCTCCCCACGCTGTCGCGCCTCAGCGTCAGCAACGGCCCAGCAGACCGCCTTCGCCACCGATGTTCTTCCCGATCTCTACGCATTCCACCGCTACACCGGGAATTCCATCTGCCTCTACCGTGCTCGAGCCCGACAGTCTAGGAGGCAGCCCTGCAGTTGAGCCACAGGATTTCACCCCCTACTTATCAGGCCGCCTACGCGCCCTTTACGCCCAGTGATTCCGGACAACGCTCGCACCCTCTGTATTACCGCGGCTGCTGGCACAGAGTTAGCCGGTGCTTCCTTTGGAGGTACCGTCAGAGCTTCGTCCCTCCCGACAGTGGTTTACAACCCGAAGGCCGTCATCCCACACGCGGCGTCGCTGCGTCAGGCTTTCGCCCATTGCGCAAGATTCCCCACTGCTGCCTCCCGTAGGAGTCTGGGCCGTGTTTCAGTCCCAATGTGGCTGGCCATCCTCTCAGACCAGCTACCCGTCGTCGCCTTGGTGGGCCATGACCCCACCAACTAGCTGATAGGCCGCGAGGTTCTCTTTCGGCGCATTGCTGCTTTCCTCTCCAGAGGATGCCCCCCGAAGAGCGTACGCGGTATTACCCGGCCGTTGGGCCGGCTATCCCCCGCCGAAAGACAAATTCCTCACGTGTTACGCACCCGTTCGCCACTGAACTGGAGTTGCCCCCAGTCCCGTTCGACTTGCATGTGTTAGGCACGCCGCCAGCGTTCGTCCTGAGCCAGGATCAAACTCTCCAATGAGAAAGTCTGATACAGCTCGAGTCGAACGACCTGGTTCTGTCGTCCGAATCACTTTGATGACAGAGTTGCTCCCCTCCCCGATCGGCCTCTGTGTCCGACCGGATCCGAGGGTCCGCACCCCATGACATCTCTGCTCATTTCGCTTGTCAAAGAGCATTTGAACGCCGGTTTCCCGGTAGCCCGCAAGTATAAATCGCTCCGCAACCTGGGTCAAGTCCGCGGTGCACGATACCACCCCTGCTCGACTCAGTTTTCGCGGGGGACCGACAATGTACCGAAGGAGCGCACAGAGTCAACCCCTGATCGACCCCCTCCGCTTCGTCGATACCTGCTCTGCAACGCACTTCATTAGTGACCCGCGCCGCCGACGTTTCTGCGACGGCAGCACAGACTCTCAATCAGCACATCCAGGGGGCCGCTGGCCCCCCACCCGAAACTGCCAACCCCGAATTCGCGTCCCACGCGAGGAAGATTCGCCGCAATGTCCATAAAGTCGCTGCAGGACCTCATGGTCGATGAGCTCCGCGATATGTACCACGCGGAAAATCAGCTGGTGAAGGCACTCCCCAAGATGGTCGAAGCTGCCTCGACCCCCGCGCTGAAGGAGGCCTTCGGGCGCCATTTAAAGCAGACTGAGAACCAGGTCAACCGGATCGAGACGATCTTCGATCAGCTGGGTGGCGACCCAAAGGGCAAACGCTGCAAAGGCATGGAAGGGATTATTAGCGAGGGCGCTGAAGTCCTGGATGAGGAGGCCCCGGGTTCGGTCATCGACGCGGCCCTGATCGCCGCTGCTCAGCGGGTGGAGCACTACGAGATCGCTGCGTACGGCTGCATTCGCAGCCATGCCAACCTGCTCGGCCTAGGCGATGTCGCCCGGCTGGTCGAAGAATCCCTCGAAGAAGAAGAAGCCGCGGACCAGCTGCTCTCGGAGCTCGCGGAAACTGAAGTAAACACCATGGCACTGGAGGGGGCCGAGCGGAACGAGCGGCAAGGCTGAGTTTGAGAAACCCGTCTGCTGGATTCGGGATGGGCCGACGCCCATCCCAAGCCGGCACAGCCCGCGATAGAAAGGTGAGCGTGGGGTCAGCGCCGCTACTCGCCTATTTTCCGTCATCACGCGTGAGGTGAACCCTTCATGAAGGACCCGCTGCGACTGATGGGTCAGAACACGCGGCTCCAATCCTTGCTCGAGTGGGGGCCGTTCTGGCTGGCCCTACTTGTAGCGGCTGGACTTCTGTTCGCGCTTGCACGGACCAGCCCAATCCTCTGGGGTCCTCGCCCCTTGAAGGGTTCCGATCCTGTGCGTACTACGGAATCCAGCGCTGCTCCGAACACGACGGATGACGCATCTTCGGATGAGCAGGACGACGCGAACTCTGAGCAGGATGACGCGACCTCGGCGGCTGACACGCCCAACGAACCCTCCAACTAACGGAAGAACCGCACTCGGCGCTTGCAGCGACTGTGCGCCCTGCCAACTGGCAGACCGACTTCTGATTACGGCGATAAATCTGGCCGTTAAGGCGCACCCGCCGATGTTTTGGTTAAGCGCGCCCGGGAGGACTCGAACCTCCGACCCTCTGCTTAGAAGGCAGATGCTCTATCCAGCTGAGCTACGGGCGCAAAGTGGTGACGCGATAAGAAGCTAGCGCCGCGCGTCCCGGAGTGGGAGCGACGAGGGTGGGTGAGAACTTGAGCGGATCGCGACTCACGCCTGCCGCTCCAGGAGGTCGGCCGCGTAATGATTTCTGAGCGACGGCGTCCGGTAGGCGCTCGCGTGCTGCTCGCAGCTGCCGCCCTCGGGGCCCTTTGGTTCTGCGTAGTTTACCCGCTTCGGATTCTGAACCCATCCAATTTTGACTGGCTGCTATCTGCCGATCGGGCCGAGGCTCTCGTCGGGTGGCTCTTCTTTCGAAACGAGCCGTGGCGCCTGCCGCTGGGCTCCATCACATCTATGGTGTGGCCGCTGCAGACGACAGTCGCATTGTCCGACTCGATCCCGTGGTTGGCGACATTCTTCAAGCTTGTTCTTCCAGCAATGCCGGGGCAGTTCCAGTTCTTCGGCATTTGGCTGCTGGGATGCTTCATGGCCCAGGCCGTCTTCGGATTGCTCCTCCTACATGCGTGGACAGACCGGGTTGACCTGAGTCTCCTGGGGACTTCCTTCCTTCTACTGAGCCCCCCTTTGCTGGGCCGCTACCCGCACCTGTCGCTTTGCGCGCATTGGCAGATTCTGGCCGCGCTATGGCTTTATTGTCGCACGACCCCGCGCACCGCACAGGGCCGGATTGCGGCCGGTTGGGCAGGCCTCACGGTAATTGCCGCTTCAACACACCCATACCTGGCAGCCATGGTCCTCATGATTGGAGCAGCTGCCCACGTGAGGTATTGGTTGTGGGACAGGAGTCTCTCGAGAGGGCATGCCCTGGCCCGGATGGTCGGCATGGCCGGGCTCTGCGTGGGCACATGGGCAGTTTGGGGATACTGGTCGTCTGGAGCGAGCCCCTCCGCGACGGGCTTCGGCCGTTACACTGCGGACCTTCTCACTTTCATTGACCCGAGATACTACTCCGCATTCTTGCCTGCCTTGCCCACCAGCGAGCAACAATGGGAAGGCAATTCGTACTTGGGGTTGGGCCTGATGCTGTTGGCTGTCGTGGCGGTGCTCCCGCTCGCACGACTTCGCATACGACGAGACATGGTGTTGCGGTATCTGCCCTTGATCACTGTGACAAGCGCGATGCTCATCTTTGCGATCGGCACACCAGTGACGCTGGCAGGGCGGCCGCTGTTCCATGTACACGGTTGGGGGCTGCTCGACCCCCTGCCCGCAGCGTTCCGGAGCTCCGGACGCTTCATATGGCCCGCGTACTACCTCCTCGTTGCGATTGTCTTCGCAGGTGTGGCGTTGCTACCCTCCGCCCGCGTAGCAATGGCGGTGACTGCAGTTGCGCTGGGAGTTCAAGTGCTCGACCTGCGCCCGCTCTTACATAGGCTGCATGAAGAGTCCGACCGACCTCGTACGGATTCGCTGATTTCACCAAGCTTCCATGATAGCCGCCCATTCTTCGATGCTGTGCAACTGGTCCCCCGGGTCGCCGTCGACGGGCCGATGCCTTTCTGTTACCGCGGCTGGGGTCCTGCCAACGCGCTCATTCCGTTCTCTCTTTTTGCGGCCCGGGAACGGCTTCGGTTCAACAGTGCCAAGCTCGCTCGTTGGCCCGAGCAGCAGGTCGCCGCTGCGTGCAGGGCGGCGATGGACAGTCTCAAAGCTGGGATACTGAATGAGCGCACGATCTACATCGTGGGCGAACCCTTTGCAGGGATCTTCGCATGGTGGATAGGCGACAAAGCCGTCTGCAACCGCCTCGACGGTCACATCGTTTGTGTCGCTCGAAGCAATCCGTCCCCGCTCAGAGCGGCACTTAGCGGTCCTATCCAGGGTGCACCTATCGATCGGAGTGTGGAGCTGGATTTCACCAATCGGACGAAGGACAACCCGGCCGTTCTTTCCTTTATGGGCTGGACCCGGCCTCGACCGAATGGTCGGGAGATGGCGGACACCCTTGCAGATATTCGCTTGGCTGCTCCTCTTGCCGGCACTGTGATCCTCGAGATTACCGCCTCTCCGACGGGATCGGCTAGCGACTGCGCTCTGCTGGTCTCCGTTGGCGGCACCTCGCGCAGGCTGGCGCTGGCCGTGCGGCCAAGTATCAACGTGCTAAGGTTCGACGATATCGTAGCCACGGACACAGTGCGGCTCAGCCTTCCTTCCGGGGAACGATCTTGCCGCAGCGTGAACGGCGCACCCGCCGTACGACTGACGCACATGCTGATTCGGCTACAGCGCCGCCCGGACACCCATCCACTGTGAGTTCTATCAAGCTGAGCTACGGGCGCAATGTGGTGATGGATCAGAAGGTCGTCCCTCACTCCACTGATGAGGGGGAGGAATAGGAGGCGCCGCCCCGCAGACTGGTTGAGGCTTAACCGCCTGCCTGGCAGGGCTGCCACACATCGGGAATGCGCGGGAGAACCGGCAGCGGGAATGTGGCTGCGGAGGCCATGGCTAGCCGGTATGGATCGCTCAGGTCATAAAGGTAGGCACTTGCCCATGTCACCTCCGGCCCACCTTTCGTCACCACGCCTACGCTGTCGAGCCGCGTACCAATCCTGTCCAGATAACTCAGGAGCAGCTCACGCTCACCGGCAGCAGCGCGGGCGAAGATAATCCAGGCCTGCGACTGTCCACGCAGCTGATCGAGCTCTGTCAGATAGAGTCTCGGCTGTTCGTGGTGGCATTTGCCCTGGACGAGTCGCAGTGCCTCGAGACCAAACTCTGCCCCGTAGTACGTCGTGCCTGGTCCCGCGCCATAGTAGATGTATGCAACTTTTCCGGGCCCCGAGCCAGCGCGGATGTGCGAGAGTACAGTCCGCATGTCATCGGGGCGATAGACCGGTGGGTGCTGAATGAGCGCGTAGATCGGGCCGCCCAACAACGCGACCCCGATTCCGACGCGAAGCAATCGCGGGACGGAGCTGAGTCGACGCCACATATAGTCGACCGCTTCACCCATCAACAAGAACAGCGATGGCAGAATGAACACCACCAGTCGATCCCGGAAGGGATACTGGTGCACCGCCGCTGCCACGAGCGCCCCGGCAGCAGGGGCAAGCAGGATGGCAACAGCATCCGATCGACGACGCCAGAGTACAATCGCGCCGACGACCATGAGCGCGAGGTACATCGCCCGCCACGGATATCCGAGCGTTCGTCTCATGAGATCTTTGTATGTGCCCGAGAACCAGTGGAGCATCTCCGGCAGGTGCCAAGGCGGGGGCATCAAGGCCGATGCCCAGGTAGAAGTGAGAAAGCCATGCATCGCTGGTGTTTCACTGGAGCGGGCGACAGTCACCCCGGCGGAAGCCGCGACCAGCCACGTCAACAGCACGATCGCGATGAGTCTCACCTCGTGCGGATCGCGGTCGCGGAACGCGTAGCCCGCGAGAGTCACACCGAGGCTGAACAGTACCAGAACGGACGCGAACGAGAACCAAACGGAGATCAGACCGAGCCCCGCAAGCGCCACCGCCTCGGTACGGCCATGTCGCTCACGCCAACGGAGCGACACCAACAGGAGAGCCAATGTGGCAAATACGTCGAGCGTATAGGGCTTCACTTGTGCGCCGAGTCGCAGAAGCGGCACGGCCAGGCTGAATAGTGCCACACCGAAGAGCGCACCCGCTCGAAGCTCTAACTTGAGAGCGAGGAGCGTGAAGAGCGGCAGGGAAACGAGCCCCGCGAGAAATGGCAGGAGTCGGAGCTGCAATTCACCGGCCCCGAAGCCCCAGGCGATGAACTTCTCCACCAGAAGGAACGCCTTGGGCGCGAGCTGATTGAACGCGAGCGGTTCGGTGAGAAGGGCGCCCGGCGAACGCACCAGGAGGTTCCGGGCAAGGGCGATCTCGTCGACAAACAAGGAGGTGGTCGAGATACTGCCAGAGACGGAGAAACACTCCAATCGACAGGAGCACGACGAGAGCAGCCCAAATCCAGCCGCCGGCCGAAGCCAGCTCGGAATTGGGCCCACTACCTGAGTTATTTGCGCGGTCGCCGGGGGAAATGAGAGGCTCGAGTGGGCTGACCTGAAGCTACACGCCGAGCGCCCGCCGCCCCTGCCTGGGCAAGGCGGTTCGGAGCTCCCGCGCGAGTGCGACCACGGCGTCCGGGTCGGGACTTCCCTCCATGGCAAAGACGTCGGGCACCGAGAATTTTTGATGCACTGCCCGGAGCAAGGCTTCGCTGATTAGCCCGCCGACCCGATCCGACCCGTACACGGCCAGATCCTCGGACTCGAATCGATGGAAATGCTCGGCGATGTAACTCATCGCCAGCATGAACCGGGTGAACCGGAAATGGCGGATACGCGCCTTTAGGTACTTAGCTCTGAAGTGTGGGAGCGCGGCCATCGGGATTCGATGAAACGGGGCGCGCGGAAGCGAGTCGTTCGCGTTCAGGGCGTCGAGGTCCTCCAGAAACGCCTCGAACGGGTACTCCGTTCGTATGCGGCCCTCCGATTCCCTTGTCGCGGTGCGATCGTTGAGGTGTGCCACGCTCGCGGGCTTCCTTTCGCTGCGATCCTGCCGGTCAGGCTAAGCGCTCGGTGGTCGCGGGGTCAATGTCGAGTCGTCTTCGCGGCCCCGGCGAAGCCGATGGGCCAGCCGCTCGAGCGGTCCCCCTAACAAGAGAACGGTCAGAGTCAGCCCGGTGCCGACAATGGCAGCGGGCCACTGTGCGGTGCCACACGCCACTCCCAGGGCTGCGACGACCCAAATGGACGCCGCGGTGGTGAGTCCACGGACGCTCCGACCGCCATCTGGGTGAAGAATGACACCCGCACCGAGAAAGCCAACGCCGGTAATGATTCCCTGGATCACTCGACTGGCCGCGGCCGGATCCGGGGTGTTGACAAAGGCCGATGACGCTACCAGCGTCGCGACGGCCGACCCCAGGCCTACCAGCGCGTGAGTCCGGACGCCGGCGGGTTTGCCCCGCAGGTCCCGATTCAAGCCGATGACAGCGCCGGCGACCGTTGCCGCGGCCAGCTGGATGAGCGCTTCAACGAAGGCCATGGCGAGAATCTAGCGCACCGGAGCCTCAGTGCTGCACCTGCTCCTGTGGCTCCTCATGGAACGCCAGGTAGAGAATCGGCAGCAGAAGCAGCGTGAGCACGGTCGCCGAAACCAGGCCACCCACGATGACCGACGCAAACGGCCTCGTCGTCTCGGCCCCGATTCCGCGAGAGAACGCCGCCGGCAGCAGGCCCAGGGCGGCCATGAGCGCGGTCATCACCACCGGCCGAAGCCGGTCCATGCACCCGCGCCGAACCGCTTCGTGGATCGGTAGGCCCTGCTCCCGCAGGCGGTTGAATTCGGTGACGAGAACCACTCCATTCTGTACCGAGATCCCAAACAGCGCGATGAAGCCCACCGCCGCAGACACGCTCAGGTTGATGTCCCGGATCCAGAGGACCAGGATGCCGCCGATCAGCGCAAAGGGAAGATTCGCGAGAATGAGGGTCGCGTATCGAACCGACCCGAACGCGCTGAAGAGAAGCACGAAGATTAGTACGATGCTCGCGGGCACGATTACCTCGAGCCGCGCCGCCGCCCGCCGCTGATTCTCGAACTGACCACCCCAGGTTATCCGATAGCCGGGCGGCAGCAAGACCCGTTGAGCAACCAGGCGCTGCCCCTCGGCCACGAAGCTTCCCTGGTCCCGCCCGCGCACCGAGCACTTGATCGCGATTCGTCGCTGGTTCGCCTCGCGGGCGATGCGGGAGGCGCCTTCGGCCGACACGACCTTTGCCACGCTCGCCAGAGGGACCCCGGGGCCGTCTGTCGCGCTGACGGGCAGCTCTTCCAGCGCGGTGCGGCTCGAGCGGGCCGGCGCGGCGAAGCGGACCCGGACGTCGAACACCCGGTCGCCCTCCAGCAATCGAGTGACGGCCCGGCCCCCGACCGCGGTCTCGATTGCGTCGTTGAGGTCGGCGACGTTGAGGCCATAGCGTGCGAGCTCCATGCGCTCCGCCTCGAAGCGAATCTGCGGCTGCCCGAACTGCTCCTCGACGCCGAGATCCGCCACGCCACGGATCCGGCTCAACACCCGCTCGACCTCCTCGGCCTTCTCCTGCAGCACCGTCATGTCCGGGCCGAAGATCTTCACCACCAGCTCGCCGGTGACGCCTGAGAGAGCCTCCTCCACGTTGTCCTTGATGTACTGGGAGAAGTTGAGCCCGAGCCCGGGAATGCCGGAGAGCTGCCGAGACATCAGCGTCACCAGCTCGTTCTTGTCCTTTATCGGGCCCCACTCCCCGCGCGGGTGCAGGTCCGCGTATACCTCGAGGTTGTTGGAGCCTTTCGCATCGGTGCCATCATCGGGCCGGCCAAGGTGGGAGACCACCTGATCGACCTGGGGATAGCTCATGACGATCCGCCGGACCACGCGTTCGACCTCCTTGGCGTGTTCGAGCGAAATGCCCACCGGCATCGTCACCCTGAGCCAGATGTTTCCCTCGTCTAGCTCGGGCAGAAACTCGGTGCCGAGCAGACTTCCCAGCAGCAGTGAGACAGCGAGCGCGGCTATGGCCAGGCCGAGGGTCAGGCGGCGGTGTCCCAGCACCCAGTCCAGGCAGGGACTGAACGCCTGGCGGAGCCAACGTGCGGCAATCGGCTCGTTGTCGTGCGCCTTGATCTTGAGCCAGAAGCTCGAGAGCACCGGGATGAGCGTGAGCGAAAGGATCAGCGAGCCGACGAGCGCGAAGCTCAGCGTGAAGGCCATCGGCGAGAAGATCCGCTTCTCGACCCGTTGGAAGGTGAAGATAGGGAGGAACGCCGTAACCACGATGGCCTTGGCGAACGCGATCGGCCGTCCCATCGACTCGGCGATGATGGCCAGCAGCTGGCGCTTCTCGTGGGGGGCCGGCGGGGCCAGAGCGAGCCGCACCAGGAATGCTTCCACCATGACGACCGCCGCATCCACGATGATCCCGAAATCCACAGCTCCGAGCGAGATGAGATTCGCCGAGACGTGGTTCAGATCCATCAGGATGAAGGCCCCAAGCAGCGAGAGCGGAATGACCAGTCCGACGAGGATTGCGCTTCGCCAGTCGCCCAGGAACACGATGAGCACGACCAGCACCAGACCGGCCCCGAGCGAGAGATTCTCTTCCACCGTATGCACGGTGTGATTCACCAGGACCGCGCGGTCGTAGAACGGCACCAGCTGCACCCCTCGGGGGAGGCCCGTCTGATTGAGCTCCCGAGTCTTGGCGCGAACGTCGTTGAGGACCTTGACCGCGTTCTCGCCCTTGCGCATCAGGACGATGCCTTCGACCACGTCGTCGGCCGTGTCCTTGGCTACGATGCCCTCGCGCGGGGCACCCCCGACGGAGACTCTGCCCAGGTCACGGACGCGAATGGGAACGCCCCCCCGCGAAGCGACCGATACGCTCGCGATTTCGTCAACTGAGGTGAACAGCCCCACTCCCCGGACGACCTGCTTTTCGTACCCGTGAGCGAGATAGCCACCGCCGGTGTTGGCGTTGGCCTGCGCGATCGCCTGCTCGACCTCCGGCAGGGTGACGTCGTAGGCCCGGAGCTGCGCCGGCTCCAGGTCCGCCTGGTACTGCTTTACCTGTCCCCCGAAGGAGACCACATCGGCGATTCCGGGAACCGTTCGAAACGCGGGTTCTACCACCCAATCCTGGAGCTCCTTCAGCTCGGTCAGTGGCCTGTTGCCACTCACCGTGTAGCGATAGATCTCGCCCGTCGAATTCGACAGGGAGCTCAGGCCGGGGGTAACGCCGGGTGGAACGGTCACCGATTGCAATCGTTCGAGCACCTGCTGCCGTGCGAAGTAGTCGGTTGTTCCGTCGACGAAGGTCATGGTCACGACCGACAGACCGAACATCGAGACCGAGCGAAGGTTGGTGAGGTACGGGAGGCCGTTCATCTCGCGTTCCACCGGCAGCGTGACCGAGGTCTCCATTTCCTCCGCCGCATGCCCGGGCCACTGCGAAATGACCTGGACGTGGACATCCTCCACGTCAGGAAAAGCCTCGACCGGAAGGTCGTTGAATGCCCGCACTCCCATGATCACGAGGAGCGCCGTCGCGCCCACGATTAGAACGCGCTGCCTCAGCGCAAAGCGGATGAGCCGGCGGAGCATCTAGCGGCTTCCGGCCGCTTCGGCGTCGAGGAGAAGGCTCCCGCCGCAAACCACCCGCTCACCGATCTGGAGGCCGCCGGTAATGGCCGCGCTCCGGCCATCGTCAGCTCCCACTTCGACCGGGCGCCGCACAAATCGGCCCGGGGTGGCTTCGACGTACACAACGGTTTGGTTTCCGTGCGTCACGAGCGCCTCTACCGGCACGACCGGCATTCGGGCGGTGTCCGGCGCGAGCAAGCTCGCCTCGCCGAATACTTGAGTCCGGAGAGTGTGATCGGGATTCGGCAGCACGGCGCGGATGGTAGCTGTGCGGGTCTGGGGATCGAGAACGCTGCTGACGTACTGCACCCGCGCGAGGTAGCGCCTCCCGGGCGACGCCTCGGTGGTGAAAGCGAGCTGGTCGCCCTTCTTGGCCGTGGCCAGATCTCGCTGGTATGCGCCGGCCGTGAGCCACAAGGTATCGAGCGACGAAATTGTAAAGAGGGTTTGCGCGTTGTCGGGTCGCACCTCGGCGCCGGGGTTCAGATTGCGCTCGACCACATCACCGTCGATGGGTGAGCGCAGAACGAACTCCTGACGGACCACGTCAACCGCGGCGCCGAGCAGGCTGACTCGCGCCGCAGCGCGTTCTTGCTCGGCGTGGGCTTGGGCGGCGTCGCTCTCGGCCTGCTGCAGGTCTTTGAGCGCGATGACCTTGTTCCGATAAAGGTCTCGTGCCCGGTCGAGTCCTGTGCTCGCCTGCGAGAGTGCTGCCTGCGCCTTGAGCAGGTCGCTTTCCGCCTGCGCCACGTCGCTCGAGCTGATATGGGCCAGGGCCTGCCCCGCGTGCACCCGGTCGCCCGGCTCTACGTCGATCGTGCGCACGCGGCCCGTGACGGGCGAAGCGATGCGCGCCGTGTGATCCTCGTCCACCACCAGCTGAGCCGGGAGCACGGCCACAACCTTTTCAGTCCGTGGCGCCACGGTGTCCAGCGTGAGGTAGGCGAGCTTGGGATCGTTGGGCGCGAGCCTGACCTCTCCGTGGGTGCCGGCCGGAGGCTCGGCCGCCGGCGCATCGTCCGGCGTGCGGCAGGCGACCAGCAGCATTGCGATCAGGAGACAGAGCGCCACGAGGAGACCCGTCGCCCATGCACTGCGGGAGTGCAAACGCGTCATGGAGCAATGTCCTTCCCGACGGCCCGGTCGAGTGCGTACACACTGACCCAGTAGTCACGCACAGCCGTGTAGTACTCGCTTCGGGTGTCGCCGTACGCGCGAATCGCCTCGAGCACATCGAGCTGCGATGTCGCACCGGCGCGGTAGGCATACCGCGCCGTTTCGAGCGCGGCGCGGGCCTTGGCGAGCAGACCTGACTCGTACCGCTCAGCCAGCAGGCGGCTCGACCGGAATGCATCCAGCGCCTCGGCAACGTCGGCGGTGAGCTGCGTCTGTGTTTTTCGCATCTCCACACCGGCTGCCTGCTTGGCCGCTTTGGCGCGCTCTCGTTCGCCTCCATACCAATAGAAGAGAGGCACCGAGACTCCCCAGCCAAGCTGGTACTGATGGCCGTTGGTGAACGGCGTTCCGTTCTGGTAAGTGAGGCTGACGATTGGAGTCGGTACCAGTTCCGAAATGGCGAAGGAGCTGAGGCTGCGCCCCTGCTCCACCCGCATGCTCGCCGCTCTCAGATCGGGGCGATTCGCTGCGGCGAGGGCGACGAGTGAATCGGGAATCGTCACCGGTTGGTAATGCAGCTCGCCTTGCACCGCGAAGTCAGTGTCCGGATGGGTGAGCCCCATGAGCGCCTGCAGATTGAGTCGCGCGGCGCGTACGGCGGCGCCTGCCCGGGCCAGGGCCGCCTCGGCCCGAGCCAGTTGGACCTCGCTGGTGGTGAGATTCCGCTCCGGCACATCGCCAGTGCGAACTCGCTCACTGTCGGCGACCAGCAGTTGCTGGAAGGTGTCGCGCTGGTCTCCGGCGACGTCCCGCTGTGCCTGGGCCAATAGCAGATCGAAATACGCCTGCCGTACCTCGAACGTGACCTGCCGGGTAACATCCTCGACGTCCAGTCCCGTAGCCGATGTTCCCTGGCCAGCCGCCCGGGTGCGGAAGATTCGCTGCGGTCCGAGATCGATCGGCTCGGTCAGCGCGTACTGATAGGGGACGTTGGCGATACCGGAGGCGGTGGGATTCGGCAGCGCCCGAGCAATGCGTTGCTCGGCATACGCCGAGTCCAGCCGCAGCCGGGCGGTTTCCAGATCGGGATTGTGCTCCAGCGCGATTGCAAGGACCGTGGGGAGATCGAGCGCCGCCTGCGCCGAGCTGCTGTGCCACGGGACTATGGTAATGGCGCCGAGGAGGAACCCCATCCGGCGGAAACTGCGTCGTACACTCCTGGCCGTCATGCGTCATCGGTGGGGCGAGCGTGCCACGTCATGGTGCACGCTCGGTGAGACTCTCGGTGGTGCGGTGCTTCTCGCTGACCGATCCTTCCCAGACCAGCACGCGATGCGCAAGGCCGGTGGCATCCGTCACCGCATCGATCTCGAAATAGCGGCACGAGGGCCAGCCTCTTGCGCGAGGAAGACGGGAGAAGCACACCAATGGCCTCGGATCGCCCTTGGCATCCTGATAGACCTCCCACCAACCCTCGGCGACCGGCACCGGCATGCCGGGTTCGCCGGGGTCGTGGGTCGTAGCGGCTCGCAGGCGCTCGTACGTCCCGTCGTCACGAAACCGCCACACCACCGTGTCGGTCGAGCCTGGTGCCGGTGGACCGATCCACTCTCCGGCAAGTCCGCTCGCGCCGGAATCGAGACGCTCCCCGAGCGGCCAGGTAGCGCACGCGGGGACCATTGAGGCTGCCACCTCGAGAAACATCAGGAACCAACGCACCAGGCCTCCGCACGCGCGGTGACGTCGGGTATTTAGGTGCTGCAGATGTAGAGGGGAATCCGATCTTTCGACGCCCCTGCCTATCTTCCGGCTACTGCGGGCTATCTTTTGGCCAGAGGCGCCTGGAGCTATTGCCGGGCAGTGCGCCGACTGCGCACCATTGACTGCATGAAGACCAGAGTGCCGTTTCCTCCAATCGTAAGTCGCAGGACAAGCCTTGCCCTCGCGGGTCTCCTCGTCATCGCAATTGCAGTGACCGACTGGCTGACCGAGCCGTACATCTCGATTGGCTTCCTGTACCTGTTCCCCATCATGATTGCGGGGGCCTGCCTATCCCGGACGCAAACCATCGTCATCGCGCTTGGGTGCGCCGTGCTGCAGGAGGCCTTCAGCAACCTGCCTGAGAGCGAGATGATCGCTCGGCTGATGTTCAGCTCGGTGGGCTTCGTGTCTACCGGCCTTCTGGTTGGTGAGCTGCTGCGCAATCGTCGGAGGGCGCTGGCCCACGCGCTGGAGCTCGAGGCCCAGGCAAAACTCCGCCAGGACGCTGAGGAGCAGGTCCGCATCCTGGTGGAGAGCAGCCCGGCGGCGATTGTCGTCATTGATGCTGTCGGCAGGATACTCCTGGCGAACGAGGCCGCGAACCAGGTGCTCACGCCCGGCGGGATTCCCCTGCCCGGCCAGTGCATCGGCGATTACCTCCCGCCGCTGCAAGCAGCCGTCCGGAATCATCCCTCTCGATCTCTTCGGGCTGCCATGCAATGCCGGGGGCAGCGCGCCAACCATGAGCCCTTTCTGGCGGGCGTGTGGTTCTCGACCTACGAAACCATTGCGGGTCCCCGGTTGGCCGCGATCATCGTGGATCTTTCCGAGGATCTGCGGAGCCGGGAGGACCTGAGGTTCGACCACCTGCTGAAGCACGCCAGGATCGCCATGAGTGCCCTGGCTCACGAAATCCGCAACCTGACCAGCGCCGTACAAGTCGTCCACAACAACCTCTTGCGAGTGAAGGAACTGGAGCAGAACGAGGACTTTCGAGCTCTCAGTACCCTGGTCCGGAGCCTGGAAAACATCGCGGCGTTGGAGCTGCCACCCGCGCGACCGGACAAGACCGAGGCGATGGAGTTGACGCCGGTGCTCGACGAGCTGCGTGTGCTGCTCGATGCGGCCTATCGGGAATCCGACATCGACCTGCAGTGGCAAATCCCGGAGTCTCTCCCACTTGTCCGGGCTCATCCATACGGACTGGTACAAGTCTTCCTGAACCTCGCAAAAAACAGTCAACGCGCGATGCAGACCACCCAGGTTAAACGGCTGACCGTGAGCGCAGCCGTAGAGGCGCATAGTGTGGTGATCCGCATCGAGGACACCGGCGTCGGCGTCGCGTCTCCCGAAGATCTGTTTCGACCGTTTCAACGCAACGCGGCGGCCGCCGGGCTCGGTTTGTATGTCTCCCGAGCAATGATGCGGAGCTTCGGCGGCGAGCTGCTGTACGAGACGGGGTCCAAGGGGTGTCGCTTCGCCATGGTGCTCCCGGTGTCATCAACGGTCGGCGAGACGGTCAGTGTCTAACTCGCCGATCCGCATCCTGCTGATCGATGATCATGCTCTCTTCCGGGAGAGTGTCGCCCGCCTGTTGGGAGGTGAACCGGGATTTCACGTCGTTGGTGGCTGTGCTTCGGTCCACGCGGCGCTCGAGCTCCTTCGGCAGGAGGCCGTCGACATCGTCCTGCTCGACTTCGACCTGGGGGGCCGTAACGGCACCCAATTCATGCATGCCGCGAGGGAGCGCGGATTTGGGGGGCAAGTGCTGGTGGTGACGGCGGGAGTCGATGAGGAAGAGGCGGCCGACCTGATTCAGGCCGGCGTCTCCGGAATCTTCATGAAGCACAAATCGGCCCCACTGCTGGCCCAGGCGATTCGGGATGTTACCGCAGGCAAGGTCTGGTTCGATCCTGCGCTCCTGCGAGCAGCGATGGCGCACGGACCTAAGTCTTCGGCGGATGCTCAAGAACGACGGTTCACCTTGCGGGAGCGTCAGGTCTTTTCCTACGTGCTCGAGGGGCTGGCAAACAAGGAGATCGGCGGGCGCCTTGGCGTATCCGAGAGCGCGGTCAAGGCAACGCTGCAGCAACTCTTCTCGAAGACGGGGGTGCGGACTCGCAGTCAGCTGGTGCGCATTGCTCTCGAACAGTACCCCGACCTGGCCACGGACGCGCCTTCTCGGTTGGGGCCCAGTGAGAGCGGTGGGTAGGACTCCGGGTCACGTCACTCTGCCCAGGATGGTTTCGAGGTCCAGATTTTCAAGTGGCCCCACCAGTTACTGGTTGCCTGGGAAGTGCCGCTGTTGCTGTTCGCCCCCAGCGCGATGAAATCGAGCCGATTGCTCCAGACACCCTTCGACGAAATGAAGGTCTGGCCGGTGACCTGTTTTAGGAGCACGCCATCCAGCCAGAACTCGAACACGCCGGTCGCGTCGCCCTGGACGGTAGGGAGCTTGATGTGGACCCGGTAGACGTGCCACTGCCCATCGTAGAGCGGCGTCTTGGGCACGAGCGGTCGGAAACGCTCCTGCCCGTCGCCGTAGCCCAGCCGGCACTTGAAGCCTACGCCTGAGCAATTCGTCCCATAGGCCGTCTGGTTCGCGCCTCCGGGGTGTGCACTCCACCATTGGTTGCCGTTCATCCCGCTAGTCACGTCGAAACGGTGACCGCCCTGGGGAGTCTTGAGCCAGAACAGAAGGAATTTGTATTCGGCGACGCCACACGCGCCGCCCATACCGCGTTTGTTGGTGTCGAAGGTCGGGGCGAACTTGTGCGCAATCTCGATCCACATCTCGGGAACGTCGGGTGCCTTGTATCCCGCCCCGCGCGTAATGTCCTTCATGCACCAGGCAGTCGGCGTCGGTGGTGTGCTCCAGTCGTACCGAAGGGTTTGGTGCCCTTCGTACCTGACGGTCGGGTCGAGGTGAAGCTTGCCCTGATTGAACCAGCGGGGCGACGGGATCTGCCAGCCGTGAGGGTTGGCGCGGTAGTTCTCGTCGCTCGTGTAGCTGGAGAAATCTTCAACCCGCCAGGGGGTGGGCTGAGACTGCGGCGCCTGGGCGAGGGCAGGCGCCGGCATGGCTGCGGTCAGGCTCGCAACGAGCAAGGTCCAGCGGCGACGAAGCATCATTTGGTCGACACCGAAAGGCCCCACTCGTCGCACGCGACGCTGGGACCGTGGATTCACT
>Ga0114129_10006432_pt1 | contig 16657 bp, 13 predicted proteins | sample RhiMetdeltSRZDD1_FD_80071 | JGI IMG/M metagenome (GOLD analysis project Ga0114129, IMG submission 80071) | Populus rhizosphere microbial communities from Tennessee, USA - Rhizosphere MetaG P. deltoides SRZDD1 (version 2) (version 2) | ecosystem: Host-associated > Plants > Roots > Rhizosphere >... | reverse complement strand
CTCGCGGAAAGGGAGGCTCAAACTATTGGATGGTTGGCGAATACAATTCAAGAAGCGGAAAATTGCAGGTTAGGAAGGGTGGGTTACCCCCGCTCAAGATCCACTTCACTCAACATTGAGCTAACTCGGATCTTGAGCGGGGGTAAACCACCCTTCCTAACCTGCAATTTTCCGCTTCTTGAATTGTATTCGCCAACCATCCAATAGTTTGAGCCTCCCTTTCCGCGAGGTGCACTGATTCTGTAGAATAGCCGCGCCTGTCTGTACCCCGCTTCTCGAAAGGAAATACTCATGCGCTTCGTTCTCTCTTTGTCTCTTGTTGTCTTCTGTTTTGTTTTTCCAACAGCTGCTCAAAAGCGGACTATCACAGAGAAGGATCTTTTCAACTTCGTTTGGATCGGAGATCCGCAAATCTCGCCCGATGGATCTCGCATCGCATTCGTAAGAGTTACTGTTAACGATCGGAAAGATGGTTACAACACGACTATCTGGACCGTCTCAACATCCACCCACGAAATACGACAGCTGACGAGTGGGATACGTGATTCGCAGCCGCGTTGGTCGCCGGACGGCAAGTACCTCGCGTTCGTCCGTGTTCCTGAAAAAGATGGTCGGCCTGATCAGCCACAACTCTTCATGTTGTCTATGGATGGGGGCGAGGCATTTCAGTTTACTTCCGTCGCGCGGGGTGCGGCCAATCCACAATGGTCGCCAGATGGCCGGATGGTCTCGTTCTCAAACTCAGCTAACCCAGAAGACATTGCGAAGGCCACGCCTAAGAGTTCTCCTTCGCCCGCGCCTTCACCGAGTGCAAGCCCCGCAGAGACAAAGAAACCAGAAGAGCCACGAGAATCGGATGTACGCGTAATCACGCGGGCCGTCTACCGCGCGAACGGCGCCGGATACCTCGATTTTAAACACCCACAACACATCTGGGTGGTAGACGCACCACGTTCCGGAGCCGACAAGGTCACGCCTAAGCAGCTAACAACTGGACGTTACGATGAAGGAAACCTCACGTGGACCAAGGATAGCAGCAAGATCTACTTCACCTCGGATCACAGGGATGAGCCATATTACGACCTGCCCTCAACCGACTTGTATTCAATTGCTGTCACCGGCGGCGAAGCGACGAAGATCACATCATTCGACATGGGCTCGGGAGCATATGCTCTCAGTCCGGATGGAAAGCAGCTCGCTTTCATCGCATCAGTGAATAAACCTGTTCGATCCTATTCGCAGCCTGATCTGTGGGTAATGGACGCGGTTCCAGGCGCGCAGCCGCGCAATCTCACAGCGACATTTGATTACGACGTTGGCTCAGGAGTCGGCGGAGACAACGTCGCGCCTCGGGCCGGCGGCGGCAATCCGCCTGTCTGGACAGCCGATGGGCGAAACGTGTTGCTCATTTATGCGAAAGAAGGTAGAGCGAATGTCGGCGCCTTCGATGTTAAGACGGGACGAATGTCTGACGTCACGACCGGTGACCAAGCGGTTGTGAGTTTCCGCGCGACGCCCAACGCAGACAAGTTTGCTTTTCTCATCTCAACACCAACTCGCGTCGGTGAGTTGTACTGGCAGGATTCCGACGCTGGACAGTTGAGCGCTTCAACGCGGCCAACGATCGCTCGACCGCAGCAATTGACGAATGTAAATGACGAACTCTTTCAAAAGCTGAATCTCACTGAACCAGAAATGATCTGGTACAAGAGCTTCGATGGACGGAATGTTCAGGCGTGGGTGCAGAAACCGCCTGACTTCGACCCAGCCAAGAAGTATCCGCTTATCCTAAACATTCATGGTGGACCGCACGCAGCCTACGGATTCATCTTCGATCACGAGTTCCAATGGATGGCGGCGAAAGGCTACGTTGTGCTTTACCCAAATCCGCGTGGCAGTACAACGTACGGTCAGGAGTTTGGAAACATAATTCAACACAAATATCCTGGTGACGACTACAAAGACTTGATGGCGGGAGTTGGTGAGTTAATTCGTCGCGGATACATCAATGAGAAGAAGATGGGCGTGACTGGCGGTAGCGGTGGAGGATTGCTAACGAACTGGACCATCGGTCAAACGACTCGTTTTGCGGCAGCAGTTTCGCAACGAGATATCGCGGATTGGACCGACTGGTGGTATACGGCCGACTTCACTCTGTTTCAGCCGTCCTGGTTCAAAGCACCACCGTTTGAAGACCCTGAAGATTATCGGGCTCGCTCACCGATCACAAACATCAATAAAGTGCAAACGCCGCTAATGCTAATTCTTGGCGAAGCAGATTGGCGAACACCGACGGGAGCAGGCGGTGAAGCAATGTTTCGCGCACTGAAGTATCGGAAGATCCCGACAGTCATGGTGCGCTTTCCGAATGAGAGCCACGAACTATCGCGCTCCGGTCAACCCTGGCACCGGATCGAACGTCTACAGCACATTGTTGGATGGTTTGATAAATGGTTGATGGGTGTGTCGAAGCCTGAGTATGAGGTTGTGGTTCAATAGGGCTGAAACGCTACCGGACACCACTGGCTTCAGCCACGTGGAGGTTCAACTTTAACCCATACCAGACACCGAACGACCTTTAGGTTGAAGTTGAAACTCCACGTAGCTGAAGCTGGTGGTGTCTTCGTTCATTCGTAGGGGGATTGGGCAGGCTAAAGTTGAAGCTCCACGTGGCTAAAGCCAGTGGTGTCCAATACACCATCCGAGTATCAGTCCGGATCTCAGTTGACCTACAATGAGTTCCCGAATTCCAGATATCAAAGCTATTCAACGTCTGCTCGTCGCCGCTTTTCCTACCCGACGAGTCGCAACAACTGAACTCCTCACCGGCGGTTTCATCAATACAAACCTCAAGGTGACATTCGACACGAGCGAAGCGCCCGTCGTTTTGCGGCTATATAAAGGAGACGGATCTGTTTGTCAGAAAGAGATCGAGGTTCTTCGTCTTGTGCATCCGTTGGTACCAGTGCCTGAAGTTTTATATGCCGAACCAAATGGCATTGATGGTTCGGGGCCTTTCAGCGTTCTCGAATTCGTCGAGGGTTATAAGTTCCAGGAGCTGAAACGAACAAAGAATTCTGTGGCAATCCGGGAGGCTGCTGCGTCAGTTGGAGAGACACTGGCAACAATCGGGAAATATACATTTGAAAAACCCGGTCGGCTGACGGCAACTGCCAATGAACTTCGAGTTGGCGACCCTTATGTCGAAGGCGAGAATCCGATTCCCCGCATACTGGATCAGTTTCTCGAATCATCGAGCCTACAAAGTCGTCTCAATTCGTCGCTGATGGCTCGCTTGCATGAGTTTGTTTGGCACTGGGCTCCAGATCTGCCATCCCTTGAACAACGTCAGCTAGTTCATAGCGACTTTGGCAATCGGAATATTTTGCTGCGACAGGATAACGAGCGTTGTAAAGTTGCAGGCGTACTCGATTGGGAGTTTGCGTTTTCAGGATCACCCTTGCTGGATGTCGGCCATTTCCTGCGCTATGAAAGAGAAGAAGAACCGATCCGTGAGCCATGGTTCTCAAGGGCATTCGTAGAACATGGCGGGTGGCTTGTTGACGACTGGCGTCGGATTGTCCGCGTGATTGATCTGACCGGGCTAGTCGACTGTCTTACACACGATTACTTGCCGAATGACGTGGTCCAGGAGATCGTTGGCCTGATTCAAGCAACATTAAATGAATGTCAACCCTGACTATTAGGATGGTCATGAAGAAACTAATTAAGGCCGTTTACTTAGTTTTTGGCTCATTTGCGATTCTTTACGGAAGCATCGCGCTGGTGATGCCGACGGTGCTTCATTCGGAAAGTGCCCGGTCGTTTCCGCTAGCGCACAACTTACGTGAGCAGGGAGCGGCTGCGATATTCATGGGCCTGATGGGTCTATGGTGCAGTCTCAATTACGATCGCTCCCTGGTTGTTCATTACTTTCTAACCTTCTTTGCAGCGTTACTTTCCGCGATTCACTGGCATGATTACTTTGACGGACACCTGCCGTTCATAAGTCCCCTCTACAACACAGTTCCCTTCCTCGTATTCAGCGCCATCGCCATATTGCGAACGCGCGAGACATCCCTGCATCCTCAGTGAAGCCAACACTGAAACTGTTGTTCTCTTGAGCACTCTTCACTCGGCTTTGCCGCCCGTTGTGAGCATGGCTCTGCCTTGCCGTCAACGGGTCTCTCTAGATTGGGCTACGCCCCTGGTGCGGGCTTCGGCCCTTTGCTTTAAGCAAGAACTGCATGTGTCAGCATGAGTAGGTCAAAGACCGAACCAAGGGCATAGCCCATAACCAGCGAGCGCATTGGACGGCAAGGCGAAGCCATGCCTCACAATAGGCGGCAAAGCCGATTGGTTGCGTCTCGGCTGGGCTGCCCCGCTGGTTGAGCTTTGTCGAACTCATACAAACCACAGAGACACGGAGAACACTGAGGAGGCACAGAGGAATGGCATCCCTCGCGCAAGTTTAGACCGCCATGTCCGTTCTCCTACCGAGCTGTTTGAAGTTCTGCCAGAAGCGAGGTAGGTCAACGATGAAAGTCCTGCTTTCCCTATTGTTTGTTAGCACAGTGTGTATCTCCGGTTTCTTGTCATGCACAGAGGTTCCGATAAACGCGATTCCCCCCGTGGGCGCATCCGGACTCGCGCCCATCAAGAAGACGCTGCGAAGTTTTAGTTCCGAACAGGAACTCGCGCGCTTCCTGCGGGCCATGGCGGAAAAGGCAAGACGAGAGCGACGTGGTCTGTCGAAGCTGGAGGCGAATGCTCCCGCAGCATCACCCGCCGAAGCCGACGCGAAATCCAAAGATGACGAGTCGATCACCAACGTGCAACACGCAGGAGTCGACGAAGGTGGGATCGTCAAACTTCATGGAAACCATTTAGTCGTCCTACGACGTGGCCGACTCTTTAGCGTGGCAGTGGGAGATGGCGATTTGAAGCCGATTTCCGCCGTAGATGCTTTCGGCCCAGACATTGATCCCGGTGGAACGTGGTACGACGAGATGCTCGTTTCTGGAGATAACATCGTCGTCATCGGTTATAGCTACCAACGCGGCGGCACGGAAATAGGCTTATTCAACATCGATCCAGATGGCCGAATAAGTTATCGCTCCACGTATCACCTGCGGTCCAACGACTACTACTCTTCTCGCAACTACGCCAGTCGATTGATCGGCAGTAAGTTGATCTTCTATACACCGCTGTACCTTGCTCCCGAAGCACAGGATCCATTTCTAACCTTTCCCGCCGTTCGCAAGTGGCACAAAGGGGCAACTCCAGAAGAATTCAGACGGATTGTTTCTGCAACCCAGGTTTACAGGTCCGAGAGCCAATTGAATCCGGACAGCGGTCTTGCGCTGCACACTGTCACCGTCTGCGATCTCGCAAACGGTGGATTCGACTGCAAAGCAACCGCCGTGATCGGTCCGCCAGGACGAGTGTTTTACGTTTCTCCCGATGCCGTTTACGTTTGGGCCACCAGTTGGGTTTATAGAGCTGATCAGGCACGGTCTCGGTCAGAAGTTTTTCGAATGCCTCTGGATGGCTCAGGACCAAGTGCGTTGGGAGTCTCGGGCAGTCCGGTCGATCAGTTTTCATTCCTGCAAAGCGAGGATCAGCATCTGAATGTGCTGGTCCGTTCTGATGGCAGCGGTGATGCCATGTTCGCAGCTGAGTATGCCGCGGGCGATGTAGCTCTAATGCGCGTGCCGATTTCAGAGTTTTCCGACGGAAGTGAGATGGTTCCGTCCTGGCGATATCGAAAACTTGTTAAGCCGGAAGGCTATACCTTTCAAAATCGCTTCATCGGCGATTACTTGATCTACGGAACTGGTAGTGGCTGGGGTTATCCCGAAAACACGAAGCAGTCTAATCTTTTCCTCGTACGTTGGGCTCGGGGCGATTCACATCAATTGTCACTTCCACACGGCGTAGATCGAATCGAGCAGATGGGTTCTGATGCAGTCGTTGTTGGAACGGATGGAACAAATCTTCACTTCACAGCGATTCGTCTCGGCCTGTGGCCAGAAATCGCTTCTCGTTACACACGAAGAGACGCTTCTCAAGGCGAACTAAGAAGTCACGGCTTCTTTTACAAGGCCGATGGCGACGAGTCGGGAATTCTCGGTTTACCAATTAGCACGCCCTCACGTCCTGGTTATCGACATCTGTTTGATTCCTCGGCGTCAATTCTGTTTTTGCGGAATCAATCACTGTCGTTACAGGAGATTGGGGAACTCAATTCAGAGCCTGAGAGAGCTATTAACGATAGCTGCAGGGCTTCCTGTATCGACTGGTATGGCAATGCGCGTCCCTTGTTCCTGCGGGGGAGAGTGTTCGCACTTCTTGGCTACGAGATAGTTGAAGGCCGCGTCGAAGGAAATCGGATGAGAGAACTGCGACGTGTGAACTACGCACCTGCCAGGGGCATCCTGTCACAAAGCTAGCCATATGATGAAGGATGAGGGATGAAGGATGAAGTATCGAGTCCTTCAACCCTCATCCTTCATCCTTCATCCTTCATCCCTCATCCCTCACATTGACTGCATTCCTCTCTTCTAATATTTTGTGCCTCACAGAATCGCTTTCCTGTTCTCGCCGCGAGGTAAAATTGTGTTTCGAGCGATAGTCTCCGGGTGCTTGGTTCAACTTGCGCTTGTGGGATTGTGCGTTGCCGGCGCACAGTCATTCCAGGAAACGAAAAGGCCTTACGGGGTTCCCGAGGCGACTCTATCTTCTACTCCTGAAGAACAAGTTTGGTGGAACGAATTGCGACGCGCCGGAGATGACCTACTAAAGGCTCGTCGCAGCGTAGATAAACCTAGGAAAAAGTTTCTTACGGTCTTGCAAGACGGAGAGACAAAGTCGTACAAACCACCAGTTCCTGACGCACGGCCCGTCGTCCTTTATAAAGCCTTCCCTCAATACACCGAGGAAGGAAGACGAAGGTCCATAAACGGCGACGTTACGGTTCAAGTTGAGCTGCTTGCGGATGGGACTATCGGAAGCGTCAGAGTTGTTAAAGGCCTGGGTGCGGGGCTGGACGTAAATGCCGCCGACGCCGCACGCCAGACGGTCTTCTTACCAGCCGTAAAGAACAGAGAATTCGTCACCGCGTCAATTCAGATGCATATGTCTTTTCATATTTACTAAAAAGAGTTTAGGAGATCCCCATGACCAAACACCTGCGTAATTCACTATTGCTGATCCTTGTCATCGGCTGTGTTGCCATTGCTCAAACAACACGACACCCGATGAAGATTGACGACATATTCCGTTTCAAGGACGTGCGGGATCCGCAGGTTTCTCCCGACGGTCAGTGGATCGCTTATGTCGTCTCAACGGTCGATATGAAAGAAGACAAATCGACTTCACATGTTTGGTTGGTAAAGGTCGACGGCACTAACGATCGGCAGATTACGTTTGGTGCGGAAGGTGAAAGCTCGCCGCGTTGGAGTCCCGACGGAAAGTATCTTTCCTTCACGTCTTCACGCCCCGGCAAAGCCCGAGGCAACCAAGTGTGGCTGCTTGATCTTAGAGGTGGCGAAGCAACTCAACTCACGGAGTTAAAAGGGCGATTGCAAGGTTATGAGTGGGCACCGGATTCCAAGCGACTGGCGTTGGTGATCGGCGATCCTGATCCAGAATCCGAACCTACGCCGTCGCCACAGCCAGGCGCGAGTCCGGCAACGCCACGAGTGCCCAAACCGATCGTGATCGATCGCTACAAATTCAAGCAGGACGTACAAGGCTATCTTCTCTCCGGACGTCACACCTACATATACGTCTTCGACATAGCGACGAAAAAACTTGATCGAGTCACAAGCGGAAAATGGGACGAGAGCTCGCCGTCATGGTCACCTGATGGAACTCGCATCGCTTTTATGAGTAATCACACAGACGATCCGGATCGCGACCCTTCGGCCCAGCTGTTTGTGGCGGAGGCGAAGCCTGGAGTGACAGAAAAGCCGTTGACTTCGGTGGCAATACGAGCTTCGCGATCCAAACCGGAATGGAGCCCAAACGGAAAATGGATTGGTTTCGTCGAGGGAGACGAAAAGAAATACGGCGCTTATAACATGGAGCACCTTTCAATAGTGGCGGCTGATGGAAGCGCCGCGCCGTCTCGCTTCAAAGCTTCTGAGGATCTCGATCGCGGTGTTTCGTCGCCGCGGTTTACCAAGGATGGAACGTCAATAACCTTCTTCGTTAGCGATGATCGTTCCGTCTATCCCGCTCGAGCGAAAGTTTCGGGTGGTCCGGTTGAGCGACTGCTGAAGCCCCCGATCGTCATATCGAATTCGAACTCTAATGGCGGCACCACCGTTGTCCTTTCGGGCGGCGACATGAAAACAACGGAGATCTACGTTTTCGAACGCGATGGCCTGCGGCAGCTTACACACCAGAATGATGCGCTGCTTGCAGAACTCGAACTAGGCGCAACGGAAGACGTGGAGTTTAAGAGTAAGGATGGCATTGAAGTTCATGGTCTCCTCACTTATCCGGTCGGATATGTGAAGGGCACGAAGGTGCCACTACTTTTGCGCATTCACGGCGGACCAAACGGACAAGATCAACATTCGTTCAGTACGGAACGGCAGCTGTTTGCTGGTAATGGTTATGCCGTGCTGGCAGTCAATTACCGCGGCAGCTCCGGTCGCGGCCGAAATTTCTCCCGCGCAATTTTTGCGGACTGGGGAAATTTTGAGGTTCAGGATCTTTTGGCAGGAGTGGACCACGTTATTCGCATGGGCGTCGCTGATCCAGATCGCCTCGGCGTTGGCGGCTGGAGTTATGGAGGAATTTTGACCGATTATTTGATCGCCTCAGACAACCGATTCAAAGCCGCAACGAGTGGAGCGGGCACGGCGTTCACGGTAGCCTTTTATGGTACTGATCAATACATCATCCAGTACGACTATGAGATCGGCCCGCCGTGGAATCCAAAATCGTGGGAGACATACGTCAAATTGTCATATCCGTTCCTGCATGCCGATCGCATTCAGACACCCACTCTATTCATGGGCGGCGAACGCGACTTCAACGTCCCCATTCAGGGAAGCCAACAGATGTATCAGGCACTGCGGAGTCTCGGCATTGACACTCAGTTAGTGATTTATCCGAACGAGTTTCATGGGATTCAGCGACCGAGTTATCAGCGCGATCGCTTAGATCGGTACGTTGCGTGGTACGAAAAGTATGTAAAGAAGGTAGCGGCGCCTTCAAGCACAACAACGGCGCGATAGCGGGTGGGTGCAGTTCATGGTTCAATTTACCGCAATTGAGATCGGGGAAGGGTGCTTTACCTGCTCAAGATTCAGATCCATTCAAAATTAAGTAAACAGTTCAAGCTCAGCAAGGTTTCAGGTTGGGAAGGGTGGCTTGCAAACATAAGTTCGTGCTCGGAGAGATTCAACTACAGAAGGAGCGAAGCGACCGATTGAACTTACATTGGCGATTCCGTCAGTTGAAATCGGTCGCTTCGCTCCCGTTCTGTCGTTGAATCGTTTTCCCGGATCCTGATAAAGCTGGTTGAGCGGGGGGCAAGCCACCCTTCCCAACCTGAAATTTACCGCAAGTTGAATTATTGCTTCGCACCCACCTGCTACCGCAAGGTGGTACTGACTTGATGCCATTAAGATCCGAGTTTGGTACAGCTTCTAAAGCTTGGGGAGAATGAGAGGTTAATCTTCGGCACAGCCTCGTCTATTTCTCAGTGATAGAATTCCACGCCTCCAAGAATTCCAGGGGTCCATACATGATTAAAAAACGCCTCGCGTTCGCCGTCGTCGTTTGTTTGCTCAGCCTTAACGCCGTCCCGGTTAATCCGCAGGTGCGTCGGCGTACTGCTGCAAGCATCCGATCTGAGATCCTCGAAAAGAATGTGCGTGCGGAGCTCGGTTTCTTAGCGAGCGATGCAATGCAGGGCCGAGGCAGTGGTACAAACTATGAACGCGTTGCAGCTGAATACATCGGTTCAATGTTTCGACAGTTTGGCTTGGAACCCGCTGGCGACGTCGACAGCACCAGCAATAAAGGATTTGTCCAACGCGTAACGTTAAAGAGCGTTAAGTTTCTTGAGCCACTTACGTTGACAGCTGGCTCTGGCAACGAAGCCAAGAGATGGCAATTCGGACGTGATTTCCTTGTTACCGGTATGAGAACGCCCAGTGTTGTGGGAGTGCTGCAAATCGTCGAAGGAGATCAACCGCCAACCAAAGCTGCGATAGCCCTAATTCGCCTGCCGGATGGTGTAAACCAACAGAAACGGCAGGAATTGATTCGGAACGCGCGATCGGCACAAGCAGCGGCAGTTGTTTTTCTCGAGACGGAAGCAAATAAGGCACAACGGGAGTCAGGCAACGTACGCTTCCCTACTCTTCAGACGCGCATCGCGGGTGAACGTCCACCAGAATCTTTCGCGGTCATCTCGGTACGGAAGGATATATTTGATGAGTTGGCCACGATGGCAAACGGAACACCCGTGGAACTAAAGGGCCCGATACAGGATAGCGATTCGAACGCGACGTGGAATGCAGTCGGCGTCCTGCGCGGTTCGGATCCCACAGCGGTAGGCGAGGCGATAATGCTGAGCGCGCATCTCGATCACCTGGGCGTATTGGAAACAGCAACCGGTGATCAAATCTTCAACGGCGCTGACGACGATGCTTCCGGTTGTGTTGCAGTGCTAGAGCTGGCGCGTGTGCTCGCTGCGGGTCCGCAACCTCGTCGTACAATTTATTTTGTTTGTTTTGGAAGTGAGGAAAGAGGCGGATTGGGATCGCGCTACTTCGTCGACCACTCGCCTGTTCCGCTGGAAAAAATTGTCGCCGACGTTACCTTTGAAATGCTTGGGCGACCTGATGCAAAGGTTCCTCCAAATACTCTATGGTTGACCGGCTATGAACGGTCTACATTAGGTCCGGAGCTGGCCCGCCGTGGAGCGCGGCTGGTTGCAGATCCGCATCCAGAACAAAATTTCTTTCAACGATCTGACAATTACGTTCTCGCTTTGCGAGGTGTTGTCGCACACACTGTATCGAGTTTCGGACTACACACCGACTACCACCGTCCGAGTGACGACTTAACGAAAATTGATTTCCCTTTCATGACTCGTTCGATCAATTCGCTGGTCGCTCCGATGCTTTGGCTGGCAAATAGCAGTTTTCGACCAGCTTGGTTACCGGGCAAACAGCCAACTCGCAATTAGCATTCGCCAAACGTGAAACCGAAGTTCTTCAAATCACAATCTCACTTCCGTCGCTGGCTCGAGAAGAATCACGGGAGTAAGAAAGAGTTGGTGGTCGGTTTCTACAAAAAGTTGAGCAATAAGCCAAGCATCACTTACCCGGAAGCTTTAGACGAAGCTTTGTGTTTTGGTTGGATTGATGGAGTAAGAAAGAGTCTGGACAACGATAGCTACTCAATCCGCTTTACACCGCGTAAGCCAACAAGCATCTGGAGCAACGTAAACGTCAGGCATGTTGAGCGTCTGAAGAAAGAGGGTCGCATGACTCCACCCGGACTTGCGGCTTATGCACGCCGGAATCCGAAAAGAACAGGCATATATTTGTTTGAGAAACAGCCGGTTGAATTCTTGGCGGACTATGAGGAACTGTTTCGAAAGAATAAAAAGGCGTGGCAGTTCTTCGAGCAACAACCACCTGGAGTAAAGCGCCTCTCAAAGCTGTATGTCATGAGCGCGAAACAGGACGAAACTCGAAGGCGACGCCTCAAACAGCTCATCGAGTCGTCTGCTAAAGGAGTAAGACACGGTATTCTCGCGGGAAAGACAAAGAAGAAGTAGTCGATGCAATCTCGAATGCCCGCCATCTTTATCGGTCACGGTAACCCTCTCAACGCGTTACAGCAGAACGACTACACGAATGCTTGGCGCGCCATCGGTCAAACGATTAGAAAACCAAGAGCGATACTCGTGGTCTCAGCTCATTGGTATGTGCCTGGTACGTTTGTGACCGCTATGGGTAAACCGCGAACGATTCATGACTTTGGCGGATTCCCTGATGAGCTCTACCAGGTGAGGTATAACGCGCCGGGTAGTCCTGAACTCGCGAGCCGTGTAAGCGAGTTGCTTACTCCAATTCCCGTCGGACTTGACTACAGTTGGGGACTCGATCACGGCACTTGGTCCATACTGTGTCACCTTTTTCCCAACGCAGACATACCGGTAGTTCAACTGAGCATTGATGAAACTCAACCGGCGCCTTTTCACTACAAACTCGCCAGACGGCTTGGGACTTTACGTGATGAAGAAGTTCTAGTTGTGGGCAGCGGGAATCTCGTTCATAACCTGCACACTTACGCCTGGGGGAAGCATGCGGTGGCACCATTTGATTGGGCCGTACGGTTCGAAGAGGAAGTCATGGCGTACTTACTCGCAAACGATCACAAGCCAATCATCCATTACGACAAGCTCGGTCGCGAGGCCCTGCTCGCGGTACCAACGCCCGAACACTATTTGCCGCTGCTGTATGTGATCGGAGTACAGGCACGTGAAGATCGGATCAGTTTTCCTGTTAAGGGTGTCGACGGAGGTTCTATTTCAATGTTGGCCGTACAAGTTGGCTAAAAAAATCTATGCCTGACCTACTAGTAAATTTATTAAAGCTACCGCCGCTCGAACATCATTCAGACGACGTGTTGATTCGACGGGCACAGCCGTTCGAATTGACACCGGTTCTCGACTTTGTGCGGGATAACTTCTCCATCAAATGGGCGGACGAGATTTTTGTTGGATTTGCCAACAAGCCGATTAGCGTCTTTATTGCGACAATCGATCACAAGCTAGTGGGATTTGCGGCGTATGAATGTACTCGTCGTGGCTTCTTCGGTCCTACTGGCGTGCTCGAAAGCGCTCGCGGTCGTGGAATCGGGAAAGCGCTGCTCCTGTCCAGTCTGAATGCTTTACGGGAGTTAGGTTACGTTTACGCGATCATTGGCGGTGTTGGACCAGTACGGTTTTATCAGAAAACGGTGAACGCGATCGTCATCCCCGACAGCGAACCGGGCATATACGGGGAGCGGCTTTAACTGAAGGATGAGGGATGAAGGATGAAGGATGAAAGTCATCGCTTTTCACGGGAACGAGATGATAAATGAAAAATGTCAAATGATAATTGATCAATGATTTCGTCCTTCATCCTTCATCCCTCATCCTTCATCCCTTATTTCAGCGCCTTCACGATTCTTCCCCACTCCTCCAACGTCAACGTCTCAGCGCGTCTCTGCAAATCAACCCCTGCCTTGCAAAGCACAATGCTCGCGCCTCCGTTCTTCGTAATAACCTGGTGAAGCGCGCCGGTGGAGTGGCGAAGGTTATTGAGCATCGTCTTTCGCTTTTGCGCGAATCCGGCACTCACCACCTGCCACAACAGATCTTCATTAGCCACGTCAACTGCCAGACCCCGCCGAAGTGCCAACTTCACAACTGTGCTCCAAACTTTGGGAGGTGGACGAAAGCTGCGCGGAGATACATCGAATAACCTTTCACTGTCGCAGTATGCCTCGACGAGCACTGAGAGATATCCTCGCTCGCTAGACCCTGCAGGCGCCAACATTCGTTCGACGACCTCGCGTTGAAGCATCAAAACCATTTCCGAAATACAGCGCCGCTGCTCAATCAAACGCTGCAAGATGGCTGTTGAGATGTTGTATGGAAGATTGGCGACGACGCGCGTAGAACTTGCCGGTCGAATCTCCGCGCATATATCGGCTGTCAGAGCGTCGGCTTCGATAAGTCTGAAATTGTGTTCTGCGCCAAAGCGATCCTGCAGCGGAGGAACTAGCTTTCGATCAAACTCTATAGCGATCACTTTGGCGTCGTGCTCGACTAATTCAGCCGTAAGTGCACCCGTCCCTGGTCCAACTTCGACAATTGTTTCACCGGCTTTTGGATCGAAGGCCGCAAGTATTTTAGAGATTATGTTTCGATCGTGAAGAAAGTGCTGGCCGAATCGTTTTGAAGGGCGAAGAGTGTCGAACCGTTCCGTCGAGGAATCGCCCGGTGCTTTTTGCTTCATTCCTGTTCCCTGAATTTTTCAGGGTAGCCAGTAATCTCGAGGTCTTCTCCCCGTTCAGTTGTCTTGACGTCTCGAAGTCTCAATGCGAGGCGCACGACTTCTGCCCCGGATCCTGCCACCGGTCCGGGTGCCTCGCGACCACCAATGATCAGGGGCGCCACAAAGAACGTAGCCTTGTTGATGAGCCCCGCATCCACAAAGCTGCCAGCCAAGGTCGCTCCACCTTCAATCAAGAGGCCCTGTACCGAACGTTTCGCCAACTCTTTGAGAATCGATACCAGATCGCGCGTCCCAGAGGTGACGACGTGAACTCCGAGATCACGTAATGTTTTCGCCTTTGACGCTTCGGCATGTTCGCCTGTGAAAACCAGCAACGGAGAGTCGGCTGCAGTCCGAACTAATTGCGAAGTCTGCGACAGGCGCAGGTTTTCATCGAGAACAATTCTAATCAGTGGTCGCCTGCGGCGTAGGCCTGATCGGTCGGTTAAGAGAGGATCATCGATTTCAGCAGTTCCAGCACCGACCATGATAGCGTCGTACTCATGACGCAGTTCGTGCACTCGAGTTCGCGCCTCGCGTCCGGTAATCCAACGCGAGTCGCCACTTTTTGTCGCTATCTTTCCATCTAAAGACATGGCCGCTTTTAGATGAACAAACGGAAGACGAGTGCGCATGAAGTGCAAATATTTCTCATTAACTTCTGACGCTTCTCTGGCCATCAGTCCGACCTCAACCTGTAGACCAGCTTCGCGTAGATGCGCAAACCCCCGTCCCGACACCTGACGGTTGAGGTCTTCAATCGGTGCGACAACGCGTGTAATGCCGGCATTAATCAGAGCGTCGGTGCACGGAGGCGTTCGGCTGCGGTGCGCGTGAGGTTCGAGTGAAACGTAGGCAGTCCCCCCGCGGGCTCGCTTACCCGCTTGTTGGAGCGCAAGCGTCTCGGCATGCATTACATCTTCGTAGATGTAGTGTCCTTCGCCAACAACCTCTCCAATGCTGTTTGTGATCACGCATCCAACAAGTGGACCTGGACTTACCTGACCAGTGCCGCGACTGGCGAGTTCCAGTGCTCGCGCCATCAGGCGTCGATCAGTCTCGGACCAGGTTGAAGTTTCAGTCAGTGTGGAAGTCGAGGTCATAAGATCCACCGATCAAGCGAACAAACCTTCTACATACTGCTTTGGATCAAACACTACGAGGTCGTCAACCTTTTCGCCAATCCCCGCGTATCGTATCGGCAGATTAAGTTCCTTGGCGATAGCCACCGCGATTCCACCTTTTGCAGTGCCGTCAAGCTTCGTCAATACAATTCCTGTAACTCCGGCGACTTTCAAAAACTGTCGCGCTTGCTCGAGTCCATTTTGACCTGTCACCGCATCGACTACGAGAAGAGTTTCGTGTGGCGCTCCCTCAACTTCCCTCGCCGCAACCCGTTTCATCTTCTCCAATTCGGCCATCAGGTTCGACTTAGTATGCAAGCGGCCGGCGGTGTCTACAATCAAGACTTCAGAACCACGCGCTTTTGCAGCCTTCAACGAGTCAAACAACACAGCAGCAGGATCGGTTCCTTGTTTCTGCTGGATCAATGGCACGCCTGTGCGTTGAGCCCAGATGGCAAGTTGGTCCGAAGCTGCTGCACGGAACGTGTCTGCCGCACAGATGAGCACGTCGTTGCCTTCCGCTTTGATCCGTTGCGCCAGCTTTCCAATTGTCGTCGTTTTCCCAACGCCATTCACGCCAACGATCATCATCACGTAGGGCAATACATTTTCAGGAGCCGCAGTTTCTGAAGCCACTCCCTCATGTTCTGACGCATGTAGTATGTTAAGCAACTCGTGTTTGATTGCTTGCTTTAAGGCGTCAAGGTCATTGATCTGTTTACGGGCGACGCCACGGCGGACCGTCTCAAGTATTTCGAGTGTTGTCGGGACTCCGATGTCGGCTGCGATAAGCACTTCTTCGAGGTTATCGAGTAGTTCGTCGTCAATCTGTTTTCGTCCCGCAAAAACTGTATCTAGGCGTTCAGCCAGTGATTCTCGAGTTGCTGAGACAGCACGGCGAAACCTCGAGGAAAACTCTTGCTCAAGCGCCGCCTCCTGCGCCTGAAGTTCTTCCATCGAGAGATTCAGACCTAAGACCGACGTCGCAAATGGCGATCTTGAAGGAACCGGTTTCTCGCGAGCAGTGTCGGACGGCGTGTCACTGCGGACGGGGCTACTAACTTTTGGTGGCGGCGGTTCCGGTTTTGTTTCGACAGGAACGGGGGCTGGGCCCGCACCCGCTACCGACGGCACTAATTCAGGCGGCCGTTCAATCCCTGGTTTTTTATCGTATGTATCAACAATCTCGGGCGAGGCTACGTCCGACTCTTTTTTCGTAGCCGGCTCATTTAAACCTAACGTGACAAACTGATCAGCTTTTTTCCGTTTCCAAAATAGTCCCATACCTGATTCAAAAGAGGCCTTCTTAAATGAAATTTGGATGAATCGCGATTATAAGGAGCCACGAGCAAAGAGCAAAGAGCAAAGGGCGAAGAAGAAAGACGCTTAGCCCTTCGCCCTTCGCCCTTTGCTCTTCGCCCTTTGCCCTTTGCCCTTTGCGTTCTGTCT
>Ga0114129_10006431_pt1 | contig 16659 bp, 11 predicted proteins | sample RhiMetdeltSRZDD1_FD_80071 | JGI IMG/M metagenome (GOLD analysis project Ga0114129, IMG submission 80071) | Populus rhizosphere microbial communities from Tennessee, USA - Rhizosphere MetaG P. deltoides SRZDD1 (version 2) (version 2) | ecosystem: Host-associated > Plants > Roots > Rhizosphere >... | reverse complement strand
TGGACGGAATACGCGACGGCGATGCTGCTGTTCAGCGTCGTGTCGATGCTCGTGCTCTATCTGCTCCAGCGCGTCCAGCAGTGGCTGCCGTGGAACCCGCAGGCCTTCGCGGCGGTGCCACCCGATCTCGCGTTCAACACCGCCGCGTCGTTCACGACGAACACGAACTGGCAGGCCTACAGCGGCGAGTCGACCATGAGCTATCTGACGCAGATGGCCGGGCTCGCGTACCACAACTTCGTCTCCGCCGCGACCGGCATCGCCTTGGCGATCGCGTTCATTCGCGGCATCGCTCAGAAGGAACAAGACAGTCTGGGAAACTTCTGGGTGGATCTGGTCCGCTGCTCGCTGTGGGTGCTCCTGCCATTCTGCGTCATCGGCTCGCTGGTGCTCGTGTCGCAGGGCGTCGTGCAAAACCTGCGGCCCTACGACAAGGTCGCCGTCGTCGATCCGCAAACGGTGACGGCTCCCGATGCGGCCGGCAAGCCGCAGACGACGGTCGTGAGGGAGCAAGTCATCGCACAGGGACCTGTGGCCTCGCAGGAAATCATCAAGGAGTTCGGCACCAACGGCGGCGGCTTCTTCAACGCCAACAGCGCACATCCATTCGAGAACCCGACGCCGCTGTCGAACTTCTTGGAGATGTTCTGCATCTTCGCGATCTCGGCGGGGCTCACCTATACGCTCGGACAGATGACCGGCTCGTCCAAGCATGGCTGGGCGGTCTGGGGCGCGATGGCGTTTCTGTTCCTTGCGGGCGTGACGACAGCGTATTGGGCCGAAGCCCGCGGCAACCCGCTGCTGACGACGGCCGGAGCGGATCAGTCGGCGACCGCACTCTCGTACGGCGGAAATATGGAAGGCAAGGAGAGCCGCTTCGGCATCGCAAACTCCGCGCTCTTCGCAACAGTGACCACCGATGCAAGCTGCGGGGCCATCAACGGCTGGCACGACTCGTTTACGCCGCTTGGCGGCCTTGTGCCACTGACCAATATCATGCTCGGCGAGGTGATCTTCGGCGGCGTCGGCGCCGGCCTGTACGGCATCCTCGTGTTCATCATCCTGTCGGTGTTCATCGCCGGTTTGATGGTCGGGCGGACGCCGGAGTACCTCGGGAAAAAGGTGCAGGCCTACGACGTGCGGATGGCCATGCTCGTCGTGCTCGTGTTTCCGCTCACCATTCTCGTGCTCACGGCCATCTCGGTCGTCTCGCCCGGCTTCGGGACTTCCAGCATCACGAATCCAGGCCCGCATGGCCTGACGCAGATCCTCTACGCCTTTACGTCCGGGACGGGCAATAACGGATCCGCGTTCGGCGGGCTGAACGCGAACACGCGCTGGTACAACCTGACCATCGGGTTGGCGACGCTCATCGGCCGCTTCTTCATGATCATCCCGATGCTCGCGATTGCCGGCAGCCTCGGTCGCAAGAAGCGCGTGCCGCCGTCCCCAGGCACGTTTCCAGTCACGACACCTCTATTCTCGGCGCTGCTCGTCGGCGTCATCGTCATCGTCGGCGCGCTCACGTTTTTCCCCGCCCTCAGCCTCGGGCCGATCGTCGAGCATCTCCTGATGACGAAGGGTCAGGTGTTCTGATGGCAGCCTCACAAGCACACGCCAAAGCGCGGTCCATCTGGGACCCGACCATCGTCCGCGGCGCCATCGTGGACGCGTTGCGCAAGCTCCACCCACGCACGATGGCGAAGAACCCGGTGATGTTCGTCGTCGAGGTCGGCAGCGTTCTGACGACGCTCAGATTGCTGGCCGACGCCGTGGCGGGACGTCCGGGGCTGGGCTTCGAGCTTCAAATCACGTTCTGGCTCTGGCTGACGGTGCTGTTTGCCAACTTCGCCGAGGCCATGGCGGAGGGCCGAGGGAAGGCGCAGGCCGACACCCTGCGCAAAGCGCGGACGGAAACGTCCGCGAATCGGCTCGTTGCCGTGGGGTCCGGCTTGAGCCGGACCGTACATGAAAGCAGGACTGAAACGGTCCCGGCCACCAGCCTGCGAAAAGACGATGTCGTCATCGTCAAGGCGGGGGAGTTCATCCCGTCGGACGGCGAGATCATCGAAGGCGTGGCATCGGTGGACGAGTCAGCGATCACGGGAGAATCGGCGCCCGTCATTCGCGAATCGGGCGGCGACCGAACCGCGGTCACCGGCGGGACTCGCGTCCTCTCGGATTGGATCAAGATCCGCATCACCGCGGATCCGGGGCACACCTTCATCGATCGGATGATTGCGCTCGTCGAAGGCGCTGAGCGTCAGAAGACACCGAACGAGATTGCGCTCAACATTCTGCTCGCGGGTCTGACGATCATCTTCCTGCTGGCGGTGGTGACGCTTCAGCCGTTCGCACTCTACTCCGGCGCGCCTCAGTCCGTGTTCGTGCTGGTGTCGTTGCTCGTGTGTTTGATTCCGACGACCATTGGCGGATTGTTGTCGGCGATCGGGATCGCGGGGATGGACCGGCTCGTGCAGCGCAACGTACTGGCGATGTGAGGACGTGCGGTGGAGGCGGCGGGCGATGTGCACACGCTGCTGCTCGACAAGACCGGAACGATCACGCTGGGCAACCGCCAGGCGACCGAGTTCCTGCCGGTGGCCGGCGTCAGCGAACAGGAGATCGCCGACGCCGCCCAGTTGTCCTCTCTCGCGGACGAGACGCCTGAAGGGCGCTCGATCGTCGTGCTGGCGAAAGAGCGGTACGGGCTGCGTGGACGCGAGCTGGCGTCGCACGGCGTCGTGTTCGTGCCGTTTACGGCGCAAACGCGGATGTCCGGCGTCGACCTCGACGGCCGGCAGATTCGCAAGGGCGCCGCGGATGCGATCGAACGCTACGTGACCGCGAGCGGCGGCTCGGCCGTCCCGGAGCTGAAGCCCCTCGTGGACCGCATCTCCCGGGCTGGCGGCACCCCGCTCGTCGTCGCCGATCGCATGCGAGCGCTCGGCGTGATCCACCTGAAGGACATCGTCAAGGGCGGCATCCGCGAACGCTTTACGCAGCTTCGCGCGATGGGCATCAAGACCGTGATGATCACCGGCGACAACCCGCTGACGGCGGCATCGATCGCGAACGAGGCGGGGGTCGACGATTTCCTCGCCGAGGCGACGCCGGAAGACAAGATGACCCTCATCAAGAAAGAGCAGAAGGAAGGCAAGCTCGTCGCAATGACCGGCGACGGTACGAACGACGCACCAGCGCTCGCGCAGGCCGACGTCGGTGTGGCGATGAATACGGGCACGCAGGCGGCGAAGGAAGCGGGCAACATGGTCGATCTGGACTCGAGCCCGACCAAGCTGCTCGACATCGTCGAGATCGGCAAACAGCTGCTGATGACGCGAGGAGCGCTCACGACGTTCTCGATCGCCAACGACGTGGCCAAGTACTTCGCCATCATCCCGGCGATGTTCGCGGCAGCTTTTCCCGTGCTGATGACGCTCAACGTCATGGGGTTGAAGACGCCGGAGTCGGCGATCCTGTCGGCGGTCATCTTCAACGCGCTCATCATCGTCGCGCTCGTGCCGCTGGCGCTGCGGGGCATCCGGTACCGCGCTATGAGCGCGGAAGCGCTCCTCCGTCGCAATCTGCTGATCTACGGTCTCGGCGGAATCATCGTCCCGTTCATCGGGATCAAGATCATCGATGTGATCATCACGACGTTGGGACTGGCCTGACGCGAGCGTGAGACGAAGATCATGAACATCAGTCGAAACCTGATCACCGGCGCCCTCATGACCGTCGTCACGACCCTGCTTCTCGGTGTCGCTTATCCGCTGGTCGTGACCGGCCTGGCGAAAGTGCTCTTTCCGAGCAAGGCGAACGGCCAGCTGATCGAGCGGGACGGGAAAATCGTCGGCTCGCGCATGATCGGGCAGGCGTTCTCCTCGCACGGCTACTTCCGCTCTCGGCCCTCGGCTGCCGGAACGGGCTACGATGCGGCCAATTCGGCCGGCACCAACCTCGGACCGACGAACAAGAAGCTGATCGATGCCGTGAAGGCTGCGGTCGATGCGGCGAAGGCGGAGAATCCGTCGGCAGCGGTGCCCATCGATCTCGTCACCTCGTCGGCCTCTGGACTCGACCCGCACATCTCGCCGGCTGCCGCGCTCTTCCAGGTCCCGCGCGTCGCACGCGAGAGAGGAGTGTCCGAGGGCGAGATTCGACGCCTGGTGGATGCTCACTCCGAGGGACGCCAGCTCGGATTCCTCGGCGAACCCGTCGTCAATGTGCTGGAGTTGAACCTCGCCCTCGACGATTGGTATCCGATGCGACGATAAGAAGGCATGGCCGAGACGGTCCGCTCCGCCGCCGAGTCGATGCTCGCGCGCGTCAAGGAAGAGGGACGCGCCCGATTTCGGATGTACATCGGCGCGGCGCCCGGAGTCGGCAAGACCTACCGGATGCTCGAGGATGCCCATGAGCTCAAGCGTCAAGGACTCGACGTCGTCATCGGGTTCGTCGAACCGCACGGGCGCGCCGAGACCATCGCGCGCATTGGCGATCTCGAGCAGGTCCCGCTGCGGCGCATCGAGTACCGCGGCGTCACGCTCACGGAAATGGATCCAGACGCGATCGTCGCCAGGCAGCCGCAGGTGGCCATTGTCGACGAGCTGGCCCACACGAACGCGCCAGGCTCTTCGCGCCAGAAGCGCTACGAAGACGTCATGGCCCTTCTGGACGCCGGCATCAACGTCATCACCGCGGTCAACATTCAGCACCTCGAGTCGCTGAACGACGCGATCGCCTCGACAACAGGCGTGCGCGTTCGCGAGACCGTGCCCGACTGGGTGCTCAATCGCGCTGACGAGGTGGTCAACGTCGACGTCTCGGTGGAGACACTGCGCGGACGGCTCCGGCAGGGCAAGATTTACGATGCCGCCAGGATCGAGCAGGCGCTCACCAACTTCTTCCGAAAAGGGAATCTGACCGCGTTGCGCGAGCTCGCTCTTCGGCAGCTGGCGTCCGACCAGGCGGGCAAGGCCCATGAATATCGGCAGCGGGAAGGTCTCGAGCGTCCGGTCATTCCCGAAAAGGTCATGGTGGCAATGGCGTCGCGCGGCAGCGCGAAGACGCTTCTGAGAGTCGGCTCACGCATCGCCGGGCGGCTCGCGACCGATTGGTACGCCGTCTATGTCGAGACGCCAAGAGAGGAGCCTGGCCGGATCAAGCCTGAGGACCACGTGGCGCTGGGCGACAACATCCGGTTTGCGCAGCAGCTGGGTGCAAAGGTTGTGAAGCTGAAAGGCGCCCGCGTCGCCGATTTGCTCGTCGACTTCGCGAAACGCGAGGGCATCACCCACGTCATCTTCGGGCAGTCGGCGCGCTCCCGGTGGGATCTGCTCGTTCACGGGTCGATCGTCGATCGCTTCCTGCGCGACGTGCGGAACGCGACGGTGCAGATCGTGCCCGTGCGCAGCGACGACGAACTGGACGCCGATGCCCCCGATGAGTAACGCCTGATGAAGCTCCGGACCAAACTGCTCGTCGGCTACGTCGGCTTCGTGCTGGCGCTGGGGGTGCTCGGTACGTGGAGCGCCCGCACCCTCAGCCAGATGAGCGCGGTGTCGAGCCGCATCATTGCCGAGAACTACGATTCGGTCGTGGCCGCCCAGGACATGAAGGAGAGCCTGGAGCGGCAGGATTCGGCCGCGTTATTCGACCTGCTCGGCCAGCGCGACAGAGCGCGCCGCCAGATTGCCGAGCATCGCCCGCGCTTCGACGCGGCGCTCGCGAAGGCATCGGCCAACATCACCGAGGTCGGGGAGCCGCAGGCCATCGAAGCGATTGGGCGCGACCGCGACGAGTACTACCGCCGCTTCGACACCTTCCTTACTGCGGCGGGCGACCGGACACCGTTCTATTTCCGATCGCTCGAGCCACAGTTCAATCAGGTGCGGTCCGATGCGGATCGGCTGCTCCGCTTGAATCAGGAGGCGATGCGGCGGAAAGCCGACGCCGCGTCGGCCATCGCCCGCCGGTGGTTCTTCGTCACGCTCGCGCTGGCGATCGTTCTGATGGGCGCGGGCGTGGCGATTGAGCTCAGTCTGTCGAGGGCGATCATCGGTCCGGTCGCGCAACTGACCGCCGCGACGACGCGGATGGCGGCAGGGGAGCTCGACACGACTGTGCCGATCCATTCAGCCGACGAGATTGGTACCCTGGCCGCCGGCTTCAACCAAATGGCCGAACGGATTCGTGAGCTGCGCCGCTCGGATCTTGGCAAGCTGCTCGTCGCGCAGCAGATGACCGAGGCCGCCATCGATTCGCTGTACGACCCGGTCATCGTCGCCGATGCCGACGGACGGATCACGCGGATCAACCCGGCGGCGGAGCGGCTGTTCGGTGCACGGGCCGACACACTGGGGAAGCCCATCGACGTGGTGGCACGCGACCCACGCATCGCACAGTCGGTCATCGATGTCCTCCGCGCGCAGGTGCCGGCCGTTTCCGAAGATGCCGCTGCGGTCTTGCCGTGGGCGGTCGACGGCGCCCGCCGCGCGTTTCGCATCCGCTCGACGCCGATGAAAGACACCGAGGGCCGGCTTGTCGGCGTCGTGACGCTGCTGGAGGACATTACCCATCTCAGCGAAGTGAATCGCCTGAAATCGGAGTTCATCACCGCGGCGTCGCACGAGTTGAGGACGCCGCTCACGAGCGTGCAGATGGGGATTCATCTTCTGCTCGAGGGAACCGCAGGGACGCTGGACGCGCGGCAGCAGGAGATCCTCGAGGTGTGCCGCGAGGACACCGCGCGCCTCGATCGACTCATGCGCGAGCTCCTGGATCTGTCGAAGATTGAATCGGGCGCAGTCAAGCCCGTGCTTGCGCCGATCCGTCCGTCCACCCTCATCGCGGGGGCCATCGAACCGCTGCGCCTCCAGGTGGAATCGCGTGGAATCCGCCTGGCCGTCGACACGGCGCCGGATCTTCCGGCTGTGTCTGTGGATCGGGGCCAGATCGAACGGGTGATCACCAATCTCGTGACGAACGCGACCCGCGCGACGCCAGCGGGTGGCGCAATCACGGTGGCAGCGGCGCAACGCGGCGAGGAGATCGCCATGTCGGTGGCGGACACCGGGACCGGCATACCGCGCGAGTCACTGTCACGAATATTCGAGCCGTTCGTGCAGGTGCCTCACGCGACTGGAGGCGGCGCGGGGCTCGGCCTGACGATCTCGCGACGGATTGTCGAAGCGCACGGCGGCCAGCTCACCGTCCAATCGTCGCCGGGGAAGGGCTCAATATTCACGTTCACCGTTCGTCGCGCAGAAGAGGCACCTGTATGAGAGTGCTCATCATCGATGATGAACCGCACATTCGGCAGATGATGCGCTTCACGCTCGAAGCCTCCGGCTATCAGGTCGAGGAAGCGGGTGACGGCGAGGCGGGCCTGGCCCGTCTTCGCGAGGGCGGCGAATACGATGCGATTATCCTCGATCAGAAGATGCCCGGCCTCGACGGTCTGGCCACGCTGCGCCTCATCAGGGATCGCACACCTGACGCCTGCGTGCTGATGGTCACGGCCTATGCATCGATCGAGCTCGCGGTCGATGCGATGAAGCTCGGCGCGACGGACTTCCTTCGGAAACCGATGACGCCGGAAATGCTGCGCGGTGCAGTCGCGGCCGCGATTGCCCTGCACCCGCCTCAGAGGCGGAGCGCCGCGCCCCGGCCGACTGGGCCGCCGGAGATCTTCATCCAGACGCTGAACGGGTTTCAGATTCTTCCTGTCTCGAACGCGGCGCCGCCATCGGCGGGGCATGCGTTCACGGTGAGGCACATCGCGGGTGGTGCCGAATTCACCGTGATCGTGTCTATCGATCCTGAAGCCGTGGACCGCGTCGCGAGGCTCACCCAACGCCGGCTCGAACCCGGAGGCGCGTTCTGGCGGTTGCAGGCTGAACGCCTGGTGTCGGCTTACGTGTGGACCGAAGGAAAACCGCCGGCCGACGGCCGGCTGACCGTGCGCGACATCTCACGCGAGGATCTCGACATCGCTGCGCGATGGGAGCAAGGCTAGCGCGTCTACTTCGAGAGATGGAACGGCACGCTGGTGACGACGATGTTCGGCCGGAACAGCAGTGCACCTTTGATGAGTAGCGACGTCTGGTTGTGGAAGAGATGCTGCCACCAGCGCTTCGGCACGAATTCCGGAAGGATGACCGTCACGTAGTCGTTGCTCTTCTCAGCGGCGGTCTGCTCGATGTACTCGAGCAACGGTTCCATCAGCGAGCGGTAGGGCGAGGGGAGCACGACCAGCTTCACTCGCCCGCCCCATGCCTGCCATTCTCTCTGCAGCTGTTCGGTCTGAGCCGGATTCACGTCGACGTAAATCGCTCGCACATCGTCGGACAACGTCTCGGCGTAGCCGAGCGCCTCCACGACGGCACGATGCAGACCGCCAATCGGAATGAGCACGGTGTTGTGGAGCCGCTTCAGCCGCTCATAGCCCTTCAACGTCAGCTCGGACGCGACGTGCCCGTAGTGGCGGTGCGTCGCCTTGAACAGTGCGACGATGACTGGGATCAGCAGCAGAACAATCCACGCGCCTTCGAGCGTCTTGGTGACGGCCACGATCATCAGCACGATGCCGGTGACGAGCGCGCCGAAGCCATTGATGAGTGCGCTGGTCTTCCATCCCGGGTCCCTGGTCTTCCGCCAGTGGATCACCATGCCGGCTTGCGAGAGCGTGAACGAGACGAACACCCCGATCATATAGAGCGGCAGCAGCGACTGCGTGTCGCCGCGAAACGCGATGATCAGGATCGCCGCGAACAGCGACAGCACCAGGATGCCGTTCGAGAAGGCGAGCCTGTCGCCCTGATTCATGAACTGTCGGGGGAGATAGCGATCCCGTGAGACGATCGAGGCAAGGCGTGGAAAATCCGCGTACGCCGTGTTCGCCGCGAGCACGAGGATCAGCGTCGTGCCGGCCTGCAGCAGGTAGTACAACACGTTTGGGCCGCCGAAGATCGCTCGCCCAAGCTGGGAGATCCCGGATTCGGCACTGTTGGGCACGACCTTGTACGCGTGCGCCAGCACGGTGATTCCCACGAACATCACAATGGCGAGGGTGGCCATCGCCACGAGCGTGGCGGAGGCGTTTTTCGACTCAGGCGGACGGAACGCAGGCACGCCGTTCGACACCGCCTCGACGCCCGTCATCGCGGTGCAGCCATTGGCAAACGCGGTCAGCAGAAGAAAGGTCGTCAATGGCTCGTGACCAGCGTTGGGCGGCAACGGCACGTCGACCGGGACGATCCCGCCGGTGAGATAGCGATACAGTCCCGCACCGAGCAGCAAGGCGATGCTGAGGACGAAGAAGTACGTCGGGACGGCGAAGATGTTCCCCGATTCCCGGATACCGCGCAAATTGCCGATCGTGAGAATGGCGAGAAACGCGAGACACATCTCGACACGGTAGGGGGCCAACTGAGGCAACGCGGAGGTGATCGCGAGGACGCCCGCCGAAATGCTGACCGCGACGGTCAGCGTGTAGTCCACCAGCAGCGACGCGGCGGCGACGAGGCCCGCCAGCGGACCGATGTTTTCCTTAGCGACGATGTACGCGCCGCCGCCGGTCGGATAAGCGTGAATCGTCTGCCGGTAGGAAAAGGCGACGATCGCCAGGAGCGTCGCGATGACCAGGCTGATCGGCACCGCGTAGACGAATGCGCCCACGCCTGCAACCACGAGCGTGGCCAGGATGAAGTCGGTCGCATACGCCACCGACGAGAGCGCGTCGGACGACAGAACGGCGAGACCCGTCACGCGGGAGAGTCGCTCGTGATGTGCGAGGTGTGACGGAATCGGTTTGCCGACGAGGAGGCGCTTGAGCGAAAACGCGGAATCCTCAGCCATCCGCGCGCTCTGACCGCACTCTATGCAAGGCGTGCTTCCGTGTGTCGCCGACGGGGTTAGCTGACGGGCTCGGACTCAGAAGTGTCCTACGGCTGACGCCGATACGCCCCAGTTGCTCGGTTCCCCCGCGTGCCGCGAGTGGCGCAGCACTTAGGCCGACTGCAAGATACGCTGAGTGGCTCACAAACGCAACTCCCGCGTGAGTGTCGTGTGCGATTCGAGCCGCTCTATCTCGACAGATGAAATGGAACGCTGGTGACGACGATATTCCGTCGGAAGAGCAGCGCGCCTTTGATGAGCAGCGACGTCTGGTTGTGGAACAGGTGCTGCCACCAGCGCGCCGGGACGAATTCCGGCAGGATGACCGTGACGTAGTCGTTCGTCTTTTCCGCTTCGGCCTGCTCGATGTACTCGAGGAGCGGCTCCATCAAGGAACGGAACGGCGACGGAAGGACGACCAGCTTCACGCGTCCTCCCCAGTTCGCCCAGTCTCTCCGCAGCTGCTCGGTGACGGCTGGATTCACATCTACGTAGATCGCCCTGACATCGTCGGACAACGTTTCCGCATACCGGAGCGCCTCGACGACGGCCCGCTGTAAACCGCCGATGGGGATCAAGACGGTGTTGTGGACGCGCGTCTGGGGTTCGTAGCCCCTCAAGGTCAGCTCGGAGGCCACGTGCTCGTAGTGGCGGTGCGTCGCCTTGAAGAACGCCACAATCACCGGGATCAGCAGCAGGACGATCCACGCCCCTTCGAGCGTCTTCGTGATCGCGACGATGATCAGTACAACACCGGTCACGACCGCCCCGAAGCCGTTGATCGCCGCGCTCGTCTTCCATCCGGGCGATTTCGTTTTCCGCCAATGAATCACCATGCCCGTCTGCGAGAGCGTGAACGACACGAACACGCCGATCATGTACAGCGGTAGCAGCGACTGCGTGTCGCCGCGGAAGGCGACGATGAGGACCGCCGCGAACAGTGACAGGATCAGAATGCCGTTCGAGAACGCGAGCCGGTCGCCCTGGTTCATGAACTGCCGTGGCAAGTAGCGGTCGCGCGAGACGATCGATGCCAGCCGGGGAAAGTCTGCGTACGCCGTGTTCGCCGCGAGTACGAGGATGAGGGTAGTGCCCGCCTGCAACAGATAGTAAAGGATATTCGGTCCGCCGAAGATGGCCCGGCCCAGTTGCGAGATCCCTGACTCGGCGCTGTTCGGCACGACCTTGTACGCATGAGCCAGCACGGTGATCCCGACGAACATCGCGATCGCCAGCGTCGCCATCGCGACCAGCGTGGCCGACGCATTTTTCGATTCAGGTGGACGGAACGCAGGTACACCGTCAGAGACTGCCTCGACACCGGTCATCGCGGTACAACCGTTCGCAAAGGCCGTCAGCAGCAGGAACGTCGTCAACGGCCGCGTGCCCGCGTTCGGTGGGAGCGGTGCATCGACGGGCACGATCTCGCCGGTGAGATAGCGATAGAGCCCGGCCGCAAGGAGCAGCGCGATGCTGACGACGAAAAAATAGGTCGGGACCGCAAAAATGTTCCCGGACTCTCGAATTCCGCGCAGGTTGCCGATGGTGAGGACTGCGAGGAAGACCAGACAGATCTCGACGCGGTACGGATCGAGCCGGGGAAACGCCGATGTGATTGCGAGGACCCCTGCGGAAATGCTGACGGCGACGGTCAGCGTGTAATCGACCAGCAGCGATGCGGCTGCGACGAGACCCGCCATCGGTCCGATGTTTTCCTTGGCGACGATGTAGGCGCCGCCGCCGGTCGGATAGGCGTGAATCGTCTGCCGGTAGGAGAAGGCGACAATCGCCAGCAGCGTGGCGATGACGAGGCTGATTGGCACGGCGTGGGCAAACGCGCCGATGCCTGCGACGAGGAGAGTGGCCAGGATGAAGTCGGTCGCATACGCGACCGACGAGAGCGCGTCGGACGAGAGGACGGCGAGACCCGTGACGCGGGACAGACGCTCGTGATGCGCCAGGTGCGACGGGATGGGCTTGCCGACGAGGAGACGCTTTAGCGAAAATGCGGATTCTTCGGCCAGTCGTCCCCCCTAATCACCGCCAGCCAGATTATAGTCCTCGATTATCGCCAGACTTCCAACGCCACCACGTATACGCGTCGTCCTCGCCACGAGGACGCTGGTGTCGTACGTCCCGGTCTGGCGCGCAACGGCCCGCGCGCTTGCCGAGTTGGGATGCGCGGCGTTCTTCATCGGCGGCGTCGCGTGGACGTCGCTCGGGTCGGCCGGTCCATGGGCCGTGCTGGCGATTGTGCTCTTCAGCGTTCTCATTCGAGCGGCCGATATCGAGGCCCGCGCGCTGTTCGTTCCAGGCGGTCTGCCCGGCAGCGTCCGCGAGACGCTCGGCCGGAGCCTCGCGACCGTGTCGGCATCGGCGCTGCTGGTCGATCGCCTGATGCTCGGCGCGATTGCGGCTGTCGTCGCCGGACATTATCTCGTCGCGTTTGGACAGACGGTGGTTGGTGTGACGACGCCGACCCTGGTGGGCGACAGCGGGCCGATGACGCTGGCGCTCCTCGCGATCGTCATCGTCTGGTGGCTCCAGCGCGAAGGACGAACCCTGCGCGAGCGGACTGTCGCACAGGCCGTCGGCGGCTCGGTCGTCGTTCTCGTGCTGCTCGTTCTGGTCGGAACCGTCTCCGCGTTGCTGTCGCCGGTCACTTCGATTCCGCTCCAGGCGCCGCCCGTGCAGGTGCTGTCGCTCGCGACCGCCCTCGGATTCGTGCTCTCCGCGCTCGGCAGCGTCGAGTCGCTGAATCAGGCTGCGCTCGACCTTGAACAGCCTCGCATCCGAAACCTGCAGCGCGTCGCGCGCCTCGTCAGCGTTTACGGCATTCTCGTGACGGCGGGACTGGCGTTTCTGTTCGTCGCGCTGGTGAGCAACGGGCGCGTCTGGAGCGCGGCGCCACTCGCCGGCGTCGCGTATCAGCTGGCTGCGCCGGCGTGGCTGCGACTCGTTCTCGTGTCGCTGGTGGTCGCCGCCGCCACCGTCTTTTTGACGGCAACGCTCCGCTCCACGTCGCGCGGGGCGCATGCTCTGCTCGCGCGACTGGTGGACGAAGGCGTTCTCGACGACGGGTGGCGGGCGCTCCATCATCGGTTCGGCACGCCCTGGCGCAGCATCGATGCCGTCGCCGTTGCGCAACTGACCATCGTGCTCCTTTCCGGCGGAGAGACCTCCTGGCTTGCGCGCGGTTACGCGATCGCCGCCGGCGTTGCCGCGTTCCTGAAGCTCCTTGCGCTCGTACGCTACCGCACGGTCCGCACAGAGAAGCGCGCCTACCGCGTGCCGCTGAATGTGAAGTTCGGCGGCCGGGAGTGGCCGCTGGGTCTGATTGGCGCGGCCGCGCTCCTCGCCATGGCCGCCGGTTCTCTGATCGCGATCGCCGATCCGCCGTCACTTGCAGGCTTGGCGTGTGTCGGCGCCCTCACCATCGCGCTGACGGTCTCCCAGTACGCCGTATCCGCGCAGCCTGTCGGCCCGGGCGGCGGGCTCGACGAGTTTCAGCTGCTGCCGTCCGACGACGCGGATCTCAGGCAGGTGGAGGTGCGGCCCGGCAATTTCCTCGTGCCGATCCGCCGGCCGCACGTGCTCGCGCATCTCGTCGGCGCGCTGCGCGCCGCCGGCGATCGCGACGTCGTCGCGATGACCGTACGGCTCGTCGGCGTCGATGTGCCCGACGATCCGGCGCAGGATCCGCGCGCGACCGACGAGGAGCGAAAGCTGCTGTCGGCGGTGATCGCCGCGGCCGAGCGTGAAGGCCGCGCGGTCCGGCTGATGATCGTGCCGGGCGTGAACGTCTTCGATTCGGTGATCGAGACCGCGCTGCGTCTGGCTTCGTCGGAGATTCACGTCGGCGAATCGGAAACGCTCTCGGCCGACGATCAGGCGCGGCTGCTCGGCGACGCCTGGGAGCGCGCGAGCAAGCCGTCTGCCGTCGACGTTCGCCTGGTCGTCCATCATCCGCGCGGCAGCACTGCCGCGTATCACCTCGGCGCGCATGCGCCGGCGCTTCGTCCCGAAGACTTCGAACACATCCATCGGCTCTGGCTCGACGTGGTCCGGACCGTTGGCCCTAGCGTGCACCACCACGATGTGGTGCGCGCCGCGTTGATATATATGGAACAAGAACTCAGCGGTCCCAACCGCGATGCTGCGCTCCAGGTGGTGCGCGACACGGTGCGGCCCGCCGACGAGGTCGCCGCGATTATTCGAGAGCGCGATTTCGCCCGGCTCCGCGACGTGCTGCGCAACCGCCCGCCAAGCGACGTCGCCTCGGTGTTAGCAAACCTCTCGCTCGACGAGCGCGTTCTGGTCTTCCGCATCCTGCCGCGAAAGACAGCCGCCGAGACCTTCGCCTACCTCTCGGCGGAAGAGCAGAACGCGCTCCTGCGCGCGATGGCGTCGGAAGAGGCTGCGGCGCTGCTGAACAACATGGCGCCGGACGATCGCACGACCTTCCTCGAGGAGCTGCCGGCAGAGGCGACGCGCCAGCTCCTGTCGCTGCTCACACCCGAGGAGCGTGCCGAAGCGGTGCAGCTGCTCGGGTACCCCGAAGGATCCATCGGGCGTCTGATGACGCCGCACTACGTCAGCGTGAAGGAGGAGTGGACCGTCACGCAGGTCCTCGACCACATCAGGACGCATGGCCAGGACAGCGAAACGCTCAGCGTCATCTACGTCGTCGACGACAACGGGCTATTGATCGACGACATCCGCATTCGCGAGTTCCTGCTGACCGCCCCGACCAACATCGTGAAGAACCTCATGGATCGCCGGTTCGTGGCTTTGAAGGCGACCGACGACGAGGAAACCGCCGTGCGCGTGTTCAAGGCGGAGGATCGCTCGGCCTTGCCGGTCACCGATACTGCTGGCGCCCTCATCGGCATCGTGACGGTCGACGACGTGCTCGACGTCGCGGAGCGGGAAGCGACCGAAGACATCCAACGACTCGGCGGATCGGAGGCGCTCGACGAACCCTACATGGAGATCGCGTTCCGCAGGATGGTGCAGAAGCGCGCCGGCTGGCTCACCGCGTTGTTCCTCGGCGAGATGCTGACGGCGACGGCGATGGGCTTCTTCGAGAAGGAGATCGCCAAGGCTGTCGTGCTGGCCCTGTTCGTGCCGCTGATCATCTCGAGCGGCGGCAATTCCGGATCGCAGGCGTCGACCCTCGTCATTCGCGCGCTTGCGCTGGGCGAAGTCACGCTGCGCGACTGGTGGCGGGTGATGCGGCGGGAAATTGGAGCCGGGCTGGCGCTCGGCGGCATTCTCGGCACCATCGGTTTCCTGCGGATCACCGTGTGGTCGGCCTTTTCCACCATCTATGGCGAGCACTGGATGCTTGTGGCGATGACCGTCTCCCTGGCGCTCGTGGGCGTGGTGTTATGGGGCACGCTTGTGGGATCTCTTCTGCCGTTCCTCCTGCGGAGACTCGGATTCGATCCCGCCACATCTTCAGCTCCGTTCGTCGCGACGCTCGTCGACGTGACCGGGCTCGTGATCTATTTTTCGGTCGGCACCCTCGTGCTGCGGGGGACGGTGCTCTAGCTGAAGGATCGGTCAAGTCCGGAGTCTGAGGAGCTATTAGCCCGTGGGAGGCGTCGACCTCCAAGCTTCAGACTTCAGACTTCAGACTTCAGACTTCAGACTTTCCGTGCATTAGTATCTTCCTGTGCTGACGCTCAAAATCCGTCGTCTCCCCAGCTCCGAGGGCCTCCCGCTCCCGGCTTATCAAACCGCCGGCGCCGCCGGCATGGATCTCCACGCCGCCGTGCATGAGGATCTCGTCGTCGAACCGGGCCGCATCGCCCTCGTGCCGACTGGACTCGAGGTCGCGATTCCGGAAGGATTCGAGGGCCAGGTGCGGCCGCGCTCTGGACTTGCCGTGAAGCACGGCATCAGCCTGCCGAATACGCCGGCCACGATCGATTCCGACTACCGCGGTGAGGTCCGCGTGCCGGTCATCAACCTCGGACGCGAGCTGTTCACCGTCTCGCGCGGGATGCGGATCGCCCAGCTCGTGGTCGCGCCCGTCGTCCGGGTCACCTGGGACGAGGTGCGCGATCTTCCGGCGACAGCGCGCGCCGCCGGCGGATTCGGGCACTCCGGACTGTAGAGATGCCTGATATACTTTTTCTGGCGTATGGCTGACGAGCCGGTCGAGATTCCGAGGCGCGCGCTGTTCAAGGCGGCCGAAGTCTGCGACCTGGCGAAGGTCCAGCCGTACGTGCTCCGGTCGTGGGAGGCGGAGTTCCCCGAGCTCGGCGTGGCGAAGAGCGCGGGCGCCCCGCGAACCTATCGCCGCGCGGATGTCGAGCAGGTGCTGCGGATCAAGCATTTGCTCCTGGTGGAAGGGCTCACGCTTGCGGGCGCGCGGCGGCGGCTCGAAGAAGAGTCGGCGCCGGTGGCCGCAAATGCGCCGGTGATCGACGAGCTGATCGGTCAGAACGCGCGCGAACGTCTCACCGAAGTCAAGCGCGGACTGCGCTCGATCCTCTCGCTGCTGGCGCGGCCGGCGGGCAATGGGGAATTGCGGCTGACGGCGCCCATGGTGCCTCCGCCGCGTGTCAGACCGATGGCGGTGAAGCCGACGCGCGGGAAAACGCCGGCGGCATCACGCCACACGTCATCGCGGTCGACGCAGGCGCGACGCAAGAGGGCGTGAGACTCGTTGGTCGTTCGTCGTTAGTTGTTGGTCATTAGTCTCGGTCGTTCGTCGTTGGTCGTTCGTCGTTGGTCACGCCAAGAAAG